>ENA-UPSM01005465-UPSM01005465.1-activated-sludge-metagenome-genome-assembly--contig:-NODE-5465-length-12478-cov-61.666345_pt1 | contig 12478 bp, 19 predicted proteins | sample MGYA00238181_ERZ773283 | MGnify/ENA primary metagenome ERZ773283 (study PRJEB29023, sample SAMN05720199) | activated sludge metagenome | isolation source: Anaerobic digester | place: Japan... | reverse complement strand
AGAAGTTTATGAAAGGAGAACACAAGTATTATAGAGCTGTAGTTACAGCCTATCTTATTGATAAGTTAAGAAAAGATAACTCTTATGTATTTGATAAAAAGGAAAGATTAAAAGAATTATCAACTTCTTTGTATGATAAGCTTGATAGATTGACTAAATTCAGGAATAAATATTATGAAGGTTATGCAAGTCAGGCTATGTTGGAGTCTATGTTAGAGGTAGCTATTGAGAATGATTTATTTGATACATCTATCTATGATGAATATTTAGAAGTGAAGGCCACTCTTGAGAAGCTTCCGTTTCTTAACTCTATTGCAAGGCATTTGGATACATATACACCTAATAATGGTGATCCATTACTTGATGCAATGAAAGACTTATGTCGTTATCACAAGTTTAGAATGAATATTGAGAATTATAAATAATTAAAATTAATGTTATGAAATTTAGTTTGAATTGGTTTAAAAGGAAAAAAGAAGAGCAAGACCCTCTTTATGATTTAATGGTGGAAGAACAGGGGCTCAAGAATGATTTGCTCAAATTGAAAATGCAGAGGATTGAACAGGCTAAGACAGTTGAACAACCTGTTCCTGTGGTTGCTCCTATTGCTAACGAGAAGCCTTATAAGAAGGTGACGCTTGTGAATGATGTTCTTACCATAGTGTTTAATGATGGCTCTGTATTGTGTCGTCAGGGGGCTACAAAGGAAGATTTCATAGGAGTTAAACTGGCTAAGAGCGAATCAGAGATTCTCAATGTCATTACAGAGGATGAAATCCAGGAATATCTTGATAAGGAGGAGGATGAAGAGATTGGAGATAAAATTAAACTTCTTGTTGAGACAGGGGAATTTGAAACAGAGGGAGGAGCTGTATACATGAAAGGTATTGACAGAAGCCTTCCTAAACTCTTGATTCAGCATTTCGCAGGGATAGTTGAGCTCTATGAGGATGCTGAAGAATATATTATGACCTATCTTAATGAGGACAGGGAATATCAATCCTTGAAGAAATTCTGGGTGAAATGTTGTTTGAATCCGAATGCCCAAAGTGCTGAAGATTTGTATGAGTTTCTCTCTCATCATCAGTTTAAGATTGACAGGCATGGAAACTTCTATGCTTATCGTAGGGTGGTGAGTAAGAACAATGCTGTAGATAAATCTCTTGTAGATGCTATTTCTAACACCTATACGAAAATCAGGGCTATGTGGAAGCAAAACCCTGCAAAGTTTGAATTGTATAAGGAAGGAGAAGAATATCAGATTCACAGGGTATCACAATGTGGAACTGTCTATCCTGGAAAGTTAGTAGGGAATGTTGATGCTCTCTATAGGAATCTGCCTAATATGAAATGCAACACTTATACGGCTGCACATGATAACAGGATGGATTATAGAGTGGGAGAGATTATCAGTATGCCAAGGCAACAAGGTGATGATAATAATCAGGTGTCCTGCAGTAAGGGTTATCATGTGGCCAGTGATAAATATGACTATAGTGGTTTTGGTGACACCCCTATTCTTACTATTGTAAATCCAATGGATGTACTTGCAGTTCCAATGGGGGAAGTAGGAAAATTGAGAACTTGTCGCTGGTTCTTTGCTTGTACTCTTCCTGAGAATGAGAAATACATTCTTGATGAGGAGGACTTTGATGTTGAATCCTTGGGAGATGTATTTGAAGAGAAATGTATGGAGAATGTTGAAACTTATGTACATTCACGTTTTGCTGAAGAGGTACAGAGGCATACATTCAATGTTCCTTCAATGTCTGACAAGGATATTCACAATCTTACTTCTATGCTGGAAACAATCAATAAGAGGATTAAAGAGATTCTCTAATTGTTATTATTAGTACTGTCACGAGGTTTTGTACCTTTGTGACAGTACTAATTTTTATTGTTATATGAAAAAGAAAAGGGTAAGCAACGTAATTAAACCAAGAGGATCAGGAACATTGACCGAGAGTGCTTTCTGGGCTATGATACGCAGTGCTTTGAGAGATAAATCAAGGTGGTGGAAACCTATTGCTGAATGTAGGATGAAAGCAAGGAGAAAGTATGTAGGGCCCAATAAACGTCAGACTTATGAATATCAATGCGCTCATTGTAAGAAATGGTTTCCTATGAAAGATGTAAATGTAGATCATATTATTCCCGTAGGTACTCTTACTTGTGCTGAAGATCTTCCTGGATTTGTGGAAAGATTGTTTGTGGAAGTAGATGGATTGCAAGTACTCTGTTCTCAGTGTCATGATATAAAGACGCAAAATGAAAAAAAGAATGAAAGACCTTCCCTTGAGGGAAAGACAAAAAAGAATAAGGAATAGGAGGAGCTATGTTACTTTTAAAGAGCTTGCTTTAGAATTGGAATTGAAGCCTGTAGCTGAATGTCTTAAAGCAATTTATAAATTTATAAATGAAAGGGGAGCATTCGGTAGTGCTACAAATGCAAGGTGGGCTAAAGAGTCTCTTGATCTGTTGATATATGATATGGAGACAGAGGAATATAAGAAAAGTATAATTAAAGAACCGACAAAATTTAAAATGACAATATGATACAGGGAAATAATAAGAATGTAAGTGAGAAAGCTTATAGAGAGATGACAATAGATTCATCGAGTTCGTTAAAGGATTTCTCTCTTGACAGGAAGAAGTATTATAGGAAATATGGGTAGAACAGTAGAATTATATTAAATTTGTAGTAAAAATTACTACAAATATGTTTAGCCATAAAGAATTAATTAATAAAATAGGTGTTTATAAAATTACTAATATAATAAATAATAAAGTATATGTAGGAAGTACTTGTAATAGTCTATATAAAAGACTGCATTTACATCTAATGTCTTTAAGAAACAATAAACACTTTAGTAAACATTTACAAAGAGCCTGGAATAAATATGGAGAAGAGAATTTTAAATTTGAAATAATAGAAATTTGTTCTACAAAAGAAGAAACCCTACAGAAAGAAGAATTTTATATTAATAGTTTACAAAGTTTTATTGAAAATAAGGGTTATAATATTTATCAATTTGCACATACAACTAAAGGTAATAAGTGGTCAAAAGAGGCAAAAGATAGACGCAAGGGTTTTGGTAAAGGTAAAACATTATCTTTAGATACTAGAAAAAAACAATCAATAGCAGCAAAAGGGAGAATAGTTAAAGAGTCTACCAGAATTAAGCTTAGAAACTTATATATTAACCCTATTGTAATGATGGATCTTGATGGAACTTATATTAGAGAATTTAGAAATTGTAAAGAAGCTTCTTTATATTTTAATTTAATTCCATCAGGATATGTGTGTAGTGTTCTTTCTGGAAAACGAAAAACTTGTAAAGGTTATAGATTAATTTTAAAAAAAGATTATGATCCTAATAATATAGAAAGAATAGTTAGTGGTTGTACTAGAGAAATTAGTCAATATGATTTACAAGGAAATTTTATAAAACACTTTCTTAGTTTTAAAGAAGCAGAGTTAGAATTAGGTATAAAAGGAGCTAATTCTAATATTTCTGCTTGTTGTAAAAATAAAAGAAAGAATGCATATGGTTATATTTGGAAATATAAAGATTAAAATTATGATTGATAGTAATTTAAAGTTTAAAAATGAAAAAGAATATAGAGAAATTCCTGTGGATTCGTCTAGTTCTTTAAAAGATTTTTCAATAGATAGGAAGCGGTATTTTAAAAAACATGTTTTGCATGAGGAAGTAGAAGAGAAGGATACACAATCTATCCTTATGGGAAAACTTGTGGAAACATTATTATGGGAAGCAGAGAAGTTTGACGAGAAGTTTTATATGTCAGCTTGTGTGTCTGCACCCACGGGATTGATGTTAGCCTTCGTGGAAGCATTATATGACGCTACAAAGGAAGCTACAGATGAGAATGGGAAAGTAACAAAGGACTTTGCAGAGCTCTCAAGAGAGGCATATGAGAAGAGTGGGTTCAAAATTAAATACGAGGCTGTTATTGCTAAATTCATAGGAAGTGACGCAGAGATATATTACAATGAGATAAGAACAGTAAGATCTCAGGGATTAATAGTGGCTACACCTAATGATGTTGCTAATGCTGAAAGGATTGTTGAAGAATTAAAGAACAATCAGTTTACAAGGGATATTATTGGTCTTGTAGACAGCAAGCGTTATACAGTGAGGACACAATTACAGGTGGAAGGATTCAAGATAGATAATCATCTGATGAAGGCTATGATGGACTTGGTAATAGTGGATCATGTAGAACAAACCGTGCAGATTTATGATTTAAAATGTGTATGGGCTGTTGAGAATTTCCTTGAAGAGTATTATCTTTACAGGAGAGCTTATCTGCAAGCTTTCGTATATTATGGAGCTGGAATGCATATTGTTAAGACTAATGAGGAATATGAAGGATATAAGGTGCTTCCTCCGCAGTTTATTGTTTGTGACAGTACAAACTATTACAATCCCCTCATCTATACCCTTACAGAGAATGATTTGAATGATGCCTATGAAGGATTTGAATATAAAGGAAGACAATATCCTGGAGTGAAATCCATCATTATTGATTTGAAATGGGCTTTGGAAATGAACATCTGGAATATCAGCAGAGAGAACTATGAATCAAACGGTGTTGTTAAATTAAGGAAATGATATGGTGGAAACGGTGAAAGAAATACGTAAAACTATTACAACAATATTCATGGTGCCTACCTTACACGTGAATAAAGAGGATATTAAGAATAATGGATTCCTTAATGGCTATTCAAAAGATGCCATGAGGGATGTACAATATGACGATGCTATTTATTTGTTGTTTAAACCTCAGGACTTAGACAGGTTCAGGGAGTTTCTTGATAGTGAATATGAGAGGACAAAACAGGTGATAGATGATTATGACTATCCTAATGGGTTTGTTGTTGTTGTTTATAAGCTGGATAGTAAATATGCTGTAGATTTTCAACTTGTAAGACAGGGTAAGTATTCCAAGACCTCTCAGGAGTTTCAGAATGAATTCCCTAAAGTGGTAAAGATAATCAAGAATGGATTGCATAAGGATGAAATATCATTGCAATATAGGGTATTCCGAAGAACAGAGGATTTGATTAAGTTTTGGGAAGATAGGCTTGCTGTACGATTTAGTGATGATCAAGAGATATGGCATGGATTCATAGAAGAGAATGAAACTTTAACAGAGGATAAATTGAAGGAATATGAACAATAGTGAAATTGAGGTAGAATTAATACAGAGGTTTGGTCTTGAGAAGACTATTATCTTTTGTGAAATGGCAAGCGTTATGTATCAAATGATGCACGCTGATGTTATGAAGCGTCATTTTAAGGACGATGTATGTGATTATGACTTTGATGCTCAATGGTGGAATGACAAATATGTTGAACTTAAAAACAGAATGAATGGACCTGTTCGCTGAATATCCCAAGTCAATGAACCTTATAAGGGAATGGATGCTAAACAGAATGGATGAAACTGGCAAGGGAGTTCCTGAAGAGTTTGTAGAAGAGGTGAAGAAGAGAGTAGATACAATAATTGATGGGATGTTTAATAACAATCCCAGAGGTTTGTTTGATATATTCGATGCTCACAATATCTACATCATCATTAAGAAATATGAGAAGCCTGACAAAACTCCAGGATTCAGATATACAATTCTTCCAAGGGATGTGGGGAAAGGTCATGGAAGTTCTGATTCAAGGAAAGAGACAGAGAAAATGGCTATAATGGATGCGATTAAATTGTTAGAAGAGAAATTATGAATGCTACCAGTGAGAAAGCCTCTAATGCATTTAGAAAGAGGCAAAATATTAATTTAGGGAATACATCAGTAAGAGTAGTGGATGGGGAATCCTATATGTATCTGTTTGGTAATCTTATAGCTAAGACAGAAGGAGGAAGGACATTGATTTATCATTGTAATTGGAGAACTAATACTACAAGAGATAGATTAAGTGCCTTCATTACTCTCAGGAGGAGTAAAGGGGAATTTATTGTAAATGAGAGGTTTATATGGGAAGATGGTTGGCTTGACGTTAATGATTGTAATTAAATAATTTTTTCATAAATTGTTGAAAAACATAGGAAAAGAAGGGACAATAGCATATCTTTATTGTCCTTTCTTTTTATTTTTTGAACTAAAAATTACAATATGAGCAGGACAACTTTTGAGATCCCCCAAGCAAAACATCCGTTTATAGGACTTGGGACAGGAATCATAATTACAGAGAACGGAAGAGAAGAACCCCGAATTATTATCAAATTTCCCCTACACAACATTGAAATCGTGGCTGCAAGAGGTGAAGAAGCAAAGGCTATGGTGAATAAGCTGAACACTGATGAAAGCAGTACGGAAGACAAGACTGAATTTGTAAAGACACTCGCTTGTGAGATTGTAGGAATTCCTTATCTGAAGATTAACTCTGGAAGAAGGGATGCAAGGGCTGTATTTGCAAGATGGCTTGTGTGGGATTATCAGAGAAAGGTGTTAAAGCTTTCTCTTGAGGCTTGTGGTGAGACATTTGATCTTGATCATGCTACTGTTATATATGGAATGAAGCAACTCTCAGGAGAGAATCTAAGGTATCTTACAGGCTGGAGGGCTTATGCCTATAGTAAGTTCTGGGAAGCTGTCAATTCACAGGAACAACTTAAGGGTTAATATTATACATCATTATTATGAGCTCTGAAATAATTCAGGGCTTTATTTGTCATTAATATATCTCAATATGGGAAAGAAGAAATCAACCGAAGAAGAAGGTAAGAGCAAATTTGAGCTTGCTCTTGAGAAGCTTGATAAAGCCTATGGAAAAGGTACTGTAATATCACTGGATTCAAAAGTGAAAGGTGAATACGATGTTATAAGTACGGGATCAATAGGATTTGATTGGATAACTCTGGGAGTGGGAGGATTTGTAAAGGGAAGGATGTATGAATTAATGGGCTGGGAAGGAGTAGGGAAGAGTACCATTTGTGGGCATGCTGTTGCCGAATGTCAGAAGAAAGGATGGAAGGCCCTTTATATTGATGGAGAGAATGCTGTAGATAAGAATTATTTCAGGGCTCTTGGAATAGACACGGAGAAGATGTTAATCAGTCAGCCTAATTCAGGAGAAGAGGGATTCACAATAGCAATAGAAATGATTGGTAGTGGAGAAGTGGATCTTGTAATAATTGATTCTGATAGTTCATTGATTCCTAAGAAAGTAGTGGATGGTGAAATGGGAGATAGTGCCATTGGCAAAAAAGCAATGTTGAATAGCAATGCCTATCCTAAGATTAAGGCAGCTCTTGTACATAACAAAGTATGTGTGATTGTCATTTCTCAATATAGGGAGAAGATTGGAGTGATGTATGGCAATCCAACCACAACTCAGGGAGGTCATGCATTAAAGTTCTATTCTGATTGTAGGATAGAGATAACAAGGAGTTTGGCTAAGAATGGAGATATTACCTATGGAAATATAACAAAGGTAAAAGCAATAAAGAATAAACTTGCTTCTCCTTACAGGGTATCAAGCTTTGATATTGTATATGGGAAGGGAATTGATAAGGTGGAAGAGATATTACAGCTTGGGATGGATTTGAAGGTGATAGAGAAATCTGGTCCCTGGTATAGTTTTAATGGAGAAAATGTAGGACAAGGAAAAGAGGGAGTGAGGAAGCACCTTGAATCTGATGAAGAGTTCAATATTGCTCTCAAGAGAGCGATAATCAACACAATCAAAGAGACAAACCCTTCCATTGAAGAATCTGTGAATGAAGACGTGTAGCGTAGAAGGTTGTAGTAATCCTGTGTGGAGCAAGGGAGCATGTAAATATCATGCTCCTAAGCCCACCAGAAGCCTCAGGAAGAAGAAACAATCTTCTTCTAAGGAAGACATCAATCAAATGAGAGAGTTCTTTATGGACATCTGGAGAAAGCGTAGACACTATTCAGAAGTATCTGATACCTATCTAGGAAAAGAACCATTATCAATCTACTTTCATCATATTCTCCCTAAAGAGAAATTCAAACAGGCACAATATGACGAAGCTAATATTATCCTCCTTACATTGGATGAACATTCAAATTGTGAATCGGATATGTACAGGTATGATGAAATTAATAAAAGACGAGAAAGTCTTTTAGAGAAATATTCTCCCTAAATAAGAATAAGCGGAAAAGTATTAAAAATCCTCTGAAACTCTTGTGACTCTAAGGCTATCTCAGATTTTACCTACTTCTAATTTTAGAAGTTTAAAGCCCTTAAAACTTCTAATTTTAGAAGTTCAAAAAGATATAATTGCTAAAAATAGAAGTTTTAATTAAAATTTGTTATATTTGTCTAAAATTAGAAGTATGATAGGTGTTAGTAAACTAAAGAAGAATACAAAACTTGATTTATCTAAGTTTGTAGATAAAGACACAGAGAAACCCTTATTAGATGAGTTTGATAAGTCTAAAGATTTAACTATCACTGTACAGGAAGGCACAGAGATGTCTACAATATCGTATTCAGATTATTCTGTTATATCCACGGAAGCTATTGTGATGCTCAGCCGTATATTGAACAACTCTGATCTTGCCAATGTGATTAAAATGTCAATTACAGTAAAAACTCCTCTAAGCATATTATATAATAATGAGGTTCCTCATACAAATTACACTCTACAGAAGTATCTTGAGATAAAGTCAGAATCTATGTTCATAGGTTTAATTAAAAGACTCATGAAGGTTGGGGTATTATATCAAATAAAGGGGCTTATACATAAAGAACTCAGGGTTATTTATATAATTAATCCTTACATTTGCAGGAAGAGAAGGGTGTTTGAGAATAAAATCCTTGAAATATTTGAAGAGTTTAAATCTGAGTTATATAAATCTATAGAATAAACTATCATGAAAATTACAATCAACACAGACCAAAAGACTATTGAGCTTGAAGAAGACGTAAACCTTCTTGAACTAACAGAGCTTCTTGAAGCTGCCTTTGAAGAAGAATGGGGGGAATACAGGATTATAGCAAGGAAAGAAATAAGCTACGTTCCTTATTATCCGTATAATCCTTGTCCTTGTCCTCCTACACCTCTTGTTCCTTATTATACCACTACTACAGGAGATACCAAATGAAGAAAATAGGAATTGTCATCCTTTGTACGAATGCATATTTTGTGCTTGGAATCAGGTTTGTAAAGAGGTTTATGCATTTCTACAAAGGAAATGAAGAAATAATCTTCTATCTCTTTACAGACATTGATCCAAAGGATTATCTTCCTGATAATATCAAATACGAATACATTCATACTACCAACAAGAGCTGGACAGAGGGTACAAACCTAAAGTTTGTCTCCATTCTCTCTCTTGAGAACATGGATGTAGATTTTCTGTTCTATTTTGATGCTGACACTAATGTTGATAAAGACTTTACGGAAGAATGGTTCTTAGGAAACTCTGTAGCAGGACAGCATTATGGTGATCAGGGGTGGATGAAAGAGAAAAAGGGATTTGATAGAAATCCACGTAGCAAGGCTTATGTTCCTCTTGATACCAAGCTCCCACAAATGTACTATTATGGAGCTTTTTGGGGAGGGACAAAAGAATGGACATTAAACTTCTGTAAACTAATGCTTGAATGGCAAAAGGCTGACAAGGAATGGGGATACGAACCTGGTGTTAATGATGAATCGTATTCCAACTGTTATTTTCACTTTAACCCCCCAGAGAAAGTTGTTCTATGCACCAATTTCAAGTTCCTTATTTCTGATAAAGGTGGAATAGGAGAAACTAGAAGAATAAATTTAGATGTAGAAAAAATAAAAGAAGATCTTAGAAATAAGAAGAATGAGCTAATAAATATAAATAACGGAAAAGTAATATGAACTATTCAAGTTTTATAACTACAGATATCCCAGATGAACTAAGTATATGTTATAGCAATTTATATATAATAGATGGAAAATTAACCTACCTATCATCTTCTCCTGTAAATCTTCCTTATGTTAATAAATGGACAAATACTTATAGCTGGATTCCAGAAATAAAAATAGTTAAAGAAAACTATCTTGAAGGAAAAGAAATAGAGGAGCTAGAACTTTCTACCTTCTCTGATATAATGTGGATAAGTAATATAGGACATGCTTTATTTGATTGTCTCTACCCTATATATCTTGCTCTTGTAAAATTTGGATATGGAAAAGAAAAGTTTAACATTATAGTTAATAAGTGGGATAATTGGAGAGAGAAAGCAACACAAGTAATGGAGCTATTTTGTGGAGGAAAGATAATAGAACTACAAAATACTAAAGATAAAATATTTCATATTAAAAAGCTTATAGCAGGTACAGGAAGAACAGGGAATAGAGTAATAAGAGAAGATTATACTTTATATGGAGCTAAATATAAGGGAGTAGAAGAATTTAAAAATAGAATGTTTTCTACCTTTGGTATAACAGATGTTAAAAACCCCTCTCCACATATCATAGTAATAGATAATAAAAGATTTTCCTACCAAGAGAAGGAGACAATGAACAAAGTTATTAAAAAACTTATAAGTGAAGGAATAGATATTTCCTATATATATTGGCAACATTATTCTTCTTTTAAAGAACAAATGCAAGAAGTTGCCAGAACAGATGTATATGTGAGTGCTCCTGGAAATGCAATAATGTATGTTCCCTTTCTTAAAAAGGGGTCGGTAATAATTAATCTAGGATGGATGGAACATACACAAACTAATACTATAAGACCCAATCTTATTATATCTAATGCGACTAAGCCAGATTATATACTGCCGGGATTTATGGAACAATCAGTATGTTCTTGTGTGCCAGAGGTGAGTACTATATATTATGACAGATATAAATATAACAATATTGAAGAGCAACCTCTTATAGACATAATAAGACGTGCGTATATATTGATAAATGAAAAAATCATTCTTGATAACAACCACAATATAGATGCCCAGATATTTATTGAGTACTGTAAAAGAGTATCAAATGGTAGACAGATTGCAGATCATCTTACAGGAATAGCTTTTTTCATCGAATTGTTTGTGAATGAACACCCTAGTGCTGTAGATAGATCATTTGTAGATAAGGAATTATTGAGGAAGATAAAGGATGAGTTTAATTATGACAGGAAATACGAAATAGTAATATGAATGAATCAATAATAAGAGATGATATTGTTCATGGAATACACTTAAGATTTGAAGACTTAAAAGAGTCAGGTACAGTAGCATTTGTATTCGGAGAACTTAAGAATGATTACTATGGACTTGAAAGAATATCTCTCTCTGAAAAAGATACTGTAATTGATGTTGGTGCTAATGTGGGTATGTTTTCAATTTATATAAGAAAGAAGTTTGGATGTAGAGTTATAGCTTTTGAACCAGTACCTTTGAATATATACCATTTTAAAAGAAATGTCCTATTAAACAATCTCACAGACAATGATATTGAAATACATCAAACAGCAATAACATCACAGGACGAAAATATAATAAAAATAGGCACACCTTTCTATAATACAGGAGGGTCTTCGGCATTTCATATCAGCAACAGTACCGAATGTCATACTGAGATTCTTCATAAGTATATTGATTCTACTTGTAGGTATCTAAAAATAGATTGTGGAGGTTGTGAGTATGAGATAATTCCATCTATAATAAATGAAATTAATCGTTTTGATTATATAGGAATTGAATATCATAAATATACAAAATCTCAAGATCCTCATTTACTTCACAATCTCTTGAGAAAGTCTTTTAATGGCATTATTTTCTATAAAGAATTCGGTAGCTAATTAGTTAAATCTCTCCTTCTTGTAGAAGAACCTCCTCTTCTCCTCATCTTATCACTTTCACGCATAAAGTTCCCTTTCACATTAGGATTGGGAACTTTAGGTGCTTTCTTCTTAGTTACGTCTTTCATTTCTTTCTGTTTCTAGCCATTTTCTTGAATGTTAAGGCAAGAGCTTTGGCTTTTCCTGTACATCCTGGTTTAGAAATGGGTGTACATTTACCTTCTGTACCACGTCTCTTGATAGATGCAGTGGCTTTCTGAATCCATTTCTTAGCCATGATTATTTCTTTTTAACCTTGCCTCCACAAGACATACATCCTCCTTTTTTCATAGAAGGTTTAGAAGCATCCTTAACGTAAGAAGGCTTCTTTACACTCTTCGTTTTCATTTCTTCTTAGGAGCAAAAGGAGTATTAGGCTTTTGAGCCTTTTTCACTTGTGTCTTTGTCATGCTCTTGTTTCCAAGAGGCTTGCTTTTTGTTTTCCCTGCAAAGGGTGAATTTGTTTTCATTTTTTAATTTTCATTTTAGGAGCTTCCTCTTCAGTCACTTCCTTAATTACATCTTTCTCTACGTATTCAGCCATGATATTTTCTATGACATCATTAGCCCTATCAGCAAGCAGGATTTGAGCTGCCTGTTCAGTGCTCAGGATACTTCTTATTGTATTCAATAAGAACCCAAAGTCCCTTCCAG
>ENA-UPSM01005462-UPSM01005462.1-activated-sludge-metagenome-genome-assembly--contig:-NODE-5462-length-12484-cov-7.965403_pt1 | contig 12484 bp, 12 predicted proteins | sample MGYA00238181_ERZ773283 | MGnify/ENA primary metagenome ERZ773283 (study PRJEB29023, sample SAMN05720199) | activated sludge metagenome | isolation source: Anaerobic digester | place: Japan... | reverse complement strand
GAAACGCCTCCGCTCTGCCTCAACGACTTATCGGCACCGAAGAAAAGGCCATGGGTTGGCGTCGGGTTTCTTGATGGTTTTCTGTGACATGATACGGGGTGTTTGGTTAGGGATGAGGAACGGAGGAAAACGGGATTCAGCCGGTCAGGCGAACACGGATGCGAACAGCCGCTGGCAGACGGCGCCGATCACCGGGAGCGGCTTCTGTTCGCGGTTCACCGCAGCGAGCAGCCCCAGGAGGGTGAGGATCAGGAGGCCAAGACGGAAGAACCAGGCGAGGAGGTAGACCCCCTTGACGAGCATCCAGCCCGCGACCGGGATCCCGCCCAGGAACGCGCCGAGGAATCCAAGGATCACGAACGCGACCGTCCCGGCGATCGCCAGCAGGAGAATGCCCAACGCCTGGCGCAGGTGGAAGGCGCCCAACCGGGTCTTCTTGCCGCCGTGGATGACCGCGCCGATGACCAGACCGACACCGAACAAGTAGCCGACTATCGCGGCGGTGTTGTCCTCACCGACGGAGGACGCGGGAGCAGAATCGGGTGTATCCGCCATTTTGTGTTTGTGTGGAGATGGGCGAGGCAGGGATGCCGTCGACGCCGCACACTACAGAACGAACTGTATCGGGCAAACCGGTTTTCGCGCGGTCCCCGCGAAGCCCCCCGGGGCCGGGGGGCTCACCCGCGGCGGCGGCGCTTCACATCGAGCTGGGCGTAGGCGAAACGGACCACGCCCTCGAGGCGCTCCGCCTCCTCGGCGGAGAGGTTCTGCTTCTGCGCCAGGGCCGCCTCGGCGCGCCGGCAGGCGTTCTCGACGGCGGCCTCGTCGATCTTGGCGATGTCGATCGCCTGCTCGGCAAGCACGCTGATCTTGTCGCCCGCGATCTCGGCGAAGCCGCGCCCGCAGGCGAGCGACTCGGTCGTGTTTCCCTTCTGGACGCGCAGTTCGCCGTCCTCGATCTGGGTGAGGAGCGGGAGGTGGCCCGGCAGGATGCCGATCTCGCCCTGCAACGTGGGCAGCACGACGGTGTCGACCGTCTCGGAATAGACGCGGCCTTCGGGAGTGACGATTTCGAGGGTGAGAGGCATGGGCGGAGGGACGGATGGCGATCAGGCGGACTTCACTTCCTCGTTCTGAATTCCTCGTTCCGCCTTAGGCGGCCGTGGGCTTGGAGGCGACGACGACTTCGTCGATGCCGCCCTTCATGTAGAAGTCGCCCTCGGGCACGGCGTCGAGTTCGCCGTCGAGGATCATCTTGAAGCCGCGGATGGTGTCGCGGACGTTGACGATCTTGCCCGGCGTACCCGTGAAGACCTCGGCGACGTTGAAGGGTTGGGACAGGAACTTCTGGATCTTGCGGGCGCGGTAGACCGTCTGCTTGTCCTCGGGCGAGAGCTCGTCGAGGCCGAGGATGGCGATGATGTCCTGGAGATCCTTGTACCGCTGGAGCACGCGCTGCACGCCGCGGGCGACGGCATAGTGCTCCTGCCCGACGATGGCGGGATCGAGCGCCTTCGAGCCGGAGGCGAGCGGATCGACGGCGGGATAGATGCCCAGCTCGGCGATGGAGCGCTCGAGCACGATCGTCGAGTCGAGATGCGCGAAGGTGTTGGCCGGGGCCGGATCGGTGAGGTCGTCGGCGGGAACGTAGACGGCCTGGAAGGAGGTGATGGAGCCCTTCTTGGTCGAGGTGATGCGTTCCTGCAGGATGCCCATCTCGCTGGAGAGCGTGGGCTGGTAGCCGACCGCGGAGGGCGAGCGTCCGAGCAACGCGGAGACCTCGGAGCCGGCCTGGGAGAAGCGGAAGATGTTGTCGATGAAGAGGAGCACGTCCTGGTTCTTCTCGTCGCGGAAGTACTCGGTCATCGTGAGGGCCGAGAGGCCGACGCGCATGCGGGCGCCCGGCGGCTCGTTCATCTGGCCGTAGACGAGGGCGACCTTCGACTTGGAGAGGTCCTTCTGGTCGATGACGCCGGACTCGCTCATCTCGTGGTAGAGATCGTTGCCCTCGCGGGAACGCTCGCCGACGCCCGCGAAGACGGAGTAGCCGCCGTGGGTCTTCGCGATGTTGTTGATGAGCTCCATGATGACGACGGTCTTGCCGACGCCGGCGCCGCCGAACGCGCCGACCTTGCCGCCCTTGATGAAGGGGCAGATGAGGTCGATGACCTTGATGCCCGTCTCCAGAATCTTGGGCTTCGTTTCCTGGTCGACGAGCGGCGGGGCGGAGCGGTGGATCGGGGACAGCTTGTCGTACTTCACCGGACCGCGCCCGTCGACCGGGTCGCCGGTGACGTTGAAGATGCGGCCGAGCACACCATCGCCGACCGGGACCGAGATCGCGGAGCCGGTGTCGAGCACGTCGGTGCCGCGCACCAGGCCCTCGGTGGAGGTCATGGCCACGGCGCGTACGAGCCCTTCGCCCAGGTGCTGCTGCACCTCGAGCACGAGCTTCGTGGGCTTGCCCTGAAGCTGGTAGTTGATCTCGAGGGCTTGGAGAATCGGCGGAACGCTGCCGGCGGGGAACTGCACGTCGACGACGGCGCCGATGACCTGGGTGATCTTGCCTTTGTTCATGAGCGGGAAACGGGTGTCGGTGTTGAAAGTTTGGAGCCGGAGACGACGGCGGGGGCTCAGGCGGACTGGGCCATCTGGGAGGCGGAGATCTCGAGGATCTCGGCGGTGATGCCGGCCTGGCGGGCCTTGTTGTATTCGAGGGTGAGACCGTCGAGGAGCTTGGTGGCGTTGTCCTTGGCGGTCTTCATCGCGACCATGCGGGCGCTGTGCTCGGAGGCGCGGGCGGAGAGCACGAGCTGGTAGAGCAGGCGGTTGACGTAGAAGGGGAGCAAGGCCTCGAGCACCTGGCGCGGATCGGGCTCGAAGAGCATCTCGCGGTCGTCGGGGCGCGGGGCGACGCCGGTCTCGGCGTGGAGGTGCGCGAGGAAGTCCTTCACGTTGGCGAGCGGGAGCACCGGGCGGGTGACCGGCTCCTGCACCAGCGTATTCTTGAAGCGGGGATAGATGACCTCGATGGTGTCGATCTCGCCCCCGAGATACTGCTTCACCATGAACTCGACGACCGGGCGGACCTCGGCGAACGGCGTGCGGTCGCTGACGGAGAAGTCGGCGAGGAGGTCGCGTTTGGCGCGGGCGAGGAACTGCGTGCCCTTGCGGCCGAGGGCGACGAACTTCGCCGGCGTCCTGATCTCGGAGACGAGGCGGAAGAGGTTGCCGTTGAGCGGGCCGCACAGGCCCTTGTCGGTCGTGAGGAGCAGGATACCCCGGGTCTTCACCTCGCGCGCGGCGAGGAAGGGATGCTGCGACTCCTCGACGCGGGAGGCGACGGCGGCGAGCATGTCGGCCAGGAGCTGCGCGTAGGGCCGGCCGGCGAGCGCGGCCTGCTGCGCCTTCTTCATCTTCGACGCCGCCACGAGCTCCATCGCCTTGGTGATCTGGCGGGTGTTCTTGACGGACTTGATGCGGCGGCGGATGTCGCGAGTGGAGGCCATTGCAGAAAGTAGCGAGTAGTGGGTAGCGGGGGGTGAGTAGGGAGGAGGAGGTCGGCGCTTCTTTGGTAGGCTCGCTACTCGCTACTCGATGCTGGCTACTGGTTTTTCAGGCCGTGAAGGTCTTCTTCCATTCCTCGACGGCCGGTTTGAGCTCGGCGGCGAGGGCGTCGGAGATGACCTTCTCCTTGGCGAGCTTGGCGAGGGTGTCGGCGCGGCGGGCGGTGAGGAAATCGCGGAGACTCGCGGAGGCCTCGACGATCTTGGCGACCGGCACGGCATCGAAGGCGTTGTTCTGCATCGCCCAGAGCACGGCGGCCTGCAGCTCGATCGGGAGCGGATCGAACTGCGGCTGCTTGAAGAGTTCGGTGATGCGGGAGCCGCGATCGAGCTGGGCCTTGGTGCGGGCGTCGAGGTCGGAGCCGAACTGCGCGAAGGCGGCGAGTTCGCGGAACTGGGCGAGCTCGCCCTTGATCTTGCCGGCGACCTGCTTGGTCATCTTCAGCTGCGCAGCGGAACCGACGCGCGAGACGGAGAGACCGACCGAAACGGCGGGCCGCTGGCCCTGGTTGAAGAGGTCGGTCTCGAGATAGATCTGACCGTCGGTGATCGAGATGACGTTGGTCGGGATGTAGGCGGAGACATCGCCGGCCTGCGTCTCGATGATGGGCAGCGCGGTGAGCGAGCCGCCGCCGTTCTTCTCGTCGACGCGGGCGGAACGCTCGAGGAGCCGGGAGTGGAGGTAGAAGACATCGCCCGGGTAGGCTTCGCGGCCGGAGGGGCGCTTGAGGACGAGGGAGATCTGGCGGTAGGCGACGGCGTGCTTCGAGAGGTCGTCGTAGACGATGAGCGCGTCCTGGTTGTTCGCCATGAACCACTCGCCCATCGCGGCGCCGGAGTACGGGGCGATGTACTGGTTGGCGGCGTTGTCGGAGGCGGGAGCCGAGACGATGATGGTGTAGTCCATCGCGCCGGCCTCCTCGAGCACGCCGATGGTGCGCGCAACGTTGGAGTTCTTCTGCCCGACGGCGACGTAGATCGAATACACCGGGCGGAACGCCGGGTCGCCCGAGGCGAGGCCGGTCTTGTTGATGCGCGCCTGGTTGATGATGGTGTCGATGGCGATGGCCGTCTTGCCGGTGCCGCGGTCGCCGATGATGAGTTCGCGTTGGCCACGGCCGATCGGGATCATCGAGTCGATCGACATGATACCGGTGAGCAGCGGCTGGCTGACGGATTTGCGGGCGATGATGCCGGGGGCGATCTTCTCGACGGGGTAGAATTCCTTGGCGTCGATCGGGCCCTTGCCGTCGATGGGGCGGCCGAGCGCATCGACCACTCGGCCGAGAAGCGCCTTGCCGGCGGGGACGGAGAGCAGGCGGCCGGTGGTCTGGCACTCGTCGCCTTCCTTCAGCTTCGAAACGTCGCCGAGCAACACGCAGCCGACCTCGTCCTCCTCAAGATTGAGCGCGATGCCGATGACATCGCCGGGGAACTGGACCATCTCGTTGTACATGACGTCCGAGAGGCCGTCGACCTTGGCGACACCGTCGGCAAGGGTGCGGATGTGGCCGACGTTCTTCTTGACCGTCCTGGTCTGGAGTTTGGCGATCTGCTGCTCGATTTGTTCGATGACGGAGCTCATGGGGCGCGTGCGCTAAGGGAGAAGAGAAAGTGGGAAGGGAGAAGGCGGAGGGAAGAACGGGAGCCAGGTCAGGCAGTGGCCGCGGCAAGGGAGTCGAGCTGGGCGGCGATGGAACGGTCGAAGACATCGTCGCCGATGCTGATGCGCAGACCGGCGATGAGGGCGGGATTCTCGACCGCGGTCGCGGAGAGGGGGCGGCGGTAGAGTTTGGACAGTTCCGCGAGGATCGAGGGGATGGCACCGCTGGCGAGCTCGCCGGCGAACTCGATGCGGGCGCGGCCGCGGTTGAACTCCCGCACAACGAGGCGGTGATATTCGCGCAGGATCGCTGCGGCGTGGGCCGGCGGCTTCTGTGCGAACCAAGTGAGGACATCGCCCACGCGCGCCTCGGCGAGCTGGCCGTTCTCGAGACTGAGCGCGAGGAGGAGCTTGGCGGTGGCGCGGACTTTCTTGGGTGCGGGCATCGTTACGCGGGGCTAAGGCGGAAGGGAGAAGGTAGAATGAAGAAGTGGAGGATGGCCGAGGGAGTGAGGGACGGCGGAGTCGCGGGCTCGTTTCGGATTCTTCGTTCTGCGTTCTTCGTTGGTCAGACGCCGGTGAGTTCGCGGGTGGCGCTCTGCGTGTAGCGGGACTTCTCGTCGGGTGAGAGCTCCTTGGTGAGGACCTTGCCGGCGGTGAGGGTGACGAGGCGGGCGATCTCGCCACGGACCTCGGCGATCATCTTGCCGCGCTCGAGCTCGATGGCCTGCTGCGCCTTGGCGAGCATGGCGGCGGTCTGCGCGGCGGTATCCTGGGCCTGGCGATCAGCGAGCTCCTTGGCGGTCTTGCGGGCGTCGGTCACGATGCCCTGCGCCTCGGTGGCGGCCTTGCGGAGGATCTCCTCGCTGTGCTGGTTGGCCTGTTCGAGCTTGGCCTTCATCTCCTCGGCGTACTTCAGGCCGGATTCGATCTTCTGCTGCCGCTCGTCCATCGTGGCGAGGACAGGCTTGATGCCCCAGCGGTAGAGCACGAAGGAGAGGATCGCGAAGCTGACGACCTGCATCGCGACATAGTTGAGCGAGAGGCCGAAATGCTCGGCCAACTGACCGAACTGCTCGGCCAGCCCGCCGGACGCGGCCGCGTGTTGGGCGGCGGCTGGGACTTCGGCCGAGGCGAGGAGATTGAGGAGCATGGCGAGGAGGAAAGGGGCGATGCACCGCGCAGGACGGTGCATCCGGGATGCGGAGAACGACTCAGGCCGACTTGGCGATGAGCAGCGCGAGCAGACCGAGGCCTTCGGCGAGCGCCATGGCCAAGATCGACTGGACGAGGATCTTGCCGGAGGCGCCGGGATTGCGGCCGACGGATTCGCAAGCTTTGACGCCGATGAGGCCGACGCCGATGGCGGCGCCGAAGACGCCGGCCGCGCTAGCGAGATTGCCAGTGATTTCTGCGAGGATGGTGGTCATGTGGTGGTGGACTTGGTTGGTTGTTACGTCCGGCTGTCCGCACATCTATTGTGGCACGGTCCCAGTCGGAAAAGGGTCAGTGGTGGGCGCCCGCGTGTTCGTCGTCGCCGTGATTGCAGAGCAGACCGATGTACACGCTGAGCAGGAGCGTGAACACCAGCGCCTGGACGAAGCCCACGAGGATCTCGAGGAAGTAGAACGGGAAGACGAAGCCGGTGGAATGCAGCAAATTCTCGCCGCCGAAGACATTGCCGAAGAGACGGACGGAGAGCGTGAAGGGGCGGATGCAGATCGAGACGATCTCGATGAAGCCGACCAGGAAAAAGATCACCGAAAGCGGGTAGTAGATATAGGTGGCGAGTTCGCTGCGGTCGGCCTTGTTGCCGAACCAGTCGAAGAGCATGTGCTTCGGGCCGGCGTAACGGAGGCTGATGAAGAACCAAGCGAACATCGCGACGGCGGCGAGGGCGATGGTGCCGTTCCAGTCGGCATTGGCGGGGCGGATGAACGCTTCGGTGACGTGGAACTTGCCGTCGACCTCGTGGCCCAACCCGACGCTACCGACGCCGGGGATCAGCCCGCTCCAGTTCTGCAGGAGGATATAGAGGAACAGGCAGACGAGGACGGGGAACGACGCGCCGAAGGCCTTCTTGCCGATGATCGGTTCGTAGAGACCGCGCAGGGCGCCGAGAGCGCTCTCGACGATAGCTTGGCCGCGCGAGGGGATGAGCTGCGGTTTCTGCACCAGCAGGCGCAGCCCGAGCAGGATGAGAAGCGAAACCACCCAGCCGGTGACGATGCTGTTGGTGACGGGCAGGCCGAGGACGGGAATCTCGAAAAGCTTGGCGGCCGCCGGATCGACACCGTCCGACGCGGACGCGACGCTGGTCGCGGACAGCGCGATCAGTGCGATAGGATAGGCTCGGCCGATCATGGGGAGTGAGGCGTGCTCTGACAGAGAGGAGGAAAGGACTAATCGGGCCAACTGAGGCGAAACTGCAGAAAAAACCCGAGCGGCGCGAGAATTCACCCCGAGCCAAGCCCGCAAGCAACCGAAAAGCGCTTCGGGGCCGAAGCGGTTACTCACTCATTAGCAGAGACAAGGGCCGATCCGCTCGGTCATTACGGCGACCAGCGACTGGTAGGCCGGCGCCTTCAACTGGAAAACCGTCGCCTCCTCGAAGGGCCAAGGAGCGGCCGGATCGATCCGCCACCGGGGATGCTGCGCCAGAACCTCCCAGCCGGCGGCGAAGTACTCCGCGTGGTCGGTGCGGAAATAGAACCGGCCCCCCGGCGCCATCCACTCCGCAAGCGACGTCAGAAAATCGGGGCGCACGAGGCGGTTCTTGTGGTGCCGTTTCTTGGGCCAAGGATCGGGAAAGAGCAGGAATACCTCCGCGAAGGTGATCCCGGCGGGCAGGCACTCGAGCAGTTCGGCAGCCTCGGCCTTCTGGAAATGGAGGTTTCCCAGGCCGGCGCGGTCGCGCTTGCGCATGGCGCGCTCCAACCGGTCGTTGAGAATGTCGACACCGAGACAGAACCGCTCCGGATGCGCTTCCGCGTAGCGGGTGAGAAAGTGGCCATGGCCACAGCCGATCTCGAGCGTGAGCGCCGCCGGCGATGGCGGAAGCGCCGTCGGCAACTCGGCCCGCAGTTGGGCCAACCGCGACTCGACGTGGCGGACGAACTCAGGTTTGGCCCCGGGGTGGAATTGCATGGCTCCTCCCATGAGCCCGGGCCAAGCGGAGCCTGACAACCGAAAAGTGGCGGGCCCGGGCAGACCACCGCACCACGAGGAGCCGGATACAATGCACGAACCGCCGCCCCAGCTCAGTCCGCCGGCGAATGCGGCGGCGGTTGCCCGGCAGCGGGCTCGCCCCGCTGGCGCGGGAGCGCGAAAACGAAGGTGCTCCCCTGCCCCAACGTGCTTTCAGCCCAGGCCCGGCCGCCATGGAGCTGGATGATATGTTTGACGATGGCCAAACCGAGGCCGGTGCCGCCCTTCTCGCGCGAGCGGCCCTTGTCGATCCGGTAGAATCGTTCGAAGAGATGCGGCAGATCCTTGGCCGGAATACCGGGGCCGTTGTCGACGATGCGCACCTCCAGCTCCGCGCCTGTCAGCTCCGTGCGAATCGTGATCTGCGAGCGAGCGGGCGTGTACTTGAGCGCATTGTCGAGCAGGTTGTCGAAGACCTGATGCAGGCGAACCGCATCGACGGTGATCGGAGGGACGGCGTCGGCGAGCTGCAACTCGATGCTATGCCCCGAGCTTGCGGCACGCTGGCGGTAATCCTCGGTCAGCTCACGGATGAAGCGCGAGAGATCGATAGGCTCCAGCTTCAGGCATGGCTTGCCGGACTCGAGCCGGGAGAGCGTGAGCAGATCCTCGAGGATGAGGTGGAGGCGATCGGTGTGGCGCTGGATCGTGCGGAGAAAACGATCACGGTCGGCTTCGGGGATCTCCCGGTGCCCGTCGACCAGCGTCTCGACGAAGCCTTTGATCACGCTAAGCGGTGTACGCAACTCGTGGGAGACGTTGGCCACGAAGTCCTTGCGCATGGACTCGAGCTGTTTCTGGCGGGTGACCTCATGGAGCACGCAGAGCACCCAGCGAGCCTTGCTCCCATCCCAGGCGGCGATGCAGGCGCCGGTGGCCTCGACCCAGACCGTGGTGCTGTTGGTGCCTTCGAACTCCAACTCAACGCGACTCGCGGCCGCGCCGCGCCGTACGTCCTCGATGAACGCCGAGAAGGCGCTGCTGTGTGCAATCCCCTCGATGCGCTGGCCGAGGCAGTCACTGGCCTTGGGGAGGATCGTCGCCAGCGCCTTGTTGGCGAGGATGACCTTGTTGCCTTCGTCGACAGCGAGCACGCCCTCCTGAAGACTGCCGAGGGTGGCTTCGATCTGACTCAACTGGCCCGAACGGGCGGTCTCGGCTTGGCGCAGGGCTTCGATAAGGTCGTTGGCCGCTTGCGCAGTCGCTCGCCATTCTTTGCGGAAAGGGCTCCGGACCGCATCGAGCAGGTAGGGCGATCTCCGTTTCAGCGCGAGGCGCAGATCACGATGCCGACACCGGGCGTCCCACAGGAGCTTGACCAGCAACAAGATACCTGCGGATTCAAGGACTAGAAGCAACTTCAGCATGAACTGGCTTGCGGATCGACCATGCGGTAGCCAACGCCACGCAGAGTCTCGATGAGATCCGCTTGTTCGCCGAGTTTCTCGCGCAAGCGGCGGATGTGGGTGTCGACCGTGCGAGTCTCGATTTCGGTCTCGTAGTTCCAGACATTGAGCAGCAGATGCTCGCGCGTCTGCACCCTCCCCTTGCGTTCCATCAGCAACTGCAGAAGCCGGAACTCGGTCGCGGTCAGATCGATCGGCGCACCATTGACGGTGACCTCATGTCGCTCGCTATCGAGCACGATGGCACCAAGCACAAGGCGCTTGGGTTGACCAGTGTCCGCCCCGACAGAACGGCGGATCAACCCCTGGACGCGCAGTGTCAACTCTTTGGTGCTAAACGGCTTGCACACATAGTCATCTCCACCGACCTCAAGTCCGAGAACTCGATCCGCTTCCTCGGCTTTGGCAGTGAGGAAGATGACCGGAATTTCCTTGGTCTTGGGATCGGCGCGGAGCATCCGGCAAAGCTGAATGCCACTGATCTCGGGCATCATCACGTCGAGGATGATCAGGTCCGGCTGGAAGGTACGAATCTTGGCGATGCCTTGGGTCGGATTATTGAGAGCGTCGACCTCGAAGCCTTTGGCTCGCAACTGGTAACTGACGAGCTCGGTGACGTCGGGTTCGTCGTCGACGATGAGGATGCGTTTAGCCCGTGTGTCGGCCATGTGCAGCAGGCTAGTGTCGGGACGATGGCTTTCCAGTGAAAAGCCGAGTGTTGCCGGAATGTAACCTGAACGAAGAGGGCCGAAGCGATCACTCCTTACGGCCCGCCTCTCGGTCGGTCGGTTCAAGCCGCCCCACCAGCAGGCGGTTGAGGCGAGGCACAGCCCCCTGCCCTACCCGATTCGATCAACACCAAGAGCACACTCAGATCGGCGGGGCTCACGCCGCTGATGCGGCTCGCCTGGCCGAGCGTAGCGGGCCGCTGCGCGGCGAGCTTGAGCGCGCACTCCTTGCGAAGTCCGCGGATTGAGAGGAAATCAAGGGCGGCAGGCACCTTCACTCGCTCCAACCCGGCAAGCCGTTCGATGATGCGCTCCTCGCGCTCAAGGTACCCGCGGTAGCGGATGCGGTAGAGCACCTCATCACGCACAGCGGAGGGCTCCCCCAGGAACTCCGCCGGCAACTCCGGCTCGTTGCCCACACGGCGGATCTGATCCCCGAAGGTCACCCCACGGCTGCGGGCCACCTCCAACTGGGCACACCAGTGCCCCACCCGCTCAGCCTTACGCTCAATCCGCCCCACCCGGTCAGCCGACACAAGGCCGGGCAGCTTCCGGAGATGCGGCAACAGTCGCAATTCGGCCGAACCGTGATTGAGAAGCAGGCGATGCTCAGCCCGGCTGGTGAACATCCGGTAGGGCTCGTTCGTCCCCTTGGTGACGAGGTCATCGATCAGCACTCCGACGTAGGCCTCATGGCGCCCCAACACCAGCGGTTCACCGCCGCGGACTCGCTGCACGGCATTGATTCCCGCCACCACCCCCTGCCCTGCGGCCTCCTCGTAGCCCGAAGTGCCGTTGATCTGGCCGGCGCAAAACAACCCCGCGACAACGCGCGATTCCAAACTCGGCCAGAGCTGGGTCGGCGGCGCGTAGTCGTACTCGACCGCATAGGCCGGACGCACGACCACAGCGTGCTCCATCCCCGGGACACTATGGATCAGCTCGAGTTGGACAGGAAACGGCATGCTCGTGGAGAGCCCGTTGATGTAATACTCCTCGGTGTTTCGTCCTTCGGGCTCCAGAAAGAGCAAATGGCGCGGTTTGTCGGCGAAGCGGACAAACTTGTCCTCGATGCTCGGGCAATACCGGGGACCCACGCCCTCGATCTGACCGGAGTACATCGCGGAGGTGTGCTTGTTGGCCCGCACGATCTCGGCCGAACGCTCCGTCGTGTAGGTCATCCAGCACGAAAGCTGATTGGAACCCGGCGCCCAACCCTGCTCAGGCTGCCCCGAATGTTCCACGTGGAACACATCCGCCCCGCCACGAGTGTCGTGGAACGCGAAGAGGGTGGGGTGAGCGTCACCCTTTTGTTCCTCCATCTTCGCAAAATCCAAGCTCCGGCCGAGCACCCGCGCAGGCGTGCCGGTCTTGAAACGCCGCAACTCGATTCCCGCGGCCTCCAGACTGGCCGAGAGTGTGCGGGCGCTGAAGTCCCCCAGTCGCCCGCCCTCATTCCGGTTCGTCCCGATATGCAACAGCCCACGCAGAAAGGTTCCGGTGGTCAGCACCACCGTCCGCCCATGGAAGTCGATGTCGAGGTTGCTATGACAGCCGACCACCTTGCCCCCCTCGACGATCAACCCCGTGACCGTGGCCTGGAAGATCTGCAGCCCAGGCTGGAGCTCCAGCGCGTGCTTCATGCGGAACTGGTACGCCTTCTTGTCGCACTGCGCGCGGGGCGACTGGACCGCCGGGCCCTTGGACTCGTTGAGCAACCGGAACTGGAGGCCCGTGGCGTCGGTGTTGACCGCCATCTCGCCGCCGAGCGCGTCGATCTCCCGCACAATCTGGCCCTTGGCTTGACCTCCGATCGCCGGGTTGCAGCTCATCTGGGCAATGGTGTCGAGGTTGCCGGTAAGCAACAGGGTGGAGGCCCCGAGCCGCGCAGCCGCCAGCGCAGCCTCGCAACCGGCATGGCCGGCACCGCAAACAATCACATCGAAAACCTTATCCTGGAAAACATACGCCATG
>ENA-UPSM01005457-UPSM01005457.1-activated-sludge-metagenome-genome-assembly--contig:-NODE-5457-length-12491-cov-6.899244_pt1 | contig 12491 bp, 8 predicted proteins | sample MGYA00238181_ERZ773283 | MGnify/ENA primary metagenome ERZ773283 (study PRJEB29023, sample SAMN05720199) | activated sludge metagenome | isolation source: Anaerobic digester | place: Japan... | reverse complement strand
CGGCTGGTGCAGCGCCTCGAGAACAGTCACCGCGTGGCCCTGTTTGGCCAATTCGCCAGCCGCGGTCAGGCCGGCCGGGCCGGCGCCGACGACAGCCACCTTCTTGCCGGTGGCCGGAGCCACCACGGGTTTGGTGCCGTTGCGGTGCTGGAGCGCCCAGTCCGCCACGTAGCGCTCGAGGTAACCGATCGCGACCGGTTTGCTCTTCACTCCGCGGATACACTCAACCTCGCACTGGGTTTCCTGCGGGCACACCCGGCCGGTGACCGATGGCAGGGCATTGTCCCCGAGCAGGCTCTGCGCCGCGGCGACGAGGTCGCCCTCGGCGATATGGCCGATGAAGCGAGGGATGTTCACTCGCACCGGACAGCCCTGCACGCACTTGGGGTCCTTGCACTGGATGCACCGCTCCGCCTCGAGCAGCGCCAGTTGCTCGTCGAACCCCAGGTTGACCTCCTCGAAGTTCGTGGCGCGCGCAGCGGCCTCCTGCTCGGGCATCGCCTGGCGCTGGATGGCCATGCGCTCCTTGGGGGAAAGCTTCTTGTCCATGTCGGAAATCGTGTGGGCTGAAAGGCGTGGATTAGTGTTTCAGACCGATGCGGCATTCGTCGCCGCAACGCGCGGCGGCTTCCTGCTCTTGCGTGCGGTAGGTGGAGAGGCGGTCGGCGAGCAGGTCGAAATTGACCTTGTGTCCGTCGAACTCTGGGCCGTCCACGCAGGCGAACTTCGTCTCGCCATCGATCTCGACTCGGCAGCCGCCGCACATCCCGGTGCCATCGACCATCACGGGGTTGAGCGAGACGATCGTGTGCACGCCGAACGGCTTGGTGAGGTTGGCGACCGCCCGCATCATCGGCACGGGGCCGACCGCATAGACGATGTCAATCCCACCGGTGGCCAGCAGCTCTTTGGCCGCATCGGTCACGAAGCCTTTGCGACAGTAGCTGCCGTCGTCGGTGCAGACGACCACCTCACCGAGACGTCGCAACTCCTCCTCGAAAATCACCCACTCCTTCGAACGGCCGCCGATCACGCTCACGACCGACACGCCGTTGCGATGCAACCCCTGCGCGATCGGATGGACGACCGCCGTGCCCACGCCGCCGCCCACGCACAAGGCGCGGCCCCGCGCGATGAGCTCGGTTGGCATACCCAACGGGCCGGAGATGTCGCGGATCTCGTCACCCACGTTGAGCGCCACAAGTTCGCGTGTGCTCTTTCCCACGGACTGAATGACCAGCGAGATCGTGCCGGCCGCCGGGTCACCATCCGCGATCGTGAGCGGGATCCGCTCGGCCCGCTCGGCCCGCCGCACGATAACAAATTGGCCGGGCTGGCGAATCTGGGCGATGCGTGGCGCCTCGATGTCGATGCGGGTCACGTTGGGACTGAGCTGGGTACGGGCAACAATGCGGTGCATGGAGAGGCGAGGTGCGGGAGAGGGCGGACGCTAGAGCGAACGCTCCGGCACACACAAGCACGCGCTGGGACAAGAAAGAAGCCCCGGCTGGACAGCCGGGGCTCGATGTAGACGGACAGTGCGAACCGCGTCAGCGCTTGGCCGGCGCCTCTGCCTCGTCGTCGTCCTCGTCGTCCGCAGGAGCGGCCTGCTTCTCGGCCTCCTTGGCGGCCTTCCGGGCGGCGCGCTGCTCGCGCCGTTTCGCCAGGTCGGCCTGGTGCTGGGCTTCCTCCTCAGGCTCGAGTTGCCCGTTTTTGTTGGCATCGTACTTCGCCAACAAGCGGGTCCTCTTCTTCTCGGCACGGTCGGCCTTCATGACCGCCCGCTCCTGTTCGTCGATCTTGCCGTCCTTATTGACGTCGTACTGCTCGTTCCGGTGGTTGACCGCGATGGTCTTGGGCTCCTTGGCCGGCGCCGGATCGGCAGCGGAGGCGAACGTGGGGACAAAAGCCGCGGTGAGGCACCAAAGGCCACACCCGGCGAACAACACATGTGGTTTTTTCATCTGCGTTTGGGGTTGGTTGAACGCAGGGGGCACACGTAGGCTTGGCCGGTCGTCGCACCGAGGCAAGCCCGAGATCATCGATACACACAATCGCCCCTTAGGTCACCGCCACTCGTGCCGCGGGTATCGCCGCGAGAGCGCGGGCTTGATCTCGGGATACACCTCGAGCCAGAAGCGTGCGAGGTCGTCGGTCACCTGGATCGGCCGCTGGTTGGGCGCCAACACCTCGATCTTCAGCGGCACCCGGCCGCGAGCGAGAGACAGCTTCTCCACGCCGAACAACTCCTGGATGCGCGCGGAGATCACCGGCGGGCCCTCCTTCGGGTAGCTGATCTTCGAACGGCGGCCGTTGGCCATCTCGATCCGCTCAGGCAGCAATGTCTCCATCGCCGCGAGCTGCTCGGGCGTGAGCCAGTCCTTGAGAATCGGCCACGGGTCGAGGTTGCGCACATCCTTCACGCCGCGGCAGCCGTAGCACATCTGCTCGACGAGCATCTCGCGGTCCTCGTCGCGGATCGGGTGCGCCTCCATCTCGGGAAACCACTCCGCGAACCGCGCCACGCGCACGATCCATTCCTCGACCTTCTCGTCCCACGCCTCGATCTTGAGGTCGCCGGCGAGCACCAGCCGCGCGAGGATCTGCGCCGCCTCGGTCTCCGGCGGCTCCGCGCCCTCCCGTGACTCCAGCACCAGGTCGCGGAAACGCCGCTCGCGCCGCGCCGTCACGCGCTTGCTGCTCGGATCGAGCCCGGTCGTCACCGTCTCGTCGCAGTCGTCGGGAAACAACTCCTTCAGCCACGCCTCCTCGATCGCCGTCGCCAGCCCGAGCACGGTGTTCACTTCCCCGGCACGGCCGCCGATCTCGCTGATCTCCGCCACCACGAGCAGCTTCGCCCCGTGCAGCGCGCTCTCGCGGGCGAGTAAGCCGCGCCGCCGGTGCACGAGCGCACAGCGCAGCGTCGCCTCATCGAGCCGCCGCGCCAGGTGGTCGATGAACCCGAGCAGCACGCACTTGCGCACCAGCGCGCCGTCGACGCGGCGCTCGCCCACGTCGAGCCCCTCATCCTGTGCGATCTCCAGAAACTGTTCGAACAACGGCCCGACCTGCCGCGCCGCCTGCGCGTGGATGCCGAGCCGGCGGCACGCGTCCACGGAGAACCGCGACTGCTCCGCGTACCGGTACGCGCGCATCAGCAGGAAGAAGTCCGACTCCGTCTCCGTCCCGAGCAAATCCTCGCGCGCCTGCTCGACGCCGCGGTCGACGTTGCGCAACCAGAACGAGCGCCCCTGCGTGAGCGCTGCCATCATCGCCACGGTGCGCACACAGCCGTACTCCGCCGCCGCGAGAAACATCCGCGCGTACCGCGGGTGCACCGGGAACTTCAGCATCCGCCGCCCGATCTCGGTGATCGAGGTGGCATGGGTCTCCAGACCCATGTCCGATTTCCCTCCGGTTCGCGTCGCTCCACGGGTCTGGAGACCCGTGCCACCTTCGCCATCCACCGCCGATAAAGGCGCAGTCTTGCTGCGCCCGTCTTCCGCTGTGGGAGGGGATTCACGCTCCGACAATTCGTCGGACGGTGTGGAGTCGGGGCATAAAGCCCCTCCCACAGTTCGAGCAGTTTTTCCCGCCGCCACCGCGCCGAGGTCGCGCAACAGATCCTCCGCGCGCGCCAGCGCCTTCGGGTCCGGCGGCTCGATCCACGGAAAATTCACCACGTCGTCGATCCCGGCGGCCTTGAGCGTCAACACGACCTCCGCGAGATCGAGGCGTTTCACCTCCGGCAACTCCTGCGGGGCGCGCTGTGTGTGCTCGCGCTCGGTCCACAAGCGCAGGCACACACCGGGCGCCGTGCGGCCCGCGCGGCCCGCGCGCTGGTCGGCCGACGCCGCGCTGATTTTCTCCACCAGCAGCGTATTGATTCCGCGGTGCGGATCGAACCGCGCCAGGCGCGCCAAACCGCTGTCCACAACCGCCGTCACACCGTCGATGGTGAGCGAGGTCTCGGCGACGTTGGTCGCCACGATGATCTTGCGCCGCTCGTAACGCTCGACCGCACGGTCCTGGTCGTCCGGCGACATCTCGCCGTGCAGCGAAAATACCAGGCAGTCCTTCAGCTCGCGCTGGTATTGGATGGCGTTGACGGCGCGATTGATCTCATACGCGCCGGGCATGAACACCAGCACGTCGCCGCTCGCCTGCTTGGCCACGACGCGCGCACAGGCACGCGCCGCCACATCCCAGATGTCGTCGCTGTCGGGATTGATCGGATGCGTCTCGTACTCCACCGCCACGGGGAACATCCGGCCCTCGCTGCGCACCACCGAGCACGGCGCGAGGTACTGTTGCAGCAACCCCGCGTCCAGCGTGGCCGACATCACGATCACGATCAGGTCGGGCCGCGTCGTCCGCTGGATCTGGAGCGCCCGCGCGAGGCCGATGTCGCCGTCGAGATGGCGTTCGTGGAACTCGTCGAACACCAGCGCACTCACGCCGCGCAGGTGCGCGTCGAACGTCATCTGCCGCAGCAGAATCCCCTCGGTCACGTAGCGGATCCGCGTCTTGTTCGACACGCGCGAATCGAGCCGCACCTGATAGCCCACCTCGTCGCCCAGCCGCACGCCGAGCTCCTGCGCCACGCGCTTGGCGAGCATGCGCGCCGCGATCCGCCGCGGCTGGAGGACGACGCATTGCCCGCGCTCGAGCAACCCGGCCGAGAGCAGCATTTTCGGCACCTGCGTGGATTTGCCGGAGCCGGTCGGCGCCTGCACGACCACGCGCCCGGTCGCCCGCGCGCCGTCCAGCAGCGCCGCCCGGATTTCGTAGATCGGTAGTTCGCGAGGATCGGGCATCGGTTCGAGGTGGAAACGCCCAACACAGCCACGCGGCCCCGCCCCGGCAAGCGCGGACACCGCACCGACATCCCTCGCAGCTTCCCTCGAGGGCTTCCGTGTGTCGCGGATGCACGAGCCGCGTCCTCCGCCCTTTCGTCGCCCACGGAGCGCAGTCGACGCGGGGAGCATCTGCGGCGGATCAGTCATTGATCATCCGATTCACGCGGACCAATGGGCCGGAGCTGTCAGATCTCGTGGGCTCTGCGATGGCTTGGCGGCGGCAAAAGGCGCCAACCCCAGTCCCTCGAACAACTCCTCCGCAGGGATTCCCCCCAGTCACCCAGTCACATCTCCCCCAACTCACGGCTCACACCTCAAGCGCCGGCTCCGCCCACCGATCATCCGCCGCGTCACAGCCCAGCCACCGTCCCAGACGCGCCGCGCCCACCACCGGCCCGCGCCTTCCCTCGTCACCCGCGCCCACGTTTCCACCGTGTCCACCGCTCTCGCCACCCTCGCCGCCAATCCCCTCTTCACCGACCCCGCGCTCGACGACGCCAAGGTCCGCTCGGCCATGCCCCAACTCCTCGCCGATTGCCAGGCCGCGGGCGTGAGCGATCTCCACCTCAGTGCCCAGGCCCGTCCGTTTGTGCGCCGCCACGGGCAGATCCACTACCTCACCGAACAACCGCTGCCCGCCGATGTAGCCGAGGCCGCCAACCTCGCGCTCCTCGACGAGGAGCAATTCAAGCAGCTCCAGGAAACCTCCGACCTCGAGCTCGCGCTCGCCTTCGGCAACAGTCAGCGCTTCCGCGCCTGCATCACGATCCACAAATGGGGCGTGGCAGGCGCCTACCGTATCGTTCCGCCGCAGGCCCGCCCACTCGACGCCCTCGGCTACCCCGACCTCGACGTCCTCCGCCGTCTCCTCGCCTTCCACAACGGTCTCATCCTCGTCACCGGCCCGGTCAACTCCGGCAAGACCGCCACCCTCGCCGCCATGGTCGACGAGGTGAACCGCAACCGCTCCGACCACATCATCACGGTCGAGGACCCCATCGAGTACGTCCTCCCCTCCGACCAGTGCATTGTCACGCAGCGCCAGATCGGCGACCACACCAAGACATTCTCCTCCGCACTCAAGGCCGCACTCCGCCAGGACCCCGATGTGATCGCCATCGGCGAACTCCGCGACCTGGAGACGATCAACATCGCCATCACCGCCGCCGAGACCGGCCACCTCGTGCTCGGCACCATGCACACCGCCGACGCCGCCTCCACCCTCAGCCGCCTGCTCGATGTCTTCCCGCCCGCCCAGCAGGCGCAGATCCGCGCCATGGTCTCCGAGTCCCTCCGCGGCATCCTCTGCCAGAAGCTCCTCCCCGCTGTCGACGGCGGCAACGTCCTCGCCACCGAGATCCTCGTCGCCAACCTCGCCGTCGGGAACCTCATCCGCGAGAACAAGCTCCAAAACCTCGCCAGCGTGATGGAAACCGGGGTACGCGACGGCATGCTCACGATGGACTCCTCCGTCCTCGCCCTCTACCGCGAGGGCCGCATCACTCTCGAGACCGCCCTCGACAACATCGGCAACCGCGCCCTGCGCGCCCTCCTCGAAAACGCTGCCGACGCCTCGGCCGCGCCCGCCCCGCCCGAGGCTGCCGCTCCCGCCGCCAAAAAACGCTTCGGTCTCTTCTGAGCCTCGCGCGTCTTCCCACGTCATTGGAGCGCGGCGCGTCACCGCCGTATTCAACATCGTTCTTCTCGCCCCCATCGTCCGCTCGCCGTCGTCCGTCGCCCGTCCCTGGCCAATCGCAGATCGGCAATCCCAAATCGAAAATCTTCCGCATGGCCCTCATCGACAAGCTCCTCGCCGAACTCCTCCAACGCGGCGGCTCCGACCTCCACCTCACCGTCGGGCTCCCTCCGCGCGGACGCATCTCCGGCGATCTCCAGCCCCTCGCCCACGAACCGCTCAGCCGGCTCACGATCGAGCCGCTCCTGCGCGAGATCTGCCCGGCGAAGCGTTGGAAGCACTTCGAGGAGCACAGCGATCTGGATTTCGCCTACGAAGTCCCCGGCCTCGCCCGTTTCCGCTGCAACTATCTCCACAATCATTGGGGCATGGCCGCCGTCATGCGCCAGATCCCCTCGCGCATCCTCACCTTCGAGCAACTCGCCCTCCCCGAGGCGCTCAAGAAGCTCTGCACCCTCCGTTCCGGCCTCGTCCTCGTCACCGGCCCCACCGGCTCCGGCAAGAGCACCACGCTGGCCGCGATGATCGACTACATCAACGCGACGCAGACCCGACACATCGTCACCCTCGAGGACCCCGTCGAGTTCGTTCACCCCAACCGGCGCTCCGTCGTCGTCCACCGCGAGGTCGGCGAACACACCCGTTCCTTCGCCGCCGGTCTGCGCAGCGCCATGCGCTCCGACCCCGATCTCATTCTCCTCGGCGAGATGCGCGAACTGGAGACGATCAAACTCGCCCTCAACGCCGCTTCGATGGGCATCCTCGTCTTCGGCACCCTCCACACCAACTCCGCGCCCAAGACGATCGACCGCATCATCAACGCCTTCCCCGCCGACGAGCAGAACCAGGTCCGCGTCCTCCTCGCCGGCTGCCTCTCCGGAATCGTCTCCCAGTTGCTGTGCAAGAAGGAGGGCGGCGGCCGCATCGCCGCCCATGAGATCCTCCTCCAACACGAAGCGCTCCCCAACGTCATCCGCACCGGCCGCATCGCCGACATCCGCTCCATCATCGAGTCCGGCACCGCCGACGGCATGTGCGGCATGGACACCACCCTCGCCCGTCTCCTCGATTCCGGCACGATCGCCACCCGCGAGGCCTACATGAAGGCCCTCGACAAGAAACCCTTCGAGGCCCGCCTCGCCGCCGAGGAGGCCGCGGCGGCCGCCCCCGCCGAGGTCGCGGCCACCTGATCGCGCCCGCCCCGCAGCGGGACACGCGACGATCCCCCTCACGTCGGGGTGCGCACCGGCCGCGCGCACGGAGGCACCGGCGATCGTCTGTCCTCTCGACACCGGACACGGCCGCGACTATCCCTTCTCCCGGTTCGTTGCCCCACTGACGACCGCCGTTCCCATGCATCGGGTCCGGCCACTCTCGCGCCCCGTCAGTACCGTCATGTCCGAACCATCCCGTTACCCGATCCCGCGGATCAAGGACCTCGCCGTCGGCGAGCGCCCGCAGGAACGCCAGGAACGCTGCGGTCCCGAGACCCTCACCGACACCGAGCAGCTCGCCATGATCCTGCGCAGCGGCAGCGCGGGGCGGAACGTCAAGTGTGTCGCCGAGGATCTGCTCGCCGCCGCCGGGGGCAACCTCGCGGGGCTTCTGACGTGGAGCGCCGCCGACTTCCGGCGCGTGAAGGGCATCGGCCGCGTGAAGGCCCAGCAACTCGTCAGTGTTTTGGAGATCTCCCGCCGCATGCTCGCCCAGCGCGAGATCCTCCCCCCGCAGCTCGAGTACCCGCAACAGGTGTTCGAACACTTCCGCGCCGAGGTGCTCTCGCTCACCGTCGAGAAGTTCTGGGTCCTCAGCCTCAACCGCCGCAGCCGCCTCCTGCGCCGCGACGAGATCACCTCCGGCACGGCCACCAGTTCCCTCGTGCATCCCCGCGAGGTGTTTCGCGAAGCGATCAAGGCCGGTGCCTGCGCCATCATCGCCGTCCACAATCACCCCAGCGGCGATCCGGCTCCCAGCAGCGCGGATCTGCAGATCACCCGGCAACTCGCCACCGCCGCCCGCACCGTGGAGATCGCGTTGATCGACCATGTCATCCTCGGACAGCCCACCCGCGACCCGGCCGGCCGCGGCTACTACAGCTTCCGCGAAGCCGGGCTGCTCTGAGCCACATATCATTCAATACAAAAGGTCGCCTCCGCCTCGCCCCAGAGGCGAAGGTGACAGCCGCCGCCGCAACCGCCCCGGGGCCCCGATCCCGTGGCCGTCGAAAATCCTCCAAGAAAGCGCTTGGCAAAGCCCACGTCGTTTCCCAACTTCCCCGCTCCTTCACGGTAGGTTACCCAAGTGGCCAACGGGGATTGACTGTAAATCAATTGGGCTCTGCCCTTCGATGGTTCGAATCCATCACCTACCACCACTTTTCCCTCCTTGTCACCAAGTGACACCGAGCGAGGGGGAAGCTCACGAAGGACGACTTGCCCAACTTCCGGTGCCATCGCGGTGGTTTCGCGATTCCAGGAGATCAAGACGTGAGCCAAGAGAGCCGGTATTGTGTGCCCATTCGTGGGGCATCGCGGTAACGAGACCGGAGAATTGGGAGCTCAAACGGGCCCAACTGCTGGACGTCTTGAGCACTGAAGGAGTACTGAAACAAATCGGCACCAGCGCGGCGTAGCGCGACTTGTTCAACCCGCCGCGTGACGTTGGACACTTGGGCAGGTTCCTAGGTGAACGAGGGGCATGAAGATCGCCCAAAGCGAGCAGTCGGGGCCGTTGGGGCAAGGCAACAAAAGAGCCCGCAAGTCAGAGACTTACGGGCTTCAAATTGGGTGCAGGGCTGGGATTTGAACCCAGGACCTTCAGGTTATGAGGCCATGTCTCCGAGTCGTCCCGACAGAAACTAGGGCGATTTTCGGTCTAGGTTTGGTCTTTTCTTTGGCTACCGCGATTTCGGGAGGGGCTGCTCGTTGCTCCAGGTTACGTGAGGTCTCAATACAACCTCAACGTCAAAAAGGATCAAGTCATGTCTCTCGAATTACGTCGTGGCAGAAGCATCTGGTGGTACGGACGGGTGACGGTGAACGGCAAGCGGATCACCAAGAATCTCGGCGTGGAAGTGTGCGGGCAGGTCCCGCCCACCCTCTCCCAAACGGGCGACATCATCTTCGAACGCTCGCGGGCCCGAGCCCAGGCCGCGCTCGAACGCTTCCAGCTCGAATCGAAGAAACGCGGTAGCGCCGAGGAGCTCGTGCAAACCCTGCACGAGCTCCGCACCGGCGAACGGGTCCGCTCGATCCCGCTCACCGACATCGTCGCGCACTGGAAGGCGCTGCCCCGCCGCCGGCCGCTCAGCGAGCGATACGTCGACCAAGCCAATAGCCGGATGGAGCGCTTCCTGTCGTTCGTCCGGAAGTCGAACTCCGCAATCAAGGAGATGGCGCAGATCCAGTGCACCCATGCCCGGGCGTACATGCGAAAGACCGAGGAGCGCGGAGTCTCCGCAAAAACCTACAACAACATCGTCATCTTCCTGCGCTCGGTCTTCCACACCCTGCGCAAGGAAGCCGGCATGGCCGAGAATCCGTTCGACGGCATCCCCACTCGCGAAGGCGAGACGGTCTTCCGCACGCCGTACAAGGTGGAGGAACTCGACGTGATCCTGCAGCACGCGAAGGAGGACAAGTTCATCTATCCGCTCATCGTCACCGGCATGTGCACGGCGATGCGTCGCGGCGACTGCTGCAAGCTGCTGCGCGAGTCGGTCGATCTGGAGAGCGGCTTCATCACCGTGAAGACCTCGAAGACCGGCGAAACCGTGCAGATCCCGATCTTCCCGCTGCTGCGCGAGGTGCTCGTCGAGGCGCTCGCCCAACCTGCGCCTCGTCCGCCCTACTACGTCTTCCCATCCCTGGAAGCTCACTACGTTGTGAATCCCGATCACCTCACCGACCGCGTCAAACGCGTGCTGCGCGCAGCCGGCTTCGTCGACGAGATCCCGGAGGGTGGAGACCTCGGCGAAAACCGCGGCGTGCTGCAACGGCAGCGCAAGGAAGGCGTGCGCAAGGCATCGGTCCGCGACTTCCATTCCTTCCGCGTGACTTGGGTGACGCTGGCGCTGACTGCGGGCGTGCCGCTGGAGATTGTCCAGCGCGTCACCGGGCACCGTACCGCGAGCATCGTGATGAAGCACTACTTCCAACCCGGCCGGGAGGAGTTTCGGAGCACGCTTGCTGGCAAGATGCCCGCCCTGCTCGTCGGTGGTGAGGCCAAGCCCGCCGCCGCCAAGCCGGTGGACGTCCGCTCGAAGCTCCTGGCGATGAAGCCGGAGAACTGGGCCGCGATCCGGGAAGAGATGCTGGCCCAGCTCGGCGAGCCGAAGGCCGCCGAGGTCGTCGAGGTCGCAGCGCAGAAAGCCTCATGATCTCGCCGAACCCCATCCGCACCGGTGCCTCGACGGCCGCCTCACGGAGGCGATTCGCCTCCTGCGGTGGCCGGGGCCGATGGCGCCGCCGTTTAGGCTGGAGTCTGTCACAAAAACTGTACAGTTTTTGTGACATCATGAAAGCCGACAAAGGCGCACATCCGGCTGACGCCACGATTATTCGGGCCGTCCGGGCGACAAAAGGTGCCAAGGCCTTTTCCGCCCGGGACTTCGCGCACGTCGGCAGCTCGACAGCCATTCGCAAGGCACTGGAGCGTCTGACGAAGCGCGGCGATCTCCGTCGTGTTCGCCGCGGCTTCTACGACCGCCCCCGGGCGCATCCGATCCTCGGGCAGACCGCCCCAGACCCGATGGAGTTGGTCCGGGGCATCATGCGCAACAGCGCTGCGGTCTGGCAGGTGTCCGGCGCCTACGCCGCCAACCTGCTGCACCTCTCCGATCAGGTACCCGCCAAAATCGTGATCCTGACCGATGGCGTGCCGCGAAAGGTCCAGTTGGAGAAGCTGACACTCGATTTTCGTCGGGCAGCCCCGCGCAATCTCCTCGGCGCGGGCAAGCCCGCTGGGCTCGTCTTCCAAGCCCTGCGGCACCTCGGGAAAACTCATGTCTCCGCGGACACCATCGCACGCCTGCAACCGCAGCTCGATGCGGCAACCAAGGCCGACCTCGATGCCCTCGCTCCCCATGCGCCCGCTTGGATGCGCCCGCACCTCAACCAAATCACCGTCCCCTCCTGATCCATGGAATCCATTCTCCGACTCACTCCCGGTCAGCGCAGCGAACTCTACAAAGGCACCTCGCAGAAACTAGGCATCGGCGAGGTCATCCTCGAAAAGGATTTCTGGGTGTGCTGGACCCTGCGTGAACTCTTCGCGCTGCCCGGCATCGGCGAGCACCTGATCTTCAAGGGCGGCACGTCCCTCTCGAAGGTCTGGCGCGCGATTGCCCGCTTCTCCGAAGACATCGATGTGTCGCTGAGCCGCGAGTGGCTTGGCTTCACCGGCGACCGCAGCCCCGAGCACGCGACCTCGGGGAAGAAACAGCGGGAGCGGATCGAGGATCTCGCCGCCGCCTGCTCCCGCAAGATCGCGACGGAGATTCTGCCCGCGCTGCGCGCTCGTACGGCTGCGACCCTCGGCGACAAAGGATGGGACATCATCGTCGACCCGGACGATTCCCAGACGTTGCGCTTCACCTACCCGAGCGACGTCAGCACGACGACGCCGGACGCCTATGTGCGCCGCGAAGTGAAGATGGAGTTCGGCGCCCGTTCCGACGACTGGCCGGCCGAGGACAAAACCGTCGTGCCCTACGTCGCCGAACTCTACCCGGAGACGCTCGGCGACGCCGTCGCCCCACTCCGGGTACTCTCCCTCGAACGCACCTTCTGGGAGAAGGCGACGATCCTGCATGCCGAAGCGCACCGGGATGAAGCCAAAGCGACGCCACAGCGTTTCTCCCGGCACTATGCCGATCTCGCCGCGTGTCACCGGTCACTTCAAAACCAGCCACCTCGGGTCACCAAAAAACCAGCCAC
>ENA-UPSM01005452-UPSM01005452.1-activated-sludge-metagenome-genome-assembly--contig:-NODE-5452-length-12499-cov-9.924783_pt1 | contig 12499 bp, 10 predicted proteins | sample MGYA00238181_ERZ773283 | MGnify/ENA primary metagenome ERZ773283 (study PRJEB29023, sample SAMN05720199) | activated sludge metagenome | isolation source: Anaerobic digester | place: Japan... | reverse complement strand
ACCTGGAGGCAGCTCCCGGCGGAGTGAGGCGCGGGGGCGGGCGCGTCCGGGCGGTCCGCGCGCGCGACTACGCCCGGCCGCGCAGCCGGCGGAGCTGCTGCTGCGGCGTGAAGAGACGGCCGGGCGCGAGGTAGCTCATGATGCTCGCCGTGAGCGCCACTGCGGCGAGCAGCATGAACATCACCACCGCCTGCAGGCGCACGGCCTGCAGCGGCTCGGCGCCGGCGAGGATCATGCCCGTCATGGCGCCGGGCAGGAACACCAGGCCTGTGGTCTTGGTCGAGTCGATCACCGGTACCATGGCGAGGCGCACGGAGCGCCGTGCCAGCGTGGCGGTGCTCTGGCGCGGCGAGGCCCCCAGCGCAAGGCTCGCCTCGATCTGGGGGCGCCTGTCCGCCGCGTCCTCGAGCAGACGCACGGCGGTGACGGAGGCGACGTTCATGCAGTTGCCGATCAGCATGCCGCCGATGGGGATCACGTAGCGCGCTCCCGCCGGGATGATGCCGAGGACGAGCATGACGGCGAGGGTCGCCATGGAGGCGACGCCGATGGACGCCGCCGCGAGCGTCCACGCGCCGGGCAGGCCGCGGGCCCGGCGCGCAGAGGTGATCACGGCGAAGAGCAGCATGGCGGCCAGTGTGAGCGCCACGTAGAGCGGCCTGTCGGTCTGCAGGATCAGATGGATGATGTAGCCGACGGCCATGAGCTGGACGAAGGCGCGGACGCACGCCAGGCCGATGTCCCTCTCCACGTCGAGGCGCTGCCACCAGCTCAGGAGCAGCGCCACGGCGACCAGCGCGAGCGCCGCGGCGAGACTGGTGAAGCCGAAGGGCTCGGCGCCGGTCATCGAGAGGCCCCGGCGCCCAGCCGTCCTTCGACGAAGAGCCGTGTGGCCGCGGCGGCCGGCTCGTCGAGGAAGTCGGGGAGCGGGCCGCCGTCCATCGCCCGGCCGTCCACGAGCAGGAGGCCGTGGTCGCCGATGCGCCTGGCCTGGGCGATGTCGTGGGTGACGAAGACGAACGTGAGGTCGGTCTGCTCGGCCAGCCGGAGCAGCAGATCCTGGATCAGCCGGCCGGCCGTCGGGTCCAGGGCGGAGGTCGGCTCGTCCAGGAGCAGCGCCTCGGGGTCATTGGCCAGCGCGCGCGCGATGCTCACACGCTGCGCCTCGCCGCCGCTGAGGTCGACCGCCGGTTGCGAGAGGAGGGTGGCCGGAAGCCCGACGCGCTCGAGCAGCTCGGCCGCGAGCTCGCGCTCGTCGGCCGCCGCAGGCACGCTTCCGGCCCTGCCGTCCGGGCCGCGTCGTCCACGCGCGCGCAGCCGCGGCCCGTACAGGACGTTGTCGAGCACGGTGCCCTCGAAGAGGGCCGGCGTCTGGAAGACCATGCCGACCCGGCGGCGCAGCTCCTGCACGGGCAGCTCCGACGCCGGTCGGCCGTCCAGCAGCACGCGACCGGCGTCCGGCTCGATCAGCCGGTTCAGGCAGCGCAGCAGCGTGCTCTTGCCCGAGCCGGACGGCCCGAGCACGGTGAACAGGCTGCCGCGCTCGACCCGGAGGCCCACGTCGTCGAGGATCGTCCGCCGTGAGCCGTTGAGCTCGACCGAGTAGCTGAGGCCCTCGGCGGCGAGGTGCGCGGGAGTCGGGACTGATCCTTCACGCGGGTCGTTCATCGTCTCAGCTTATCCCACGCGTCACCGGGTCCCGAGCGGTCGACTGACCGGCTGCGACATATACTTGGCAGGCGGGCGATTAGCTCAGGGGAAGAGCACCTGCCTTACAAGCAGGGGGTCGCTGGTTCAAATCCAGCATCGCCCACCACTCTCCGGCGCAGCTTCCCGCAGCCCGTCTCGACGGCGGGGAACGAACCGCGGCGGTCGCCGCCCCGTCTCCCGGTCGACGAGGTCGACCGAAGGAGCATGGTCATGAAGGATGTGTGCACGATGCGCGGCCGGCGGGCCAGAGGGGCGCCGACGTGGTGGCCGCGTGCGCTCCTGATCGCCGCGCTGCTGGGCCTGGGCTGTGCTGCGGCGTTCCTCGCCGGCTGCGGCAGATCCGTGCCGCCGCTGGAGGGTACCTCATGGAGGCTCACGGCCTGGTCCGTCAGCGCCCAGGACCCGGGCGATCTCACCATCACCGCCGCGTTCGCGGACGGGCGCATCAGCGGATCCTCGGCCGTCAACCAGTACGGCGGTCCCTACAGTGCGGGTCAAGACGGGTCGTTCTCCGTGGGTGAACTGGCGAGCACGATGATGGCGGGTCCTGAGCCGCAGATGCGGGCAGAGAGCACCTACATCGCGCTGCTGGGCGCGGCCGCCGGGTACGAAGTGACCGCGGACTCTCTCACGCTCTTCGACGCGGACGGCAACGAGTCGCTCGTCTTCGCGCCCGTCGCCGAGCGCTGAGACGACGCGGGACGGCGGGCGGCGCACCGCTCCGGTGAGATAGGGTACGCGCATGACCGTGCCCGCGGACACGACGCCTCCGGCCCCCGCCCCCGACGGTGCGGACGAGGGCGGCGCGCAGGCGGCGCGGGAGCGCCAGTCGCACGTGCGCCACGAGCTGCGCGCGCCGCTGGCCGTCATCTATCCGCTGCTGTCGCTGCTCGTCGACGGAGAGAGCGGGGCGCTGAGCCCGCAACAGCGCGAGCACCTCGTCGTGCTCGAGCGCAACGTCGAGCGCCTCGAGGCTCTTGTGACAGGCGTCGTCGACAGCGGCTGGTCGGACTGTTCCGCCGCGCCCGCGAAGCGCGAGCAGATCTCCCCGCTCGACCTCGCTGAGAGCGTGGCCGCCCTGCGGCGTCTCGACCGTTCAGGCGGTCCCGCCGTGATTGTGAAGCGGGCGGCGCCACCGACCCCGAGGGCATGGGCCGACGCCGACGATGTGCGTCAGATCGTCGCGGCGCTCATCCGCAACGCCACGACGTACACGCCGTCGAGCGGCCTGGTGAGCGTCTCCATGGCGCCCGCGGACGACTCCGGCACGGTGACGCTCGAGGTGGCGGACACGGGGCCGGGCATGTCGCCGGAGGAGCTGGCGCGGGCCTTCGAGTTCGGGTTTCGGGGAGAGGCGGCGACGCGGGTCAAGGCACCGGGCCTCGGCATCGGGCTCTGGGTCTGCCGCCGCCTCGCGGAGCGCAGCGACGGCCTCCTCGCACTGGCGAGCGAGCCGGGCGGGGGCGTTCGGGCCACGCTCACGCTGCCGGCCGCTGCTTCGTGAGATAGAGTAGCGCGTGCCCCGGCGGGGCCGTGCCGACGACCGTGGAGGAAGATCTGGCAGCCAGCACGTCGACCTACCGAGAGCGTCGCACCCCACCCGACCGGGCGCCGCGCACGCTGTTCGTCACGAACGACTTCCCGCCGCGTATCGGCGGCGCCCAGTCGTACTACTGGGGCGTCATCCGCACCCTCGACCCATCCGAGGTCGCGATCCTCGCCCCGGCCCACATCGACGCGGCCGCTTTCGACGCCACCCATCCCTACACCGTGGTGCGTGCGTCCACGTCCGTGCTGTGGCCGACCGACGCCATGCTGCACACGGTGGAGCAGATGGCCGAGCGGGAGGGCGCGGAGCTCATCCAGCTCGGTCATCCGCTGCCGGCCGGCCTGATCGGCCCTCGGTTGCGGCGGCGGCGCGGCATCCCCTACGTCGTGTTCCTGGGCGGCGCCGAGGTCACACTGCCCGGTGTCGTCCCCGGCGTGAACAACCTGCTGCGGCACGTGCTGGGCAACGCAGCGATGCTGCTCGCCGTGAGCGATTACACGGCGGCCGAGGCCCGCAAGCAGACCGGCGGCCGCGTGCCGGCCGAGGTCCTTCGGCCGCCGCTGCCCGTCGACGACTTCGTCCCGGCTGCCGGAGACGAGGCCGTCAGTCTGCGGGAGCGGTTCGGGATCGACGGCCAGGTGGTCGTCTGCGTGGGGCGCCTGGTCCCGCGCAAGGGCCAGGACAAGCTCATCGAGGCGCTCGCCCTGTTGCGCAGCGAGTTCCCCCGGCTGCACCTGGTGATCATCGGCGAGGGCAGGCTGGCCACGGGCCTGTACGACCGCGCCCAGCGACTCGGCGTCGGCGAGCGCGTGCACCTCACCGGGCCGCTGGCCGACGAAGCGATGAAAGAGTGGTTGCGCGCCGCCGACCTGTTCGCCTCCCCGTGTCGCAGCCGCTGGGGAGGTCTGGAAGTCGAGGGCTTCGGGATCGTGTTCGCCGAGGCCGCGCTCGCCGGTCTGCCGGTCATCGCCGGCCATTCGGGCGGCGCGCCTGAGGCGGTCAGCCACGGAGAGACGGGCCTCGTGGTCGACGGGCGCTCGGCTCAGCGCGTCGCCGCCGCCCTCGCCGCGATCCTGCGTCGGACGGTCGACGAGCGTCGGACGATGGGCGCCAAGGGGCGCGAGCTGGCCTTGGCGCGGCACACCCCCGCCGTCGTCGGCGAGCGCTACCGCGATCTGCTGCGCCGGGCGGCCGCGCGGTGAGGCGTGCCGGGGACGGCCGCCGTTTCGGCGCACTCCGTGCGCTCGCCTTCGCCGGGCTCGCCTGTGCGGCCGGCAGCATCCCCACCGGCAGACTCGTGACGCGGGCCCTGACCGGCCGTCGGCTTGAGGATCTGGGCGACGGCAAGGCGGGCTCGTCCAACGTCGCTCACAGCGTGGGCTGGAGGGCCGGCGCGGTCGTGCTGGCGTTGGACGCGCTCAAAGCGTACGCGCCGGCGGCCACCGCGCGGCGCGCCGGCGCCGGCGACGGGGTCGTGGCGCTGACCGGCATCTCCGCCGTCGAGGGTCACATCGTCTTCGTCAAGGGCCGCGGCGCCGCCTCCGCCCTCGGCGCCGCCTTCGCCATGGACCCGGCGATGATGGCGGTCGGCTGTATCCCGCTCGTGGGCGGCAGCCTGCTGCGCCGGCACGCGCAGGCGGTGGCCGTGACGGCGCTCGCGCTGCCGTTCATCAGCCTCGCGTTGCACCGTAGCCCGCGTCGCGCACTGGGGCCGCTCGTGCTCGTGACCGCGCTGTTCGCGGCGCGCCTCGCCGGATCCGGAGGCGCACCGTTCCCCAGCTCCCGAACAGTCCTCTGGAACCGGTTCTGGTTGGACCGCGACGAGCGCTGAGGATGGGGTCGCCGTGCGCGTAGGGCTGGTGTCGCCGTACTCCTGGACGATCCCCGGCGGGGTCAACCAGCACGTCGAGCAGCTCGCCGAGGAGCTCGAGGAACGTGGCCACGAACCGTGGATCATCGCGCCCGTCGGCGCGGTCACGCCGGCCCGCCGCGCCGTGCACAGCCATCGGCAGACGATGGCCGAGCGCTTCATTCCCATGGGTCTCGCCGTCCCGGTGCCGAGCAACGGATCGCTGGCCTATCTCAACTTCTCGCCCAAGATCCTCGCACGCATGGACCGCGCCGTCCGTTACGGACGGTTCGACGTGCTGCATGTCCACGAGCCGGCCACGCCCCTGGTCTCGGGGCTCGCCGTGCTCATGGCCACCTCTCCCGTGGTCGGCACGTTCCACGCGGCGCTCGACGCGTCGCTCGTCTACGATGCTTTCCGGCCTGTGGTGGCGACGGCGATGCGCCGGCTGGACGTGCGCATCGCCGTGAGCGAGGCGGCCCGGGCCTTCCCCCAGAGCAGGTTCCCGGGGTCGTTCCGCATCATCCCCAACGGAGTGCCGGTGGAGATGTACGCGCCGGCCGTGGGGGCCGCCAAGGTGCGCGGGCGGATCGTGTTCATCGGGCGCGCCGAGCGGCGCAAGGGGCTCGGCGTGCTGCTCCGCGCGTTCACGCTCCTGCGCCGTCGCATGCCCCACGCGACGCTGGTCGTGGCCGGCGCCACCCGGCGCCAGGCTTTGGAGGCCGACCACGACGGCAGCGACCTGCCCGTGGACATGACGGGCGTCGAGGCGCTGGGGTGGGTGGACGACGCCGAGAAGATGACGCAGCTCGCCCTGGCGGAGGTCGCCTGTGCGCCGTCGCTGGCGTCGGAGAGCTTCGGCATCGTGCTGGCCGAGGCCATGGCCGCCGGCGTCCCGGTCGTCGCCTCCGACCTGCCGGGGTACCGTGCGGTGCTGCGCGACGGGCGGGCCGGGCGGCTCACGCCGCCGGGCGACCCGGTCGCCCTGGCCGGCGCGCTCCAGTCCCTGCTGCAGGACGAGGAGGAACGCCGGCGCCTCGCGGAGGCAGGGCTCGCCGCCGCCGCCGAGCTCTCCTGGAGCCGCATCGCCGGCAGGATCGTCGCCGCATACGAGGACGCCCTGGCGGCGCCGGGCGAGCGCGGCGTGCACGGCCTGCCGGGCCGGCCGTGGTTCGGCCGCGCCGTCCTCGACTACACCGTCTGGGCGTTGCGCAGCGGCCACTCGCACCGCCGCGCCGTGAGACGGCACGGTCCGCGCCCCGGTTGACGCCGCTTCACCGTCGCTTTGTCGGGCGTCAGGCCGTGTGCTAGACTTCCGAGTCGTTGCCCCACGGCCGGTCGCGCGATGACCGGCCGTCGGTGTCCTTTCGCGGGGGGCGTAGCTCAGCTGGTTAGAGCGCCGGCCTGTCACGCCGGAGGCCGCGGGTTCGAGTCCCGTCGCTCCCGCCACTCGCCACCGGGGTCCTTCGGCCCCTTCCCGCCGCGACTCGTGCGTCAGTCCATCCCGTGCTGCTTGAGCAGTCTGACGGTGAGGTTCGACAACCGCGCCTGCCACTTGACGCGTCCCGGCTCGACAAGGTGCCAGTTGTCGACGAAGTCCGCGCTCACCAGGGGGATCGACGGAAGCCAGTTCACCCAGTCGATCCCGTACTCCCGACAGATCCGCTGGCACGCGACGCGGTAGCGGCGGCGAGGTACGTCCATGCGGCGCCCGACGACGCGCTGATTGACCGGCAGGTTGAGGAGCACCGGATGGAATCCACGGTCGATGCAGAGCGCGACGAGCTCCTCGAGCTTCGCGTCGTTGCGGGCGAACCTGGCCTTGAACACCGGGTGCCGCCGGCGGAGCCAGTCCGTCACCATGGCGCTCTTCCACTGGTCAGAGAGCACGTGGGCAGCGCGGAACCGATGTGGATCGTAGGCCGAGATGCGCGGCTTCACCTGCGGGAGTCTGTGCGCACCCTTGCCGGTGTACCTTCCGACGTTGACGCCGATGATCACGATGGACGGCGCCTCCGGCAACAGCCGCAACAAGCGGATGTTGTCGTCGTAGGTCTGACTGGCGGCGCCGAGGCCGAAGGCGAGCGTCTGCGGTCCGCCCCGGGCTACGATCTGCGCCCGCCAGCTCTTCTCGCTGACGAGGCACTCGCGGGCCGCCGACCCCCCCAGCAGGTAGACGAGCGGACGCTTCGGCGAGCGGCCGGACATGTAGCCGGCCACCTGCGCCACGTGCCGCCAGTCATCGCCCGCCTTGAACCTGGCGGCGGCAGACGGTGCGGACAGCAGGGCGTCGACGCAGAAGCACAGGGGGATGAGGAGGCAGAGCACGGCGCTTCGGCTCAACGAGTGAGGCGCCGCGCCGCGCATCGACCTGACGACTCGACTCATTCCGACCTTCATGTGAGACCCTCCCGAAGGTGTGTCCGGCGATCCCCGCGGCAGAGCCCACCGTACACGCGACCGCGGCGCGGGGGAAACGGCGGGCCCGCGGCGGCCGGCCCCCGGCGCGTGCGCCCGCGACGGCCGGACGCCGGCTCAGGCCGGCAACTGTGGGCCGGCCGCGGCGACCGCGGGCGAGACCCGGCCGGCGAAGGACTCGAAGTTGGCCGCGAACTGCTCCGCCAGTCTCGCAGCCCGCCGCGCGTGCTCCTCCGGGTCGCTCCAGGTGGAGCGGGTGTCCAGCAGCTCGGCCGGTACGCCCGGACAGGACAACGGCACCTCCACCTTGAAGACCGGGTCGGCCAGCTTGGGCACGTCGTCCAGCGCTCCCTCGAGCGCGGCCTTGAGCAGGCTGCGCGTGATCTCGATGGGCATGCGCCGGCCGGACTCGCATCCGCCGCCCGACCAGCCGGTGTTGACCAGCCAGCACTGCGTGCGGCTGACGCGCAGGCGCTCGGCCAGCATGTCGGCGTAGACCACGGGTTCGCGCGGCATGAACGGCGCGCCGAAGCAGGCGGAGAACGTCGGCGTGGGTTCGACGCAGCCCGCCTCGGTGCCGGCCACCTTGGCGGTGAAGCCGGAGAGGAAGTGGTAGCTCGCCATCTCGGGCGTCAGTCGCGAGATGGGCGGCAGGACCCCGTAGGCGTCGCAGGCGAGCAGGAAGACGTTACGCGGCATGCCGCCCAGGCCGGTCTCGACGGCGCCCGGGATGTGGCTCACCGGATACGTGGCGCGCGTGTTCTCCGTGATCGAGCCGTCGTCCCAGTCGATCGCCCGGGTCAGCGGGTCGATGATCACGTTCTCGAGGATCGACCCGAAGCGGATGGCGTTGAAGATCTGCGGCTCGTGCTCCTCCGACAGGCGGATGACCTTGGCGTAGCAGCCGCCCTCGAAGTTGAAGACGCCGTGGGCGCTCCAGCCGTGCTCGTCGTCGCCGATGAGGCGGCGGGTGGGGTCGGCGGACAGCGAGGTCTTGCCGGTGCCGGAGAGGCCGAAGTAGAGGGCCACGTCGCCCTTCACGCCGGCCGTCGCCGAGCAGTGCATCGGCAGCACGTCACGGGCGGGCAGAAGGTAGTTCATGGTCGTGAAGAGGGACTTCTTGGTCTCTCCGCCGTACATGGTGCCCAGGATGAGGATGAGGCGACGGCTGAAGCTGATGCCGACGAACGCCTGCGAGGGCCGGTCGCCACCGCCGCCGTTCTCCCCTTCGGGGCGCGCGTCCACTGGCAGCTCACCGCAGTTGATCAACGTGAAGGCGGGATCGAAGCCCTCGAGGTCGATGGGCTCCGGCCGCACGAACAGCGTGTGCGCGAAGAGCCCGTGCCAGGAGGCCCGGGAGACGACGCGGATGGGCGTGCGGTAGTTGGGATCCGTGCCGATGAACCCGTCGAACACGTAGACCTCGCGACGGCGCAGGTAGTCGCTGACCCGCCGCACCTGGCGGTCGAAGAACTCCGGCGTGCACGGCTGGTTGACGCCGTTCCAGGCGACGTCGGCGGCCTCCGGCTCGTCGACGATGTAGCGGTCGGCCGGCGAGCGGCCGGTGCGTTCGCCGGTCGTGACCACCAGGGCGCCGTTGGCGGCGAAGATGCCTTCGCCCCGGGCGAGCGACCGGGCGATCAACTCCGGCGCCGGCAGGTTCCTGTGCAGCGGGCCGACGGTGATGTCGGCCTCGGCGAGCCCCGCGCGCACAGCTGGTTCGTCCATGCGTCTCCTCCTCGAGCGCATGAGTCTATCGTCTTCGCCCGTGGAGGCGCACGCCGAGGCGGGTCGGACCCCTTCCCGGCCCGGGAGGCAGCACGGTGGCCCGGGCGCAGAAGGGCAGGGGCGGCGTCCCGGCGGTGGGACGCCGCCCCGCCGTGGCACCCGGTGTCTGGCCGGACCCGGGCGTCTTCGGGATGCTGCCGCGGTCAGCCCAGCGGGCCGACCTCCGCTTCGACGGCGTCGAGGATCTCGCCGGACTCGACCAGTGCGGCCATCTCGTTGTGGTCGGGGAACAGCGGCCGGTCGACGTCGAGGTGGGCGACGTGCCGGCGGATGACCTCCTTGGCCTTGCGCACACCGACGCCGGGGGTGAAGTCACGGAAGTCGAGCGCCTGTGCGGCGGCCATGAACTCGATGCCCAGCACCGCGTGGGCGTTCTCCAGGATCTGCCGGTTCTTGAGCGCGGTGTTCATGCCCATGGACACGAAGTCCTCCTGGTCGGCCGCCGCGGGGATGCTCATGGTCGCGGCCGGCGCCGCGAGGATGCGCTGCTCGGTGATGAGCATGTCGGCCGTGTACTGGCTCAGCATGAGGCCGCTGTAGAAGCCCGGGTTCGGCGTGAGGAAGTCGGGCAGACCCTGGCTGGTCGCCGGGTTCTCGAGCCGGTTCAGGCGCCGCTCGCTGAGCACGCTGACCATGGTGATGGCCTGGCCGACCAGCTCCATCGGCAGACTGACCGGCGTGCCCTGGAAGTTGGCGCCGGTGAGCGTCAGCTTCTCCTCCGGCACCCAGATGGGGTTGTCGCCGACGCCGTTCAGCTCGATCTCCACCTGGCTGCGGGCCCACTTGAGCGCATCGTGCGCGGCGCCGATGACCTGCGGCGTGGACCGCATGGAGTAGGCGTCCTGCACCTTGGTCTTGATCTTGCCGGTGGCCAGGTCGCTCTCGGCGATGCAGGCGCGGATGGCGGCGGCGCTCCGCACGGCCCCCGGGAACCCGCGCAGCTCGTGCAGCCTGGCGTTGTACGGCTTGAGGTTGGCGAGCAGCGCCTCGAGGCTCATGGCGGCGGCGATCTCGGCCTGCCTGAGCCAGCGGTCGGCGTCGTGGCAGAGCAGGGCGCTCATCGCCGTCAGCACGTTGCTGCCGTTGATCGCGGCCAGGCCGTCGCGCGCCTCCAGCCCCGGGACGGGGATGCCGGCGCGCTCGAGGGCCTCGCGGCTCGGCATGCGCTCGCCCTGGTAGAAGGACTCGCCCTCGCCCATCATGACGAGCGCCATCTGGGCCATCGGGGCGAGGTCGCCGCAGGCGCCGACCGAGCCCTTGCTGCTCATGACGGGCGTGACGCCCTTGTTGAGCAGGTCGACCAGGGTCTGCGTGATCTCCAGGCGGTTGCCCGAGTTGCCGTGCGCGTGGACGTTGATGCGCGCCGCCATCGCGCCGCGGACGACCTCGATCGGCGCCGGCTCACCTATGCCGGCGGCGTGGTTGTAGACGAGGAAGCGCTGGAACTGCTGCACCTGGTCGTCGTCGAGCACGATCTCGCTGAACTCGCCGATGCCGGTGTTGGTGCCGTACATGATCTCGCGTGCGGCGATCTTCTCCTCGATCATCGCGCGGCAGGCGGTGATCCGTGCCGCGGCGGCCGGGTCCAGCTCCACCTGTTCGCCCTCGCGCGCGATCCGCACGAGCTTCTCGACCGTCAGCGATGATCCGTCCAGGATGATGGTCACTTGAGCGTCTCCTCTCACAGCAACGGGCGCGACTCCGCACGGCCGACACCGGCCGCGAGTCACGCCGCAGCTTTCCTGTTCACAACTCTAGACGAGCAGGCGTCGCTTTGCCCAGACGGAAGTGGGGGGTGTCCAGTATCAGGGACGGAAATGAGGGGCCCGGGCGGGCCTTGCCCGGGGCGTCCCGTCCACCCGAGCGCGATCCTGCAGGACGGCCGTCGCGGCGCGACGACGACGTCGTACCGACAGAGGACCTCGCGGCCGGCTTGCACTTGGCCGGAGGTGGCGTAAGGCTGCACCCTGCGCCATATCGGAATCTGGAGAGCGAGGAGTCCGCTGTGCCCACCTCAGACGTCAATCCGCACCAATCGCGGCCGGGCCGCCTCAGGTATCTCACGGAGGTGGACAAGGCGGCCATCTTCGAGGCCGCGCTCGAGATCATCGGCGCGGTCGGCATGCGTGTGCTGCATGCCGGCGCGCGTGAGCTCCTGCTCGCCGCCGGCGCGACACTCCACGAGGGGGACGTGGTCACGATCCCGCGTGAGCTCGTGGAGCGCGCGTGGGCGGCGGCGCCGTCGGTGGTCGAGGTCTTCGACCGCGACGGCGCGCACGCCATGTCCCTCGGCGGCTACAACAGCTATTTCGGGACCGGCTCCGACCTGATGAGCACCTACGACCTCGAGACCGGCGAGCACCGGACCAGCGTGCTCGCCGACGTGGCGCGCGCCGCCCGCCTCTGCGACGCGCTGCCCAACATCGACTTCGTCATGTCGTGCGCCCATCCGAACGACATCGAGCCGGCGCGGTCGTACCTCGAGAGCTTCAGGGCGATGGTCGCCAACACGACCAAACCCATGGTCATGACGTCGGAGCACGCCGGCGACCTCGCGGTCATGTGCGCCGTGGCCGAGGAGCTGCGTGGGGGACCTGAGGAGCTGGCCGCCAAGCCCTACTTCATCATGTACCTGGAGCCGGTGAGCCCGCTGAGCCACCCCGTGGAGAGCCTCGACAAGCTCCTCTTCTGCGCCGACCACGGCATCCCGGCGATCTACTCGCCGGCGCCGCTGGCGGGCGGCACGGCGCCGATCACCATCGCCGGGCAGGTCGCCCAGGGCGCGGCCGAGTGCCTCTTCGGCCTCGTGATCCACCAGCTGCGCAAGCCGGGCGCGCCGTTCCTGTTCGGGATCGGCCCCGCGGTGCTCGACATGGCCACCTCGCAGAGCTCGTACAACGCGCCCGAGTACCTCATGACGCTCCTCTGCCAGATCGAGATGGCGCGCTGGCTGGACCTGCCCAACTGGGGCTACGGCGGCACCTCCGACTCCCAGCTCGTCGACGCCCAGGCGGGCATGGAGATCGCCGAGTTGGCGCTGCTCTGTCTGGCCGCCGGCTCCAATCTCAACCACGACGTGGGCTACCTCGACTTCGGGCTGACCGCGTCGCTCGAGATGATCGTCATCGTGGACGAATACCTCGCCATGAACCGCAAGATCTTCGCCGGCGTCGAGGTCACGCCCG
>ENA-UPSM01005446-UPSM01005446.1-activated-sludge-metagenome-genome-assembly--contig:-NODE-5446-length-12516-cov-3.628762_pt1 | contig 12516 bp, 10 predicted proteins | sample MGYA00238181_ERZ773283 | MGnify/ENA primary metagenome ERZ773283 (study PRJEB29023, sample SAMN05720199) | activated sludge metagenome | isolation source: Anaerobic digester | place: Japan... | reverse complement strand
TTTGAAGCGAGCGTGCTCGACATTCTGGAACAGGCTTCGACCGGCCGCATTCTGGAATTTGACCCGACGACCAAGACCACCCGTGTCGTGGCCAAAGGCATCAGCTTTGCCAACGGCGTGGCGCTGAGCCAGGACGAGCAGACGCTGTTTGTGAACGAGACCGGCAAGTACCGCGTGTGGAAGATTGCGGTGGCCGCCAGCAACCTCGATGTGGCGCAACCCGGCACCCAGGCCAGCATCTTTCTGGACAATCTGCCTGGCTACCCCGACAACCTGATGCGTGGGCTGGACGGCAGGATCTGGCTGGGCCTGGCCAAGCCCCGCAACCCCACCATCGACAAACTGGCACAAAAACCCTGGATGCGCAGCCTGACCCTGCGCCTGCCGCGTGCCCTGTGGCCCATCCCCAAGGCCTACGGCCACGTGATGGCATTCACTGAAGAGGGCAAGGTGGTGGCCGACCTGCAGGACCCCAGCGGCGCCTACCCCGAGACCACCGCGATCACAGAGACCAAAGACCGCCTGTACGTGCAGAGCCTGCACGCCCACGGGCTGGGCTGGCTGGAAAAGAAATAGCCCCTCAGGCCGCACGGGCCCGCACATAGGCGTTGAAGGCATCAATCGGCAATGCCTGGCTGAACAGATACCCCTGGAACAGTTCGCAACCAGCCTCGGCCAGAAACTGCCGCTGCGCCTCGGTTTCCACCCCTTCGGCAATGACGGTCAGGCCCAGGTTGTGCCCCAGGGCAATGACGGTACGCACGATAGAGGCGTCGTTCGGGTCCGCCAGCACATCGCGTACAAAGGACTGGTCGATCTTGAGCTGGTGCAAGGGCAGCCGCTTGAGGTAGTTCAGCGACGAGTAGCCGGTCCCGAAATCGTCGAGCGAGAAGGTGACGCCCCTGGCGCGGATGGCCGACATCTTTTCAATGATGTCCTGCAGGTCCTCGGCCAGCATGGACTCGGTCAATTCGAATTCCAGGTGACGTGCATCGGCAACAAAGAGATTGATGGTTTCCAGCGTTCTGGCAACGAAGTCCGGCTGGCGGAACTGCAGCTGGCTGATGTTGACCGCGATGCGCAGGCCGCGAAACTCCGGCTGCTTTTCCCACTGCGCCAGCTGTCTGCAGGCTTTTTTCATCACCCACTGCCCGATCTGGAGAATCTGCCCGGTCTGCTCTGCCACCTCGATGAACTGGCCCGGCATGACCAGACCCCGGGTGGGATGCGCCCAGCGGATCAATGCTTCAGCCCCGATGACCCGGCCCTGCAGGTCGTGCTGCGGCTGGTAATGCAATTCAAACTGCTCCTGTGCAAGCGCCTGCTGGAGATCGTTTTCCAGCACGGAGCGCATCACCGCATCGTTTTGCATGACATGCAGCATGCCGTAAAGAATGGTCGCGGCAGCGAAGGTTTGTACCCAAGCGCCAACCGCGCGCACATGCGGCGGCAGTGCATATTCGGGCAGGAGGGAACCGTAGGTCACGGACAGCACGGCCACCGCTGCAAAACAGGCCAGGGCAACACCGTGGCGCAACCACGGGCTCGATGTACGAAAGGCCATCAGGGCGGCTACGCCCAGGGGCAGCAGGTAGAGGTGTGTGGTTCTGGGCGCCTGCGGCGTGGAAATGTCAAACACCGCCGCAATCACGCAAATCACCAGGAACAGCGTCGAAAACAGCACCACCGAAGCACCATGGGTCTTTTTGCGCCAGATCAGGGTGCCGGCCCCCAGCCCACCCAGAACCATCGCCATATCCAGCGATACCAGGGGCCAGTTGCCCAGTGTGATGAAAAGCGTGCCCCAGACCATGCCCATCACCAGCATGGACAGGCTGCCCAGCATCAGGACGCGCCGTTCACGCCGCGCCTGGATATGCACCAGGTCCGTTCCATACCAAAGCTGTGACGCGGACCGGAGAGGGGGAAATTTGGCAATCATGGACGCGAATTGTTCTGCGGTTCATTGTAGACACGCCTTCGTGGACAATGTGGGCCCAGGTTCCCACTCCCGCCCAAGGCCATGCCATGACACCCCTGCTTCCCCGCATCGAACTCGAATCCGCCCCATCTTCATCAAGTCCAGCCACCGCCGCCGTTATCTGGCTGCACGGCCTGGGGGCCGATGGCAATGACTTTGCGCCCATCGTGCCGGAGATGGACCTGAGCGGATGCCCACCGATCCGCTTTGTCTTTCCCCATGCGCCGAGCATACCGGTCACCATCAACGGCGGCTATGTGATGCCTGCGTGGTACGACATCCTGGGTGCCAAGCTGGTGGACCGCCAGGACGACCGTGGCATCCAGAAGTCGGAATGGGCGATCACAGCGCTGATCGAGAACGAAGTGGCGCGCGGCATCCCCTATGAGCGCATCGTGCTGGCCGGCTTCAGCCAGGGGTGCGCCATGGCCTTGCACACGGGGCTGCGCCTGCCGCATCGGCTTGCGGGCATCATGGCCCTGTCGGGCTATCTGCCACTGGCTGACCGCTTTCCTTCCGAGCGCCACGCGGCGAATGCGCATACGCCCATCTTCATGGCGCATGGCGTGCAAGACCCGGTGGTGGTGCTCCAGCGTGGCGAAGAGTCACGCGATGCGCTGGCCCAACTCAGCCATCCGGTGGAGTGGCACACCTACCCGATGCAGCACAGCGTGCATCCGCAGGAAATTGCAGACATTGCGCTGTTCTTAACTCGCGTGCTGGGCAAGGCCGCGTGAATCCCCTGGTTCTCGGCATTGACTTTGGCACCTCCAACTCTGCCGCCGCACTGATAGACGCCAGGGGCCAGCTGCAGGTCATCCCGCTGGAGGACGAGCGCTCCGAGATGCCCACCGCGCTGTTCTTTGCCAGTGAAACCCACACCGTGCTGTACGGCAGTGCGGCCATGCAGGCCTACCTGAATGGCAGCGAGGGGCGTCTGCTGCGCTCGCTCAAAAGCCTGCTGGGCAGCCGCCTGATGGACGAATACACCGCCGTGGGCGACCGGAGCATCCGCTTCTTCGACATCGTGGTGCTGTTCTTCAAGGAACTCAAGCGTCGCTGTAAAGCGCATGTGGGCCAAAGCCTGACCCACGCCGTGCTGGGCCGACCGGTGCACTTTGTGAACGACAGCCCGGAGCGCGACCTGCTGGCGCAAGAGACGCTGGGCCGCGCCGCGCTGGAGGCCGGTTTCACCCACATTGCCTACCAACTCGAACCGATTGCCGCCGCGCTCGACTACGAGCAACGCGTGACACAGGAAACCACGGCGCTGGTGGTGGACATTGGCGGTGGCACGTCCGACTTCACCGTCATCCGCCTGAACCCCGGGCGCAGCAAGTTGAGTGACCGCAGCGCCGACATTCTGGCCACCACCGGTGTGCACATCGGCGGCACCGACTTCGACCGCCTGCTGGACCTGGCCACCGTGATGCCGCATCTGGGCTACAAGCACGCGGGCACCGGTGGCCGCATCGTACCCAACAGTATGTTTTTTGACCTCAGCACCTGGCATTTGATCCACCAGGCCTACACGCGCAAGGCCCTGCACTTTGCCAAAGAGCTGTGGACCGACTACACCGACCAGACCCTGCACCGCCGCCTGATGGACGCGCTGGAAGAGCAGCACGGCCACCGCATGCTCGCCGGGGTGGAGGCCGCCAAGATCGCCTGCTCCGTCAGTGGCGACAGTGCCGTGGTGAACCTCGATTTTCTGGACCGCACACTCACGCCCACCATCGATGCGCTAAGCATGGAGCTGGCCTTGCATGCGGCTATCGCCCAGGTGGTGCAGTGCGCCCAGGACTGCGTCAGCACCGCGGGTCTGCAGGCGGTGGATGTGGTCTACCTCACCGGCGGCTCATCGGCCTTGCGCACGCTGGTAGAAGCCTTGCGCAGTGCCATGCCACAGGCCACGCTGATCGAGGGCAACCGCTTTGGTGGCGTGGCCGCCGGTCTGGCCTGGGCGGGTGCCGTGCAACGTTTTTAATTTGCTACTGTTTTAGTAGCTGCCTGTGCATATTCCGTGCGGGCTGGAGGCCAAAGCCGGTCATGTCCGTGGCGTTAGAAGCTCAACGCAACACCACTGTGCGCAGGCCGTTGATGAACACACGGTGCTCCAACACGAAGCGCAGCGCCCGGCCCAACGCCAGGCATTCCACGCTGCGGCCGGTGCTCAGCAGTTGCTCCGGGGTGTGGGCGTGGTCCACCCGCTCCAGGGCCTGTTCGATGATTGGCCCTTCGTCCAGGTCGCTGGTGGCGAAATGGGCCGTGGCCCCGATCAGCTTCACGCCGCGCGCATGCGCTTGCTCATAGGGTCGCGCGCCCTTAAATCCGGGTAGGAACGAATGGTGGATGTTGATGACGCGGCCTGCCAGCTTCTCGCACAGGTCTTCTGACAGCACCTGCATGTAACGCGCCAGCACCACCAACTCGGCCTTGTGTTGCTCGATGCACTGGAGCAATGCTGCTTCCTGCTGCTGCTTGGTGTCGGCGGTGATCGGCAGGTGGTGGAACGGAATGCCTTCGGCCGTGGCCAGCGGCCCCAGGTCGGCGTGGTTGGACACCACCGCGACCACGTCCATGTTCAGTTCCTTGCGGCGCCACTGAGCCAGCAGGTCGCGCAGGCAGTGATCGGCCTTGGAGACCATGATCATCACGCGCGTCGGACGGCTGAGGTCGTGGATCGCGCCGTCGGCGTCGACGAAGCTCTCCATCAGTCGGTCATAGGCCTCGCGCAGCGCGACGATGCCGGTGGCATTCTGGCCTTCGAGCCGGAACACGATGCGCACGTAGAAACGCGAAACCAGCGCGTCGTCGAACACCGCGAACTCTTCGATGTAGGCGCCGTGCCGCTCCAGCAAGGCCACCATGGCGGCCACCTGGCCCTGGGCGCTGGTCACTGCCAGGGTCAGCACATAGCGATGGGCGTCATTGCGCGAGGCTTGCATGGGATTCACCGTAATGTGAGAGGGATTGAAGAAGGTCGGCCCGGTCTGCGGCCGTGCGGCGCAGGGTCTCGAACTCGGCGCGGGTGGAAGCGCGCTCCATTCCGACCGCCAGCGCCTGCTGGCTGACGCGCTGTTTGTACAGGCCGACCCAGACGTGGCGCACGCGTGGGTCCGCGGCGAAGACGAATTCGATGACCTGGTTGACGCGCGTTTCCAGCAACGGCGTGTGCGGCGAGACCGGCCATTCCTGCGTCAGCCACCGGCACAGCGGCTCGTAGTCGAAACACTGGTCCAGCGAACCGGGCATGGCGCTGGCTTCGCCGGTGGCGGTCAGGCTGACCCACACCGGCTGCGCATCCTGCTCGTGGGCGTAGATGCCCACCGGCAGTCGCGTCTCCAGGCGCTCGATGCGGACGGTCCAAGTCGCGTTCATGAGAAGCGCCGGGTCACCAGGCCGCACTCGGGCGTGCAACGTTCCAGCATCAGCCAGACGTAGCCGCGGAAGCTGTTGCGCACCAGCACCTCGTAGACCGGCGCCGCCTCGGTCTGCCAGAGCCAGACCGAGGCCTTGAAAAAGACCGAACCGGCGGCCGAGCCCGGGCCAAACACCTTCGGGTGCAAGTCCAGCGGGCAACCCTGGGCCAACACCTCGCGCACCGGCTGACCACTCAGGTGCAGCACGGTGTAGCCGCTGCTGACGTCGGTAACCGCAAAGTGTTGGCCCGCCAGGGCCTGGCGCAGCCGGGCCTCAATGGCCGCCGCTTCGCCCTTGGGGCCAATCACGAACCAGTCGTCCGGGCCGACCCAGACCAGGCGCAGCGTCTCGCTGGTCACGGTCGTACAGGCCTGCGTAGGCAGGGTCAGACCGAGGGCCTGGGCCACGCCATCGCTGAAGGACGGATCGGCAGGGTTGCCGCGCAGGTTGAGCACGGACTGGCCGTGGCGCCAACCAGCCAGCAGGGACTGTTCGGACGACGGGCGAGCGGTGGGCACGCGGCCCATGGGCGCCGCAGGGCGCTGGGAGGTATCAAGCATTTTGGCGCTCCGCTTTGGGATCGAGGAAGACCGGGCTGGCGATGGTGGCGGTGTGAACGACAGCGCCGGCGGGACTGCCATGGGAGATGTAGACCTTCTCGCCCATACGGTGCTGGCCACCCTTGACCAGGGCCATGGCAATGGAGCGGCCCAGCGTCGGGCTCATGTAGCTGGAGGTCACGTGGCCCACCATAGGGGCGGTCGGGCCGGTGGGCGCCTGGTTGAGAATCTGTGCGCCCTCGGTCAACACGACCTTCGGGTCGTCCGGCAGCAAGCCGACCAGCTGCTTGCGGTCGGTGCGCACCGTGTCTTCGCGGGTCAGTGAACGCTTGCCCAGGCAGTCCTTGGTCTTGGTGACCAGACCGCCCATGCCCAGGTCCATCGGCGTGACGGAGCCGTCGGTGTCCTGCCCGATGATGATGTAGCCCTTCTCGGCGCGCAGCACGTGCATGGTCTCGGTGCCATACGGGGTGATGTTGAACTCCGCCCCCGCAGCGTGGATGGCTTCCCAGACCTTCAGGCCGTCGTTGGCCGCCACGTTGACTTCGTAGCAGCGCTCGCCCGAGAAGCTGATCCGCATGATGCGGGCCTTGTAGCCGGCCACCGTGCCTTCGCGGTATGACATGAACGGGAAGGCAGCGTCGTCGAAGTCTACGTCGCTGCAGGTCTTCTGCAGCACGGCACGGCTCTTGGGGCCGGCCACGATGGAGGTGGACCAGTGGTCGGTGGCGCTGGTGAGGTAGACCTTGAGATGCGGCCACTCGGTCTGCAGCCAGCGCTCCATCCAGGCCAGCACGCGCGCCGCGCCGCCCGAGGTGGTGTGCATCAGGTAGTGGTTCTCGGCCAGCCGCACCGTCACGCCGTCGTCGAACACCATGCCGTTTTCGTCCAGCATCAGGCCGTAGCGGCACTTGCCGATTTCCAGCTTCGACCAGGCGTTGCTGTACATCCAGTTGAGCAGGATGCTGGCATCCGGGCCCTGGATGTCGATCTTGCCCAGGGTGGAACCGTCGAGCGTGCCCACGCCGTTGCGCACGGCCAGGGTCTCGCGTGCCACGGCGGCGTGCAGGTCTTCGCCCTTGCGCGGGTAGTACCAGGGGCGTTTCCACTGGCCCACGTCCTCGAACAGCGCACCCTGCTTCACATGCCACTCGTGCATGGCGGTGGTGCGGACCGGATCAAAGGCCTCGCCCAGCTCCAGCCCGGCCACTGCACCGAAAGTCACCGGCGTGTAGTTGGGGCGGAAGGTAGTGGTGCCCACCTGCGGGATCGCCTTGCCCAGCGCCTGGGCCACGATACCCATGCCGTTGATGTTGCCGGTCTTGCCCTGGTCGGTACCAAAGCCCATGGCCGTGTAGCGCTTGACGTGTTCGATGGACTCGAAACCTTCGCGCACGGCCAGGTGGATATCGGAAGCCGCCACGTCGTTCTGCAGGTCGACGAACTGCTTGGGCGCGCGGCTCACGGCTTTAGCGTGCGGCACCAGCCACAGGGCGCGGATGCTGCCCGCGTCCTGTGCCGCAACGGCCGGCGTGGAGGCATTGGCCGACAGACCCAGCCCCTTGAGCGCTTGAGCACCTGCGGCTGCGCCACCCTCGGCACAGGCCTTCAGCGTGAGCTGGCCGGCACAGGCGCCAGCAGAAATTTCCGATTGCGCTGGCGCACCGGGCAGGAAGGCCGCCTGCGTGTCGCTCCAGGCTGCCTTGCTGCCCGCCTGGCACTGCAGGTGAATCACCGGGCTAACGCCGCCCGAAAGGGCGACCAGGTCGCAAGCGAGTTCACGCACCGGGCCGCTCAACCGGTCCTGGCCGTCGATGGCCTGCACCACCACGCCGCTCACGCGCTTGCCGCCGCGGGCTTCGGTGATGACGTGCCCGGCCAGCACGGTGATGCCTTGGGCTTTGGCCTTCTGACTCAGCGAGCCGGTGGGCTGCGCCCGCGCATCGACCACCTGCACGCCGGCACCTGCAGCCTTGAGGGCCAGCGCCGCGTCGTAGCCGGCGTCGTTGTTAGTGAAGACCACAGCGTTGCGGCCGGGCAGCACGGCATAGCGGCGGATGTAAGTGGACACCGCTCCGGCCAGCATGATGCCGGGCAGGTCGTTGTTGCCGAACACCAGCGGACGCTCGTGGGCGCCGGTGGCGAGCACCACCTGCTTGGAACGCATGCGCCACAGACGCTCACGGAACACTGGGGCCTGGTCGGCCGGCAGGTGGTCGCCGCGGCGCTCCACCAACGTGACCAGGTCGTGGTCCTGGTAGCCGAAGGCGGTGGTGCGCGGCAGCACCGTCACATCGGTCATCGAAGTCAGTTCAGCCAGCACACGCGCTACCCACTGTGGTGCCGGCAGGCCATCAATGACCTCGTCACTGGAGAGCAGCCAGCCCCCCGGTTCCGACTGCTCGTCGCACAGCACAACACGTGCACCGGAGCGGCCTGCGGCCAGCGCGGCCGTCAAGCCCGCAATGCCAGCGCCCACCACAAGGACGTCGCAGTGCGCATACCGTTTGTCGTAGCGATCGGGGTCGGTCTCGGCCGGCGAGTTGCCGAGGCCGCTGGCAGCGCGGATGTGCTTTTCAAAGAAGTGCCAGGCAGCCTGCGAGGCCATGAAGGTCTTGTAGTAGAAGCCTGCGGGAATCAGGCGCGAGAACCAGCCGTTGACCACGCCGGTGTCGAACTCGATGCTGGGCTTGGCATGGATGGACTTCGCGCTCAAGCCTTCGACCAGCGCCACCTCGGTCATGCGGGCATTGGGTACGGTACGCGCGCCGTCGAACAACTGGACCAACGCGTTGGGCTCTTCTACCCCGGCCGACAGGATGCCGCGCGGGCGATGGTACTTCCAACTGCGAGCGACCATGCTCACGCCATTTGCCAGCAAGGCCGAAGCCAGCGTGTCGCCTTCCAGTCCCTGGAAGGTACGCCCGTTGAAACTGAAGTTGAGCGTGCGTTGACGGTCGATACGGCCGCCGGTGGACAGGCGGGCGTTCATTGCACACCTCCTTCGTGGATGATGGCCGCAAATTCGGCAGGCACCGCCTCGCCGATCTTCCAGGTGGCCTCGAAACGGTAGTTCACGGTGTGGCGTAGCGCGTTGAACCAGCGACCACAGCCGCTGGAATGGCGCCATTGTTCATGCTGCAGGCCCTTGGGGTTCTTGCGCATGAACACGTAATCACCCCATTCGGTATCGCTCATGGTGTCGGAGTTCAATGGGCGAACGATGCCGCCTTCGCCACCGCAGGTGAATTCAATCTCGGCGCGGGTGCCGCACCAGGGACAATGGATTTGCAACATGGTGGTTTTCCTCAATGAGCGACGCCTGCAGCGCCGTGTTCGTCAATCAGGTGACCGTTGTAAAAACGGTTAAGCGACAGCGCTTCGTTGAGCGCGTGCGGACGGTCCTGCGCCACGGTGTGGGCCATGGCCCAGCCGGATCCAGGCGTGGCCTTGAAGCCGCCGGTGCCCCAGCCACAGTTGATGTAGAGGCCTTTGACCGGCGTGAGACCGATGATCGGGCAGGCGTCGGGTGAGACATCGACGATGCCGCCCCACTGCCGGTTCATGCGCACGCGCGAGAACAGCGGGAACATCTCCACGATGGCCTGCAGCGTGTGTTCGATGGTGTGGTAACTGCCGCGCTGGCCGTAGCCGTTGTACTGGTCCACGCCCGCGCCGATTACCAGGTCACCCTTGTCGGACTGGCTGATGTAGGCGTGGATGGCATTGCTCATCAGCACGCAGGGGAAGATGGGCTTGAGCGGCTCCGAAACGAGCGCCTGCAACGGCTTGCTTTCGATCGGAAGACGGATGTCGGCCATGCTGGCCATCACGCTGGAATGCCCGGCCGCGACGATAGCAACCTTCTTGGCCTTGATGAAACCCTTGACCGTGTCCACACCGACCACGGCGCCGCCCTCGCGGCGGATGCCGGTGACCTCGCAGTTCTGAATCAGGTCCACGCCGCGCGCATCGGCGGCCCGGGCAAAGCCCCAGGCCACCGCGTCGTGCCGGGCGACACCGCCCCGGCGCTGCAGCGAAGCGCCCAGGACGGGATAGCGCGTGTTCAGGTTGATGTACGGAATCATTGCCTTGATCTGCGCCGGTGTTACTACCTCGCCATCCACTCCGTTCAGACGGTTGGCGTTGACGCGACGCTCGATGTCGCGCATCTCCTGCAAGGTGTGGCCCAGGTTGAGCACGCCGCGCTGGCTGAACATCACGTTGTAGTTCAGGTCTTGCGACAGACCTTCCCACAGTTGCATGGACTTTTCGTACAACGCAGTGGACTCGTCCCAGAGGTAGTTGGAGCGCACGATCGTGGTGTTGCGCGCCGTGTTGCCGCCGCCCAGGTACCCCTTCTCGACCACCGCGATGTTGCGCAGACCATGCTCCTTGGCCAGATAGTAGGCGGTGGCCAGACCATGGCCGCCCCCGCCCACGACAACGACGTCGTACTCGCGCTTCGGCTCGGGCGAGCGCCACTGCTTTTGCCAGTCCTCGTGGTAGGACATGCTGTTGCGCAGCAAGGACCAGATGGAAAAATGTTGCATGAAGTGGTTCCTTCTCTCGTTCTGTTCAGCATTCAACGATGTTCACGGCCAAGCCTCCGCGCGAGGTCTCTTTGTATTTCGTCATCATGTCGGCACCGGTTTGGCGCATGGTGCGAATGACCTTGTCGAGGCTGACGAAATGGGTGCCGTCGCCCCGCAGCGCCATGCGCGCGGCATTGATAGCCTTGACCGAAGCGATGGCGTTGCGCTCGATGCACGGGATCTGCACGAGCCCGCCAATGGGGTCGCAGGTCAGGCCCAGGTGGTGTTCCATGCCGATCTCGGCTGCGTTCTCGACCTGTTCGGGAGAGCCGCCCATGACCTGCGTCAGCGCGCCGGCGGCCATGGAGCAGGCCACGCCCACCTCGCCCTGGCAGCCGACCTCCGCGCCCGAGATCGACGCGTTTTCTTTATAAAGTATGCCGATGGCGGCGGCCGTGAGCAGGAAGTCGACCACGCCCTGCTCGTTAGCATTGGGCACGAAGCGCGTGTAGTAGTGCAGCACTGCCGGCACGATGCCGGCTGCACCGTTGGTGGGCGCGGTCACGACACGGCCGCCCGCGGCGTTTTCTTCGTTGACCGCGAGGGCGTACAGGTTGATCCAGTCCATCACCTGCAGCGGGTCCTTGAGTGCCGCCTCCGGGTGCGCGGTCAGCGAGCGGTACAGATTGGCCGCGCGCCGTTTGACCTGGAAGCCGCCTGGCAACGTGCCTTCGGTGGCCACACCGCGCTTCACACAGGCCTGCATCACGGCCCAGATGCGCAGCAGCTCTGTGCGCACGGTTTCGGAGTTGCGCCAAGCCAACTCGTTATGCCACATCACCTGGGCGATACTCAAGCCGCTGTCTCTGCAGCGCTGCAGCAGTTCAGCCCCGGTGGTGAATGGTTGGGGCAACACCTTCCTGTCCGGCACCAGCGCCGGTTGTCCCTCGGCATCCTGGTTGATGACGAAACCGCCGCCAATGGAATAGTAGGTCTTTTCGAGCAGGGGCGCGCCGTCCGCAGCAAAAGCAAATAGGCGCATGCCGTTGGGGTGAAAGGGCAAGGCCTTGCGCAGGAACTTCAAGCCCTCGCGCTCGTTAAAGGCGATGGGGTGCGTGCCCAGCAGGTTCAGCGTCTGCGACGCGCGCAGGGCCTGCAGGCGCGGCGCGATCGCATCGGGGTCAATCAGATCAGGTGCTTCGCCTTCCAGCCCCAGCAGCACCGCCTTGTCACTGCCGTGGCCTTTACCGGTGGCACCCAGCGAGCCATACAGCTCGCAGCGCACCGATTGCACGGCCGGCAGCAAACCACTGTCGCGCAGAGTCTGCGCGAACAGCAGCGCCGCGCGCATAGGACCGACTGTGTGCGAGCTGCTCGGCCCAATGCCGATCTTGAACAGGTCGAAGGTGCTCAGTGCCATGGTGTGTGACCGTTTCAGCCGTAGACCGGGAAAGCCGCAGTCAGCGCGGCCACGTCGGCGCGCACGCGGGCGATCACCGTTTCGTCGTTCGGGTTGTCCAGCAGGTCGGCGATCAGGTGGCCCACCTTGACAGCCTCAGCTTCCTTGAAGCCGCGCGTGGTCATGGCCGGCGAGCCAAGGCGCACCCCGCTGGTGACCATGGGTTTTTCCGGATCGTTGGGAATTGCATTCTTGTTGACCGTAATGTGGGCGTTTCCCAGCAGCGCTTCAGCAGCTTTGCCGGTCATGCTTTTTGCGCGCAAATCGACCAGCATCACATGGCTTTCGGTGCGTCCCGAAACGATGCGCAGGCCGCGCGCCACCAGAGTCTCGGCCAGTGCCGCAGCGTTTTTCACGACCTGCTGCTGGTAGGTCTTGAACCCGGGCGACAAGGCCTCGTTGAAGGCCACCGCCTTGGCCGCAATCACGTGCATCAGCGGCCCGCCCTGCAGGCCGGGAAAGATCGCACTGTTGATCGCCTTCTCGTGCTCGGGCTTCATCAGGATGATGCCGCCGCGCGGTCCGCGCAGGCTCTTGTGTGTGGTGCTGGTGACGATG
>ENA-UPSM01005441-UPSM01005441.1-activated-sludge-metagenome-genome-assembly--contig:-NODE-5441-length-12531-cov-77.625361_pt1 | contig 12531 bp, 8 predicted proteins | sample MGYA00238181_ERZ773283 | MGnify/ENA primary metagenome ERZ773283 (study PRJEB29023, sample SAMN05720199) | activated sludge metagenome | isolation source: Anaerobic digester | place: Japan... | reverse complement strand
ACAACGGAAAATTCCGCTTCTGCTAATGCCTTATCAGGAATCACTATGTTATCGGCTTCACCTGCGGATTATACTCTTTCTCCCGTAATTGGGGAAAGCGGAATTTGTTTTAGTTGGCATCAACCATTTGGCATAAGCGAAATCAATGTTTATGGATTGCATAGTGCCTTTCCCGTAAAACCGTTGATAGTAGCTACGGGAATTGACTATCTGGCGCATACGGATTATCGCTGGCAAAATGAATATTTGGCTTTAAGCGCAAGTTTTTCCTTTTTTCGCATAGGTGCAACTCAGCATTTAATCTATGAAAAAATAGCGGAGCAAAGCTGGTATACCTGGGATAACGATTTTGCTCTTTCTTTTCAGAATAAAAGGTTCGGAAGCGAAATACGCTGTAATAATATCCGCACGGAAGAAAGGACATTTACCCTTTCTGCCAATTTTAACGCCAATGAAAATTCCTCCTTTGCTACATCATATTCCTTCAGACCCAAGGAAAAGGATAGTTATTCTCTGGCAACTTCTCTTTCCATAGCAAAACCCTTAATAATTCAAAGTTCCTGGCAAAGTGAACCCGCGCGTTTTGGACTGGGACTGAAAGTGCTAATAGGTAAAGTGAATTTGATGTATACCGTGCGCACTCATACGGAACTTGATTTAACTCATATTGTGGATTTGGGCTCTGCCTGGTGAAGTTTTTTGGCTGGTTTCTTGTCCTCTTTACTTTTTGCTGTGTTCCTTTATTTAGCCAAATAGAAGAAATACCGGAGCTGGAATCCGAAACCTTGGAAGATAACTGGCTGAATCAACTTTACACGGAACTGGAAACAGGAAAGCATAAGGTAGACCTTCAGAGCCGGACAAAATATCAGGAGACCTTTGCTAATGGACTGGCAAATCTTCAATTCCGCCAGAAAGATATGCGCTTTAACCTTAATCTTTATAAAAAGGAAAATTCAGACCTTTATGCCAATTTCCAGCTATCGGCTATGCCTTCTAAAAACAAACCCTCGGAAATTCATTTTGGTTCCTTTCGTCCTACTTTTGGTATGGGAACTATTCTGAAAAAAAGCGGAGGAAATTCCCTTTTTGCCATAAAACGAGCAGGGCATCCTGCTTCCTTTTCTCCTTTTGGAACAGGAGCTATTTTGCGGGTAAACAATTTTTCCGCTTTCTTTATGGCTTCCGGTCAAAAGCGCAATGCTTCTCTGAAAGAAGGCAAAATCGGGTCACTTTATAAATCGGTTCAGTCCGAGAAAACTTCCGTTCAGGAAGAAATTATCGCCGGAGGACTGGAGTATCACTATAAAAACAATAATTTTGCCTTGTTGGCTTATAACCAGAATTACGATCGGGACTTTGCCGATACGCTTTGGGTAAAAAAACTCAATGCTTACTCAATTTCGGCTAAAACAACCGGGGAAAACTATGTTTTATCTGTAGAAACAGCTCTTCTGGAAGAAAACATTGCTTTTCAATCCTCCGTTAAATTCATTTATAACTATATTTCTCAGGAACTCAGTTATTCTTATAGACAGGGAAAACAATTGCCTGCTTATGCTGCCAAGCCCTGTCTATTAAGCAATCAAGGAGAAAATCGGGAAATTGACTGGAATTTGGATTATCAGTTACCGAAAAATATGTCCCTCGGTTTACGCTATGCTCTAATGCGTAAAAATAACGCCCTTAAAAGTCCGAACTGGAATTCACGAGGAATATTCAATCTTACTTTTAATCCCTCTTATACCATTATAAATTTACAGTTAACCCTGCTGGATAAGGAAATCGTAACTGAAACGGATTCAAGCTATATAGCTACTCTTCCTATTCATTATCGTTTGCGGTTTAAGATAGACCACGAATTAAATCCGAAACTCACCTTATCTCTTTTGCTCCGTTATCATTATGAAGATAAAATTGAACGCCGAAACAACAGCTTTTATTGGGAAAACGCTTTTCACTATCACAGGACAAAATGGCAAATTTCTGCCGGAATTAAAACCTGGCAAACCCTTACTTCTCTTATTCTGCCCGAAACAGACACGGAAAATCCGGAGGGATGCATTTGTGCCACCAGTGAGGATGATAGGGTCTTTGCCAAAGTAACCTATAAAGGAAAAGTAATTAACCTGAAAACGGAATGGCAACAATCCTGGCTAAACGGAAATCGCACTCTCTACCTTTCAGTAGGATTGTAGCATTATCGGCAATAAGGATTATATAGATGATACTGATTTATACGGATTAAATTTCCGCTGAATAAAATAGAGATAAAAGATTGTGAGAGTTGAAAGCAAAGAGATCAGAGCAGAAAATGAAGGGGTTTCAAAAACAGAAAGCAAATAGCTAAAAGCCAAGAGATGAAGATACCGGAAGGTAAATTTCCTCGTAAATCACTATTAGCGCAAAGTTTAGAGGGTTGAAAGGGTTTAGAAGGTTGAGCAAGAATACGGCTCTTATCTATTCAATTATATATTTCCCTTCTACATTTGTAACTACTTCTAAATATAGACAGTTCCATTTTCTTCCTTAATAGCATTGCTTACCCATTGCTTACCCATTACTAATGCCATCCGTAATGGGTAAGCAATGGGTAGGCAATGCCATCTGCCTAAAGGTTTTCCCCTTTTTCCAAGGTCACAAAGAAGTCCCTGCCTATATTTTCAAGGGTATAATGCCAGGGTGAAATATCCGAAAACAGGTTTTCCAGTTGTTTTTCGTTATAAAGGTAAAGTGGACACTTAAATTTATAGCGTATTTTCCGTTGCCAAGCCAAAAAACCTTTATCGGAAGGAAAACTGAAAAGAACTTTATCACTTGCCAAACGCATTGTTTTTTCAATAACCTGTTTGGGATTTTTCATATAATCCATAAAACCCATTAAAATAAGGTAATTATACTGCTTATCCTCTGGCAGGGTATTAAAATCGGCAATTTCAAACCGGCAGATATTTTCCACCCCTGCTTTCTTTGCCTCTTGTCTGGCTATTTCTACCATTGAAGGTGCAAAATCAATACCGTAAACAAAATTCGGAGAACCTTTTGCTAAAGTTATAGAATAAATTCCAGGACCACAACCAACATCCAGAATTGTCTTTCCTTCCAAGGGGTTACAAGCAACAATTGTCTTTTGAAAACGGATTAACATTGTCTGCCGAAACCATTTATTGATTAAGCGTTGAAAAGGTCCTGTGCCGCTACCGTAAATAGCATTAAAATCAATTGAATAGCGATCAAAGAAAGAAGCGGTTTTATTTTCCTGCATTTAATTATCCTTCATAGTTTTAATATAGTTCCTACTGACTACAAATCTTCCTTATTAAGTGGAAGATGAGGATATCCTTTTTCCCGGAAAGCAGGTTTCTATATACTGCCGGCAAGTTATAAACTTACTGCTGGAAAGTATAGCTTCCAGCTTAGGTTGCACCGTATTCAGGTTTACATAACTCTTGAAATATGCCATTTTGTTCATTTTCAAACGCGGATGTTGCGGTTCCATTTCTCTGGGATGAATGTAAAAAAGAGTAGGAATTCCTTGTTTTGCCAGCTTTTTGTGCATATACAAAATAACCCGCTTAGGAAAAAGACGCAAATAGCCACCCCCGAAAAAGCAAATATCTTTACCACAAAACGGCGCTACAGAAATCGGAAATTCACATATATCACCTTTTTCTGTCGTTATCCAATAGGGCTTTTTCTGCGTTGTTTTGTAACCGCCATAGTCCCTTTTTACGGGAAAAACAGAAGAATCGGCAATAAAACCTGTCTCTGCCAAGGTCTCAAAAAACCAGGGACTTGCTTCCGTTAAAGAAAAACTGGGACTCCTGAAAGCTGTAACCTGCTCGGAACAAATATCTTCCAGAATGTTTTTGGATTGTAGCAAATCGGTGGTAAATTCATCCTTGCTCATTTTATAAACAATCCGATGAAACATTCCATGCGAGGCAATTTCGTGTCCCCTTTTCTGTGCTTCTTTCACTAAATGCGGATATTTTTTGGCTACATAACCCAAAAAGAAACAGGTTGCCTTCACCTGATAGGTATCCAGCAAGTCCAGCAACTTCAAAAAACCGCTTTCTACAATACTGGGTAAAGAATCCCATTCGGAAACAGGTGGTTCACCTCTTTCTTCGGTTACATTAAAATAATCCTCCACATCAATAGTGAAGATGGACTTTGGATATTCTCTCATAAATTTTTAGCTAAATTCCTATAAAGATATAATATCATTTCTGGAATGAAAAGTCCTTTGTTATTTCTGCGCAAACAAGAATTCACAGAAGGTAAAAATAATTATGCATTTTCAAACAGAAATTTATATAAATTCCCTAATTGAAGAAGAGTGAAAAATGTCAACTGCTTTCTTGGGGAATATTATATACACCGAAAACACTGAAAATATTGTTTCTTTACACTATTAGAAACCGAGGAAAGAGTGAATTAAACTCTTTTTCTCGGTGTTCTTAGTGTCTTCAGTGTTCTCGGTGTAAAAAATCTCTACAATTTACAGCTTACGCATATATTCCAGCAAGTCCACTACTCTGTTAGAATATCCATATTCGTTATCATACCAGCTGAAGACCTTCACCATTTTACCTTTGGTATAAGTTATCAAGGCATCAAAAATGGAGGAATAGCTATTACCAACGATGTCTATAGACACAATTGGCTCTTCCGTATACATTAAATAGCCCTTTAGATATGTTTCCGCCGCTTCTTTCATAGCCATATTTACTTCTTCTTTGGTAACTTCCACTTCCAGATTGGCACAAAGATCAACTAAAGAACCATCCGGGGTAGGAACTCTAATTGCTACTCCATCCAGTTTGCCTTTTAATTCAGGAATAACCAAACCGATAGCTTTGGCAGCTCCTGTGGAAGTTGGAATCATACTCATTGCGGCAGCTCTGGCTCTACGCAAATCATTATGGGGCAGGTCTAAAATTCTTTGGTCGTTAGTATAGCTGTGAATAGTAGTCATTAAGCCATTTAGGATACCAAATTTGTCCTGCAGAACTTTTGCTACTGGAGCCAGACAATTGGTAGTGCAGGAAGCATTGGAAACAATTGTATGTTCAGCTTTTAAAGAGGTATGGTTTACTCCCATCACGATTGTTGCATCCACTTCATCTTTTGCCGGAGCAGTTAAAATAACCTTTTTAGCACCCGCTTTCAAGTGTTTGGAGGCTTTTTCTTTAGAGGTAAAGATACCGGTGGATTCAATCACGAATTCCACTCCCAAATCCTTCCAGGGAAGAACTTCAGGGTCTTTTTCCGCAAAAATCCTGAACTTTTTGCCATTTACAACCAAATAATTCTCTTCGCCGGAAACATTACCAGGATATATCTTATGCACACTGTCATATTTAAATAGATGTGCCAGCGTTTTAGCATCCGTAAGATCATTTATAGCCACAACATTCAGCTCAGGATGGCTATCCAAAATTACCCGTAAAACCAGACGTCCAATGCGTCCGAAACCGTTGATTGCTACATTTGTCATCATATTTCTCCTTATAAGTATTTATATATCTATTAGATAGATTGCTACCGGAACTGCCGGAAAATGCCTTTTTAACCTTTCAATATCGTTAATCAATTGTTCGCCATAAGAAACACCTGTGGACATTGACTTGTGTAATTGGTAACAGGGAACTATTTCTATTCCCACATCCGCTTTGTTTTCATTGAAAAAGTATTGAAATTTGGCAAGGTCATAAAACATAAAAGGGTATTTTCCCAATTGCACTTCCACAAGAACTTTCCCTAAACAGAAGTCAATTTGTTTATAACAACCGGTTATTTTCGGTTCGTAATTTGGTAATTCTATACTAAAAGTATCTCTCAGTTCTTTATAACCTAATAATTGAAATTTGTCTTTGAATTGTTTATTTATATCTTTAGGAGAAAAAAGCGATTTGCCACTCATTGTTTTTTCTTTACTAATCTTGGTTTTGTGAGGTTTAATATCCTTTATAATGTTTAATACTTCTTCCATAATTTTAGGATATCTTACTAATAATATTTCCAAACCGCCAAGATGTGAGTATTCATATACAATATTCACTTTTCATTACTCCAAACCAGATCAAGTTCTGACTGTTCTTCTTTTATTTTGGTTAAATTTACCGTAATAGGTTTGAATGAAATAGGATGTTCGGGATCAAAGATCGGCCTATTCATAGGGCGTATTTTCAATTCACCGGAAATGGCACTATTAATTCTTTGCAGGGCAATTTCATAATATTCATCAAGAAGTTCCGCTCCACAGCTTTTCCGGTTATGAATAAGCGAAGCAATTTGCGTTGTTCCTGTTCCCATAAAAGGGTCTAAAGTCCAGTCATTTTCATTGGTCATAGATAAAATTAGGCGTTCTACCAATTCTACAGGAAATTGGGCAGGATGAATTGTTTTTTCAATATGATTAGCTTTCACATTGGGAATATTCCATACATCGGAAGGATTTTTGCCTAAAGGATTGCAAGATAATTCTCCCTTTTTGTCTCCCTTAAAATATTTCTTATTAGGATACTTCTGGGGAATTCGGACTGGGTCTAAATTGAAGATATATTCATCACTTTTGGTAAACCAGAGAATTACTTCATAGCGTCCTGAAAACCTTTTGGAAGAATGCAAACCATGCCCGAAATGCCAGATTATTCTATTTCTTAGTTTTAAGCCCGATTCAGCAAAAACAGGATAAAGTAAAATATCCAGAGGGATAATTTCTCCGTTTTCAATATAATTTCCTACCTGCCAACAGATACTTCCACTTTTTTTTAGAACTCTACAGCATTCTGTAATAACCTTTTTCTGCCAGTCAATATATTCATCTAAGGGTTGGCGTTTTTCATATTTTTTGCCTATATTATAGGGAGGTGAAGTAACTACTAACTGAATAGCGGCATCCGGTATGGAATCAAGTAGTTCCAAACAATCACCCTGAAATAGACAGAGAATGGAATCAGAGTTCCATTTATTGCTTATTTTAACCATATCAGCTATAACAAAATACTGTTATTAGCGCTACCGGACATTTTGCAGAATTCCATAACCGTATTCTGCATTTTCTCTTCCCCTTTGATTAACCATTTACGAGGGTCAAACTTACTTTTATTAGGTATATAGGCAGCAGGGTCAACATCAGGAGGGCAAACAATGGCATATTTTTCCTTTTCCCAATATTCTTGAATAGCAGAAGCCATATCCATCTGGTAATGAGTATCTTTATTGATTTTCACCACACCATTGGCAATAGCTGTTTGTTGTTGCCAATCAGTTAATCCGGAAGCTCCATGTAAAACCAGTCCTCTTTCCGCTCCATTTTTAATCAGCAGGTCATCAATTTCCTTAATTAAATCTAAATGCAGAACTACATTTTCACCTTTAGTAACGCCATGATTTGTGCCTACGGAAGCAGCAAAAAGGTCTACATTGGTCTTTATTACAAATTCCAATGCCTCTTCGGGTTTGGTATAGAGCTCATCTTCGGAAACAATTTCATCTTCAGTACCCTTGATATGACCGATTTCACCTTCTACTAAAATGTTATATTTATGTGCCAAATCCACAACCTCTTTAGTAATCCGAATATTATCCTCCAGTTTTTCTGCCGAGGCATCAATCATTACAGAGGAAACGAGGTCGTTTTCAATACAGAACTTAATAAAATCAAAATAGTTAGGTGTGGCATGGTCAATATGCAATCCAATTCCACATTTGGGAAACTGAGCAGAAAAGATTTTTACCATTGCGGAAATCATTTTTGCCCCTGTATGCAAATCCTGAGAAGTGCCTGCTGCATATTTACAGGCACCAGTACTCATTTGCATTAAGCCATCAGAATTGACAGCAGCGTAACCTTGAATGAGAGCTCTTACCTGAGTGTCAAAAACAACATTGGATGCGATGATACCAAAACGCTGTTTTTTAGCTTTGAGGAAGACCTCTTTAAGTTGTGTTCCGGTTAAAAACATTTTATACCTCCACTTGTGTTTAGTTCTTATAAGATAAACTATCCAAATGTTGATATAAAGTCAAGGGAAATCTGCAGAAGAAAGAAGGTGGAGAAAAAATCTCCACCTCTTTATTTTATTAAGAATAGGGTTTCTTGTTTAGTTAGTTGCAATCACCCGATAGAATTTCTTGCTAACAGCGGTTCCGCTATAGAATAAATTGGGAGTTGTGGTTACGGTAGACCAGGTGCCATAAGGATCATCTGCGGATTCAATTCTGTAGTTAGTAGCTCCAGGAACCTGATTCCAGCTAAGGTTTATCATTCCAGCTACTTGAGAAATATTAACAATCGGGGCTTCCAAGATTTCAGCAGCGGGAGTTATATCTGCCAGAAAACGCGGACTGAATTGCATCGTGTCATTATATTGACCTCCCAGACAGACGATATCCACAGGGTCTGTTGGAATAGCGGTTCCGGCATAATCAGCATTGGGGAAAGTTCTCATAACAGCCGTTCCGGAAGCATCGGTAGCAGTAATATTTTCTGCTGTAGCAGCAAAAACGCCAGTAGCATTGGGTGTTAAAGTTACACTATATATCTTAAGCAGTTTTGCCTGATCGGCAGATGTGATAGTTGCTAAAGTTCTCGTTACAGGAACAATTGTATTATTATGAGAGGTGGCAGCTCCTGGATCGGCAATAGGAACAAATTGTAGTAATCCAGAATAAGAAGATAAAGTTCCTGTTATTCCGGTTATGCCATCGTAGAGGTTATAAGTAGTGGTTATTTTGCCGTTAGGATCATCAATAACTATAGCAGCTGTTGCATCCTGAACATATTTTTGATTACGATTTGCCTGCTGGAAAGTAAGAACTGCTTCACCCGTAAGGCGATAGGCACTACCTAAAGTTCCTTCTCTCAGTTGTGCTATAGTAGAAACATTTTCCGGAAAATCATAAAAAGCAGTAGCAATTGCAGAGGGCGAATAACCGGTAGCATAACCTTTAGCTTTGATAGTGGTATCAGAACTGACAGGTATTGGAGCGCTGTAAACAGGAGAGGCCTCTGTGGGTTCTGTACCATCTGTTGTATAGTGAATTGTTGCTCCTGGTGTAATTGTGCTGATAGTTACATTGATGGGAGTAGCATAAGCCCCAGCAGGAGGATTGAAAACAGGCATAACTACCATATTGCCAAAGGTATGCATTCCCAGATTATCAGTATAATCCTGGGCATAAACAATCCATTCACTATCATCGGCATTAGTTCCAGCACTGATAGCCCAATCCAAATTGCCCTGAGTAATTGTGGGTTTACGGATTAAGGTATGTTCAGCAGTAGCATTTGTAACTCCTGCCACATTCCATGCCGTTCCTGGATCTGTGCCAATGGTACCAATAACATCTATCAAGGTTTCGGTTGTACCTAATTTATATAAACCAAGAGCATCGTCTCCATTATAAAAAGTAACGGAAGATGTTGTATCTGCTAATCCCAAAATAGTGGCGTTTGCAGAAGTATTGGCAATTACATAAACATCAAGGTGAGCAAGAGTTCCTGTTAAATTTAATGTATTTGAAGGTGTGGCAGCGCCATTGGCATAAAGACAAACCTTGTAATTGCTCAAGTCCACCGGTCCACCTGTTCCGTTGAAAATTTCAATAGCTTTATTACTACTGCTGCCTTCTATATATTCAGAGAAGAACAAATCACTTGCCATTCCGGGTTGAGATGTGGCAGTTCCGCTAACGGGAAGTTGATATTCATTAGCATAAGTAGTATTATGGTAAATTATTCCGTTGAATATTCCAGAACCAGCGGCATTCATCCGTACATAAACATTTCCGCTAAAATTATTGCTCAGCGTTAAACTTATTCCCCAGTTACCTGTTCCCGTAGAACTTAATTCAAAAGGATAGGAAGTAGTTATTTGAAGAGAATCAATTGCTCCCGGAGCACTTAAAGTGTATGATTGAACTGCAGAAGGAGTTCCTGCTTCAGAAGAAAAAGGAGTTAAATTAGCAGTAATATTCCAGGTTACAGGCGTGGGAAGAGCTGCTCCTGTTACTCTAACATTTACAGGTTCGGCATCTCCACTGGTATGAACAATATAGCCCTCATATTCACCGATGGCGTTTGCCAGCATCCGCACATAAATTTGCGAGTGAAAATCGGCGGGAACAGTTATACTGGAAGCCCATCCTTCTATTTGAGAAGTAGAAACCTGAAAGCCGTTGGGGGCTGTAACAGTTATTCCACCTACGATATTAGTTCCCCATAAAGTATAATCTCTGGTTTCGTCTGAGGGAAGATTTACAATGCTTTCCAAAGGATCAAGCTCGGTTGTGCTGGTATGAATAACTGGAGTTTCCATAGGAGACCCTTCCCAAAGTTTAGCCCAGTTATTGGTTACTCGGATGCCATCAATTCTGGCTATAGGACCATTAGTACCTTGACGAATAGCCACTGCTCCAATTGCTCCTATATCTGCTCCTGTTAAATCAGCAGCCGTAAGTTGAGGTGCAGGTTCAGTTTCTCCGATAACTGGATTAACCCACATATAGACCTCATCATTAGTAGCACCTGAAACAATTACATATTTAACCACAATCAAATAGGTTGTATTTAAACTATAGCTGTAAGTAGTAGCTGCAGATTCTGAAATAGCACTTGATGCTTTAGTTATACCGAATCTTAAGTTATTGGAAGCATCTCTCTGGACAAATACTTTGCCCTTAAAGTCAGTTGATGAAGACGAACTGGGTAAAAAATGGAAGAAATAATCAGCAGCTGTTTTTACCTCGGAAGCATTAACCAAAAAGGAGACATAAAAAGTGCCAGAGGTCTGATCACCAAAGGTCTTTTTAACATCTTCCGCACCCGATAAAACTGTTTGAGCGGCTAAACCCTGATAAGCATAATAACCGGGATAAATTAAACCTTCATTCGCAACAATAACAGGATGGATTCCTGGTGAACTATGTGCAAACCAACCGTGAGCTGTTAAGAGATCGCCAGCGGGATAAATAAATTCTTCCTCCAGTAAAGTTGTTGCTACATTAGGATCAATAACCAATCCGCTTACAGCCAAATTCTGGGTTTCTGCTCCTGTGCTGGAATGGACTATATTGCCGGAGAAAGTTCCTGCCGTGGCTCCTGTTAAACGTACATAAACAAGTCCGCTGAAATTACTGGCTAAAGTAAGAGTGTTGGTAAAGGTAGTATTATCTGTAGAAAGGGCAAAACCTTCAGGTGCAGTAACACTTATTCCGGCAGTTAAAAATAATCCGGTTACTGTATAGCTTTGCGCAGCAGAAGGAGTTCCCAATTGTGTACCGAAGGGGCTTAAGTTAGCTGTAATATTAATTGTTGGAGTAGGATCGGTAACAGTTCCTTCCACAGCAAGATTTACATTAGTTGCTCCGGTACTGGAATGCACAATATTGCCGGAAAAATTTCCTGCTGCAGCTCCGGTTAAGCGTACATATACTAAACCGTTAAAAGTGGCTGGTAAAGATAAATTGCTGGTATAGGTTGTTCCATCAGTAGAAAGAGCAAAACCTGTAGGAGCAGCAACCGTGATATTTCCGGTTAAATTTTGACCACTCAAAGTGTAATTCTGAGCTGTGGAAGGAGTACCAGTATAAGTAGAAAAAGGAGTTAAATTGCCATTAACTACGATAACCGGTGTGGGTGCACCTCCAGCAGTAATGCTTACATCATCAATTCCCAAGCCCTGTGCATAGGAAGTGGTTGAACCATTTGTTACGGAATAGTTCCAAGCAAGATACAAAGAGCTTCCTGCCGAAAGAGAGTAAGATAAAGTGGCAGATACTGGAACTGTTACCCCTGGAGCTGAATCATAGCCAGCAGTTGTAGCATCAGCTGGGAAAGAGGTTAAAAATGAACTTCCGGCAGAAGTCCAGGTTGCTCCATTCGCAGAATAATACATTTGTATGGAAAAACCGGCTGCATTAGTTCCCATCCGGTATTTTTCCACATTGTAGCTTATGGAAAAAGAATTGATATTAGTGCTGCCGTTATTGGTTAACTGAACATAGACATTTCCACTTTTGGTAGCAGAACCGGAAGATATAAAACCAATTGCTCTATCGGTAGCAGTAGCTGCTGGACCTGCCCCATAATTGTAAATGCCATTTTGAGCAGTTGAACTCATATTATTCCCTGCTATTAGTTCAGTGACAGTACCAGCAGCAGAATAAGTTCCCACACTTCTAACGGTTGTATTTTTATCAGCTTTCCAACCGGTAGGTATGGTTGCAGTAGCTGAAGTTCCCAAAACATCAAAGTTTTGGGTTACATTCTGGCCACTTTGAATATTTACCTGTGCGAATAACCCTCCTATAAAGGAAAGGGTTAGTAGAATCAAAAACAATGACTTTCTCATATTTCCTCCTTGAGAAAACTTAGTTCCTAACTTATAATCAGATATATTAATTACTCGTAAAGTGTTTAATATTTGAAGAAGGGTATGGCGTCAAGTAAAATAATATGTTCTTTTATTTTTGTTCAGATGCTGCTGATTATTATTAACACCGAGGGCACCGAGATTT
>ENA-UPSM01005437-UPSM01005437.1-activated-sludge-metagenome-genome-assembly--contig:-NODE-5437-length-12539-cov-4.669897_pt1 | contig 12539 bp, 9 predicted proteins | sample MGYA00238181_ERZ773283 | MGnify/ENA primary metagenome ERZ773283 (study PRJEB29023, sample SAMN05720199) | activated sludge metagenome | isolation source: Anaerobic digester | place: Japan... | reverse complement strand
CAGCGATGATTTTTTGGAGCATCAGAGTCAACGCGCCTTCTACCACCTCGCTTATCATACGCGAGTCGCTGACCTCGTAACTCAGGCGGTAAAGTCCCGGGCTGAAGCGCACACTACGGTCGTACCCTTTTTCGATCGGTTTCATTACCGTGGGGGTATCAGTTTCCTGGATCGGATTGGTCACCAGAATCTCCACCTGATTTGGATACAGGACTTCAAGCGCTTTCGAAACGGAAAGCGCCGCACTGCGATGCCCAAACCCGGCATCACTGGTAATGATCAGGCAACGTTTCTTTTGCATAATTTTTGATGATCAGAAGATTCGGCGCTATCGTCAAGAGGAAGTCAGCGAGGAAATGCCATCCGCTGTGGGCTATGGGATCGGGCACCCCAATTCGATGGAAGTTGTTTAGATTCTTTCCCACACAACATCCACTCCCCTAAAGGGAGCGGTTCCCCAACCAACATGCCTGCCCGCTCAGCAAGCGCGGCGCTAAAGCCCCACCCTTATTCCAGTGGGTAAAACTGCAGCGATCCGCGGAGCGGGAGGAGCGCCCTCAAAAGCAAGAACTTACTTCTTGTCCTTCTTGTCTTTCTTATCCTTTTTCTTATCCTTTTTATCTTTTTTGTCTTTCTTGTCTTTTCCCATAGCTTCCTCTATCTCTTTAAGATCTACATCATCGGGCTCCCAGAATCCAATCAGCTCACCGGCTGTGGCATTGGTGAGAGCAGCCCAATGTTTGATATCCAGCACAAGATATGCCAGCGAGCCGGTCGTTAGAGAATCAACCTTCCCGTCCAATAACTGCAGCAGCGCCTCCAAACCGGGGTTGTGCCCGACTATCATCACGCGTTCAATGTCATCCGGCAGTTGCTTGAGCCCGTTGATGTAATCCTCGGGCTCCCCCAGGTAAAAAGTATCGATGAATCTTAACTCGCCAGCCAACTCCGCCTCCCGCGCCACCAGCTCAGCGGTCTGCTTTGCTCTTAGCGCGGGGGAAGAAAGGATCACCTGGGGTACCAACTCGGTCATCCTCAAAACCTTGCCCATCAAACGGGCGTCTTCTTCCCCTCGATGCTTCAGGGGTCGGTCGAAGTCTTTTAACTTTTCATTTTTCCAACTGGATTTGGCATGCCGCAGTATCAACAAGGTTTTGGTCATTGTTACATCTCCCGGGTTAAATCACATTTGTTAAACAAGGAAATCATAACATACGAATCAGAATCGTGTTGTTAATAATCGTTAAGAGGAATCCACTTCTACCTTGGATAGGGTCAGTTCTTTAGCTCTCTGAAGCGCGGGTTTCTCACTTTTGTCCCTCCGAAAACGCCGCCCTTTCAAAAAACGGAGTTTCAGATTTCAGTTACAATGCCGGAAGGAGAAGCTTATGACTACGCTTACTTACAGTATTCAAACTTTGTTTCTGACGACAAGCATCGCCTGGGTCATTGCCCGCCTGCTGCGTTACGCAATCTACAAGCAAGGAAGCTGGGCGCGCGAGCTCACGCTATTGATTCTGTTTCTTTTTCTCTGGTTTCTGATACACCAAACTCTGGAACCTTACTCACTGGTGATCAACCGGTTCGCGAGGCGTCCGAACCTGATCCCTTTGAAAGGGCTGGTATTGATGCTCCAGCGGGCGTTTATTGATGAACAGTCTCTCACTCTGCGGATGATCGTGCTTGTCAATATCCTTGGCAATGTCCTAATTTTCGTCCCGATCGGATTTTTGGCATCCGTGCTCACTCCCCTGCGTCATAAAGGTTGGTTAAGTTTCACGCTTGGGCTGACAATTTCGCTGACCATCGAAATCCTCCAACTTGGTTTTCTCATCCGCGTTTTCGACGTGGACGACCTGATCCTGAACAGCATTGGCGCCTGGCTTGGCTTCCTGGTCTTTCTGGTACTCAGTCAAATTAAACCCCTCAAAGCGTATTTTGAACGTATTGCTTCCGCGCAGAGACCGCACGCCTGGCTTTTTGTGCTGCTCTACGGCGCTTTCGTTGCCGCGACAGCGGCTGGAATTTATTGGAGAGATTACAATGCCTACCTCCAAATTCCCCAATAAACCGAAATCAGGGAACTTTTCCATGTAAAATAGCGTATTATTCATATAACCACTAACCACGGGGAGCTTTCCGCCGTGTGTGATGGATTAGAAATCGAGGAACTATGAAAAGAATTGTATTCACCGTTTTATTACTCGGCATGCTGACCGCCTGCAGTTTTCCGCAGCCGAAGGCATCCCCTTCTGACTCACAGACCCAAATCGCACTCTTCGCTGCCGCGACCCTGACCAAAGCAGCAGTAGAAGCGCAGGCGCAGCAGACTCCCACGCAGATAAGTTTCGACCTGACCAATACCGAAGTCCCCACCGAAGCCCCTACCCAGCCCGCCCCGACGGCTGTCCCTCCAACTGTAACCACGGTTCCGACCGCTGCAGTGACGCCTATCCCGCCCACTTCCGTGCCGACTGCCGCGCCGACTGCCATTCCCGCTCAAGGAACTCAACTCAAATTTGCGCCCGGCACTACGAACACCATAGCCACCGGCTCGCTTGCTGCTGAGGCGACCAAACGCTACGTCTTCTGGGCGGATAAAGGTCAGGTTATGGATATCAGTTGCTCCGGGGCTTACATTTCTGTCACCGCCCCCAACGGGAAAAGGCTTGTCAATTTTGACCAGCGCTGGACCTGGTATCGGGATTATATTTCCGAAAAAGGCAACTGGACTATCGACATTAAAGCCGGCAGCTTCGACACAAACTATTCCCTCTACCTTGGCATCCCGCAGCGGCTTAGTTTCGCCGCCAACACCTCCAGCCTGACTGCCAAAGCAACGATTCCATCGGGAAAAGTTCACAACTTCATCTTCTGGGGGAACAAAGGGCAGACCCTGACAGTGAATGTCGCGCCAGGGGAACACCTTACTCTTGCCATCTGGCACGTGAACGGCACCGAAGTGCTCTCTGTTTCAAGCAAGGCAAGCAGTTTCCTCGGCACGCTGCCCGAGGCAGGCGATTACGTCATCGACGTTTATTCTTCGTCAACCTCGTCGGTGGAGGTCACCCTGGATCTCTCGATCAAGTAAACCTTTTGGATGAAAAACGCCCTGGCATCGACCAGGGCGTTTTGTTTTAAGCAGTCTTTCGACGGTGGGCGAAGACGTACTGCTGCTGTAACTTCGTGTCGATAGCGAAGGGGATGTAGTGGCGCACCCAGGTGATCGCGTCCGCAGGCGAAAGCCACAACAGGTCTTGCGCCAGGCAGGCGGCAAAGATGCCCGTGCGCCCCACTCCGGCATGGCAGTGGATGGCAACGTTTTTGCCCTGCCTCAAAAGCTCCCCAACCTGTTCCAGCGAGGCATCCCACTTCCCGTAAGGAGGAGCGGAAAAGTCGGGCACGGGCTCGTAAATGACCTGGATGCCGGCTTGCTCGTAACGCGGCAAAAGTTCTCTGCCGGTGTGGCGCAGATGCTCCTCAATCGGGTTGAGGACAACCACCACGTCAATATGGGCTTGTTTATAGAGCCCAAACACCCGATCCTCAGGGTCGAACATTTTGCTGCTGGGAGTTGGCGAGCGGTATGCTTTCCCGGGCAGCCCAAAGGGCAGTTCCGTGAAAAGCTTGGGATCCGGGTGTATCAAAGCTTCGGGGAGGCTGACCCTGCCATCAGGCAAATGCCCAAGTTCGTGGACTGCCCGCACCGCCTTGACCGGCAAAGTGCCGTACAGGTGAGGGAAGGGCATCTCGCCGCCTTCAAGATTCTCGTACACCAACGGCGCGCCGCAAAGATCCGGGTCGATTTCGAGCGCGATCAGTTGGGGCGTCTCGCGATAAAAGCGATTGGCAGTGCCTTCAATCTGATAGTGGTCGGAGCAGTGGATAAAGCCGTCCTGCGCGAAGCCCTTGGGAGTGTATATACCCTCGATAAGCGCTTTTTGCCATTCAGGTAGAGTGGTCAGATGATAGATCATAGGAAACCTCAGACTATAATGGCGTAAATATACCTGTTTCGTCGCCCCTTCGTCAATGGGGAGTCAGGCTGATTGTCCATCTGTGGAAGTAAGTGAATAATTTTTTGGCAGGGAAGAAAAAATGAAACCTCTAGCTAAGCTGATGGTGTAGCCTGCCTTATTCGCGTGTTTCGGTGAGGTAAGCAGCGAGGTCGCTGGTGGTGGGGAGGATTTTTTGGGTGCCTGCCCGGCGCAATTCCGCTTCCAAGCCAAAACCGCAGAGCACCGAAAGCGACTGCGCCCCAGCCGCTTTCGCGGCACGGATGTCGGTGACGGTATCGCCGATCATCAGGCAGTTTTCTATCGGCACGCCAAGCTCCCGCGTGGCAAACAGCAGCGGATCAGCAAAGGGTTTTGTGCGCTGACAGGTCTGGGAGGTCACTACCACCTGGAAAAATTCTTCAAGCTGATTGAGGCGCAGAAAATGGCGTGTTGTGACTTCGTTGCGGGCGGAAACAACCGCAAGGGGATAGCTCGCCTTGAGAGATTCGAGCATGGATAGAATCCCAGCGATGGCAGGAAAATTCTCCGGAATTGCTTCTTTTTCGCTTGCCCTGCGGTCGAGAAAAGCCGCCAGATGCGGGTCCAGGTTCAGGCGGTCAGCCATCTCGAGCAGCCAGTTGCCTGGAGTTTCAGCAAAATGCACAAATGCCCGCGAAAATTGATGGGCGGCGCCTGGCTTAATCAAGCGATCCAGGAAGCCGAGCCCCGTGGCGAGGCGCGCGACCACGTGGTCATCGCTGTCAGAAAGGGTGCCGTCCACGTCGAAAAGCAGCGCGCGAACGCGCGCCCGGTCGAGCGGGAGGGCAGGTCTGAAGGTTCTCATGCGCTTTATGAGGCAGTCGCGCTTGCAGGATCAATCCTGCGGGTCCGAGCGTCGGAGGGGCTTGGCAACCAGAGGTTCGTCATCTTCCGGAAGCGGTTCAAGCCCGGGCAGTTCGTCTTCCTCGTGCCTGCGCAACGGCTTGGTCGGGAGCGGCTCCTGCATACGGCGGATAGCTTCTTCCTCTTCCTCTTCCTCTTCCTCATCGAGGTCATCTTCATCATCCAGGGGATTCTCAAAGTCCAGTTCGCTGGCACTGTGGATGAGCGCCTTCATGAAACCGACCATGCGGGCAGCGTTCTCGAAGGAGAGGCGCTCGTTTACGCCGTGTACTGTTTCCTGGTCTTCCTGACTGAGCACAAAAGGCGAGAAGCGGAAAATGTAATGGGAAAGGTCGGTATAGTGGCGCGCGTCGGTCGCTCCGTTCATCATGAAAGGCGCCACCAATGCCTCCGGACAAGCGGAACGCGCCAGGTTCGAAAGCAGGCGGAATTGCACGGAGTCGATATCGGATATTTCAGGTGGCTCCCAGGTGTGTGCGCCTTCAAGGGTCTCACCATGCTGCGGCAGCACTTCGACCATCTCATCCGCAACGAGGTCATACACGCGCTCGTAGGTCTCGCGGACTGTCTCGCCGGGGAAGATTCGCATGTTGATGACCGCTTCCGCAGTGGCAGGCAAAACGTTCTCGGCAGAGCCGGCGCGGATAACCGTGGGGGCAATGGTGGTGCGGGTGTTGGAATCAGTAATTGGGTTCTTGCGCATCTGGCGCTTGATGACGTTCCCGAACAGCCAGTCGTTTGCCAGCACCAAACGGCTCATGAAGGGCAATTCGCTTCCGATGAAACTCATCATGAACTCAACCATATCCAAATGTTGTGGGAAGGGATTGTTTTCCAGGGTGGCAATTGCCAGGCTCAGGGCGCCGATAGCGGTCTGGGCGGGAGGCGCCGAAGCATGCCCGCCTTTGGTGGTGGCTTTGATTTTGAGCGAGAGATGCCCCTTTTCGGTAACACCGATCATTGCAACCGGGCGTTCTATCCCGGGCACTGTGCCCAGTGTAATCGCACTGCCTTCGTCGAGTAAGAGCGCCAGTCTGACCCCACGAGCTTTGAGGACCTTGGCGAGTTCAACCGCGCCGCGCGCCCCGTGGCATTCTTCATCGTGCCCGAAGAGAAGATAAACTGTGCGGCGGGGTTTAAAACCCTGCCGGATCAGGTCATTGACAGCTTCCATGATGCCAATAAGCACCCCTTTGCAGTCCAGCGCGCCGCGTCCCCAGACATATCCTTCGGCGACCTCTCCGGCAAAAGGTGGATAAGACCAGCCAGAATCAGAAGCTTCGTCAGCCGGCACCACATCCTGGTGGGCAGCAAGCGCGATCGGTTCCAGGTCTGGATCTGTGCCCTGCCAGGTGTAGAGCAAAGCGCCATCATTGATGACTTCACGGGTGAGGTTGTCCTCCACCTGTGGATAGAGCACCTTCAACAGGTTGCGCAGCCCTTCAAACGGCAAGGGGTCAACCTTGTCAGGGTCGGCATTGCTGATAGTCTTCATTTGAATAGCCAGACCGATATGCCTGGCGACTTCCTCACCGTCAACCCGATCCAAAGGGATGGGATTGTCCTCGGGAAGCTGGATGGCAAAACGGCTCGCGCGGAATAACACGATGCCAACGATGACCAGAAAGACGACCGCCAGCGCGATCAGGATGAGTGTAATTGGATCCATAGGTTTCCTCCGGAAGGCTCAAAACGTGCTGCCTCCTATCAATTGTAACGGAAAACTGCCAGACTGAAAGAATATCTCAACAGACGCTCAAGCTGTTGGGTACAAGGATAACAAAACACTATTGTTGGCGTAAGCATGCTCAAGGATGAGATGGCATCCGTTCTCCGCGAAGCCCGCCATCGGAGCGGCTAAACCAGCGTTGGCATTAGCTATGTCCGCTGCTCGATGCGTTTGATTTGCTTGCGCATCCAAAGCGCGCCACCGGTCTGGTAGCGCCGGACTACCATCATCGAGCAGGGCACGACCTCCATCAGATAGTCATCCAATCTGCCGAAGATCTGTTCGGGCGCGAGCACTTCTTCTGCCGCGCCGATGATCATCAGGTCATAACCGCCTTCCTGACATTCCGCCAGGATACCGTCCGCGATCGAGTCCGTCGTGCGAACCTTGAATTTAAAAACGCTGCTGATGCCGTCCACTTCCTGTTCCACGATCTCATGCACTTGCAGCTCTTCGTCCTCGAGGCGTTCTTCGTCCACTTCTCCGCGGACAAGCCTCAGGGCGACGATTTCACCGGTGTCATCAGGCAGGATGATATCCCGCGCCATCTGCAAGGCGAGGCGCGCGTTGGGACCGCTGCCAACCGGCACGAGGATGCGCCGGATGGGGTCAGGCAAACCGCTATCCCTCAGGACAGCAACGTTGCGATTCGCCATCATCATGACTTCCTTGAGGACATTGTTGGGACGCTCCACTTTGGAGTGATCCTGCGGATAGCCCAGCATCACCAGATTGACATCCTTGTGACGGCTGAGCTCCGAGAATATACCTTCTTCCACCCGAAACGCGGCTTTCAGCTTGGAATAGACAGCAACATTATGTTTGATGGCGATCGGGGTGATTGCCTCAAGGAAGCTCTGCTGCTCCTTTTTCTTGGCGTCCACCAACGCGGGCACGTCGGAGGAGTCGAGGCTGATGGGCGTTTTGACCACGGTGAACAGGCAGACCGCGGTATCTTCCTGCTGGTCCACAAGCTGCGCAGCCAGATTGACGAGACTGCGGGCGGTACTGACCCGCTTCGCAGCAACCAGAACGCGCCCTCCCCCTTCCAGAGACTCGAGGTGGGCGGTGAGGTCCTGACGGGCTTTGATCTGCTTTGAGATCAAATACGCCACACTCAAAACCGCCAGAACGATGCCCAAAAAGAGCAGCGCCTTCGGGTTTGCGAAAGATATGATCAGCAAGCCGGCGCAGGCGGCAGCGATCACCGTGACAGGATACAGGGGCACCTTGAACGGGCGTTCAATGTCCGGGAACTTTTTGCGCAGTTTCGGCATTGCCAGTGTCGCCCAAAAGAGGACGAACATGTAGCCTGCGCTTGAGATGAAGCTGAGGAAGTCCACCAGCCCGATTGCCGCGACGAGCGCGCTGGCTGCAGCCACCATCACGACTGCCACCCAGGGCGTGCGCCAGTGGCTCAGGCGCGAGAGCTGCCGGGGCCAGACGCGTTCACGGCTGAGTGAGAAGGCTTCACGCGTGGCGGAGAGCATGGCGGAATTGACTGAGGTGAGCGTGGCGACGATGCCAGTGATACCCATGATCGGCACGCCGATGCCCGGCCAGAAGCGCGAAGCGGCATCGGTCAGGGCGGTGTCGGATCCCGCCAGTTGCGCGATCGGCACCGTGCCAACGGTCACCATCGTGACAGAAGAATAGATGACCGTGGTGAGCAGCAGGCTGATAAGAATGCCGATCGGGATATTCTTGCTGGGTTGGGTGACCTCTTCGGCGTCGTCAGCGATGACCTCAAAGCCAACGTAGGCGTTGTATGCCAGGGCAATAGCGGAAAGCATGCGCCCAATATGCGCGATGGCGCTTTGGTTTTCAAAAATCCGGCGCCCCGAAAGGAAAGTTTCCATAGAGAAGCCGCCTTCGCTGAAGAACCCTTTATAAATGAAGACGCCAAAAACAATCAGCAGGAAGGCGCCCAACGCTATCTGCAGATTGCCAACGCTGGTTACCCCGCGGATGTGCATCGCTCCGATGATGATAATGACAGCAATGGCGACCGGTACAATGGGCAGATTGGGGATAAAGATGGAGAGTGAGATGGCAAAACCGACCGCGGAAAGGGCGGCATAAAATGTACTCGATAGGCAGTCCAGTGAACCCACGAGGAACATCAGCCAACCTTTGCCAAAAGCCTCGCTCACGTAGGTCATCGCGCCTCCTGACACTGGGAAAGTAGTCGCGAGTTCACAGTAGTTGAGGGCGATGCTGAGGGTGAGCACCCCGCCGAGAGCCAGCGCGAGAACGGATTCGGGACCAGCTAACTTCGCGACATGCCCGGTCAGGACGAAAATTTCCGCGGCAATGGTGCCGGCAGTGCCGAGCATGATGACCTGAAGAAGGGAAAGCTGCCGCTTGAGCTTGCGTTTTGCCATGTTGTCTCCAACGTTATTTCGTAAAGAAAATTATAGCACTTATAGATACCTCCGCAGGCATGGCTGGACAATTGTTTCGCGTCCAGCCATATTTCGATTAGTGGTTTCAGAGACTAGTAAGAATGCCTTCAAATCGATGGATTGTTTCGCCAGTTTTTGGCTCTACCGATATAGCAGATCGAAAACGCCATCCGTATGGCGGGGTAATAATCCCGCTGGCTCTTTGTACGCCGCCTCTGCCCTACTTTAACTGACCTCCCAAACTCAGCATTTCTCATTATGAATCATCTTTAAAATATACAATAAACGGATATGAAACTTACGACACCGCAATCGAACACTGGAACCTATCTAAATCTGTATTCAGGGTTCTACATATCATTTATTCGCGCGCAAGCGCAAAACGCCTTATATTAAAAGTGGAACTGTGAAAAAACTTATTGAAAGGTCGTTGCGAAGACAATAACTTTTATCGATTCGAAATGGGATCATATCTATTTTTCCATGCTGAGAATCGCGAGTTGTGCACTCGCCTGGTTTATCAGAGAAGGTAAAAAGTAACTAAATCCCTGAGAATGCGTCAGTATTAATAAACATGAAAAGCTTGAGTACGGAAGAACTTTTGGGTCCGAGTAAGCAGGAGAATATGCTTATGAAAAATGTAAGAAAAGCAGGGCATCAATGATTTCATTCGAAAGCAGATATCTGGAATTTGTCGATAAGGTCTATTGGTACATTCTGCTGAAGGTAAAGAACGCGCGTGAGGCTGAAGATCTTACTTCACAAACCTTTGTAAAAGCATATCAATCGTATTCTGCCCTCAGAGATCAGGATAAGTTCGCCCCGTGGATATTCAAGATTGCGCACAACTTATCCATGGATTATTTTAGACATTCCAAGCAGTATAGCGCGGAAGCCCCCAATTGGTTACAAAGTGAAGATGAAGATTTGTTATCCAACGCGATAAACTCCGAACTTTCCAGACGGATTCAAATGGAAATTAAGAGATTATCGAAAGAAGAGCAGGACTTGTTAGCCCTTCGTTTTGTCGCCCAATTGACGTTCAAAGAAATGGCAGCTGTACTCCGACGAAATGTATCGACTGTTAAAAAACAATACTACAAGCTAATAATCCTGTTAAGAAACACATTGGAGGAAAAATGAACATTCCTGAATTTGAAAAGGAAATAGAAAAGTCTTACCTTCCTCAGTTTCCGAGAAAGGAGTTCAAAACTTCTTTGCAAAGAAGTTTTCAAGCCTATGAAAATAAACCATCGGTTCGAACTATCTTCACCCGGGCGTTGCCAGGACTGGCGATACTGACAATTCTGGCAGTTGTCTTGATCATTGGACCCAAAAATGTATGGGCGCAACTACAAAAATGGTTCGGTTATGCTCCGGGTGTGGGGCTCGTTTCTTCAGGGTCAAATGTGAGAGTTTTGGAAGAACCTGTAAGTCAAACTCAAAATGGGATTACTTTGGAATTAACTTCTGTAACAGCCACCAATTCAAAAACCGTAATCAGTTACAGAATTATCGGCGCTCCTGGAGATGCTTACAGTAATGATGAAAACCAAGCTTTTGGCTGCCAGTCGGATCCATACATACTAACCGAAACTGGTGAGAAGATCGAAACAATCGGCAGCAGAAACACATTTGCTGCGCTGCCTGAAAACACGACCAAAGCTTCTCTGGAGTTCCCTTGCCTGCCAGAAACCCAAGCCGGAAGAGTACCAGAAAACTGGAGTATCCCATTCTCATTGGTTGATGTAAAGTTGGAAGATATTGCCATGCCGGTGATAGAAGATGCTCAAGCTGAGGTTTCAGAAGCAACACCAACTACAATCACCCAGAAACTGGTCGACTTACCGTCAACTCTTTCAGAAACGGCTGTTCTGCAGATCGAGAAAGTGATACAAACCCAAAATGGATACATTTTCGCTGGAGTAATTCCCAATCAGGACACTGAAACCGAGTGGCTCGGATCATTCTCAACAAGCAAACCAATCATCTTTGATTCTGAGCAAAACAGACTTCACGATTTTGAGCCTGCAAATCGCAAAGAAATAATGGAAATGCTATCCTCACAGATTGACGCAGGAAACTACCCGTGGATGGTGGAAACTGATACCGACGGCATTGCCTTTCCGATAACGATTCTATGGGAAGCACAATGGTTTTCAAGGGAATCTAACTCTGTGGAAACAAGATTCGAGTTTGATTCAGTACAAATAAAAGATGCCGGATCTGAGCTGCGGCTGAATCAAAAAATTCAACTTGGAAAGGACGAAATCACAATCCAATCCGTTCGAAGAACAAATCAAGGAAATCTTGAATTCAAATTCCTTGTGCCGGAAGGGTTTGCTGGTCTCGATATCAGCATTTCGAATGCTCAAACCAATTGGGTTTCAACAAACAACGAGAATGGCGTACTCACCCTTACACCCTTCATTGACCTTCTTCCGGAAGGAAAAATCGAAGTTCATTTACGCAATCCGGTATATTATGGGAAGCAAACAGTTTTTTCATCTCAATGGTCTCCTTCAGGCACAACAACACAGGAACGAGATCCGAGCTCTGCCAATCCAGGCTGTTTGTTGCTGGAGCCATTTCCGGTATTTGAAAAAGATGAGGCTCACCTGCACGGTAAATTGCTCTTTACTGAACCAATCGCTGAAAGCGGCGTTAACGGCTTGACCCTTTACAATATTGACGGTACCGACCGGCAAGTTATTACGGAACAAGGAAATTGGGGCGCTTTCTCCCCAGACGGGCAACGCGTCGCTTATTCCGGGATAGATCAGGCTCTTCATATCTACGACCTGCAAAGCGGGGAAGATAACGCTATAACAACTGCAAGTGGCATAGACATCAAGTGGTCTCCGGATGGAACCCAACTCGCTTATGTCAATACTGAATCCCAAACAGGCGTTACATTAAATATCATTAATACGGATGGAAGCGGGAAAAAAGCATTAGTTCAACACATGCAGATAAAGAATATTGGTTTTTCGCCTTCGGATGGGAACCTGTATTTCACAAGACAGTATCTGCCTGAGAACAAGGATACAACACTTCATTCAGTAGACCCCATTTCCGGACTAATTACAGATTTAGGCACGTTGCCAGAGCCAGGCGCTGTCTTTTTTGACAATACCGGATTTAACTTATTCATTGTGCCTGGCAGAACGGGAAATGTATACCTTTACAATATCGCTGAGAACGCATCCACATTATTTGCTCAACAAAATGAATTCAGCGGCGGGATTGGAAGTTCCGGGTTTATGTTTGGAGCCACACAGACAGGTGTACCCTATAAGTATGATCAGTCAGCGCTCGTTGACTACAACAAGTGTAATGGTTGGCTGTTGGATTATTCTATTCCAGGAGGAAGCCTGATGGACATTTATATTGAAGACAGTCTTTCGGATAGCAACTAAAGGAAATGAGCAACTTGTGCGGATGTTTCACGGCGGGTTGAGGACGACCATAAGGCTGCAAAATGATGGTTCGGATTGTCCTCAA
>ENA-UPSM01005435-UPSM01005435.1-activated-sludge-metagenome-genome-assembly--contig:-NODE-5435-length-12541-cov-8.825084_pt1 | contig 12541 bp, 10 predicted proteins | sample MGYA00238181_ERZ773283 | MGnify/ENA primary metagenome ERZ773283 (study PRJEB29023, sample SAMN05720199) | activated sludge metagenome | isolation source: Anaerobic digester | place: Japan... | reverse complement strand
GGGTGACCCTCGGTGCCGGCACCAACCTCTACCAGCTGCCCGCGCTGCTGCAGCCGCACGGCCTCGCCCTCGCCAACATGGGCGACATCGATCGCCAGACGATCTCCGGCGCGACCTCCACGGGCACGCACGGCACCGGATCTGCGTTCGGCGGTCTGGCTACGCAGATCCGCGCGGTCACGCTCGTCACCGCCGCCGGTGAGGTGCTCAAGGTCAGTGAGACTGAGAACCCCGACCTGCTGCCGGCGGCCGTGCTCGGTCTCGGCGCGCTCGGCGTGGTCGTCGACCTCACCATCGAGTGCGTGCCCACCTTCGTGCTGCACGCCGTGGAACGGCCCGAGCCGCTCGAGACAGTGCTCGCCGAGTGGTCGGAGCGCATAGCGAAGAATGACCACTTCGAGTTCTACGTGTGGCCCCACACCGAGACCGCGCTGACGAAGACCAACACCCGTCTGCCGGGGGATGCGCCGCGGCATCCGCTCGGGGCATTCTCCGGATGGTTCGACGACGAGTTCATGGCCAACGGCCTGTACCGCGGCATCGTGAACCTCGGCCACATCGCGCCGGGCACGATCCCGCCCATCAACCGCCTCGCGGTCAAGCTCTCGGGCAATCGCGAGTTCACCGACTTCTCCCCGAACGTCTTCACCACCAACCGCACCGTGCGGTTCAAGGAGATGGAGTACGCGATCCCCGTCGAGCAGGTGCCCGCCGCCGTCGCAGAGGTGCGAGCGCTGATCGCCGACCGCGGCTGGAACATCTCGTTCCCGATCGAGGTGCGGGCGTCGGCCGCAGACGACCTCATGCTCTCGACGGCGAGCGGCCGTGCCACCGGCTACATCGCCGTGCACCGGTTCTTCCGCGAAGACGAGCGGGAGTACTTCGGCGCCGTCGAGTCGATCATGCGTGCCCACGACGGCCGCCCGCACTGGGGCAAGATGCACCGCCGCACCGCCGACGACCTGCGCCCCGCCTACCCGCGCTTCGACGAGTTCGTGGCGGTGCGCGACCGGCTCGACCCCGACCGTCTGTTCGCCAACGAGTACCTCACCCGGGTGCTCGGGGAATGAGCGACTACCGCAGCGAGTGGCTGCACGACCCGGCGGGCCTCGCCGCGCAGATGCCCGCGGGCTTCACGATGGGCGTGGCGACGGCCGCCTTCCAGGTCGAGGGCGCCGTGCGCGAAGACGGCCGAGGTCCGTCGACGTGGGACACCTTCATGGCCCAGCCCGGCCGCATCGCCGACGGGTCCGATGCCTCGGTGACCGACGACCACTACCACCGCTACCGCGAAGACGTCGCGCTCATGAAGGAGCTGGGCGTCGACGCGTACCGGTTCTCGCTGGCGTGGCCGCGCATCCAGCCCGGCGGCACGGGGCCAGCCAACAAGGCCGGCATCGCGTTCTACGACCGCCTGCTCGACGAACTGCTCGCCGCGGGCATCAGCCCGGTCGCGACACTGTTCCACTGGGACATGCCAGAACCCCTCCAGCACAAGGGCGGCTGGATGACGCGCGACACAGCATCGCGCTTCGCCGACTACGCGCTGCTCGCGGCGCAGGCCTTCGGTGACCGCGTCGACAAGTGGATCACCCTCAACGAACCCACGAGCGTCACCCTCAACGGCTACGCCCTCGGGGTGCACGCGCCGGGTGCGACCCTCATGTTCGACTCGCTGCCGGCGGTGCACCACCAGCTGCTCGGCCACGGCCTCGCGGTGCAGGCGCTGCGCTCGGAGAACGTGACGGGTGGCATCGGCATCACGAACATCCACTCGCCGGTGGTGCCTGCCAAGGACAACTTCACGACCCGCGGCTACGCCGAGGTGTTCGACCTCGTGCACAACCGCATCTTCGCCGACCCGGTGCTGCTCGGCCGCTACCCGAAGTTCCCGTTCCTCGCGCGCAAGCTGTTCAAGCCGCTCATCGAGGTCGACTCCGACGATCTGAAGACGATCCACCAGCCGCTCGACTTCTACGGGCTCAACTACTACGCGCCCACCCGCATCGCGTCGGGTCCGCCCGCCGATGACCGCAGCCCCGACGGCACTCCGGCACCGGGCCTCCGTGGGCTGCCGTTCCATCTGGCGTCATTCCCCGAGTTCCCCACCACCGGCTTCGGCTGGTCGATCGCGCCCGAGTACCTGGAGGTCACCCTCAAGGACTACGCCGAGCGCTACGCCGGTGTGCTGCCACCCGTCTACATCACCGAGGGTGGCGCGAGCTTCGACGATGTGGTCGCCGCCGACGGGTCGGTGGATGACGCTGACCGAGCCAGTTACCTCGCCGAGCACCTCGCCGTCGCCTTCGCGTCGGTGCCCGGTCTCGACCTGCGCGGGTACTTCGCCTGGACGCTCATGGACAACTGGGAGTGGGCCGCCGGCTTCGGCGAGAGATTCGGTCTGGTGCGAGTCGACTTCGACACCCTCGAGCGCACGCCGAAGCGCTCATACCGCTGGCTTCAGCAGCTCATCGCATCCCGTTCCTCCTGACATAAAGCTCCCCTATAGTTGCCGGTATGGAAATCCTCATCGTCATCGGCGTCATCGTCCTGCTCGTCGTCATTGTCGGGATCTACCTCTGGTCGACCTACAACGGTCTCGTCACGCTCAACGTGCGCGTCGACGAGGCGTGGAGCGACATCACGGTGCAGCTCAAGCGCCGCGCGGACCTCATCCCGAACCTCATCGAGGCCGTCAAGGGCTACGCGGCCCACGAGAAGGCCGTCTTCGAGAACGTCACGAAGGCGCGCGCCGAGACGCTCAGCGCCCAGGGCCCCGTGGACGCCGCTGCCGCCGAGAACCACATGCAGACCGCCCTCAAGTCGATCTTCGCGGTCGCCGAGGCGTACCCGCAGCTTCAGGCCAACCAGAACTACCTGCAGCTGCAGGGTGAGCTGGTCGACACCGAGGACAAGATCCAGGCCAGCCGCCGGTTCTACAACGGTGGCGTGCGCGAGCTGAACACGAAGATCAAGGTGTTCCCGAACACGCTCTTCGTGCGCGGCCTCGGCTTCACCGAGCGCGAGTTCTTCGAGGTCAGCGACTCCGCAGCTATTGCAGAGCCGCCCCGCGTACAATTCTGATCCCCGCTGGTTGAGTAGCGGCACAGCCGCGTATCGAAACCGAGTACCTGGAGCCAGGAGCTAGATGTACCGCGCCATAGCGAAGAACAAGCGCAACACGGTGTTCATCATCCTGTTGTTCATCCTGATCATCGGTGGTCTCGCCGCGCTCGCGGCGTACATCTACCGTGACTGGACGATCGTCGTGATCACCCTCGTGATCGCGACCGGCTACGCGGTGATCCAGTACTTCGCCGCCAGCCGACAGGCGCTGTCGCTCAGCGGTGCGCGCGAGATCCAGAAGGCCGACAACCCGCGGCTGTACCGCATCGTCGAGAATCTGGCGATCACCACGGGCATCCCGATGCCGAAGGTGTACATCATCAACGACCCGGCGCCGAACGCGTTCGCGACCGGGCGTGACCCGCAGCACGCGTCGGTGGCGGCGACCACGGGCATCCTCGAGCTGCTGGATGACTCGGAGCTCGAGGGCGTCATGGCCCACGAGATCGGGCACGTGCAGAACTACGACATCCGCGTCTCGATGATTGTCTTCGGCCTCGTCGTGGCGGTGGGCTTCATCGCCGACATGCTGCTGCGCATCGCGTTCTTCGGAGGCCGCGGCAACAACAATGGCGGCGGCAACCCGATCGTGCTGGTCTTCGGTCTCGCGGCCTTCATCGTCGCGCCGCTCGTCGCGGCGATCGTGCAGGCGGCCATCTCCCGCCAGCGCGAGTACCTGGCGGATGCGACGGGCGCGTTCACCACTCGCCACCCGGATGCCCTTGCCAGCGCCCTCGAGAAGCTCGGGCAGTACGGCCGTCCGATGCAGCGTCAGAACTCGTCGATGGCCCACATGTGGATCTCGGACCCGTCGAAGCCCGGCGCGATGGCACGTCTGTTCTCGACGCACCCGCCGATCGCCGAACGCATCGCGCGACTCGGCAAGATCGGCAGCAGCTTCTAGCAACCGCTGGTTGAGTAGGCCGTAGGCCGTATCGAAACCGCTCGACGACCTACCCGAGGCTGGCGACGATGGCCTCGCCGATCGCCAGGGCGCCGGCGCGGCGGTCGATGGAGAACCCCGCGTCGTCGGGCCACACGTATGCTTCGACCCAGTTTCCGCCGATGACGAGGTCGATGAGGCAGTAGGCATCCCCGGGCGCGCATCGCAGCCACGCCTCGTCGTCGGCCGACAGACCGGCGATCGTGACCGCCTCCGGCACGGATGGAAGAGTCAGGAATGTGCGGGCCTCATCCCACGCCCACGCTCCACCAGGAAGAGTAGCGAGGGATCCCACACCCGCGTCCGAGTCGAGGAAGGCCCAGTAGCAGTGCGGCCCGCCCCAGTTCTCACGAGCACCGGCCTCGAGGCTCCAGCCGCCGCCACCGCTCGACGCCTGCACCGTGGCGTCGATACCGAGCGCTGACTGCACGGCGGCGTCGGGGATGACACCGGGGCAGTCGGCAGGCAGCGCCGACGTCCCGGCGGGCGGGGTCCAGGGTGCGGCACCGGGCCCGGCGCCGGAGATTGCCGCGACAACCTCGGCACCGAGCGCCGAAGCCGCGGCCTCGGAGGTCGCGCCTACCGTGGTCAACTGAACCCAGGTCGAGCCCGTGAGCACGTCGGTCGTGCATTGGAGTGGTCCCTCGTACGCGCCGCAGTAGTCGCCCTCGGCATCAGGTCCGTAGTAGGCGAGGTAGCGCTCCCACTGGCTCGTTGCGTTGGGTAGCACGAGTACGCGGGTGCCCACGTACGCGGGGTTTAGGCCAGCGGTGTCGCTCTGCGGCTCCCCGTTGCTCCACTCGCAGGTGATGCCACCCAGGCTGCGCACGGCGTAGGTGGGCGAGATCGCGGGGTAGGCCCCCATAGTCGCCTCGGCCGGGTCGATGGATATCGCGCTCGCTCCGAGCGCGTCGGCCAGCGTCGCCTCGCTCGCCAGGTCGCCGCACTCCACGTCGAAGACGGGCGCCGGAGCGGAGATCGCTGCAACGGTCGGGCTGGGCGTCGGTGTCGCCGACGGGGACGAGGCTGCCGGCGTTGGGCCGGCTTCGGGAGGCGTGCAGGCAGTGAGCGCCAGAGCAGTGGTGAGCACGAGGAGCATGCCAGAGGAGCGGAGGCTGTTCATGCTCTCTCGACGTTCGAGGCACCCGGTCGGGTTGACGAGAATTGCGAAGTAAGTGCAGCCGCGAGGTCGCCGACTCCTGTGACCTCGATGCGGTCCATGCCCTGCCACGCTGCCGTCTCGCGCAGCAGCTGCGCGATGCGCTCGATGTCCGCATGCTGCCCGGGCTCGTGCCACGCCGACTGCACCCGCAGCACACCGGCCTGCCGGTCGGTCTTGAGGTCGATGCGGGCGACCAGCTGGTCGTCGATGAGCACCGGAAGCGTGTAGTAGCCGTAGATGCGCTTCGGGGCGGGCGTGTAGATCTCGATGCGGTAGCGGAACCCGAACATGCGCTCGGTCCGCTGCCGGTGCCATACGACGGGGTCGAAGGGGGAGAGCAGCGCTGCTGCATCGATGCGGCGGGGGAGCCGGGCATCCCGATGAAGGTAGGCGGGCTCCCGCCAGCCGTCGACAGCGACCCGGATCAGCTCGCCGGACTCGGTGAGCTCACCGACGGCGGTGCGCACGGGCGCCTGGAGCAGGCGGAAGTAGTCAGCGAGGTCGCTGACGGTCGCGATTCCGAGTGCTCGTGAGGCCGTCGAGACGAGTTCGCGGATCGCCTCCTGCTTCGGGATGTCGCGGCCCAAGTGCTCCGCCGGTACCACCCGCTCGGCCAGATCGTACGTGCGCTCGAACCGGGTGCGACCGGCGACCGCGACCTCGCCCCAGAAGAACAGGGTCTCGAGTCCCATCTTCACGTCTGACCACCCCCACCACGGCCCGCGGCGCACGTTCGCATCGTGCTCTACCTGCCCGGAGGTCAGCGCACCCTTCTCGCGCAACTCCGCCCGCAGGAACTCGAGCATCTCGGGATGAGCGGCACCCCAGCGCCCCAGCTCCTTGCGCTCACTGCGCCACTCGGCCATCGACCAGTGCCAGAGCGGGCGCTGCTCGATTGGGATGACCGCGGCCTGGTGAGCCCAGTACTCGGTGTAGCTGCTTCGCCTGGTGAAGGTGAGCCGGTCGAGCAGAGCCTTGTCGTACGCGCCCAGCCGCGCGAAGACCGGCAGGTAGTGACTGCGTTCGAACACGTTCACCGAGTCGAGCTGGAGCACTGCGAGCCGTTGCAGCAGCAGGTTCAGCTGGCGGGTGCCCACGGGGGCGATGGGCCGGCCGAAGCCCTGAGCCGCGAGGGCGACTCGTCGGGCCTGCGCGGGAGTCAGGGAGTCGGGCACGAGCTCGACACTATCGCCGAGCACCGACGGTCATCCGTCGTTCGCCCTGCGTTCACCGCGGGGTTGATCCGCCTTTCGGCTCGCTGCTTAGCGTGGGCCTCAGGCCAGTCAGGCTCCCTTGCCCGCTCACAGCGCGGGCGGCCGACGGCCCAGAAGAAGAGGAAACCCTTGTTCAGTAAGCGCACTCTCGTCGGCGCGGCGCTCGCCGCCACCGTCGCGATCTCCCTCACCGCGTGCAGCGCATCCGGCACCCCCGCCGGTGACGTCGACGCGGCCACCGCCACGAGCGCCGAGGCGTTCGGTGGCCTCGACGCCCTCATCGCCGCAGCCAAGGCGGAGGGTCAGCTCAACGTCATCGCCCTGCCCGACAACTGGGCCAACTACGGCGAGATCAAGGCCCTCTTCGAGGAGACCTACGGCATCACCGTGAACTCGGCCGACCCCGACATCTCGAGCGCCGAGGAGATCGCGGCCGCCGACAACCTCAAGGGCCAGGACACCGCTCCCGACGTCTTCGACCTCGGCACGGCCGTCACCCTCGACAGCCTCGACTACTTCGCGCCGTACCAGGTCGCGAACTGGTCGGAGATCCCGGACGCCAACAAGGAGGCCACCGGCCTCTGGGTGAACGACTACACCGGCAGCATGTCGATCGGCTACGACTCGAACTCGGTTCCCGAGCCCACGAGCCTCGACGACCTGCTCAAGCCCGAGTACAAGGGCGCTGTCGCGCTCAACGGTGACCCGACGCAGGCGGGCGCTGCCTTCGCGGCCGTCGGTCTCGCCACGGTGCAGTCCGGTGGAACGCTGGATGACTTCACCCCCGGCATCGACTTCTTCGGAAAGCTCAACGACGCGGGCAACTTCATCCCGGTGAACGCGACCGGCGCGACGATCGCCTCGGGTGAGACCAAGGTCGTCTTCGACTGGAGCTACAACAACTTCGCGGCCGCCGCTCAGGTGGACGGCTGGAAGGTGACCACCCTCCCGGGTGCCGTGTACACGAGCTTCTACAACCAGGCCGTCAGCAAGGATGCCCCGCACCCGGCCGCTGCACGCCTCTGGCAGGAGTTCCTCTACAGCCCCGCCGCGCAGAACCTGTTCCTCGTTGGCGGCGCCTACCCGGTGACCCTTCAGGCCATGGTGGATGCCGGCACGGTCGACAAGGCTGCGCTCGATGCACTCGGCGCCCTCGACGGTGACCTCGTCTCCGTCACCGCGGACCAGGCCACGGCCAACGCCGCGATCCTCGCCGAGAAGTGGGCTGCTGCGATCAGCTAGCAGCACCTCTCACTGATGACTGTCGCCACCGCGCCAGTACTCACCACGGGCGACGCCGGGACACCCTCCCGGCGTCGCCCCCTGGGTCTGGTCAAATATTTCGGGCTCACGCCGTTCGCCGCCTACGTTCTGATCTTCCTCGCGATCCCCACGACGCTCGCCGTGCTCACAGGGTTCGTCACGGAGGATGGGCAGTTCACCTGGGACAACGTGCTGGGCCTGTTCCAGCCCAACGTGCTCGCCGCGTTCGGAGCATCCTTCTGGGTGTCGGCGGTCACGGCCGTGATCGGCGCCGTCATCGGGGCTCTCGTCTGCTACGCCATGCTCGGCACGCGCGCCGAGGGTGCCCTGCGCACGATGGTCAACTCCGCCTCGAGCGTGCTCGCCCAGTTCGGTGGCGTCATGCTCGCCTTCGCCTTCATCGCGACGATCGGCGTTCAGGGCCTCGTCACCACGATTCTCAAGAACCAGTTCGGCGTCGACATCTTCGCGAACGGACTGTGGTTCTACCAGGTACCCGGCCTGCTGCTGCCCTACGTCTACTTCCAGGTGCCGCTCATGGTCATCACCTTCATGCCGGCGCTTGAAGGCCTGAAGCCCCAGTGGGCTGAGGCCAACGCGACCCTCGGCGGCACCCGGCTGACCTACTGGCGTCGCATCGCCATCCCGGTGCTCGCACCGTCGTTCCTCGGCAGCCTGCTGCTGCTGTTCGCGAACGCCTTCTCCTCGTACGCCACTGCCGCCGCTCTCATCAGCCAGGGCTCGCAGATCGTTCCCCTCCAGATCCGCGGAGCACTCGTGAGCGAGACCGTGCTCGGTCGCGAGAACATGGCCGGTGCCCTGGCCCTCGGCATGATCGTGGTCATGGTCGTCGTCATGACCGGCTACTCGGCTCTGCAGACCCGCGCATCGAGGTGGCAGAGATGAGCAACGCGACCCGCATCGGCACCGAGCCGAGCAAGACGGCCCGCTGGATCATCCTGGTCATCGTCGGTCTGGTCTTCGCCATCCCGATCATCTCGATGATCGAGTTCACCTTCCGGGTGGGTCCGGCTGGCGGTTACACCGTCGATCACTGGACCGCGCTCTTCGACCCGGCCAACGCGCGCAACTACCGCGACCTGTTCCAGTCGATCGGCAACTCGTTCATCCTCGCGGCCGTCACTGTCGCGATCGTGCTCGTCGTGCTGCTGCCCACGATGATCCTCGTGCACCTGCAGTTTCCGCGGCTGCGGCGCGTGCTCGAGTTCATCTGCATCGTGCCCATCACGGTGCCCGCGATCGTGCTGGTGGTCGGCCTCGCGCCGGTCTACTCGGTGGTCGTGAAGGTGTTCGGCGGGTCGATCTGGACTCTCGCCTTCGCGTACGGCATCACCGTGCTTCCCTACGCCTACCGCTCGATCCAGGCGAATCTGGATGCGGTACCGGTCGTCACCCTCAGCGAGGCCGCCCGTTCGCTCGGTGCGGGCTGGCTGTCGGTGCTCGGCCGGGTGCTGCTGCCGAATCTGCGTCGCGGGGTGCTCGCCGCCGCGTTCATCTCGGTCGCCGTCGTGCTCGGCGAGTTCACGATCGCCTCGCTGCTCCACCGCCGCAACCTTCAGACCGCTCTGCTGCAGGTATCGCAGTCCGACCCGTGGGTCGCCGTGATCCTGGCGCTGCTCTCGCTGCTGTTCGCATTCGTTCTGCTTCTACTGATCGGCAGGCTGGGCTCGCTCGGCCGAGGCAAGGAGACCACCCCATGACCAGCAGCATCCCCGTCGCACCGACCATCGCCCCGACCATCGCGCCGGACTCCGGTGCCACCGTCGAGCTCGTGGGCGTCGTGAAGAACTTCGGCGCTCACCGGGCGCTCAACGAGATCGACCTGCGGATCGCGCCCGGCGAGTTCGTCGCGCTGCTCGGGCCGTCCGGCTGCGGAAAGACAACTGCGCTGCGCGCACTGTCGGGCCTCGAGCTGATCGATGGCGGGCGCATCCTCATCGACGGCGTCGACGTGGCGAGCGTGCCGACGAACAAGCGTGACATGGGCATGGTCTTCCAGTCGTACTCGCTGTTCCCGCACATGACCGCGATCGAGAACGTCGAGTTCGGGCTGCGGATGCGCAAGGTCGCCACCGCCGAGCGCCGCACTCGCGCGCTCGAGGCACTCGAGATGGTCGGGCTCACGACCTTCGCCGAGCGCTTCGCACACCAGCTCTCCGGAGGCCAGCAGCAGCGGGTTGCGCTCGCGCGCGCCCTCGTCACGCGCCCTCGGGTGCTCCTGCTGGATGAGCCCCTCAGCGCCCTCGACGCCAAGGTGCGGGTGCAGCTGCGCGACGAGATCCGGCGCATCCAGACCGAGCTCGGAATCACCACGGTGTTCGTCACCCACGACCAGGAGGAGGCGCTCGCCGTCGCCGACCGCGTCGCCGTCATGCGCGACGGGGTGATCGAGCAGATCGGAACGCCCGAGGAGCTCTACACGGCCCCGCGCACCCCCTTCGTCGCCAACTTCGTCGGCCTCAGCAACCGTCTGGCGGGGGAGCACTCGCAGGGCACCGTGACGGTTCAGGGCGCGCGCCTCGAGCTACTCGGCGATCCGTTGCCCGACGGACCGGTCACCGCCTACGTGCGCCCCGAGGACATCACGTTCGCGGCACGCGGGATCGCGGCGACCGTGGTGTCGTCGAGCTTCCTCGGATCGTTGCGTCGCACCCAGGTGCGGCTCGCGGATGACACCCTCCTCTCGATCCAGCACGACGTCGAAACCCGTCCGCAACCCGGGGAGCTCGTGCACCTCAAACTGCGGGGAGTTCCCGTCAGCGCCGTCGTCCGCAGCTAGTGCCTCGCGCGGCGATCTAGACTGTCCGCGTGGCACTTGGACGACGGAAGACGGTCGCGGCACCGCCCGCGGATGAGGCGGTTCCCCCCGCGCTGAAGGTGGCTGCGGCGTACTCGTGGCGCATCCTCGTGATCGTCGGTGTGATCGCCGTTCTCGTCTTCGTGATCATGCAGTTCCGCGACATCGTGGTGCCGTTCTTCGTGGCGGTGCTGCTGGCCGCACTGCTGGTTCCGTTCATGAACTTCCTGGTGCGGAAGGGCTGGCCCCGGTGGCTCGCGATCGTCGTCGCAATGGTCGGCACTCTGGCCGTGATCGCTGGGCTGATCGTGCTCGTCGTTCTTCAGGTGCGCGCCGGCTACCCCGACCTGCAGGCCCAGTCGGTCGAGGCCTACGACAACCTGAAGGCGTGGCTGCTCGCGTCTCCGCTCCAGCTCACCGAGGCCGACATCTCGGCCTACCTCGGGCAGGCGTGGGAGGCGATCCAGCGCGACAGCTCGGCCCTGGTCTCCGGCCTCATGTCGGTGGGAACGACCGCCGGTCACGTGCTGGCAGGGTTCCTGCTCACGCTCTTCGCGACGCTCTTCTTTCTCATCGACGGCAAGGGAGTCTGGCGCTGGATCGTGGGCCTCTTCCCCCGTCGCTCACGCCCCGCGGTGGACGGAGCCGGTCAGGCCGGATGGATCACCCTCACGACCTTCGTGAAGGTGCAGATCTTCGTGGCCGCCGTCGACGCGATCGGCATCGGCGCCGGTGCGTGGATTCTCGGGCTCTTCTTCGGGGGATTCCCGCTGGTCATCCCGATCGCGGTTGCGGTGTTCCTCGGGTCGTTCATCCCCGTGGTCGGTGCGCTCATCTCGGGAGCGCTCGCCGTCTTCGTCGCGCTCGTGTACCTCGGCCCGATACCCGCCGTCATGATGCTCGGAATCGTGCTGCTCGTGCAGCAGGTCGAGGGGCACATCCTGCAGCCCCTGGTGATGGGCACCGCCGTCAAGGTGCACCCGCTCGCCGTGGTCTTCGCTGTCGCAGCCGGTGGCTTCATCGCGGGAATCCCCGGGGCGCTCTTCGCCGTGCCGGTGATCGCCGTGCTCAACGTGGTCGTCAAGTACATCGCTGCGGGGGAGTGGCGCACCCACCCGCATCCGACAGTAAAGGATCTCCTGGGCGATGCCTGAGACCGCAGTGGTTGGCCCCACCCTGGGCGGCTTCGAAGAGGCACGTGATCGTGTGACCGGTGTCGTGCAGGTCACCCTCATGGACAGCAGTCGCTACCTGAGCGACATCCTTGGTTCGCCGGTGCTACTCAAGTGCGAGAACCTTCAGCGCACCGGCTCCTACAAGATCCGCGGTGCCTACAATCGGCTCTCCCTGCTCACCGACGAGGAGAAGGCGCGCGGCGTCGTCGCCGCCTCGGCCGGCAACCACGCGCAGGGCGTCGCCTACGCGGCCCGCGAGCTCGGCATCAAGGCGACCATCTTCATGCCCGTCGGCGTTCCCCTGCCCAAGCTGCAGGCCACCAAGGACTATGGGGCGGAGGTCGTGCTCCGCGGTCACACCGTCGATGAGCCCCTGCGCGCCGCCGCCGACTTCGCCCGCACCACGGGCGCCGTGTTCATCCACCCCTTCGACCACGAGGACATCATCGCCGGTCAGGGAACCCTGGGGCTCGAGATCTACGAACAGCAGCCCGATGTCGACACGGTCGTGGTTCCCATCGGCGGTGGTGGGCTCATCTCGGGTGTCGCGAGCGCCATCAAGCAGCGCGCTGCCATCGACGGTCGCACCGTGCGGGTCATCGGGGTGCAGGCGGCCAACGCGTCGCCCTATCCCGTTTCACTCGAGAAGGGTGCCCCGACCCAGATCACGATCCTGCCGACGATCGCCGACGGCATCGCCGTGTCCAAGCCCGGCGAGCTCAACTTCGAGATCGTGCGTCGGGTCGTCGACGAGGTCGTCACCGTCAGCGAGGACGACATGGCGCAGGCGCTGCTCGTGCTGCTGGAACGTGCGAAGCTCGTCGTCGAGCCGGCCGGTGC
>ENA-UPSM01005428-UPSM01005428.1-activated-sludge-metagenome-genome-assembly--contig:-NODE-5428-length-12555-cov-16.742480_pt1 | contig 12555 bp, 15 predicted proteins | sample MGYA00238181_ERZ773283 | MGnify/ENA primary metagenome ERZ773283 (study PRJEB29023, sample SAMN05720199) | activated sludge metagenome | isolation source: Anaerobic digester | place: Japan... | reverse complement strand
CGCATTGACCGTGGAGCCGCCATAGACCACAATTCCATCCCCACCGGCACCGGAGCAGTCTGCGCCCTGCGCATTGACCGTTGAGCCGCCAAAGACTCCTACTCCCCGGCCACTAGACCCAGATATGTTGGCGTTCCTGGCATTGACCATCGATCCGCAATCGGCCCATACGGCATTTGGCCCCACGCACCCCGAACAGTCTGCATCCTCTGCGTTGACCGTGGACCCAGCGAAAGCCCCGATCCCCCCCCCCACGCCAGGACCGCCACAATTCCGGGCGTCAACCTCGGGACAACTGATCGTGGATGCTCCCTTTGCCAAAACACCCCATTGAGCGCACCCCTCGCAAGTGGCTTTATTTGCCGCAATTATCGAGGCGTCGTCAGCATAGATGCCAACCTCGCCAGCATTGGAACAGTCCGCTTCGCTGGCCTGGACCGTGGATCGCCCTTGGGCCACGATGCCGTTTTTGCCGGCGTGCGAACAGTCGCACTTGTCGATGAATGCATTGGACCCGTTTTCTGCAACAATCCCGTTGCTCCCGGCGTTGGAACAGTCCGCTTCGCTGGCCCAGACTCGGCCATTGTCTAGGCTGATGCCGTGCCCCGATGCCCCGGAAAATATCGCATTATCAGCAATCGCAGATGAACCGTTCAAGATCATCATGCCCGAGCCTTTCGCATTTTGGACCCCGGCTCCGGGCAGAACCGTTGCTCGGGCGTGCTCGTACAGCAAAATTCCGGGGTAGTCGTCTGCCCCGGCGGCACCCATTGCAAACAACACCCCGATATTCGGCAGAACCGCCCCCGACAGTCCCGAGAATGCGGCCTTGACCCCGGTCCCAACCGGGTACTCGTCCACCAGCCCGGCGGTGTCAATGGTCGTCACTGGGTCTGCCCCTTCGATTGTGATCCACCCCAAATCAACGCCCTTAACAACGACTTGCTCGGCCATCACGAACCCGGATAATAATTGGACTGTGGCAGTAAATCCCCCGGCGATATAGGCGGGGTAGTATTTGGCTGACAGGTCTTCCAGGGCAGCATTGATTGTCAGGTAGTCCCCACCCGCCCCCACGGTGACGGTAATATCGGTTGTCCTTGGTGCAATCCCTGCCGCATCCCCTGCTACCAGCAGCCGCACCCAGTACGGGCTACCGTCGGCTGGTTGTTCGTCGTGATTGTCCTGGGTCGCCTGCCAGGCCTTGCCTGCATGGACGCAGACCGCCCCAGTGTAGTATTCCTGGCCATCGTCCCATTCCGCCACCCCCATCTGGTGTAGGTAGGCCAGCAGCTGTGATAACGTGTAGCCTAGGGCGTTGAAATCCTGCATGGTCGGGGCATCATTGACACCGACAATGCCCCATCCCCGCAGCCATTCCGGGGTGATTTGGCTGTCTAGGTCGTCAGACTGGCTTTCCATGCCGAATCTGGTCCGCTCATTGGCCTGTGCTGCCCCTGCAAATGCTGCAAGGTTTTTTACTCTATCGATTTTCGCCATCATATCCCCCTAGAAACTTTCTCGCCAATGTCCCGACGCCAAACCCCTTGGCGTTCGGATTGCTGGAAAATCCAAAATAGCCGTCCTGCGCGGCCTGGATAACATTATAGTACACTCCCTGGGGCCTCGCTAACAGCCCCAGGACAAATAATAGTCGCAATTCCGACAAGGGCACGCCCGGATCAACGTACAGGGTCAGGCTCATGTCGTAATTATCAACTACCCAGGCCCGGCCATCACTGGCAAGCTGGATCGCCCCCTGGATAGACAGATAATCCGGCGCTATCATTTTCGCCTTGACGTTGTTGATTGCGATTTTGGCCTTCAGGAAGCGGCGATACGATTCGTCACCTAGCGTTGTCCAGCCATATTTTAGCTCACCCCGTCGATAGAACGGGGCCTGCCCAAAACCCCGCGCCCCGGCGTGACCGTGGAATCCGAAAAATTCCAGGACTTCAAACGTCTGTACCCGGCGATTTAATCCGACAATTCGCCCGATGATGTCCAGTTGCCTTCCAACGGCCTGGTCAACGTCGAAGGCGTCGGCGAGTCCTAGCAGGACATCAGCAATCGGTGCCAGGGTGCCCAGCCGGAGGGCAATATCGGCCCGGGCCTTGGGGCTGCGCCAGTATTGTGAAATCAATAATTTTTCGTAACTCTCAATCATACCACCGTCACCGTCACGTGGTCAGGGGTCAGGCCGAGTATCTGCCCCCGAGCGATCGTTATCTCACCGTCTGTCCACGCACCATAGGTTTTGATCTCCAAATTCGTCAAAACGTAATTGGTCCCGACGGAATACGCCGGGCCGTAAAACTGGTTGGCCTGGACTGATTCACCGATGTGGAATTTTCGGGTACAGATAGCAGCCTTGATTGCGTCTGTATCGATTTGGTCGTCGCCCCTTTTGGTCGCCGTGACCTGTACATACAGGCACACCCCTTCCGGGCGGTCAAATTTGACAGTGTGGTAAATCGGGAATTGCGAACCGTCGGCCCGTGTCAGTGTCTCTGTGTAGGTTTCCTCTTCACCACCGACAACGACGCAGCCAGCGGTCCGGTCAACCGCGATAACCTGCGCTATTGCGGCCCTGTCTCCACCCAGGATAACGGGCCAAATTGAATGAGGCGGAAGCCCCCCCTGCATGACGGGGTACGGATTCTCATACACGATCGCATCGATGACCCCCGGAAGGTCAAGTAGTTTGGCAGTCAGTCCCCCGGCGGTGGAGTGGCTCGGTCGCTGAACGCTGGCCCAGCGACGTTGCCGGAATTCCGGTTCGGTTTCGTCAGGGGAGCCGGCAAAAACGGTCGGTGTTGGCTCGATGCCGACAACACCCACAACGGGCGTCAGGATCTCAAATGTCGCATCTGTCGATGTCGGGACATTGGCCCATTCCACCGACTGAAAAGTCACCGTGTGGGTACCTGGAGCCAATAGCTGGTTGGCTTGCGGTGTTTCCCATTTGTCACCGTCTGTCTCGACCGTGAAACCTGCTGGAAGGTCAACTTTTCGATTTGTCTCGACCTCCAATTCCCACAGTGTACGCCCCCCCGGCCTGGGTGTTATCCCGGCGAGTTTGGCAATCGATCGCAACCCCTTCCCTGTCGCAAGGTCAGGGTCGAAGCTGTTGTACACGAGTAATGCCAGCTCCTGCAAATCATGCCTGGCCTTGGCCTCGATTCCGACCCGCTGACCGTCGGGTGTGTCCTGTGTTAGTTGCAAATCGGCCCCGTAAATCTCCCGATAACCAGCTATCAGCTCAGCCAAGATATCTGGCAACTCGTCAATTTGAAGCCCGTTTTCGTCTAATTTCATATTTCCACCGTCAAATTGGCCTCACCTTTGTAAATGTCGATATAGGATAGCGAAATAGTGGCCTGCCTGCCGACCAATCGCATATCAAGCCCGGTCACCCGCACTACTCCCGGTGTACCCAGTGCCACCCGTTCGACCTCGCGCAATATCCGTTTTTGCGTTCCCCTGGCTCCGAGTAGCTGTAACCAGTCAATCCCGGCCCCCATATCCAAAAACCAGTCGTTTTTGAACGAACGAATACGGGTCTTGACGCACTGCGCCACGGCCTGCGAGCCTGTCAGGTGCTGCCCCATTGTCCAGTCGTCGAATTTGTCGAGTCGCGAAACTCTCATTTATCCCCCCGGCGGTGTTGGTGGACTCGGTGGCCCTGGTGCGGCGGTCGGGTGAACGTGCGTATTCAGGCTCACGCCTGTAACCGTCTTGCAATCGGCTCCCTTGACTTCCCCGGTCGCCTCAATGTTGCCGCTGGCGTCGATACTGCCACCGCTGGAAACATCCCCATCAACAGTAATCTTGCCTGTGACGACCAAATCCCCATCGAGGCGGAAGTTGCCGAACTGCTCGCTATCCCCCTGGATGGTCAAAATTTGCGGTAGTGTTATAGCTGCTTGCAGGGGATTTACTCCCACAATGGCGAATCCGTCGCTGTAGTCGTGCATCCTCATTTCTGCCGGTGGCTGCTCGTCTTTACCTTGGTACCAGCGGTCAAAACAACGCTCGGTGAAAACCAACAGGCAGTAATCGCCCTCGGCAATCGGCATGGCCAGATACGAGCCGCCCCCCTGCAAGGTCACCGGTGGCACCTCAACGAAAACGGGTAACTGCACCGACTCCCCATCGATGACCCGATTAATCACCGGCTGCACGTCAACGGTCGTTTCGTTGACCTGAACGACCCTGGCAACAGTCGCTGTGTGCAGGTTGCCCAGCATTTCTCGAAGTGCGTCCTGCATTACCTGGTATAGCGAATCAGCCACGGGGCACCTCGTAATTAGAGGCCTTGATGCAGGTGCATTGCTGCGACCAATCGTCGCCGTCGGTGTCACCTGATATTGTGATGGCCTTGACCTTGTAAATACCGTCAAGATAGTGGGTAAAAACCGTCTCCAGCTTGACCAAACCCCCTAATTTAATTGCCGGATTTAGCATCGTGACAAAGGTCAACTCGTTTTTGTCTGCCTCTGGCGTGCCAATCAAGCCCGTCTCGGCACTCACAACCGGTGCATACCCCTCCCGGACGTCATATTTACCCAAAACAAAAGCCTGCTCGTTGTCAATGAAAAATTCCTGCCCCGGACCCAGGACCGAACCAAATAACTGGGCCGTAGAGCCGACCAGCACCCTGGGACGGGAAAGTTCTGGCGTTTCAGCAACAACCCCCTTGCTGACCTCTGGCAACCCGGCCAAAAGGGCCTTGACCGCCTCACCCTTGTCTTTGACGGTCTGCGACACAAACCCTTGCAACAGTGCCTTACCGCCGTCCAAGACAACCATTTTCGTCACGAAATCGGCCCCTTCGCGAAGGGTCTTTGAAATAATCACGTTGCCACGGAATATCACATCAAGGTCATCGCCGTAGCCAACGGCCAATTCCGCCGGGGTGTAGTCTCGGTCAAGTTCGCTCTTGTAGGGAGGGTCCAGTAGGTTATACAGTGAAATGTCGAGCTGGTTGGCCTCGGATTTCATCGTTTTTTCGGCAGAAAACACGCAACTTATCGGGGGCTCGATGATTTTGGCTGTCGAACCCTGCCCGAAAGTGAAGCGGTAATTCCTGCCAAATCTCACTTCTGAACCTCCGTTCCCCGAAGTAAGGCCGTCGTCTCCGGCGTGACAAAGTACAACTGGCAGCGGCCCGTTTTGAAATCATCCAACCTGTACGGGTCAATGCCCCCGGATTCCAGGCAAAAAAACGCAAAAGGCCAGTTGGCACCCATTATCAACGGTAATCCAGCAGCGATACGGTAGCCCTGGATGGTTTTGCCGGTCCATGCCAAATCACAAAACCACGACTGCACCGCCGGGCGGTAGGTCAGTTCCAGGGTGCAATCACCGACCGACGTTATCAGAGTATGCCGCTGTCTGGGGCTGTCTGTGATGTTGGTGACCCGGATCATCCTAACCCCCCATCAGCGACCCAAGCAATGACCGGGCCTGTTTTTTGTCCTCACTGGCACCCTGCACATCCTGTACTCCCTGATCTGTCCGTTTGGCCGTCTGTTTTTTGGCCGGTTTCGACGGAGCCTTGTAAAACTCCTCGATGCCCACGACTTTCGTTGCGGCCATCCGGACCTGCTTTAAGTCTATCTCAAAACGGATCACTTGTGACTTATTGTCACGATTCAGTGAAAGGCTGGTGATTGCCATGTTGTCGATAACACCGTTTATCCCCTCGACCGAAATCAACTGCCGACCGTTGTACACGGACAGGATAAAATCCAGGAATTGTTGGCGAATCGACTTTGTTTGCAAACCCTCCGTGGCCCGGAAGGCGTCTTTGGCCTGCTCATGTTTCACTGCCCGGTAAATCCCGTCGATTTTCGCCATCCGCAGTAATTCGGCCTGGGTCTTGTCGGCGTAAAAGTTGGCAATCTCGCCAACTAGGTCATCTTCAGGCTCCTCGGTGACATCGACCGGCGGTGCGTCAACGAAAATATCAGACACGACACCCGAAATCGTATAGCGAAGCGGTTCCCGGATTATGTCGTCGCTGGCCACGGTCCCATCCTCCAACACTTTGTCGGGGACAGAGGCGGTCAGGGTGGTAGTGTCGGACACGTGAGCGTAGAGGTTGAAGCCCCCGATACCCAGGACCGTTTGTTCGCCCTCTTCGTATGTCTGTTGCCTACCGTAGGTCATACCCCACCCCTTGCCGTCATCATTTGGGCCTGCTGGAGTTGATCCTGCAGCCCCCGTTGCACCGCCCGTCCGGCGGCCTCGGGCTGGTCGGTTTTGATCTCGATGGACACGTCTTGTTTGATCTCCGTCTGGCTGACCCGGGAAACCCCAGGGGCTTCGGAGACTGGCAGTACCCCGAAATCAGCAGGGGACACATCAGGCAATCCTTGGATGGTCTCGGGCGTAATCGACTTGTCACCGCCCAACAGATTGACTGCCCAGTCTGGCAAAACCGCCCGGGCCGCATCCATGATTAGGTGACCCAGGCCCGAAAACATCGCCTTGATTCCTGCCCAGAGGCCCTTGAATAACTCACCGATGTAAACCACGGCGTTTGTGGCCATATCTTTCAGGGCGTCCCATGCCCCCTCGAAATTGCCGGTAAATAGGTTGGTAATAACGTCAATAAATGACGTCCATATCCCGACAAGTGCATCGATGGCCTTCCTGAACGAGTCAGGCAGTAGCATTTTGAGAAAACTACCAACTGCCGCAAACACCGCCTTGATCCCGGCACAGAGACCCTTGAATAATTCGCCGATGTAAACCACGGCGTTTGTGGCCATATCTTTCAGGGCGTCCCATGCCCCCTCGAAATTGCCGGTAAATAGGTTGGTAATAACGTCAACAAATGAGGTCCAAATCCCGACAAGTGCGTCGATCGCCCTCCCGAATGAGTCAGGTAATACCATTTTGAGAAAATTACCAACCGCCGTAAATACCGCCTTGGCAAATTTACCCAGGCCAGAGACTAACGATCTAACGTAGTTGATGGCATTATCGAACGCCTTCTTGAAAAATTCCTTTGCAGCGGTGGTGTCACCCCGGAATAAGGCCATGACGCCCTGGAAAACATTGATAAAATACCCAAACACTGCACCGATGGCCCGGCCAATGTCAATTACCGCCGGAATAACCGCTTTAGCAAACTCGATTATCGGTGGCAACAGGGCCTTCCCGAAGGCCACGATTTCGGCAAACAGGTCTTTGACGAATTGGACCGCATCCCGCAGGATTGGTCGGATATCCACCCCGAACGAGTCAAATAGCTTAGCAATAACGGAATCACCGCCCTGGGCAGCGACTATCAAATCATCGATTATCAGGACAACCGCCGCAATTGCAGCAGCAGTCAGCAACATTGGGGCAAATGACACGGCCCAGGCCGCACCCAGGGCAACGATGATCGGCATCAGGCGCTTGATGGCCCCGACCGCTGCTTCCATGACCGGGCCAATTTGCCGCAACCCCTTATTTAACCAGGAATCGCTGTCCTGCAGTAGGGCCTTGAATTGCCCCTGGAAATCGTCCAGGACCGGAATCATACTGATTGCCACCCTCTGACCCAGCACCCCTATGCCGTGCCGCAGATTGTCGATATTGGAGGACAGGGTGGCTGACGTCTCGGCCTGGGCCTGACTGATAATGCCCCACTGTTCAGCTTCGGCCATCAGGCGATCTAGTCCATCGGCTCCGCCTTCCAACATGTTGATCAATGATTTATCGATGCCCAGTTGATAAGCCAGCCCAATCCGTTTCGACTGCTCCATTCCCTTCGTTTTTTCGGCAATATCCTTGAGAATATCGACGATTGGCCGTATTTCACCCTGCGCGTCGGTTATTTGCAAACCCAGGGCCTCGATGGCCAACTTGGCCCGACCTGCCCCGGTTGCGGCAAATTGGCCGAGTCGTTGGTTTAATCCTGCTATTGACGCATCAAGGGTCTCGACAGTTCCCCCGTCCTGTGTGGCCGCATACCGCAGTTTTTGTAGGGCCTCGACCCCCATCCCCTGCGCCCTGGCAAAGTTTCGCATTGCCTCGATGCCTTCTAATTGCTTTGATGCCCAGACTGCGGCCCCGGTGGTAGCCCCTGCAAGGGCGGTCGCCATCAGGGCCGATTGTTTGACTACTGTTTTTAGCCCGGCATTGAATTTGGCCAGAGGCTCCAGTGACCCCTTGAACGAAAATTTTGTTATCACCTCATTGACTACAGCCATTTACCGCCTCTTATGCGCCCTTTCGACGTAGTGCGCCTCGATGTCCCTGGATATCGACTCAAATTCCACCAAATCCAAGAAATCGTCGGTGTCCAGGGCCTCTAGTTCTGCCAAAGAGCCGTAACCAGCCTTCACCAGCGACAACAACGTCATTTTTTCGTCGTCTAAATTGGTGAAGCGGATTAAATCTTCTCCCTGGGAACGCCTGGGAACACCGAGTCTGTAAGGTTTTCGCCCAAAAAAGGGTAACTGATGCCCCCCATGGCCGCAGTGACGAATTTGAGATAGTCTTGTGGGTAGTTGTCCCAGTGCGTTTCCAGTCGGGAAAGTAGAGCGCCATCGAACGTTGTCACGTCTGCGATGGTGGCCATGACATCGTCGAATTTTTCCGAATCCATGAACCCGAAATCGCCATCGGAGAGCTGGTCTTTGATGTGTGTGAAATATGCAAAAACCTTCCGGCGTTGCTTATGCCTCATGCGGGTCAGCCGGTACTCCCTGCCGTTGACCTCGATTAGGCCGGTCTCATAGATTTGTCGCAACAATTCAACTTGATCCATTATGTCACCTTCCTTTTGGCCTCTCGGACTCGGAATTTCCACTCACTGACGTGTTCCGGCTCCATGTTGTTCAAAACGGGGCCGGGGGCCTCCGTGATGTGCATGGTGCGCAGCTCGACGGTCTCGATGACCGGGGCTTTGTCCCGAGTGAACAACGTTTTAATTGACCCATCAAAAACCAGGGCCGGGACGGCATTGCGCCACATGTTCAGTAGGGCATCGTTTCCGGAATTTCGCTGAACCCGGATCGTCAAAATCGCCTCAAATGAATTGATGGGCTGCGAAATTGACGTTCCACCCCCGGCTGAATTGACGGCTACAGTGACCTCACCCTGCGGTTCCAAGGTCACAAAATCCCCCTCAGCAAACTCTGTGATTGGAAACCCGTTCAGGATCAATGTCGATGCGTCGGCTGGATAATTGATAACGGCCATTTTGCACTCCTACAGGTTGAAATTAATCACAACATCGGCCGAATGAATGGCTCCTTGGTTTTTGACCGCGCACTGCAGGACAGGGGACTTTCTCGCCTGTCTGTCTGCCGTCGATTGGTCGGCCAGCGAACCGGTCTGCCAATAAAAACCGTACTCGCGGATGTTGTCAAAAAAGGTCTTGTAGTCCCCGAAATAATCGGGCTTGGACCATTCCCCAGGGCCAAACACCCCGGCCCGGACGAAGCGGCGCGTTGTTTTCTCGCCCTGATCAATCATGGTCAGGACGCCGGGCGTTGTCTGGGGAATTTTTGTTCCGGTCATTTTTAACAGGTTGAACATATCGACCTGGACCGAATCGATGAAGGCAATCAAATTGTAGACATTGTCCACAAAATCATTAGCCGGGGAGGTCAACACAACCGGGCTATTTTTGATGGTGGTAAACAGGTCCAGCCCTACGATCTTGGCATTGTCAATCTCGGTCTGGCTGTAATCCTCGGCAGGGACGGCCAGCTCTTTCAGGTGCATCGTCATCGCCGAGTTTTCGGCGTTGAAGTTGACCGTGTGAGCCCTGGCCATGTAGGACGCTGCAAGTTTTCGGTTGCCCGCCTTACTGTACAGGCACCGGAACGTATCCAGCCCCGACAGCGTGTTAGCCCAGACCGGGTTAGTCGATGTGTTCAACGCGAAATATTTGGACCCGGAAAAAACCTCGTAAATCAGGACCTGGTTCGCCTTGGACCAAGTAGCGAGGTTCTCGATGTCGACATCGGCGATTTCATCGATGAACATCGCTCCTCGAATCTGCACCTGGGCGCTGATGGCCGTGATTCCGGCGAGTTTGGTTTCTGCGGACAGTGTCTCTGAGTCGGTCCCTCCAGTTGCAGATGCACCGCTCCCGTTGGTCAGCCCCAGGATGGATCCGATAAAGTCCCCCTCGGACCCCTCAATGGCAAAGCCGACGTCCTTTCCGTCACCGGTGGCCTGCGTTGTGATGACGACTCGGTTATTTTCCAGCCTGACACTGGCCTCATTCCCGTCGTCGTCGAATTTCAGCTTGGCCAAACAGGCAGAAAAATCCCTGCAGCCGGTGAAGTCCAGGTTGATCAGCGTATAGAGCTTGTCAATGATGGTGATATTCATCGAGCCCTTGTCGATTTGACGCAGTGCAGCAAGGGCAGCATCAGGGTCAATCTCGGCCCCGGTCAGGACGCCCGGAGTCGCTGCGACTGTTTCGCTGTCCCCCCGCCAATAACCAACGACCAGGGATCCCCCGAAGTTAACCGCATTGGGGGACGTGGCAAAAACGGTGTTGGCGTAGGCGGTGACCTCCGAGGATGCCCCGAAATCCCCAGCGACCGCGGCGGCGGATTTATATGCCCTGTAGCGCTCGGCAGTGGACAAGACGCCCTGCTCTTTGGTGATGATTGCGACAACGTTCATATTCGTTGCGGCGGCGGCCTTCCCCTCGGGTAGCAAGGCAACGTTGATTACATTAGTTATTTCGGCCATTATAAACTCCTCAAAAATTCGAGTTGTGCAGCATCAATTCGCTTGGTGTCGATGGTCACGGAATCAGAATAAAATGCCGACAATTCGACCTGGACCTGCTCGGTGTGCTGCGTCCCTACCAGGGCGGCAACGTTGGTCATCCGCTGGACGTGGCCGACAGTGACACCATGCTCAATTTGCAGTTGTCTGGACCGTTCGGAATCGGCCAAAAGTTGGAACTTTACCGCCCTTCCCCAGGCATCGGCCCCCAGAAAATCAATCACAATCGGCAACCGGGAAAATCGGTCAAAGGTCGTTTTTTCGGCTTCACCGTCGAATATCTCACCCCTGGTTAGAGGCTCGGCAGGGGACAGAGCATCGACAGTGACTAGCTCGGCGTCGAAATTCTCCCGCTCCCAGTCGATACGTCCGACCTTGATTTGGGCCTCCGGGATAGCCAGCAGGTCGCGGATAACCCGGGCAACTCTGACGATAGGGCTGCTCATGGTGCCTCCGTTTCCTGCAAGACTGCCTTTCCGGTGGCCTCGCAGACCGCCTCAAAATAGCCGTATTGTGACCAATCGGCGACTTCGACGACTTTGTAATCTGCGGCCATCCATTCAATGACCTCGCCCAAGTGCACGCGCTCGGGCGTGTGGATCGTGATGTGCTGTTGCGACCAATTCAGGGTGTCGGCATTCAGACTAGTTTTTTTCGTCGGTTGGACGACGGCAGGAATCGTCCGGACAGTGACAGACTCGGACAGGACAAAATCAACGGTTGTCCGGGTAACGGCCTTGACCTTGACCGGCTGTGTCCATCCTGTGAGGGCATTTTTGACGTCCGGTAACATCATTCGACCCTCCAGGTGATAGATTGTCGCAGTGTCCCGGTGTCAATCAAGGGCGTCTGCTTTCCGCGCCTCTCTTTTGATTTCACCGTCGAGGGGGCCAATGGTGGCCACAATCCGTACCCGTTCGTTCTGAAGGCCTCGGATGAATAATTCCGGGCCTTTACCCCGACCAAGCCCAGGGCTTTTCTGGCGTCGACATTTTGGCCTGTCACAAGGTCAAATTGTTTGGCGATGAATTTTGCCAGCTCTTTTCTGTACAACTCCATCGGCATCCGGAGCCAGGACCGGCGGGGAAGGCCTGCGCCGTATTCGTGGATAGCCCCTACCTCGATGACCGTCAGACCGCCCGGATAAACCCCGGACCCGGTACCTTCGGGCAGACCGACCTTGACCACCAAGCGCAGGGCATCATTGAGTTTTTTTTGGTAGTCTTCCATCGTTTTCAGCGTGTCGGTCGGCTTCATACGAAAAACGCCCTCCCGGCTGCCCTGGTTTGTGTCAGGAATAAATACCGTTGACCATATTTGGTCGCCCCAAAAAACGCCGCAAGATTGGTCGAATCTGATTGCTGAGCGTAGGACTCAGAGACGCTTCCCACGGTCCGGCTGGTTGCAGTCGGCATCGCTGCCGCACCCCCTGAATCAACAGTCAGGAGGTGGGCAACGAGGTTTAGAATTATCTCACGGTTGCAGTCGGAATACTGGCCTCCGAAATAGCACGGCCACACCGACACCTGGGCGTTGATGGTGGCATTATCCCAAGTCGAAAACTCGGGATAGCGCTGTTTCAGATCGGAAGCCAGACTCACGATACCCCCCTAGACCTGCCGCAGGATGAAACCGCCCTTTTGCTGCAACAAATCGAAGCCCCCGATACGGAACTTGGACTCGACTAGATAGGTAAACGGCGTCGGCTTGACGACTTCGCCGATGGTCAGTGGCAACGGGATCCGGATCTTTGCCACCTGCGGACTGGTAGACACGAACAGGGCCACGTCCTTGTTGCCG
>ENA-UPSM01005426-UPSM01005426.1-activated-sludge-metagenome-genome-assembly--contig:-NODE-5426-length-12561-cov-5.247721_pt1 | contig 12561 bp, 12 predicted proteins | sample MGYA00238181_ERZ773283 | MGnify/ENA primary metagenome ERZ773283 (study PRJEB29023, sample SAMN05720199) | activated sludge metagenome | isolation source: Anaerobic digester | place: Japan... | reverse complement strand
AATTGTTCGAAACAATCCTCTCTCAATAACAGCTGCATTCTTTTTGGGCTACTCAATTTAGTATCCTCTTACTCCCAAGAACCTAAAAGATTTGCCAAAACCGATATCGACTAAAGCACTCAATATCGCCGATATTACCGGAAAATAACTATATCACAATCACTCTCAACTACACAAATATTTACAAAATTTTGCACTGAATGCCAATTGGTTTTTGATGAAAAAACCGTTATTATTATTGGCTTCGTAGTATAATACCTCAGAATTATAAAAAATGTCTTAACATGTACAAAATGATAACCGTTTTTTAGCAAATTAATTACCTTTACAACACATGCTCCAGGGAAAAAGTGCTTCGCGGCTATCATCTAATCCTGGTGTCATCTGATCCTGGCATAAAATATCTTAGCGGTATTATAATTTTGCGTCATATTGAAATTTAAAAAAATGGAGGCAAGTGTGCAAGAAAAATACGATTACCTCGTGATTGGGGGGGGCGTAGTTGGTGCAATGATTGCCCGATGGCTTTCCCGTTACGAAGGCAAGCTGCTGCTGATAGAGAAAGAAGCAGATATCGGCATGGGTTCCTCTTCGGCGAATACGGCAATTGTCCATGCAGGTTATGACCCCTTACCAGGCTCTCTGAAAGCTTTAATGAATGTCAGGGCGAATCCCATGTGGGACCAATTAGCTGGCGAACTCAACTTCCCCTTTGAACGCAGAGGCGATTATGTGGTCGCTATCGGAGAAGAGGAACGGCCCCTGGTAGAAAAGTTGATGCAGCAAGGCATCAAGAACGGCGTCCCGGGGATGGTGATGCTCGATGCTGGTGAAATGCGTTCTCGAGAGCGCGACATCAACCCTGATGTCAGCGGCGCTCTTTGGGCAACGACCGGCGGCATTTGCGATCCCTTCCAGGTCACTGTCGCCGCTGCAGAAAACGCGGTTATCAACGGTGCCACGGTTCTTCTGAATACCAAATTTGAAGATTTTATTTGGGAAGGCAACCGCGTTATTGGTGTTAAAACCAATCGGGGAGATTTCTTTGCCCGTTGGGTGATTAACTCAGCTGGTATTTACTCCGACGCAGTGATGCACAAAGCTGGCGTCCGCCCTGAATTTTTCATAAAACCACGCAAAGGTGAGTATTTCATCTTTGACCGGGCGGAAGTCCAAATCCACAATGTACTCTTTCCTGTGCCATCCAGCCGGGGTAAGGGCATCTTGGTTACCGCTACCTTACACGAGAACACCATCGTAGGCCCTAACGCCAATGTGATCGATGACAAAGAAGATACATCCCTAACCAAAGAAGGCATGGACGAACTGCTCGATGGCGCCAAGAAATTGATTCCCTCCCTCAATCTCCGCCATTCGATTGCGAATTTTGTCGGCTTACGTCCCATGGGAAACGGTCCTTGCTACACCCCGGGCATTAATTACAACAACGACTATGTAATCGAAGTCCCCAGCAGTGTGCAGGGCTTCGTCAACCTGGGCGGCATCGAATCGCCTGGCCTGACATCAGCCCCAGCCATTGCAGAAATGGTGGTAGACCTGATGAAAGACGCTGGGGAAGAATTCGTCGCGAAGAAATACTGGGACCCAATTCGACCGCCCCGACCGCGCTTCGCGCACATGACCCACCAGGAACGCAAACTCCTTTGCGATATGGATCCCCGTTATGGACGGGTGATCTGCCGCTGCGAAAACGTCACCGAGGGTGAGATCATCCGTGAGATCCACGCCCCAATCCCTGCCACCACGTACGATGCTATCAAACGCCGTACCTGGCTGGGAACCGGGCGTTGCCAGGGCGGCTTTGACATGCTGCGCGTGGTGGCGATCCTTTCCCGCGAGCTGGGAATATCCCCACTGAAAGTGACCAAGCGAGGGACTGGGTCAGAATTCCTTTTCCGCCAGACCAAAGATTTGGAGGTCAGCGATGTTAACTAAGAAGCAATATGACGTGGTTGTAATTGGTTCTGGTCCTGGCGGACTTGCAGCTGCTATCGAAGCCAAAAAAGGCGGCGCAGATGACGTTTTGGTCATTGAACGCGACGTTGAATTGGGCGGTATCCTGCTGCAGTGCATCCATAACGGTTTCGGTCTGCAAACCTTCAAAGAAGATCTTCCTGGTCCTGAATATGCTCAGCGCTATATTAACGAAGCCAAAACATTGGGGATCACCTTCCTGATGGATACCATGGTCATGGATGTGACCTCTCAACGCAAGTTATACCTAACCAGCCGGGATTTAGGATATATCGAAGTGGACGCCCACGCCATCGTTTTGGCAATGGGCTGCCGCGAACGCACCCGCGCCCAGGTGCGAATCCCAGGCTATCGCCCGAATGGCGTCTTCACAGCCGGAACCGCCCAGCGCTGGGTGAACGTGGAAGGTTATATGCCCGGTAATAACTTTGTCATTCTTGGCTCTGGTGACATTGGCATGATCATGGCACGACGCCTGACTTTTGAGGGCGCGCATGTGGAACGGGTACTTGAAATTCAATCTTACTTGTCTGGCTTGAGCCGAAACTATGTGCAGTGTTTGGATGACTGGGGCATCCCATTACAGCTTCAATATACTGTCAAGAAAATCATTGGCAAGAATCGGGTTGAAGCGATCGAGGCTGTTGCAGTCGATGATAAATGGAATTTCATTCCCGGCAGTGAAGAGATAATCCCATGCGATACCTTGTTGCTCTCAGTCGGTTTGATCCCTGAAAACGAACTCTCCAAGAAGGCTGGTGTACTTCTGGACCCCGTGACTGGTGGTCCATACGTGGATGAACATTTCCAGACCAGTGTGCCGGGCATTTTCGCCGCCGGCAACGTGGTGCACGTTTACGACCTGGTCGATTACGTATCAATGGCAGGTTCTGAAGCTGGACGAAGTGCCGCAGAATTTGCCTTGGCTGAAAAAGAACGTTCTGCCCGATACATTCCACTTGTTCCTGGCAAAAACGTGCGCTACATCGTTCCCCATAAATTGGATAAACAAGCTTTGGAAAATGGGGATATCAGTCTGCAAATGCGCGTTACCAAACCGATCGAGGAAGATGTCTGGTTGGAAGTGCATGGAGAAGAAAACAGCATCGTGCGGCGTTCAGAGCGTTATGTGCGCCCGGGTGAGATGGTCACGATCGTGCTCAAGCCTAAAATGGCAGCTGAAGTCGAAAAAGCTGGCAGATTGACCGTCGATATTTATCCTAAATCAGAGGCATAAGATGGAAGAAAAGAATTTTATCTGCACTGCCTGCCCAATGGGCTGTAAATTGATCGTACGAATGGAAGGCGACGAAGTAGTCAAGATATTGGGTCAACGCTGCCGGCGCGGCGAGACCTACGGTCGCCAGGAAGCCATCGCCCCTCAGCGTATGGTTGCCAGTACGGTCAGAGTGGTTGGCGGCTTACATCCGCTTTTACCGGTCTACACCAAGGGCACCATCCCCAAGCGGCGCATAGGCGATGTCTTGGCTGCCATTCGCGCGGTTGAAGTGAAAGCACCTGTCAAGGCGACCCAGGTCATTATCCCCAACGTCATTGGAACGGGCGTGGACGTTATTGCCAGCCGTGATATGCCGGAGAAGTAGGATCTCACGGGATTGATAACTCCCATCTTTCAAGACGAGTAAATACCACTTTAAATAAGAAACCCACCCCGCTTGTCTCTTCTAAAGGGAGTTAGGGGTGGGTTTTTGTCTACTTTTTAATGATTTCGTGAAAAACTCAGGCTTGTTGGGCCGCCAGTTCTTCCACCATCTTGACGCCGCTACTGGTGCCGATGCGGGTCGCGCCGGCTGCGATCATCGCCTGGGCATCTGCCAGGCTGCGGATGCCGCCAGAGGCTTTGACGCCCATTTCGGGGCCTACCACGCTGCGCATCAGGCGCACATCTTCCACCGTCGCGCCGCTGGTTGAAAAACCGGTCGAGGTCTTCACAAAATCTGCTCCTGCTTCCTTGGCCAGCAGGCAGGCAGTGACCTTTTCTTCGTCTGTGAGGAGGCAGGTCTCCAAAATAACCTTAACGATCGCACCCTTCCGGTGTGCTACCCGCACGACTTCGCGGATATCATTCGCTACTGCCGACAGGTTGCGCGATTTGAGCTCGCCCACGTTGATCACCATGTCAATTTCAGTCGCTCCATCTTTTATCGCGCGTTTGGCCTCATAAACTTTGGCACTTGTGGACATCGCTCCCAGGGGGAAACCGATCGTCGCTCCAACTTTGACGCCTGAGCCTGCCAGTGCGGCTTTGCAGTAAGCAACCCAGTAACTGTTGACGCAAACCGCACCGAAGTGGTATTGCAAAGCTTGCTCGCAGAGGATCGCAATCTGCTCGGCTGTGGCATCCGGTTTGAGAAGGGTATGATCGATGATGCTAGCCAGCGGGAGGGTGTGATCAGAGTCAGCGGGATCCATAATACCAGCTTCAACCTTCTGAACCCGGCCTTTTTTGTCGAAATAGGTTGTCATGGATTGCCCGTGGGATGTAAGTGTTATTTGAAAAGCATAAACGGATTGAAAATCGTTGGTGGTCATGGTGTACTCCTTGGATTTTTCCGGCTCCCCTCTGACCGGTTTGGTTAATTTTACCCCTTAAGCACGGTCTTTGTTGTTTGTGGAAACAAATGAACAGCAGAGTTTAAGGCGGAATGTGCTGTCTTCGCGCACTCCGCCGCAATCAATGTCTGCTAATCGATGTCGGAGTGAGCCTGCACGAGGTTATCGGTGTATCAACTAAGTGAGGCATTCTCATTCCGACTTGCGGCTTCAAAATGGTGTGTATAGGATTGTGCTAAGCTATAATTCAACTCAGAGAGAATATCATGCAGCCTGAATTCACCGCCATCGCCCATCCCAACATTGCCTTCATCAAATATTGGGGCAATCGCGACGACGTACTTCGCTTGCCGCTGAACGGCTCGATATCGATGAATCTGAGCGGGATGGAAAGCACGACGACTGTACAGTTTGGTGCGGAGCTAAAGCAAGACAGCTTCGAACTGAATGGCGAAACGCAATCGGGCTCTTCGCTGCAAAGGGTAAGCCAATTTCTCGACCACGTACGGCGGCTAGCGAACTCCAACCAATACGCTCGCGTCTCCTCCTCAAACAATTTTCCCACCGGCGCGGGGATTGCCTCCTCCGCCTCCGCCTTCGCTGCCCTGGCACTGGCTGCCAGCAAGGCCGCAGGCTTGGACCTCAGCCAAAAAGACTTGTCACGGCTTGCGCGGTTGGGTTCCGGTTCGGCATGCCGCTCAATTCCGGATGGGTTCGTGGAATGGCTGCCCGGCGAGGATGACGCCAGTTCCTATGCCGTCAGCATTGCCCCCAAAGACTACTGGAACCTGGTGGACGCAGTCGCCGTGATCAGCCAGGAGCATAAGCCGGTTGGCTCAAGCACCGGACACAAACTGGCGCAGACCTCACCGCTCAACGCCCAGCGCGTGCAGGATGCCCCGGATCGCCTTAAGCACTGCCGCGAGGCACTGCTCGGGCGCGATTTTGCCCGATTTGCGGAAGTAGTTGAGCTCGACTCGCACTACATGCACGCTGTGATGCGCACCAGCAATCCGCCGTTGGTCTACTGGGAGCCAGCCACCGAAGTGCTGCTTTGGCAGGTCTGGCAGTGGCGCAAACAGGGTCACGCGGTCTGCGCCACGGTGGATGCCGGACCAAATGTGCATGTGTTGGCTCTCGCAGACGAGCTGGAGTGGCTGCGGAAGGCTCTGTTGGAGCTGCCGGGGGTAAAAAATGTGCTGGTCGGAGCGCCAGCTGACGGCGCAAGGCTGGCTGACTGATCCTTAAAAAGGTTTGATGCTGTCGTGGATACTTTTGGCGAGTTCGTCAATCTTATCCGATATGCTTTCCACCGCCAGCGTCAGGTCAGTAAGGCTGCGTGTATGGGTCTCGAGGATCCCCTTGAAAACGTTGAGATCAAGCAGGTATTCGGACTCGCGCAGATTAGCTTTAATCCCACCCGTATAGCTGACTTTCACGCGATATTGTTTGGGCAATGTTTCTGACTTCAGGACATTATCAATCACATCCACGGACGCGCGCATCTCATATTCGGGAGGCAGGGTGGGAATGATCTGGTGAATAAAAGCCAACTGCGCAATATCGTAATTCTTCAACGAAGTCTGCAGGGGCGGGTTAAAAGCGATTTCCACATTTCGTGCGGCTGTGCGCCCTGTATTTTTGATGACCAGGTCAAAAATGGGTGAGTCAGTCTGATGATCAAAAAAAACCACTACATATGGCGCGATCTCTTGATCGCGATCTTCCACCATCTCCGCGACGCTGCGGTCCATAGCCTGGGCGGATTGCCTGGTACCCTCAGCCACTTCAGCTGTCTTGATCACATAGACGACTAATGCAATCAGGCTGAGCAGTTGGATAACAAACAGGATGATCTCAAGAGTGGTTGCTTTCATCGAATCCCTCCTGTGGACATTTGGGTTAATTTTCTGCTGCGAGGTTTTTTGGGCTTTGGTTCTGGCACGTCCTCGTACAGAGCGCGAAAGAGCAGTGCCATTTTTTCATCATCTTCCAGGCCTTGAATGATGTAATAAGGCTTAGAACCCTGGTATGCCTCGCCGGTGAGAGCGTCCTCACCCAACACGCGCGTGCTGCCCGGCAGCACCTTGAGGAATACCTGGTCGTCGCACACAAGACCCATCACCCGGTTGAACATGTAGAGACCATAATCGCCAAACATCTTCCGGGCACTGATGCCTTCGATATGGCTCAGGCATTCCAGCACATAATTGATGTATTCTTTGGATGTCGCCATGTCAGCTCACATTTCTTTATGCGATTTCTTGATTCCCCGGTTCGCAATCCAGGCGACGAGGAGCGGTAAAAGAATGGCTGTCAGAATGATCCAAACCAGGTAAGAAACTTGCGTCATTTCAAGGAACACCAGCACATTCAGGCTGATCAAGGCAAGCAGGATGACTACCAGGTAAGTAATTGTTGTAACATCAAGCAAGGACTTCCTGCGTTGATTAGCAACATCTTTGGGCAACTCAAGCGATGGTTTGGAAGCTGAAGCGAGTTGTTGTTCTTTCATTGCCGAGGAGTAGGCGAGCCAGGTGAAAACTGCCCAGTTAATGAAGACCACTGCGGCGATCAAATACATTGCCCTCGCAGACGCTTCAAGCGTTGGATGGATCAGAACCTGGATAGCCAAAGAAAGCCCGGTTGCGATATCGATCAGGAACAGAAAAAACTTGTTCAACGCTGGCCCTCCTTCCTGCAATGCCTGGATGATGTGTGTCTATGTATTTTACATGAATTTCTGGCACAACTAAAAAAGAAACCGGAAAGCGTAAGCTTTCCGGTCGTAGTAAATTTGGTTGAGTCTAGCTCATGGTCAGAGCCATGACGGCTTTTTGCGCATGCAGGCGGTTTTCAGCTTCATCATAAACCACCGAATTAGGTCCGTCGATGACCTCATCGGTGACTTCGATGTTGCGGTCAGCCGGCAGTGGGTGCATATAGATGGCATCGCTCTTGGCGAGCTCCAGCCGGCGCTGATCCATGATCCAATCGGTGTACGAATCCTGCAGTTGTTTTCCCTTCACAGGGTCGTCTGTGGTCATGAGTGGTCCCCAACTCTTGGCATAGATCACATCCGCGTCCTTCATGCCTTCGTCCATGTCGTGCACGATCTCAAAGGAGGTACCCCATTTTTTGGCCTCATCGGCGGCTTGCTGTTCGATATCGGGCATGAGCGGGAATTCCTTGGGGTAAGCCAGCGTGACATCCATGCCAAAGCGCGGCATCTGGACGATAAGCGATTGTGGCACCGAAATGGGTTTGAGATAAGAGGCGGCATAAGCCCAGGAGACAACAATCTTCTTCCGCCTCAAATCGCGGCCTTTCTTCTCCATGATGGTCATCAGGTCAGCCAGGCATTGGAAGGGGTGATAGATATCGCACTGCATATTCAGCACAGGTACGCGGCAGTTTTTGGCAACTTCATTGAGGTAAGAATTGCCAATGCCCCAGTCGCAGTGGCGGATGGCGATGCCATCGAAATAGCGGCCGTAGATCTCGCCGATTTCCTTGGCAGTATCTCCATGGGAAATCTGGGTGGTCTTGCTCTCGATGAAAGCACCATGCCCACCGAGCTGCGCCATGCCAGCTTCGAAGGAACCGCGGGTGCGCGTGCTGCTGAAGAAGAACAGCATCGCCAGCACTTTATCGCGCAGATAGGGGTGGGGTTCGTTGAGGGCGCGTTTGCGTTTGAGGTCCCAGGCAACGTCCAGAACGGTTTCGACTTCTTCTTTCGAAAAGTCCAAATCGCCAATCAGGTCACGACCACGTAAAAAGGTTTGCATTATTACTCTCCTTGAGAATTCTTTTCTTGATTATACTCAGCATGCTATGCTTTGACTACAAGAAATTGAATGTTGACAGTTTTTTGTTTGGGCTGAGAGGGCAGCTTCCCTGTCTCCTACACAAATCGTGAGGATTAAGCCAGACTCTATAACAAAATCATGCCAAACTCTAAAATGATTGTATGATTTACACACTGGAGCGCGTAGGTCAGGTTGCGATCCTGCCCCGCGTCTTTCTGCGGGGTTCAACCTGACATTACGAACCTCGGCCTGCATCATTCTTTGATTTTGCGTCCATTGGTGTAATTCAATACAGCAAAACACTGGATTCTTAATCAAAACCTTTGTTAGCACGTGCTCATTATGTCAGGTTCAACTGCGGAACCTGACCTACACAAACATCTCTTTTCATAAGAGAACATGAAAAGATCTTATTTTTTCAACATCCATCCCTACGAGGTTCTTTTATACGGAGGGGGCTTGCTCCCTCCGCTGACCTCTGATCGTGCCGACCTCCGATCGTGCCGGCCTCCAGACCGAGCACGGCCTTTGACCGCTAGGTCTCCAGAAAAATAGCCGAATTGAACCCCATTCGCTACGCTCAGGGGCAGGTGAAGCGCAATACCCAAAGGGCCCGATGTCCGGCCTACGAAAAACAAAACGGATAGAACAGAGTCCATCCGTTCAAGGGGTTTTCCTAAAAATGTTTACTTGATCAGACTTGCAATAAGCGCATAGAACTCAGCTGCCTTGACCACATCATCCAACTTGACGCTGTCATTGACCGTATGCGCGGTCACTTCATCGCCCGGCCCGAAACCGATGGAAGGAATGCCAGCTTTTCCCGCCCAGTAAATGCCATTCGTGCTGAAAGCCCACTTGCCAGCCGGGGCATCTTCCAACCCAATCAGGCGGCGGGTTTCGAGCCCTGCCTGCACCAGCGCGTGATCCTCCGGGATCGCCCACGCAGGGAAATACTTTTCGACGGGGAAAACGAAGCCGGTATAGGAGGGAACGTCATAGAACAAGGCTTCCACCCTAACCCGATCCTTGCTTTCTTCCGGGATCAGGGCTTCCACCTGGGCAATTGCCTCCTCCTTGGTCTCTCCAAAAGTCATGCGCCGGTCGATGAAAATAACAGCTTCATCGGGAACCGCATTAATACTCGGGGTCTTGACCTGCATGTCCGAAACGGTAATCTTGCCATTCCCAAGGAAAGGATCATCCCCAAGTTGTGGTTCCAGGTCACGAATGCCTGCAATGACAGGGAGCAGCAAGTAGATGGCATTGATGCCTATCTGGTTGCTGGCGGCATGCGCCGAAACACCCTTGGCAGTCACTTTCAACTCAATGCGACCTTTGTGACCCCGGTAAATGTTCATCTTGGTCGGTTCGCCGATCACCACAAAGTCTGGTTTGACCTTCGGGTCAACTTCCACGAAGGTGTTTGGAGCTATTCCATCGCACCACTCTTCCATATTGCCGAAGTACCAGGCAGTCCAGCCTTCAAGCAAGCCCAAATCGCGCGCGGCAGAAAGTCCATAAACCATGCCAGGGGTGGAGCCTTTCTCGTCACAAGCACCGCGAGCATAAAGCACGCCATCTTCCACCTTGCCTTCAAAAGGATCCCACTTCCATTCATGCGGGTCGCCGATGCCGACCGTGTCGATGTGAGAGTCAAAAACGATCACTTTTTCGCCGTTGCCGATGCTCCCCATGATGTTGCCCATTTTATCGAAACGGACTTCGTCAAAGTGCAACGATGTCATTTCCGCGGCAATGCGTTTGCCGACCGCTTCGATGTTGGAGTCCATGCTGGGGATCGCGCAAATCTCACGCATAAAGCGGATGATATCTTCGCGTTGAGATTGGATTTTTTTCTGTAGTTGCTGAATTATTTCTGGTGAGGGCATTTTTCTCCTTTAATAAAAATTGGCTTTCAGGTTATAAAACCGCACGAATACGGTATATAATGTTTACAAACATCTTCGTGCAATTGAAGAAGAGAGGTCGTATGGAAATCTTATCATCAAAGCCCATTGGGGGCAACTTGTTTCACAAGCCGGAATTGAATTGGGGAATCCTCGGGACAGCCAGGATAGCAGAAAAATCAATCATTCCAGCTCTGTTGAGTATGAAGCACACCCCTGTCATCGCAGTTGCCAGCCGTGATCTGACGCGCGCGCAGGAATTCGCTGAGCCGTTTGAGATACCGCGCGCCTATGGCAATTATGATGACCTCATTTCTGACAGCGATGTCCAGGCTGTTTACATTCCACTGCCCAACAGCGAGCATGCTCCCTGGGCAATCAAGGCGATGCAAGCCGGCAAGCACGTATTGGTCGAAAAACCTTTTGCCCTCAACGCAGACGAAGCCCAGCTGATGATCAGCACTGCGCTGGAGAATTCGGTTGTGCTGATGGAAGGTTTTATGTATCGCTACAGCGACCGCTTTGAGAAGATCTATGAAATCATACGTTCAGGTTCTATTGGCAAAGTACGGCTTGTGCAGGCCGGGTTCAGCTTTATGCTTGGCAATCCAGATGATATTCGCCTCGCGCCAGACCTCGGCGGTGGAGCCTTATACGACTTAGGCTGTTACTGCATCAATATCCAGCGCCTGCTGGTTGGGCGTGAGCCAGCCAGTGTGCAAGCGATCTGCCAGATGAGTAAATCGGGGGTGGATCTGCAAACCGTCGCCACACTCGACTTTGGCGACCAGGTTTTTGGGCAGTTCATGGTTTCATTCAATGCTGAAGCCTCCCAGTTCCTGCGTGTTGTTGGGTCTGCGGGCACGATTCACATCGAATATCCCTTCAATCCACATGGTGAGAGTGCCAGGGCTTGGCTGAGCACGGCAGGTAAGGAAAGCAAGCGCATCAATTTCCGCGCCGAAAACGACTACAAACGCATGTTGGATCACTTCTATAACGTGGTTGTCAGCAAGGATGTGCCTCAGTTTCCACTGTCTGATGCCATCAACAACATGGTTGTGATCGATGCTTTGTTCCAGTCTGCCGCAGATAATGGGCGACTGGTAAACCTCAAATAAGAACATTTCTGAGAAGATCTTATGACAGAAAAAATGCACATTGCTAATTCAATTCGCGAAACTTCAGCAACCTCACTGAACAAGATTATCCTGCCGACGATCTTGATCATTGCGGTCATCATCGTCTTATATATCGCCAAAGATTCCACTTATTCAGATCCAGTCATACCCTATAGCGAGCAAGTTGAAACGGTAGTCGGTTATGCTGTTTTGGGCTGTGAGGCAGCTTCGGTCATTGTCATAGTCACCTCTGCTATCCATGGACTGATCTCTTACGTGAAACGCCTTTTTAACAGGGATTATCTGGATCAGATCCGTTCTTCCGAGAACATCCGCTTGAGAATGGGGCACCGCTTGAGTCTTGCGCTCGAATTTGCGATGGCTGCAGACATCTTAAGTCTGACGATCTCCCCGCGTTTTAATGAGTTGTTGACGCTGTTTGTCATCATCCTGCTGCGTGTTTTGATCACAAATTTCCTTGAATACGATATTGAGATTTCCGAGAATTACCAGATGGTGCCCATAAGAAACGGTATCATCGTGAGCCCCGAAGACAAAAGCCAGAAAGAAGACGCAGAATAGTCTTTGAAGATAACAAAAAACGGATGCGGTTGCCGCATCCGTTTTTGATTCGTGTGTCAGGATCAAGGGGTTGGGGAAGGTGTCATCGTGCGCGTGACAGTCGCTGAAGGCACTGGTGTGGCGATGTTGACTGGCACCTTAAGCAGTTCTCCGATGAATAGGGGTGTCGTTTCACTCAGAAGCGGAGTGATGCCGTTGGCTGTGCGATAGCGATTGGTTTCTGCGATAATGCGTTCGGGAGTGGAGCGGAAGAACTGGGCAACCGAATCGAGCGTGGCACCAGATTCGACGATATAGTCGACGACTGTGCCCGGGCGAAGTTCAGTGGGAACTGAAGTGGAGGTGGGCATCCGCTGCCAGGGGGCAGGTACCTTGACGATGTCACCAGGTTTGATGTAACAGTTCCCGCCAGTAACATAATCCGGGTTGATCGATAAAAACACATCCAGGTCCGCGCCAAATTTTTCAGCGATCTGCGCGCAGTAAAAATCGTCTTCCTGGACCACATAGTCAAAAGGTCCGTCGAGGGTGGGTGTCAGTGAGGGTGTCGGCGTTTCGGTGATAGTCGGG
>ENA-UPSM01005424-UPSM01005424.1-activated-sludge-metagenome-genome-assembly--contig:-NODE-5424-length-12564-cov-33.849468_pt1 | contig 12564 bp, 16 predicted proteins | sample MGYA00238181_ERZ773283 | MGnify/ENA primary metagenome ERZ773283 (study PRJEB29023, sample SAMN05720199) | activated sludge metagenome | isolation source: Anaerobic digester | place: Japan... | reverse complement strand
TAAGTCCCTATATCCGGAAAACAAAACAGCGGTATCTACGGACCCCAGCCCAGGCATAAAACCATCATAGATTGACATGCCGACGCTCATCCGGGTAGCGGATACAGATACGCTTATTTTCATCTTTTTCGCCACTCCTCTGCCAAGGATCCCTTCTCCGGGGTCATAGACTTCTCCGGTGCAGTTGGGCCCGGTATATCGGGTCCATGGAATGGATACCTCCAGGCACAGTTCCCAAAGACATTGGGGCGGATTTATAACAGATCGGGGCAGCAGAAACGACCCATTCAGCAGGTGAGAGGGAATGGGGAGATGGACCGTATGGATGGAGTCGGTGGCCTGAATACAAGGAGTGCTGGATTCGATTCCGCTAAACGTGACTTTCACGGCACGGGGATTCTTCATTGGCCAGGCGCAATATTCGCAGTTATCCCCCTGATAGCAGCAATATTCAATCAATTCTTCCAGTGAGCCAAATTCTTCAGTCTCATCAATTTCAAAGACAGGCATTAGTGTCCCATTGACCATCTCCTCACAACCGATGACCCCGGAAGGACATCCTTCCAATTCTCCTGTGTCATAATATAGCCCAAAAGAGACAAACGGGAATCGATACCCTTCACAAACCAGATAGCCAAATCGATCGCTGCCGCCGGGGCACAGGTGGGCGGTCCGCACGATTAGGCGCCCGGGTTTCTGATGCTTGTCATAGCAACCATACTGGCGAATCATAGTGGCTCCTTAAAATTACCAAGTTTCGCAGGTAGCCAGCGGGATATTAGACATCACCGCTGCTACCCAGAGGGATTCAGTGCCAAACTGCAGCTTCCTGGCCCATAGAAGGGAATTTGTAGTATGGGCCTGGTAATTATAGCGATTTGAGGATGGATGCGGGTAAATATCTATGTTGGTTCCCAACGGTCCGTCTTTAAAATATAAAGTATTTCCAGACCGATATGACGGTACTTTATGAGTTCCCTTCATGGGGGTGAGAGAGACATCGGTCAGATGAAAACATTCCATGCTTTCCCCGCCTTCAGAAATGCCGCCGAATCGGATTACAGCCCATTTTTGTCCGGTTCCAGATTCTTTCCACAGGATTGTACAGGGCCCGGAACTGCTGCTTGCCAGGCATGCAGAATCCCCCTCTGCAATGTCGGCGAATCGATGGCTTTCGTCTCCAACATTGATCTGGGCCAGGCAGACTCCAGCCCCCCACGCCAGCCCGATACGACCGCTGTCTATCGGTTCGGCACACACCACAAACCTTCCGGAACTATGAGCGCTAACAGACGGCGTGCTGCCCAAAAGGGCTACCTCCTGTTTGAACATGGCCAAATTGCCGGACGGCTCGAAGATCACCCCATCGACCCCAAGAATCCCAAACTGCCCTATCGCAGCATCGCTGGTATTCTTCACACGCACAAGGTTTCGCCCATCCAGAAAGAACGGTTCCTGTCTGCCGGCCACCCCGTGCTGCTGGGAGCGGTGGGCCATGGCTGCATCAACAAAGGCATTATAGGCCGCCGTCGAGATACGCAAGGGATCGCCGATCTTGACCTTTCCGATGGATGTTTCAAGCATTTTTCACCTCGTCTGCGTCCTTGTAAAAGTTTTCACCGAACTGAATGACAAACCTTTCCCTTCCGAGATAGCATTCCCAGCACAAGGGTATATCGTAAACGCTAACAGCGGCAATGCGGTCTTCATGGTGCTGGCAGCAGTTTTTCCATTTTCTTTTCTTCATCATACGTGCAGCCGGCTGAAATCCCCGTACTCATAGACCTGCTCGATATGCACAGAATGCGGACGCTTGATCATCGAGCCGGCGGAAGCATCCTCTTCGTCAATATACTGTACCCACAGATACTCCCACCCCTTTTTTGTGATGCCGCTGATATTCCCGATGGTAAGGTTTGTCTTATTCGGGCTGGCGGCAAACCGGTAGGTGATCTCCCAGTCGCCGCCTTTTCGCATCGAGCCGCTGGCCCCCAGAAAAAGCACCTCACCGGCGTTATAGCCGTTCCACGACGCCTGATTGACCTTTCCGGTAAGGTTATAAAGTATCTGCTTGTATGCCTCGCTCACGGCGGCATTGCTCTCGTAGTTTACCAGCCCGAAATTGTAAACGGGCACCGCAATATCGACCCCTTCGATATTGTTTCGTGAAACCCCGATAGCCCCCTGAAAGTTTGGGGGCGTATAGCCAGGCCGTGCATAGCGTGCAACCGTTGCAATGGATTGGGTGATATGCTGTGTGCCCCCTCCGGTATCGAATTGATATATTTTTGCTCCTGTGCCGTGCTTGCTGACGTATCCGTACCGCACCTCCCCATACCACATCTCATCCGTTACAGCGGAAACCTGCCAGGTAAGCCGCGGGATTTCATTGCAGAGATAAGGAGATTCGGCCAGCAGGGCACTGAGGGCCTCGCTCTCGCTCTCGGTTCCCCTGATAACATACCGCAAGACAGCCCTCGGACTGTATCCAAGCTGGACATCCCTGGAGCCGGCCAACAGTTCTTTAACGCTTATGGTCATCTTGTTTTTTTCCGTTCAATCACGAAAACGCAGCGCCTTCTTCTGTGTTTTCCGCTATTTTTCTGGTGTTTCGGGCAGTTTCTGCGGTTGCCTCGGCAATTCTCTGCGCCACCCCGCCGGCTCCCAGCCCGTACAGGGCGGCACTGGAGAAGGTTCCTCTGGCCGTTGCACCCTCCAGCATATCCCCGACCTGTGCCCGTGCAGCTTGGGCGGCGTCGAACGCCGCCTGTTTCGGCGGTTCAATTCCTTCCCCCTTGCTTACCTCTTTTGCCTGCCGAACGGCCTCTTCCCACTGGCGCCGTGCCTCCGTCAGCCGATCGATAAGCCCTTCAAGTTCCTCTTTTTCGGCTTCGCCAATGTATTTTTGCGCTTCAATGTACTTCTTTGCTATCTCTTCGAGCCGGTCTTCGTAATCGCTTTCCGCCTGCTGTTCCATTTCCTGATATTTTTTCTTAATATCCTGAACCCGCCGATCCCAATCCTCATATCGCTGCTTTCGTTCTTCAGTCAGATAATCTTTCATCTGCCTGTCGAACTCTTCTGCATCCCATTCTTCAATGGGTTTGCCAAGCATTTTCTGAATTAAATTAGAAAATAAGCCGATAAATGTCTGGCCAAATGTTTCGCGAAATAGATTATAGAACGTCCCGACAAACTCCACGAGAGCATCATAAGCATTTCCAATTCCAACAATAAAGGCACTCCACAATTCATTAAATGCAATCTGCCCGATTGTGGACAAGAGAACGATTCCTTTTACAAGAATATGCTGCAGAATTTCCCATGCTGATTGGATGCCAATAAAGGCATCCAGAGCAACCTTAACAAGCCCGAACTGAAACTCATACCACTTCTTGCTCAGATAATCCATCCCCTCCACAAACTCCATTTTGATTGTCAGCCAGGCAATCCTCATCGCCAGCCCAAGATCCCCCTTTGCGTAGGCAGCCGATATCCCCTCCCACGCCTCAATGGCGGTCGATTTCAGCTCGGAAAACTTCGATGACAAAAATGAGATGGCCTTGCCGCCGGCCCCGCTTGTGTACAGAAGGGCCCCCGTCAATCCGCCAAGGGCGGCAACCATCGGCCCTATGGGCGAGGCAAGCATAGCAAAGACGACAGAGAGGGCCTTAAACGGCAGCAGCAGTGCGGTTATCAGCACCCGCACGGTTCCCAAGGCGAAAGCCGCCACCTTAAACGCTATCCCAAGCCCAACCAAAGCCATACCGGTTGCAACGATTGCAGCGGCGGCGGCACCGCTCACAGCGACCAATACTCGATGTTCATCAACAAACTCAATAATTCTCTTGCTGATTGCGGCAATCACGTCCGCTGCAATGGACAGCGGCTTGGAGATTGCCCTTCCAATGGCAACAGCAATCCCCTCGAAGGCAGAAAACATACGCCGCAAGGCCCCGCCAAGCCCGCTATCCATCACCTTTGCGGTTTTCGCCGCCGTGCCGGCAGCATTGTCAATCGCCTTGATCAGTTCATCAAACTGTGCTGTTGTCAGTTTGGCCCCTGCTCCAATGGCCCGCACACCAAAAAGTTCATTCAAAATGCTTAAGCGTTCGACATCCCCCATATCTTTTGTCGCTGCCCCAAGGTCTCTCATAATATCCGCAAGGTTTCGAAACCCGCCGCTGCTGTCTTTTACGACAACGCCGAGCTCCTTGAGTTTCTTGATAATTCTTGGGTCGGCCATTCGGAGCATGATATTTCGGAAGGCCGTGCCGGCCATGGATCCCTTTATGCCGAAGTTTGCCAGTGTCCCAAGGGCCTTTGCTACATCCTCCACCGTCAGCCCAAAATCCAGTGCCGTCGGGGCGGCGTATTTCATGGCCTCCCCAAGATCGGACAGTGTCTGGGCCGAACGGTTCGCCGTGGCAGTCAGCACGTCGGCAATCCGCTGCATCTCACTTGCTTCCATCCCAAATGACCGAAGGGTGGACGCCGCAATATCGGTCGCCTCAGACAAGTCGGTGCCGGTTGCCCTGGCAAGGTTCAGGATGGAATCTATCGAGTTGTCAATCTCCTTGACGGAAAACCCAGCCCTGGCAAGGTTCAGCATCCCCGAGGCAACCTGCTGGGCCGTAAACGATGTTGTCATGCCAAGAGATTTGGCCTTCTCCGTCAGCCGTTCATATTCTTCCGCCGTCGCCCCTGAGGTCGCCTGTACGGCCAGCATCCCATCTTCAAAGCCCTTATAAATGCCGGTTGAAACGGCAAAAGGGGCAAGGGCCGCAGAGCCGAACGCCGCCATGGAAGCCCCTATCCCCTGGATTTTGGAGCCAAAGGCCCGCAGCTGGCTTTCGGCGGCCCGCAGCCCAGCCACAAAGCGGCTGTTGTCGGCAAACAGCTCGACATAGGCCCTTCCCGCTCGAATTGCACCTGCCTGACCAGCCACAGAATCAGTCCTTCCCTGTAAACGCTCGACGCATCAAACCAATATTACTTTTGCTAATCTCAATCACTCGGTCGGTTTTCTTTCGGGCATACGGATTGAAATCATCCGGTGTAAACACTCTCCCCTTTTTGGGATCGCGGTTCACATTGGCAATCAGTGCCATTATGCTGCTTGTATGCGCCCACTGGCTTTCGAATCGGCCCTCAGACATCCAGACCAATTCCCGCAAGGTCAGCGGTAGTGGATTTACCCCGATTACCCCTGCGAGCTTCCAGACGCCAGCCCAAACGCTTTCAGAACCTCTTCTTGGGTGTCGATCCTGTCCACAAGCCCCTCTGCGTTCTGCACGGCAAGCCGAATCATTTCCCTCTGTTTTTGCACCATCTTTGCCCGATCCGGTCTGCCGCTTTGCTGGAAAAAATAGATAAGTTCCTCGTAGAACGCCTGCATCGCTTCCCGTATTGCATCCCCGCCGAGCGACTCGCCGAAGTCGATATCGCTTACAGCGTTCTTTTCCGCCTGCGGCTCACACAGCACGTACAGGACATCGCAAAGCAGCATCGCGTCCGCTCCCAGCCGCGTCAGGAGGGGCGGCTCCCCTCCTTCGGGCTCGAGCAGATTGACACCAAGTTTTTCCAGAACCCTTTTGGCCGAGCCGATTGTCAGCGACAGTTCCCATCGCCTCCCCTTTGCATCCTCAAACGCCTTCATTCTGCTGTCCTTTCCGTACGTATCGGATTACGTTTGCTGCCCGGACGCATTATGCCACTTCCCCCAGGCGGACAGTTTGGCCGTCACGGAGACCGTTATGGCCTCTTCCAGCGGTTCACTCCGGCTGAAGTTGGTAATCGAGAAGTTCCCGACCGGTCCCTCTGCCTCAGAGTCGTCCGGATCCCCGCTGAGAACAGCAAGACTGATTTCACTGCTGTTCAGCCACGCGTTTTTAATGGCCTCGAAACCGGTATCCCCCGGCTTCCATACCATCTCAAACTCGACAGAGCACTCCCGCAGAGTCGCCGCCGTGGCCCGCCAGCCCTGGTTGCCTCGCGTCGTCACGTCCGCTTCGCCGGTCTCGTGATTGATTGTCACGTCCCGCACGTTGGTCAGCTCCGTCATGGACGACGGAGTCAGGGTCGAAGGATTGTCCACCGCAGGGGTTTGGTACAGGATCACTGCATCCATTCCGAGCTTATACGTGGTTGCCATAATTAGAATCTCCTATTATTGAGTAATGCTGTTGCGCCACAAAGAAGGCAGCTGGGTTTTGATCTTTTCGAAGGCCGGGTTCATATAAGGTCTGCTGGCAATCTGGATCTTCTTTTTGTCCTTGCCGATTTGGAGCAGGGCCGTGCCGCCGTATTCGAGGACCTCTGGGGCGCCGGTGTTCTTGGCATTCAGTTTGGCCGGGCCGATCACCACCGATTTGCGGCAGTCGTCATAGGAATAGAAGAGAAACCGCTTCAGGAGCCCGGTATGACTGGACGGCGGCTGGCCGGGCAAGGAGGACTTCTTCCGCTTGCGGATCGACCAGCGGGCGGTCTTGCGGACCAGGGCGCCGAACTGAGACAGGACCTGGCGGGTTCCCTTATCCAGGGCACTGGTGACGGCATTGCGGTCAAAGAACAACTGCTTGGTCCTGGCCAGGGGAATCATAGCGGATTATCCTTTCATGATATAGGCCAGGGCAAAAAAGGGAGGCAGCGATGACGATTCTCCCTCCTCAGATGGATATTCTGTGGCTCCGCCGCCGCTGAAACTGAAACTGTGGGCATGAGTCGATCCATACGCGGTAGCACCAGTTCCGCTTTGCACATTGATTGAGCCGCTGACCGGCACTCCGGATGACCCGCCGCCTGAAAAACTAAAGGTGTGCCGGTGTTTGTTCTTGCCCCCATACTGGGCTGGACCGCCCTGGATGGATGTGACCGCAGCGCCGACGTAATCGCCGCTTGCACAGACCACAAACCGATTCCGCAGATCCGGTGTGCCGTTTTGACCGTTACACAGAAACCACCCGGAAGGAATGGTGGCAACAGTCCCGGACCACAGGACAATCGTCCCGGTGGGCACAGAAGAACCCGATTGAGTTGGCGGCATATACGGCATTACCAGGTCCCCCCAACAACGGTGACCTTATCGCCAGCCGTTCCTTTCAGGCGAATCTCGGCCAGGTTCACCCGCTGGAAGATATGCCATTCCCCCGGCACCAGCGGCACGTCCTGGCCGGTATCTCCCTGCAGATAGACCGGATGACTATTGGCCGGCGGCGCTGAAAGCGTAATGGTCGCTACCAGACGCCCCGGCGCTAGCGGCTGGTACTGGGATGTAACAGAAATGACTCGCGCAATCAAATTATTCATAGCGTCACCCCGCCAATCCATCCGGAGTAGATCTCCTCAAGAAGCAGGCCAAACAGGATCCTCCCCATCTTTCGCATAATAGTTCTCCTTACGTGACTTTGCAGGTTACGGTGACCACGCTGGTGAATACCTTGTATTCAGCCAGGTGCTCCATCGAATAGATGGGCTTGATCTCCGTCTTTATAGCGGTTGTATGTTTGCCGGTCTCATATTCGATGGGGCTATTGGCCAGGCAACTGGCGATCTCCAGGACCAGCTCCATCAGGGACTCGATGACCGCATCCATGTCCTCGGCAGGCAGTTTCTGCTGGATGGCGATGTCGATTTCATACTGGCCGGAGCTCATGCCGCGAGCGATTTTTTCCAGGCCCAGGGAGACCGGCACGACCGTGACCTTCAGATCCCCCAGTTCCGTCAGGTCAAACAGGGGTTTGAGCAGGACCTGGCTTTCAAAGGGGATACTGAAACTGGTCCCATTGAGAAGGGTCGAGATTGCATCAGCCATTTGTTTCGGATTGACGATAGACATCATTGGCCTCTGTTGAGTTGCTTTTGGGATGCCTGCTGGTAAAGAATCAGCTGGTCGACCTTCTCTTCGATCCTGGAAAGAGACGACTCGATCCGCCGAAACTGCTCCCGCTCGTTTTCCCTATGGACCTGGAAGGCGCTCTGATCGACCTTGCGGGTCTCCAGAGACCCAAAGGCAAACAGCAGGATCGTCGTGGCCAGACCCAGGACGGTCAGGGTTAGTTTCTGCCAGGTAGTTTCGGTCTTGTCGGTCATGGTGTCCTCATCAGGTAATCTTCTTGGTGTGGATTCGATAGGTCATCTGGTACGGGTCGCTGTACCTCCAGCACCCGGCGCCCGGCAGGTCCAGGACCTCATAGGTCCCCTGGCCGGCCACCACGATTTGGTCGCCATGTTTGGGCTGGATCAGCTGGGTCTGGATCACCAGAGCGGCGGCGGCGATCAGAAAGTCAATGACCTCCGCCCCAACCGTGATGCCTTCGGTTTCTTCCACTTCGTATGTGGTCTTTCCAAACGTGGCCAAGACGACAACCGAATCGCTGCCCCGTTTGTAGGTGACCTCCTGGGCCATGTGCTGCTGCCGCTGACTTTCCAGGAACTGCAGTCCGCTTTTGAGGAGATCGCCCATATATCACTGATCCAGTTTGATCCGCACCGTGGTATCGCTGTCCCCAGCGGCCTGGATACATTTACCGAGCTTCTTATTGGCCCCGGTCTCCGAGTCCGTCTTGGCCTGCTGGTCGCCTGCATCCCAATAGCAGATGGCGCCTGCGGCAATGCTGCTGCCGGTGCCCGTGGCCTTGGGGAAGTCAAAGACCCCCTCAATCGCCAGTGTCCCCAGTTGATTGGCGGCAATGTCGAGATTGGCAATGCCAATCAGGTCCCCCTGGACCACCACATCGCCCGCCGTTACGGCCGCTGCGGGTGTGTAATCGATGGATTTTCCATCTTGAACAAATCGTGCACTCATAGTTGATCTCCTGTGCTAAGATTAGTGGTTATGCCTCGCCCTTCATGCGGATCGCCCCGCGGAAGTCCTGCTCCCGCACGCCGAAGTCGATATAGCCGCGGAACTGAATCCCCAGCGTATTGAAGTCCGCATCGGTCTTCTCGACGGTGGGGCGGTCCACGCCGTTGAGAAACGCCACCTCCAGGGCCGGCAGCCGGTTGGGATCGGCGAACAGATACCATGCCTTGCTGCTATAGCCGGGAAACGAGGGGTTGCTCAGATAGGAGCTGGAAACCACCTCGAACTTGCCCACATGCGGATTGGCCTGGGGCTTGGGCTTGTTGGCCGTGGTCGTCTCATTGAGGTTGACGGATTTCATCAGCTGCTCGGCAATCACCTTCAGGGCGATGGGCACCAGCAGGATTGTAGGCCCGATCCCCAAAGGACGGCCATTGGGCTTGGTCTGCTCCCCAAACAAGATCTCGGCCGCCGTCAGGCCATCGACACTTAAGGCCGTATCGGCCCCCTCCAGGTAATTCTTGTGGGCAGTCGAAAAGAAGCTGTTCGGATTACTCAAAAGCAATCCCCAGACGGCATCGGCAATGGCCTCAGCGGCTCCCATGCCGATGGATCGGGGAATGTCCGCAAAGGCGCCCAGGTCATCGTTGATGATCATCTGGCGGGTCAGGGCAAACATGATCCCGTGCGTGTCGGCCTTCTGGCCGTACTGCATCTCTTCGAGCTTGCCATGCTTGAGCTCCCCATCGGCCCCGACCTGCTGGAACTTGAAACTGCCGGTCATGCGATAGCGGGTATGCTCCTTAAAATCGTTGACGCTGGCGATCTTGCAGATCCGCCGCCAGGCATCCTCGATGTAGTTGTATCCTTCCAGCAGCATCTTGTTGGCCACATTGGACAGGATGCCCGGCAGGGAGGTGGTACTGAAGGCCGCCTGCAGCCACCCGGAGGCATCCCGGCGGAAGCGCGGGAAGCTGCCGGCACCGGAAATGCGTTCACAATATTCCTGGATACCGATGCCGCGCAGGCGATCGGCTGCTTCGAGCGTGGGCGCATCATACATCGCCTGCATGCGAGTATCCGGGATGCCGGCCGCCAGTAAGGCGACGGCTTCAAAAATCTTCGGCTCGCTATTGGACCGCTGCACATGGACGGCCGGCGATTTGGGACGCGAAGCCCGCAGGACCTCCAGTTCGCACTTGGTGACATCCCAGCCCTCCTCGATGGCCTTTGCCTCGATGTCCGGGAACTTGCCATCGCAGACCGTCCGGATGGCCTGGATGCGTTTGGTCTCGCCGGCCGCCTGTTTGCGGATCTCCAGGACCGGATCGGCCGTGGCCTGGATTTGTTCCGGCGTCTTGGCCGGCTGGGGAGTACCCTCTGGCTGGAGGTCTGTTTGTTCTTTTTCTGTCGTTTCTTTTTTCATTGGATTGTCCTCATCAAATTGTGCCGCTACCTGAGCGGACGTGTGGGTATCTGCGCCGCTGTCCACGAAACTGATCTCCTTCAAGATCGATTTGCGGATGACATACAAAGGACCATCGAAGGTCCTGCCGTTTACCTGGATTTGACTGCCGTGGGGAATGAACTCGGCCTCGAGGATGTCCGCCCCGATGCTGGCCTGCCAGGGAAAACCCCGAGAGCCGCTGTTGGCCACATCCCGGGCCCAGCTGGTATCACGAGAGATCAAACCCTCGGCGACCACCTGCCCGTTTTCGATAGCGACCCGATGGGTATGTCCGACCCCTTGCTTGGGATTGTGATCCAGGCGGATGGGAATGTTCTGCCGGTCAATGGCCAGTCCCTCCAGGTCCACCACGACCGGATGGGTAAAACCGGCGATCTTCATCGGCCCGCCGGTATAGGCCACCATCGAAAACTGCGGAACTTGCTTCTCATCACCCGCTGCTTCGATAGTCAGGGAACATTCAAAGTGAATCGTCTCGGGAAGGTTATTCTTCTTCATCGTCGTCCTCTACGGTTAGGGGGGTGGTTTCTTCTAAAAGGCCCAGTTGGGTCATCAGTTTCTTTTCCTTGGCCCGCTGATGGAGCTCGGTCTCCCAGTCCTTGCCCTGACGAGCGTACTCAGCCGCCAGGGTGGTGGTATTGGACTGGAGCCGGGTGGCCTGGGCATTGGCCTCTTTGGCCGGGTCGACATGTTCAGTCCCATCAAAGAACCACTGGTGCGGCAGGTTGGATAAGGTCCGCAGCGCGGCAAACTCGCTGGACAGCATCGCCTCATAGATCCAGGCAGCCAGGATCTGATCCAGCACCACCGATGCCATATCTGCCTGTTCGACCCGGATGGATTTGTAGTACGTCTGGTGATCCAGACGACCGGAGGCATAGTTGTAGCCCGACGAATTACACGCGGCGATGTTGTAGGGCAGGTTCAGGCAGCGGGCGATCTCATTTAAGATCTCCCGTTTGAATTCTCCATAGGCGGTGGCAGGCTGCTCGGCCTTGATCTGGCCCAGCTTCCAGCCATCCGGAAGGACGGTGGCCATGCGTTTTTCCAGCTCGACCACATCCATCGGCTCGACCGAGGCCGCCTCGCCATTGGCCGGGGCATCGGTAAACAGGACCGCTGCAAAATCGGCGGCGGTTTCAGCGGCCCCCAGGACCGCCAGGGTATATCGCCGCAACTGGGCAAACAGCGGCAGGGCGGGGGTGATCTCCGGCACACCCCGATGCTGGCCGGGACGCTCCGCCCGGAACCAGTGAATGACCGCATCCGCACCGATACTATCAAAATCATCCAGGGTGGCCCGAAGGTCACCCGGATGGTAACGAAGGATGTAATAGCGGGCCGGATTGCCGAACGCGTCCAGCTCGATGCCGTCGAGGGTGTTTTCGTCCATCAACTTCAGGTGCGGGGTGCAAACCCGGTCGGCCTCCACCAGGTGCACGTCCAGTTTGACCGGGCCGGGAATAGCCCCATTGCCCGTCAGGATGGCAAAGGCCTCTCCATCGGTGGATTTGGCCATCCGCATGGTGCGTAATTTGGCTGCCAGGCCTACTCGCTGGGCCCACAGGCTGAAGGCCCCCTCGACCTTGCGATTGAAGGCATCATCTTCTGTCAAAACCTGCAGCCGGGGGCCGGTTCCCACGCAATCGTTGGCCAGGGTCAGGATAATCCCCTTGGCATAGGAATTATTGGACACCTCGTACCGTGCCCGCTGGCGCAGGGTCTTGCGGACATCGCTGGAAGCCGCCGCATCGGCCGACAGCCCGTCGGCCATCGCCCAGTGGCGAAGGTTCTCGCGGGTGGTTTGCGCCGCATCGTACTTGGCATGCAGCGTCACCGGCAGCGAGATCCGGGCAGGCTTGGTTTTGGTCCTAAACGGCCACATCAGCTCGTCCCTCCCGGGGAAATCTTCAGGATCTTGATTCCCAGGCCCTTGGTCGCCGCGGCCTGTTTAGACTGCAGGTACTTATCGGCGGCAATCTGGTCGGTCAGGGAATGCTGCTCCACAGAACCGGCATCTCCGCTGGCTTTCCGAGGGCCCGAGGCGTTCTCCTGGATCGAATTTTTCAAGTCTTCAGCCATACGGGCGGGAGAAGGACTTGAACCTTCAACCTCGAGGGCATGAACCTCGCGAGCTCACCCTTGCTCTATCCCGCTCAAAGACAACCAGGCGTCGGCTAACAAAAAAAGGCCGCATGGGGGTGTGGCCCCACACGGCCTTGTTATCTTTCGTTTTACCTGCGAGGATCAGTCGCAAGCCCAACGCCTTATTCAGTTGTCATATCCGATTATG
>ENA-UPSM01005423-UPSM01005423.1-activated-sludge-metagenome-genome-assembly--contig:-NODE-5423-length-12565-cov-5.382574_pt1 | contig 12565 bp, 8 predicted proteins | sample MGYA00238181_ERZ773283 | MGnify/ENA primary metagenome ERZ773283 (study PRJEB29023, sample SAMN05720199) | activated sludge metagenome | isolation source: Anaerobic digester | place: Japan... | reverse complement strand
GGCGAAGGAGGCGGCGCTGATTGCGGCCTCCGGCGGGCACAATCTGCTACTTATCGGGCCTCCAGGCGAGGGCAAATCGTTGCTGGCGAGCGCCATTCCTGGCATTCTCCCGCGGCTCTCGAATGAGGAAGTTGTCGAACTCACCCGCATCTATTCGGCGTATGGTGCATTCGACCGCGACGGTCTTGTCGTGAGCCGCCGCCCGATGCGGAGTATTCATCATTCGGCCTCGAAACAATCTCTGATCGGCGGAGGCAGCAAACAGCCTAAGCCGGGCGAAATCACACTCAGTCACTTGGGCGTGTTATTCCTAGACGAGATTGCAGAATTTAGTAAATCGACCCTCGATAGCCTCCGACAACCCATGGAAGAGGGTTGCGTACGGATTTCCCGTGTAGGCGTCTCCATCGAATATCCATGCCGATTCACACTTGTTGCGGCAATGAACCCCTGCCCGTGCGGATTCTACGGCGATGAACTTCGTTGCCGGTGTACGGAACAGGAAGTGAAGAAGTACCAGAAGAAGATCTCCGGGCCGATTCTCGATCGAATCGATCTCCAGGTTGACCTGAAGCCTCTCACAACCGATGAACGATTCAGTGAGACGGATCCCAATTTGCGTAAACAGTACCGGGCGAGAGTCGAGCGGGCGCGGCGACGACAGAACGAGCGCTTCAGTGGCACCCAAATCCCCTTCAATGCGGCTATGCCAGGAGGAAGGATTCGCGAGTTTTGCCAATTCACTGATGAGGCATTCGATCGCTATCGGAGAATCATCGACCAGAACACGCTTTCTACGCGGGCGATGGACCGTGTTGCCAAAGTTTCGCGAACCATAGCTGACCTCTACGACGGGGACGAAATAGCGCCTGAGCATGTGGCGCGGGCGGCGGCGTACGTACTTGGGGGAAGCGCAAAGGCTGCCCTGCACTAGAACGGATCTCCAAACTGCGACGAGAGGAGAGGGACGATGGTCAGGAGACGGTTTTCCTGGAAGCGTGCCACGGGCATAAGCCGGATGAAGTCGCAGTTATCCCGGGCAACAGGGGTCCCGCTGACAAAGAGGGGCCGGCAACTAAAAATGAAGCGGATGTTGAAGAGTGGCAGCGGGTGTGCCGTGGTAGTTGTCTTGAGCCTAATTGTGCCGTTGCTGGTGATCGTAGCCAGCATGATCGCGATAGTCCACTGTGTTCATGCCGACATGTTGCTGACTTCCCCCCATCCGCGCCGGACCGCTTGCCAGCGAAATGGCGCGGAAAACCGGGTTGAGAATGGAACACGTGGTGTTACAATAAGAGCCTGGTTATCACGTAGCTGAAAGGAGTGCGGTCTCCTCTTTGAGGCGGAGGCGGCACATCACGGCTTGACCTCGTCCTTGGACAAGCCGGGGCGTCGATATTCGTCCCCGGGAGTGCCCGCGGAGAGTCAAGCCGAGCGGCGCGCGGCTTTTCTGACCACGGCAGATGGGGCAGGAAAACAGGGAGGGCGAAACACCCAATGAAGCAACTTTCCGCCCGGTGGACGCTCTGCAGCGGCGTGGCGTTGTCCATTGCCATGCTCCTTTCCTGCAACGAAGGCGAACGCGGGGACGCCGCAGTGCAACTCCAAGTGCCCGTAACGGGAAGCTTACAGAATCCGGCCTGGTCTCCTGACGCGACTCAACTGGTCTTCACGCGATTCATAGGGGGATATAACGCAGAACCGGCGGACCTGATGGTGGTTGACGCCGGCACCCTGGCTGTGCGGGTCCTGGTGTCGGATGGGAGCGCCAATGTCAACCTTCCGGGTTTATGCTGGAACGGGTTTACGAATCAGGTCGTCTTTTCCTCGTCACGGGAGCCTCATGACGAGGTCTATGCCATCGACGCGGACGGCTCGCCCGGGGACGAGGAACAGGTCACGGACCGGCCGGCCCATATGGCGTACGAACCGTCCTTTTCACCGGACGGAGAGTCCGTCGTTTTTGAATCGCACCTCCTCGACGTGGAAGATAATGGCGTCATCATGCGCTACGACCTGGATGGCTCGGACGACTACGTGGCGCTCACGGCCCCGGAGGACGATTCCCGCCAGCCCAACTGGTCGCCGCGCGGCGATCGAATTGTGTATCAGCGTCTGGAGAATGGTCAATGGGACCTCTGGGTGATGAACCCCGACGGTTCCGATGGGGAACAGATCACTACGGGGTCAGGCGATAAGACTGACGCATCCTTCTCATCTGATGGCGAGTGGATCGTCTACAGTTCGGACGAGGGCGGCCTCGAGTTCGCGAACCTGTTTGTTGTTCCACTGTCGGGCGGCGCCGGTACCCGCGTCACGTACTCCAAGGGATATGACGGTGCGCCTTCGTGGTCGCCCGACGGCGGGCGAATCGCGTTTGAGTCGTATCCCGGCGACCCGGACGATTCTCCCGGCACGGCCCTGTGGACCATTCAAGCGCCGTCTCGATGAATGTGTGCGCGTCCAGTGACAAGGCGAAAGCGAAACTGGCCGCACAGGCATTTCGCACGTGCAGCGCATTGGGAAGAGTCCCTGGCATCCGGGGAATTTCGCAGATTCGCGGATTCTGCGGGCACACGGGGGAAGACGGGGTTCACGACGCCACGCAGGCGTCACAAGAAAAGGAAAAGGGCTTACGCGAACGTGCGTAAACCCTTGCCGTATTTATGGCAGCCCGTAGGGGGTTCGAACCCCTGTGACAGGACTGAGAATCCTGCATCCTAGACCACTAGATGAACGGGCCGCACTAAAAGAGAGTAACACCTTTTTTGGCTGCCGGACTAGGACTCGAACCTAGACAACCCTGATCCAGAGTCAGGTGCCCTACCATTAGGCTATCCGGCATCGCGGCAAGATTTTAGCCTATGTCCTGCGAGGGAGTCAAATAGAGCGCCCGGCGCCTTGCTCGAACCCGGTTGTCCCGCCGGTTAAGGAGCGGGCGTGCTGTCAAGCTCGTCTGCGTTGAACAGCCCGCGGCTGACGCGGATCCGGTCGATGTCGCCGATGAACGGGGTAACCAGTCCAATTTCGTTGCCGACGCGGATCAGGGGCGTAGCCGGGTGGCCCGGACAGCCGCGGAGTTCGAGCCGCTCGGTGAATTTGCCGTCGACGTAGCTGTCCACGTACCGGCCGTCATGGAAATTCACTGCAACATGATGCCATTGGCCGTCGGGAGGAACGATGGAATGGGTTCCGGCGGTCTCGCCGATTCCGTAGAGCGTAAACAGGACCTCCCCCTTGTGATTGATGCCGAGTCGAAACCCGCCGCCGAGACCGTAGCTGAAAATGGAGGCGCCGTACTGTTGCTCGCGCTGGCCGTTGTGGCGCACCCATGCCTCGACGAGCAGCGGGCAATAGCTTACATCAAGCACGTGCTGCTGGTCAGTGGCCTCGAGATGGGCGCCATGGGGAAGGCGCAGAAAACTGCCCGCGCCCGATGGTCCCCCTTCGACAATCTCCGGTTGCGGCCGGTCCGCAACGGGCTGCAATACCATGCCCGTCGAGCCGGATTCCTTCCAGGCCTCGGAGCCGCTGCCGTCGAACGTGAATGATGCCAGCAATTCCTTGGTGCATTCGGGGGGGAACGCGCGGGATGCGACATCGGCGGCCAAGGCAGCCAACTCGTCGCTGGTCCGGTTCCATGCCGCCCCGATATGGTTCAGATTGAGCGGGCGGTTCGTGGCCGCATACACCTGGCGATACTCCTCCCACAGGGCACGGTGCCGCGCCTCGAGTTCGTTCAATAGCGGCACGACCTCCTCGGTTCCAGCAGGCGGCGCGGCCGTGCTTTGCGCCACGCGGCGGTACGCCAAGGCCATATCGGCAGCGCAGGCGAGCATACGCGCGGACAGATCGACGGAACGCAGATAATCGGCGTTGCGCCGCGCATGCGTGTCGGAAAAGACGGCATGCGCCGCCTCGGACTCCGCTTTAAGATTATTCCAGAAGGAAAGCTCGCCGTCTTGCTGCCCCATCATTTCGAGCACGCGTTGTCTGACATCGTCATGCAACAGGCGGCGCGCCCATGCCACATGGGCGAGGTCGTCGCCTTGGCAGCGCGCCAGGCGCGTCAGCGCCTCAGCAAAGGGCGCGGAATCGACGCCGAAGAAGCTTCGGGCAAACGCGCGGGAATAGTCGTCGAGGGCGAGCACATCGGGATTCCACGAGACGGTTCCGCAGTAGATAAAGCCGTATTGATTCAGCTCGCTGAGGTTGATGCCGGCCGCCCCACGGTAGCCGTCGCCCCAACTGCTCACAAAATGCCCCATCCCCCCGAGTTCGGCCGTTTGCTTCGCAAGCGCCTGCATATTCTGAAACGCGGGCGGGTATATGGGGTAGAGGTTGTTCCAGTCCCACAATCCGGATAGGGCCATGGTCGTGAACCCCATTTCCTTGAGCTTGTCGAAACCCTCGTAGTGTTCGCGGGGCGCATAGTCCCAGAACATCATGACGATGTCTTTGGGAAGCAGTTCGAGGATGCCGGGGTGGTTCAGCACGATGTCGGCATACATGATCATGGTTTGCCCGTGGGCCTTGACGGTGTTGTTCACGCGGGTATAGTAGTCCGCATACACCTTCTCGAGTCCTTTCTCCTGGATGGCTGCGGCGGAGCGGCCGCTGCCGACGACCTGGCTTTCGTCTAACCCGCAGTGGAAGTACCGCGCGCCGAAAGCGGGGGCGATCTCGTCGATCATGGAACGGACCAGCTCGAAGGACTCATCGGACGTTGGGCATAACGTGCCGCCGCCGTCGCCCGTCTCGGACAGATGCCGGTACCGGTCGTGGCGCAAGGTCATCTCCATGTGCGCGAGAAGTTCGACCACGGGTATGACTTCGATGTAATAGTCGCGGGCATACGCCACGAGTTCGCGAATTTCATCGAACGTGAACCGATCGTATTCCGTGCTGATCGCGGGGTCGAACGCATACACGAAGTGATCCGGTTCGATGAACCAGCAGTACGTGCTCATCTTGTACCGCGCGGCCGTACGGATGCTCCGTTTGTGGTCCTCCATCGTGGGCAATTGGTCGCGGCCGTAATCCTCGTGAGGTCCCCGCATGGACAGGGCCGGCCAGTCGACGATATCCAGCAACGGCAGCGCCGTCAGACCCCGGAGCTCGGCCGCCTCGACAAGCTGGTCGAGCGTCATCATCCCATAGAAGAGACCGCGCTCGGTTTCCGCCAGGACCTGGATGCCGGATTCATAGATTGTGAGCCGGTACCCTTCCTCGCGTCCGGCGTCCGGAATCTCGAAAGCCGCCGGCGGAACGGATTCCTGTGCGCCGAGGCAAATCTTGAAGGCCTCCCCTTGCGCCAGCGCGATGGACGCCGCCGCCTCGCGGCCTTTCCACAGCGACAACTCGTGTAGCCGCGCCTCGAGCCGCGTCCCAGCATCCGGTTGCGGCGTGTACAGCCGAATCTCCGCAATGCGCCAGTTCAGGCCCGATGCCCTGTCCCCCGCCTCGACGTGCCGTGGCCGCGGCAACAGGTCATCGGCCAGAGAATCGGCGGCCGCCCCGCAACACCACGCGCACAACCCGGCAAGCATGAAGACGCCCGTGAACGATGTTTTCCTTGCTGAAACCATTTGACATATCCTCTGCCTCTCGATGGCCTGATTTCAGCGCTGCCGGAGGCGGTTTGGGAATGGAACGGGCGCCCTTCACAAGACGTGGCGCCCCGCAGGTCCAGTATTCCTTCTGGGCCAGGAAGATTCAAGGAGCGGATTGCTGTCTTCCCATGCGCTCTGTTCTGGCTTTGTCCATTCTTGGTCGTCAGACAGGATAGAAACGCCGTTGTTTCTCTCGCTTCCTTTACAGGTAGCCCAGGGAGCGCAGGATGTTTTCGTTTTCGGGCGCTGAATCCTTGCCGGGCTGGCGACGCCCTCGCTCGGGCGCCGTATTCACTCTGTCCAGGCCGGTCTTGCCCTTCATGGCGGCGGGCAGTTCGATAGGCCCGGCGGGCGTGAGATCTCTGCCTGCGAACGCTGCATAGTCCGGCGGATATCGATGCACCTTGAATACCGCATTCAAGTAATGGCCGCGCTCATCAACACCGGGTAGTTCTCCCTGGGCAAGGGTTCCTCCCCGGACAACCGGGTTGACGTATTTCCAAACGGTCTCGCCCTCAGGGGTGACCTCAAAGAAAGTTCCCAGGACGCCGGCGCATATCAAGGTATTTCCGTTAGGCAGTCGATGGGCGCCCGAGATCTCGGGCGAGTAGAAATGGGCCTTGTCGGGCGACGCGTAACACCAGACCGGCTCCGAGGGACCGTAGGTGTGGTCCGTGGCCATTTGGTAGCTTCCCCTGACGTCCACTGGCAACACGATTTCCTCGACGGAAGAGAAGCCGCGGTCCAATCCGTTATTGAAGATCAGGACGTTCCCCGCTCCCGGATAGCCGTTCGGGATCCAGTGCGCATCGTGTTGCTGGAAGAGCCGGCGGCCGTGACCGTCATCCTGGTCATAGGCGGCCGGATTGCCCCAGCGGTAAAGCAGGCCGCCGCCCGTGGCGTATCGTCCGGCGGTGCAGCCAGCCGCATCCTCCGCTGTCAGCGCATGGTCGATGATCCAGATCTCGTTGCACCCGCGAACGCTTAGCATGATCTGGTCCAACTTCGCGTTATACGCGATGGAGTTCATATGGTTCCAGAAGGCAGGGATACCGCGTCCGTTGCAGTTTACACTGATGCGTTCAGGATGCTCGGCGACATTGCCATAGTTTCTTCTGTCCGGCTCCCGATCCTGAATCAGGTGGTCCCACACATGCCATTCCCAGACGATTCTTCCGCCCTTGGGCCGCACGGGCTCGATTTCCACTACATAGTCCGGGAACAGTTCACCGTCGCGGAGCAGGTCAGGATCGAAACCGGCGGCGACACAATCCTCAAGGGTTTTGCGCTCGACGGCAAGGGCCAAGACATTGCCATTAGGCATTACCGCAACGTCGTGGTGGAGCATATGTTCGTCGCTGGCATAATCAAACTCCCACACGAGGTTGTCGTCCCAGTCGTACTCTTCGAGCCGGCCGCCTTCGCCGCCTCGGGTGAACCCTTGGGCATGTGTAAAGCAACACCGCAGGAGATGTCCGTTTTCAAGCAGGTAAACGGTCTGCCCCGGTTCAAACTGACTCTTGGTCCATTCATGGACGACGTGCCCCTCGTTATTGATGAGATATGTCATAGTCCGGTGTTTGGGGGCGAACAGGGTATAGCCTGGCGAAGCTTTGGGGGTATCGGCCACAAGGCCGAGCTTTCCTTCCGAGAGTGTGGTGATATCGAGCGCGGCTTGTCTCTTTGGGGTTCCCTCCCGCGGCGGAGGCGGGTTGCCGGCGTCTTTGCCTCTCCGTGGACCCGGTCCGCCCGGACGGCCTCGACGTTCTTCCCGCCGGGGCGGACGCTGCTCACGGAGGGGCTGTCGCGGCCGGCCGTTTGTGGCAGGTTTACCGCGATTTTCCGCTTGCGCCGCGGTTGATTTCGCAACCGCCCGGGTTTCGGCGTTGATGGGCAGCACGACGCGGAATCCTACATGGTAGTAAGGATGGTCCGGGTCTTCGGGCCCCCGCCAGTACGAGGGGTTGCGGTTCGACACGCGGCTGTGGCCATACTCGCCGTTATACCAGTTCCCGCCGCGCATGCCACGATACGGCTTGCCGTCAGGCATCAGGCTGGGACGTTCCGGTCCCGGCGGATTGTCCGCGGGGCTATATCCGTAGTAATCGCGGGCATACCAGTCATTGACAAACTGCCACACGTTGCCGGCCATGTCGTAGAGACCATAGCCGTTTGCGCCGTCGCCGGTCTGGAAGGTTTCCTCGGTTCCGGGCCAGCCGAAATCGGCCCTCGCACGAAGCTGTCCGTTGAAAAAACCGACGGGCGTCGTCCACGGCAAAGGGCCTGTGCGAAATGGATTATTCGATTCCGGCCAGTTAGCCTTTGCCGGATCGGCATCGTCGCCCCAGGGGAAGTTGCAGTAGGGATCGTGTAATCCGCCGCGCGCGGCGTATTCCCACTCGGCTTCGGTGGGCAGCCGGAAACCGCTCCGGCTGAAATCGCACTCCCAAGTGGCGGTGTCGTAGCAAGGCGGGCGGTCTTGTTGCGCGCTCAGCCAATTGCAGTATGCCGCGGCGCCCGGCCAGCGGATACAGACAATGGGATGGTCCTCTTTGCGATCAAGGACCGCGAAATGCACCCCATCCCACGCGATACGGCTGTACGGCGACATGGCCCGCGTCTCGCAGAGCAACTCGTTTGCGCCGGCGAGATATACGCCCCCCTGCCGCACCTCAATGGTCCGTTGGGCAACTGCGGCGTTGAGGAATTCGCAGTATTGCCGCGTGGTGACGTCGTAGATGCCCATGTAGAAGGCGTCCAGCCGCACCTGATGCACCGGCGTCTCGTCGCCGCCATGCTTCGGGTCCACAAAGCCATGATGATCGCCCATCTCAAAGATGCCGGCCGGGATCAACACACAGCCATCGGGTGCGGACGCATCGGCGGCTCGCGCCGGCTCCGGGACAGTCGATGGTTGTTGCGAGTCGGCGGTTTCCCTCAGAGAACAGCTCCAGAAAGCCGGTAGGGCGATCAGTGACACAATGGCTGCAAGCCTGGGGTTATTGAGCATGGATCTCATCGTTGGGGTCCTGTTGTGAGGTGGGTAGCCCTGTACCGTCCGCGGTACCGCCTGTTCTGGATTGCCCTTGTTGCGCCCTCGCGGGTATCCGGTATTCGAAAGCGACTTGAGAACCGCCTTCGGCGCCGTCCGTGCGATTTGTCACCGGCGTGCGGACGTAGGAGACGGTCGCAAGCGCTTTGTCGACGTTAACTCTCAAATAGCCGGGACTTGCCAGGAAGTCTCCCTGCACATAGCCGTACTCGGCGGCCATTCGCGCAGCTCCCCGGCCGCCCGAGCGGGAAGGCTGCGGCACGAGTTGATAAATCACGCCATCGAGTTCCTGGCGCGCAAAGAAGTGATCGTGACCATGGAATACTACGTTGACTCCGTACCGGGCGAGAAGTGCATGAACCGGCATACCCCAACCGGGGCGCTGCTCCTGAAAGGCGTGTCGGCCATCCCAGTCATGACCGCCCCATTCACCATACCGGGCAGCTTCCGCGCCACCCCGCATGGAGACATCTGTACCCCCGACCAGGTTGTGGATGAAGACGAACTTGAATGCCGCCGTGTTATCTTTCAACGTGCTCTCGAGCCACCGGTATTGCTCTTCCCCGAGCGTTGTGTTCCACTGCCCGTGTGCTCCGTGCGCGCGAGTTGTCGTGTACCAGTAGGGATCCAGGACCACAAAGAGCGCACCGCCCCACTTCCAAGCATAGTAGTCTTCCAGCAGCCCCAGTGACTCGAACGGGGTATCGTTGCCGGCATAGAAATCGTTGGGAACGGGGTTCGGGAAGAGCCGCTTCCGGATGGCATTGGACCATCCGGCGATGCAATCCCCCTGGGCGCTGAAGCGTTGTCCGAACTCACCATCATGATTTCCGAGAACGAGAAAGAGCGGGGCCGAATGGCAAAGCAAACCGAAGTAGTAGCGTTGAGCCAGATACTGAGGCAGCGCGGCCTGATAGTCCTGTTTGCGCTTGTCGGTCATGAACGTGTCGCCGAGGTCGATGTGAAAATCAGGGGCGTCGCCAAGGGCCGAGCGAAGGGCGCGCGCGTACAGTTCAGGAGATTCCGGGCTATCAAGATGCGAATCGGCCTGCACCGTGAACGTAAATGACGTCCCCGGAGTACGTTGGGTGTGGAATGTGCAAGTCTCATCCGGTACGAAAGCGTCCGTCCCTGCGCGCCGCAAGTACAGCTGATAGTAATGCTGCGTACCGGGCGTCAATTCATCGAGCAGGACCTCCTGGGGCTGGCCGGGGCCAAGGGGGAATATCTTCGTCTTTCGAACCAAATCTCCGACGGCGGTTCCGTAGGCAACATACCCGTCCATGGGGATATAACCCAGAATGCTGAGTGTTATGCAGTGGCCAGTCGGACGCCCGAGAATGATGTCGAAATCGTGCGCTGGCACGCCCGTGTAGAAAACGGACGAAGGACCACGTTGAAGTTCTTTTGCGCGCATTGGAACGGCATCGAGCTGGCCGCGTCCCCCAAGGTGATGTTCCTGTTCCTGGGACAAACCGGCCGCAGCCAGAATGAGAAGACCAGCCACAACTGCCGGCGTTCGTGAGAAAGTGCGTCTCATGACTTTTGGTTCTCCAGAGAAATCCTTCCTGTTGAACCCCAAGTATCGGCAGATGGTTCCTTCCCGAAGGCCATCTCGATATACGATGTGATTCCGAGGTCAAGCCAGCATTGTCAGCGAATGGGAATTGACGAGTTGGAGGTTGCTACAAAGGCCGCCCCGCGCCTGGTGGACAGGTCTGCGCTTGCCGCTTCGGAAGGCAGAAGTGACGGCATGCGCCCCTGACAAGGGTTTCCTAAAGCTGAGCCTTGTTGACCAGCTCCGCGCACTCGGGGAAATCCCACTGGATCTCTGGATAGTTCTGCCACATTTTGACGTCGCGCGTGAGCAGTCCGTAGAGTTCGGGCCGGCGCTGGTGCATGGTCCGCAAGTGCTTGCGTTTCCATCGAAGTTCGGCGAGGTTGATGGAGGCACTGACACAGGCGTCGCCCTTGTCTTTGATGCGAGGATAGAGGCGTGCCTGCTCGCGTTCCTGGGAGTAGCCGCCGGCGGGCGTGACGCAGCCCGGCCCTGCGAATCCGGTGTTGAATCCCATGGTGATGTTCGCCCCGACGACGCAGCCGTAGCACTGCGCGGCCATGATGCAGTGGGAGTCTTCGACCATGCCGAAGCGGCCGTTTATCCAGAGGATAATCTCAGCGCCCATGTATGAAGTACATCCCCACGCCTCCGGGAAATAGCCGTCATAGCATTGAAGAATGCCGACCGGAGCGCAGTCCAGCGTGAACACCTTGAATTCGCTGCCGAGGATGCCGCGGGCTTCCCGATCGTTGCCCTGGTTCGGCGGCCAGAAGTGAGGCTCGGGACCCGAGGCGGGGTGGCATTTAAGATACCTGCCGAGAAAATTGCCCGCGCGATCGACCACCCATGCGCTGGTAGACCACTGGTCCGTGCCGTGTTTTTCGACGCAGCCGGTGACCGCGTTGATCTTGTGCTTTGCGGCGAGCGCGAAGAACTCCCGGGCCACCGCGTCTGTGGGTGTGATCGTATCGCCCAGGACGTACTCGGGGAAAACAACCAAATCGGAGCCGAGATCCGCCGCCTTCTCGAAGAACAGGGGCATTCGCTCGATGGGCGGCGGCGCTTCCGGCCCCGTGGTAAGCTGGACCATCGTAATTGTCACGGCTTCTTTCGGGCCCATGGACTGCTCCTTTGCCGCCGGACGCTGCTCCCGGGGTTTCTTCTTGTCGCGACGGGGATTAGCGGCGCCGGCCGACGCCGCAAGACCAATCCCTGTTGCCCCCGCGCCTATGAATGCGCGCCGGGTGAACGTGTTCCTGTCCCTGGGTTTACTCATGACGCACACTATAGCGGATGCGTGTACGGGGTTCCATGCAACGCGCGCGGGGAAAACGCCAATATCAGCGGGGTGTGGTATGGTAGTCTGCGTTGGGCAATCTGAGATATGATTCGTCGCGGCGCACCCGGATTGCCGGACGCGGAACTCCCTCAGCCGGGTATTGTTCGCGAAGATTCGAAGGGGACTGACGATGAGGCTGCGTTTATGCTTTGCGCTGGCGTTGTTCTTGGTGGTCCCCATTGCCTTTGCCCAGGCCGTACCCGCAAGTGCGGCCGACGAAAAGAACCTGGAGCCGAGCGAACGATTCCTGCCCGATGTCTTCTCGCACCGCATATCGTACCGGCGCGAGGTGGATTTGAACGGCGTCTGGGAGTTCAAACGAGACCCGGGCAGCATCGGTGAGAGCCAGGGGTGGCATGAGGGGAAGGGCGCGTTTGAAGAGCACATGACGGTTCCGGGGGCGCCCCAGGCTCAGGGTCACGGCGAACCGCACCAGTATCAGCGCACGATGTTCATGGAACCGTTTTGGATTCGCCGCTCGTTCTCTGTTCCACCGTTGGCATACGGTGAGCGGCTATGGCTGCGCATCGGAGGCATTCTCCCGGCGGCCAGGATCTACGTCAACGGCCGTGAAGCGGGCTATACAAAGAGCAGCCGTACGCCGCAGCGCGTGGATATTACGGATTTCGTGCGCGCCAATGCCGAGAATGCCATCGCCATCAAGGTGTGCGAGCTTCCGGAAGTCCGCATGGACGGGATGTTGGAGTGGAACGAGGGTACGCAGTTGTGGAGCGGCCCGTACCGTCCCATTTATTGCGAAGTCACGAGCAACTGGAGCGTGATTGATGCGTATGTGCGGACGCGGCTTTCTGAAGGGGTTGTGGAAGTCGATGTCGACCTGTCGCATGCGCCGGAGGTTCCCACGGACCTCGAACTGGCCGTCAAGGATGGCGAGAAACGGCTGGGCCGGGCAGTGGGGCGCATGTCTGAAGGACAGACGCACGCGCGAAGTTCAGTGAAACTGCGCACGTTTGAGGAGTGGTCGCCGGAACATCCGAAAC
>ENA-UPSM01005414-UPSM01005414.1-activated-sludge-metagenome-genome-assembly--contig:-NODE-5414-length-12594-cov-6.346040_pt1 | contig 12594 bp, 7 predicted proteins | sample MGYA00238181_ERZ773283 | MGnify/ENA primary metagenome ERZ773283 (study PRJEB29023, sample SAMN05720199) | activated sludge metagenome | isolation source: Anaerobic digester | place: Japan... | reverse complement strand
TTCCAGGAGCTTGAGCATGTGGTAGGTCGAACCGAAGTTCTGGTTCCACTGGAACAGGGCGGTCTCGTTGCCTGCGCCACCCCACCAGATGCGGAGATCGCCGGCGCTGCCGACGCCACCGTTGAGGGCCTCTTCGTACTTGGAGACGAAGTCCGAGAGAGCCTCGCCGCCGACGTTGTTGCGCACGGCGGTGGTCTTGGCTCCGTTGAACGTCAGGCGCCAGTTCTTGGTGATCTGAGCGTTGAACTCGACCTCGTAACCCTTGGAGATGCTATCCTCGGTCACGGTCACGCCGGCCGGGGCGGACGCCCCGATCGCTTCATTGCTGGTGAACGGCCGCTGGAGGTCGATGCCCCACGCAGCGTAGAAGTCGGGGTTCACGCTATTCTGCCAAGTACGCCACGCCGCGACGGCGGAACGCTCGCGCTCGCCAGCCAAACGCCAGGATTCTTCGGTCGCCGCATCGCCGGTGAACCCAGCGGCGGTCGCCAAATCGCGCTCACGCTGGCTGGGCTCGTAGTTGTACTGGGTCGCGCGCGGATCCACAGGATTCGCCGCCGTACCCGGGGTCCAGCCGGTCCAGTTGTTCTCGAACTGGTTGGCCCAGTTGCCCGACCACGTCTGCGAGGCGCCGATGAACCACATGTTGCCAGCGAGCGCGTCGTTGCCGTTGTTCTTCGAGGACGTCTCGTAGCGGTTGATCTTCAGCGAGTACTTGCCATCGCGGGTCTCGAGCAGGATGCCCTTGTCGGTCGTCGCACCGGTCGGAGGCGGCAACGCATGGCCGTAGATGTCGACACGGGAGGCGGCCGGCTGGAAGTTCGACGACTCGTTGTAGAACAGGCTGACCTGCACCGGGCTCTTCTCGAGCGCCTTCTTCAGGCCGGGGAGATCCATCAAGTGAGCCACGACCATCCAGCTGTGCGAGGTCATCTGCAGCCGGTTGAACGCCGTGCGCGAGTTCCTATTGCCGATGATGTCATGGTACTCGAGCTCGTAGGGCGCCCAGTTGAGGACACCGCGGGCGTTGGCGAGCTGGACGGTGCGGGTCCCGTCTTCGGAGGTCCAGGAGCTGTTGTTCGAGTCGTTCGACACCGTCCACGACTTGGCGATGTCCTTACGGACACCCCACGTACCGACGATGGCGTTGTCGAGGAACTTGCCCTGCCAGACGAAGGCGCTGGAGGTCACGCGGGAGAGCGCCTTGCGGGCCGAAGTCGTGTTGTGGAGACGAGCTTCGTTTGACGACTCGGAGTCGCTCCAGGTGAGCGGCACAGTGCTCCAGCCGACGTAGTTGGCCGGATTCTCCGACTGCGTCATGTGGGCCTGGTTGTAGTTGGCGGTACCCGCCGGTCCACTCCACGGCTCGATGATCGGATAGTAGGGGTCGATCCACTCCGCGCCCGGGTTGACGTAGTTCGGGTCCGACGGATCCGTCGGCTTGTTCCAGATACCGACGAAGGTGCGCACGCTGCCCGACTGGGCTACGGCCAACTCGGTCGGGTTCGGCAGATAGGCGCCGGACGCCGACTCGCGGTTGATCAGGGAGTCGCCGAGGTAGATGACCGTGTTGGGCACCACTTCGTTGGCGTTGATCTTGTACACCGAGGAGCTGCGGATCGACTCCGCGAAATCATCGTCGGCGGTGTAGCGGACCCACGAACGGTTGTCGGTCTCGTCCTCGTCCGAGGCGAAGAGGCCGGTCGCCGTGTGCTTGCCGAGGAACTTCGTGAACCAGTTCTTGCCGAGCTTCTCGAAGTCCAGGGTGGCGAAGACCGTCGCACGCATGTTGCTCTTCTCGGACATCAGGGAGCTGTTGTTGCCCTGGCCGTTGTCCGAGATGAAGGCCTTGCCGACGTTGGGATTCGGGGTGCCGTCGCCGTAGGGCTCGCGGTCCAGACCGTCGGCCCGGGTGCCAGGGATACCGGCGGGGGTGCCGTCACCGTAGACCCGGTTGATGTCGACGTAGATGGCCTGGCGTTCGCCGGCGAGCAGGCTGAGGCGGCCTTGCTTGTAGAACTCGTTGTTGTAGGAGAGTTCGAAGCCGACCTGGTCGTCGAGGAAGGTCTGGGTGAGACTGATGTTGTAGGCGCGGAAGTCCTGCCACTCCTTCTTGTTCGGACCGTCGAGCAACAGATTGTAGAAGTCGAAGATCGAGGAGTCGGTGATGCTGAAGTCCTTGTACACGCCCATATCCGAGTACGGCAGACCCGCATTCTTGGCATAGGAGGCGTAGGGGGCGATGGAGCCCGGGCGCTGCCAACGCTGACCGTCGATCTTATGGCCCGCGTCGATGCCGCCGGCGGAGTTGATCGCACCCGCGTATTCCTGGCGGGGCTCGAAGACCAGCATCTGCGCAGGGGTGGCGGAGTTGTTCTGGAAGAACACCATCGGGCCACCGAACTGGTGGGCGAAGTTGCCGACCCACGGATTGTAGTTGGGGTTCGGCTGGCCGCCGTTGATGCCGTTCGGGTACCACGGAATCACATCGGCGCCGATCGTCGGGCCGTTGTACTTCTGACGGACCTGGCCGTGGCCCTGGCGGGGCGTGTTGTCGTTGACCAGCGAGAGCGGAACGAACGTCGCACGATTCAGGTTCGCGAAGACCGCATCGTTGCCGTCGACATCCTTGCCCGCGTAGGTGCCGGTACGGAACCACGGGGTGATCATGTCGATCGGGGGCAGGGTGCGCGGGTTGTTGGAGCGCACGCGGCCGGCCTCGTAGTTGGCCTTCAGGATCGTGCGCATGCCGTTCTTCTTGAGGAAGGCCGGCTCGAAGCGGATCGCGCCGTAGACGCGCTCGTCCTTGGAGAAGGCCGGATCCTGCTTGAACTGGTCGTCGTTGCGCAGCGCAGCGATGCGGATCGCCAACTGGTTGTCGATCAACACGCGGTTGAAGTCGACGGTCTGGCGGTTGGCACCGTAGCTGCCGACGCGAACGCCGATCTCGTTGGCGTTGGTGAACATCGCCTGCTTCGAGCGGGTGTTGATGATGCCCGCCGGGCTGCCCATACCGAAGAGGATCGAGTTTGCACCGCGCTGGAGGTCGACGCCGTCGACATTGTAGCCATCCCACGGGATGCTGGTCATGAAGAAGTCGCGGGTGTTGTCCGCCGCGGCCAGACCACGAACACGGGTGTTGGTGTTCGGCGTGATGAACTTGCTCGACTCGTCGAGTACCGCGCTGTCGCCCGCGCCGCCGAAGTTACCATAGGTGCCGCCGACTTCGGAACTCGTCGTGTATTGCAGCAGCGTCCGGTTGTCGGTGGCGCCGACGTCCTTGAGGAACTCCGAGGTGACGACGCTGACCGCGCTGCCGATGTCGCGCAGCTCGGTGTTGAGGCGGTTACCGGCCAGGGTCGTCGAGGCGGCGTAACCGCTCGTCGCGGTCGCGCTGACTTCGAACGGGCTGAGCACGATGACCTCCTCGTTGGAGGCGTCCGAACCCGGCGAGGCCGGGATCGCATCTGCCTGCGCCGTCTGGGCGACGAGCGCGGGCGGGAGCAACGCGGCGAGGGCCGCGATGCGATATTTCATCTTCGTCATTGCTTTGTGGTTTGGGGGTTTCGCACCGCCATTGGGATGCGACGGTGCGTTGTTGCTATTTGCGACAACCGGGGGGTTGCAGTTTGCTTTGCCCCTTCAGGAACGGATCTCCCCTCCGCCGAAGCAAGATGACTAGGGTACTAGGAAGGGTACGACAAAAGGCCAACCGGGTGCGGCGCCGCGGTGTCTTCCCGGAGTGGAAACTCCGACCGTGACCGCGGGCCGGCGGCGTCCGCCCTGGCCGGCGGCGGGCCGCCTTTTTCGGTTCCGCCGCTTTGCGTTCGCACCCGGCGGGGAGGCGGCGCATCGTCCGCGCCGTGGCCTCAACGGAGTTGAATACACACCACACCGCTCCGGCGGTTTCCCCGGGGCGGCTCTTCGTCGTCGCGCTGCGGCTGGGGCTGACGTCGTTCGGCGGGCCGGCGGCGCACATCGGCTATTTCCGGCGGGAGTATGTCGAGCGGCGGGGCTGGCTCGATGAGCGCGGTTTTGCGGATCTGCTGGCGCTGTGCCAGTTCCTGCCGGGCCCGGCGAGCAGCCAGTTCGGGTTTGCGGTCGGGCTGCAACGCGGCGGGTTGGCGGGGGGCGTGGCCGCGTGGCTGGGCTTCACCTTGCCCTCGGCGGTGCTGATGCTGCTGTTCGCGGCGGGGGTGCATGTGCTGCCGGACCTCGTGGCGGCCGGCTGGCTCAAGGGGCTGAAGGTTGCGGCCGTGGCGGTGGTGGGGCAGGCGGTGTGGCAGATGGGGCGGTCGTTGTGTCCGGACCTGCCGCGCCTGGGTCTGGCGATGGCGGCGTTGCTCGCGCTGGTGTTATGGCCCGCCGCCTGGGTGCAGATGGCGGTGATCGGCGGCGGCGCGCTGCTGGGGTGGCTCGGGTTGCGGGGCCGACTGGGTTCACCCGCGCCGGCGGGCGGGAGCAGATCGGCGGGACGGCGACGCGCCGGCGCGGTGTGGTTGGCGCTTTTTGCCGTGCTCCTGCTGGGCCTGCCGCTTTTCGGCGGCGAGATCGCCGCGGTGATGGCGCGATTCTATCGCGTCGGGGCTTTGGTCTTCGGCGGCGGGCATGTGGTGCTGCCGTTGTTGGAGGCGGAGGTGGTCGGGCCGGGCTGGTTGAACCACGACGAGTTCCTCGCCGGTTATGGTGTCGCCCAGGCGCTTCCCGGGCCGTTGTTCGCGTTCTCGGCGTATCTCGGGTCGTTGAGCGGCACCGGACCGGGGGGCGTGGTCGGCGGGCTCTTCGCGCTGGTGGCGGTGTTCCTTCCGGGGTTGCTGCTGGTGCTCGGCGTGTGGCCGTTCTGGCAGCGTGTGCGCAGCATCGGGGCGGCTCAGGCGGCGCTGGCCGGGGCGAATGCCGCGGTGGTCGGCGTGCTGGCTGCGGCGTTTTGGCGTCCGGTGTTGCCGGCGGGGGTGACCGATGTCCGGTCGCTGCTGCTGGCCCTGGTGCTCTTCGCCGGCCTGCAGTGGGCGAAGCTGCCGGCCTGGGCGATGGTGCTCGCGGCCGCCGCGGGCGGCTGGCTGTGGCTGTGACGCCTCCGCGTGGAAAACAAAAAACCTCCCGGCCTTGCGACCGGGAGGTTTCTGAAGTGGTGGCTTCGCTGGGACTCGAACCCAGGACCAATTGATTAAGAGTCAACTGCTCTACCAACTGAGCTACGAAGCCACGAAAGAGGGGCGAGAGACTCCGGACCGGCGGGGCCTTGTCAACCCCGATTTCCGCTTCCTTTTTCGGCGCCCGGATTCCGCCGCGAGCGGCCCGTGCGCGGCGGGATCCGGGACGGGCCCGGCCGCGAATACGTCGCGGATCCGGCGCCACCGAAATGCGGATATGCGGCCGCTCTCGGGGGCCGCACCGGCGCCGGAAGGACGGCCGCGCTTGTCCCGCTTGGGACCAGAATTGGGTTGCCACCCAAAATCGCGGGGCGTTTCGTTCCACCCTTTCTCAACTCCAACAACCTAATCTGCACAGCCATGGCTGAACTCGTGGGCAATCTTTTGGTGGGTCAATCCGGCGGACCGACCGCGGTCATCAACGCCAGCGTCGCCGGTGTCGTCAGCGAAGCCCTCAACCACTCCTGCATCGAGGAGATCTACGGCGGCCTCAACGGCGTGCTGGGCATCCTCAACGAGGACTTCATCGACCTCGCTTCCGAGTCGCAGCAGACCATCCGCGGCCTGCGCTACACCCCCGGCGCCGCGTTGGGCACCTGCCGCTACAAGCTCAAGAAGCAGCAGGACTTCGAGCGCGTGATCGAGGTCTTCAAGGCCCACAACATCCGCTACTTCTTCTACGCCGGTGGCAACGACTCCCAGGATACGGCCGACAAGATCTCCAAGCTCGCCCAGCAGATGGGCTGGGAGATGCGCGTGATCGGCGTGCCGAAGACCGTCGACAACGACCTCGTCTCCACCGACCACTGCCCGGGCTACGGCTCGGTCATCAAGTTCGTCTCCTCCATCGTCCGCGAGCTCGCCTGCGACCATGAGGCCATGGGCCAGGGCGACCTCGTCTCCATCGTCGAGGTCATGGGCCGCTCCGCCGGCTGGGTCGCCGCCGGCGCCTCGCTGGCCAAGCGCCGCGACCACCCGCACGATCCGCCGCACATCATCGCCCTGCCCGAGGTGCCGTTCGACTCCGAGAAGTTCCTCGAGGACGTGCGCCGCGTGCTCAAGCGCGAGAAGTTCTGCCTCGTCGTCGTGGGCGAGGGCCTCGTCGACAAGGACGGCAACTACGTCTCCACCGCCACGGGCACCGACGCCTTCGGCCACGCCCAGCTCGGCGGCGCCGGCGACTACCTCGCCAGCCTCGTCGATGCCGGCATCCCCGGCGTGAAGTCCCGCGTCGCCCGTTTCGGCCACGCCCAGCGCGCCGCCGCGATCAACGCCTCCAAGACCGACAGCGACGAGGCGTTCATGGCCGGCCAGGCCGCCGTCAGGGCCGCCGTCGCCGGTGAGACCGACAAGTGCGTCATCCTCGTCCGCGGCGACACCGACCAGTACTCGTGCGAGACGGCGCTGGTGCCGCTCTCCGAGATCGCCAACGGCGTGAAGGCCCTCCCGAAGGAGTGGATCAACGAGGACGGCGTGAGCATGAACTTCCAGTTCAGCCGCTATGCCCTCCCGCTCATTCAGGGCGAGGTTCAGGTGCCGTTCGAGAACGGCCTGCCCGCCTTCGTGCGGCTCGAGAAGGTCGGCGTGGACAAGCTCCTCCCGGCCTACGAGCTCTGAGCGAGAGATTCCGGATACCCATTCCCTGAGGCGCGGCCCGCGACGGCCGCGCCTCTTTTTGTCTCCCGTGCGTGCGGGCGCCGACCGGCGCGGCGCCTGATTGTCAAAAACGAGTGAAGTCGGGGTGCGGCTGCTTCCGGGATGGGCGCGGATGCCGCTTCACTGCAATTTTACCGGCATGTCAGCCGCCGCCCCCCTGCCGGTTGCCGCTCCCTCCGCAGCCTCTGTCCCGGCTGGCCAGGGTGCCGTGTCCCCTGAACTCCAGCGCGCCCTGGACGAGTCTTTGCGGCTCGATCTCTTCGCCGCCAACCCCGGCCGCCTGCTCGGCGTGTTCCCGGTGTATCCCCCGACTGTGCTCAAGGATCGGATCCAGGCGCTGACCGGCGCCGGCGCGCCGGCGGGCTGGGCGTTCGCGCCGGACCTGCCGCTCTCGCCCGAGCAGGTGCGCGGCGTCGCCCGCAGCGCCGCCGACCCCGCCGGGCGCCTGCTCGCCGAACTGTTCTGGTTCTGGCCCGAATCGTATCCGGATAACAAACCTGATGCGGCCCTCGCCGCGCTCGCCGCCGGCGACGCCGAGAAGGCCTACGGCCGCTGGCTGGCCGCGGACGGCCGGGGCCACGCCGCGCACAACATGGCGGTGATGTTCCATTTCGCGGCGCTCGGCCGCGAGCTCGAGCGCGGCCCGCTCGACGAGGAGGCCCGCGCCTGGTGGACCGCCGCCGCCGAGCAATGGACGGCGACGCTCGCCGCCGAGGACTTCTGGGCGAGCTGGGCGGCGCGATGCACCCAGGAGGGTTTCGGCACCGCCGAGGCGGCGCTGGTGCGGGCCACGCTGCCGCGGCTGCTGGGCGCCCTGTCGCTGCTGGCGGCGGCGGAGCGGGCGCGGCGGGGCGAACTCGCCGAGGCGCGCTGGCTGCGCGAGTTCGCCGTGCGCCGGCTGGCGGACCAACCCCTGTTCGAATGCACCCTGTCCTCCGCGCTGGCCGGGGAAGCCCGCCGCGCCGAGGAGGCTTTGGCCGCCGCCGAGGAGCGGCTCACCGCCGACGGCGAGCCGTGCCTGCCCCATGTCGCCGAACTGCTGCGACTGGTCGCGGGGCACCGGCGCGTGCTCGAGGCCGTGGCCGGAGCGGACTCGGCGCCGCTGCGCCGGCTGGCCACGCGGGTGGTCGAGGTGGGCCTGGCGGGGCTGGCGGAACATGCGCGCCGCACCGGGGACGACGCGGCCGTGCTGCCGTGGCTGCTGCATCTCGCCTCCTGGCCGGCCGAACCGGAGCAACGCTGTCGTGCGGCGGCGGATGCGGGCGCGGTCTGGGCGAAGCTTGCGGCGGCGATGCTCGCCGCCGGTTCCGGGGCCCCCGCCAGCCGCCACGAGGCGACGCTGCGAATCTGTGCCGAGACGCTGGTGCCGGCCGTGGAGCAGTTTGCGTGGGATGACCGCGTGAAGGCGGCGTATCGCCAGCGGGTCGCGCAACGGTTGCGCGACCTCGCCCGCGAGGCGTGGTTGGAGCTCGGCGAGTTCGAGGTCACCGCCCAGGCCTGCGTGCTGGCCGCCGAGCTGCTCGACGAGGAGTCGAGCGCGCTCGTGGTCCGCGAGCGCCGGCAGCTGTGGCAGCAGTTTCAGCGGGCGCAGAACGGCGTGCTTACGCTCGAGTTCAATGGCGCACACCTCGAGATCGATTCCCGGCGGCTGCGTCTCGATGCGCGTGAGTGGCCGATCGCCACGCTCAACGGGCTGCGCTTCGGAGTGGGGGAGGGCCTCGGCGGGCACGGACCGCAGATCGCCTGGTATGCCGGGCGCGATGCCGTGGTGCTCGATGCCGTCACCTGGTTCGATCCGGTCGATGGCGGCGCGGAACGCTTCCGGCAGGTGGTCGAGGCCCTCGACGCCTGCGTCATCCCCGCGCTGGCGGCGCGGATCGTCGAACGCGTGCGCAGCGGGCAGTCGGTCGTCTTCGGCCAGTCGGCCCTGCGGCCCGAGGGATTCGTTTTCCAACGACGCCCCGGCCAGCTCGCCCCCGCCGAGGTCGTGCCGTACGCCCGCCTCACCCAGCGCGTCGAGGGCGGCGAACTCGTGCTCGGCCAGCTCGACGACCCTGCCGCGGCTGCGCACTTCCCCCTCGCCACGACATGGAATGCCGTCGCGATGGCCGAGGTGCTCACCCGCCTGTCCGAGACCGAGTGAGTGGCGGGGTGCTTCAGCCCCCCGCCGACTGGCTCTGTCCGCCGCGCATGCCGCGAATCGCAGCCCTCGGCTCCGCAGTGAGCACGCCGCCGGGCGCAAGCCTGCCGGCCCGGGCTGAAGCGCCGGGCCACGGATCAGCCCGGGCCACGTCGTGGGGGCGGCACGTTCTGTTTCGAGGTGGGATTTCCCCGACGGGCGGGATTTGGTCTTCGCCATGGATGTCACCCAACTTCCCTTCAACGCCCTGATCGGGGTCGGCCGCGGGGCCGACGGTGCACTCGTGCTGCCGGCCGGCCCGCAGTACGGCAACCACCTTGGCACGGTCCACGCGGGCGCGCTGCTGACGCTCGCCGAGGCGGCCAGCGGCGATTTTCTGCTGCGGGAGTTCGGCGACCTCGGGTTTGCGGTGGTGCCGGTCGTGCGCCGGATGGAGGCGAAGTTCCGCAAGCCCGCGCAGGGCGCGATCCATGCCGTGGCGACGCTGGCGCCCGAGGCGAAGACTGAGTTCCGCGCCGCGCTCACGGCCAAGGGCCGGGCGCTGCTCGCCGTGGCCGTCGAGGTGCACGACGAGGCCGGTACCCATGCGCTTTCTGCGACCGTCGAGTGGTTCGTGGCGAAGCGGGAGTAGGGCGGGGCGCGTCACTCCGGGACCCAAGCCTGTGCACGGTTCGTGCGGCTGCAACTTCGAGTTTGTCACGTATTACGTGACAAACTCGGGAACGTGAGGCGCTTCACCGGACCGGCTACAGGTCACCGGCAACCGCCCACCGGCAACTGGCAACCGGCAACCGTCGACTGGCTACCGTCCACCGGCTACCGTCCACCGGTCCGCCACCTTTCCCGTTGCCACTCCCGAGGGCGGCGCGTTGCTTCTCGCGCATGGCCAAGCCTTCCCAAGCCACCTGGGGCGGTCGCTTCTCCAGCGGCCCCGCCGACCTGATGCTCCGCTTCAGCGAGTCCGTGTCGTTCGACCAACGCCTCGCGCCGTTCGACATCGCGGGCAGCAAGGCCCACTCGGCCATGCTGGCGCACGTCGGCATCCTCACGGCGGCCGAGCGCGACGCCATCCACAAGGGGCTCGACGTCATCCTCGCCGAGATCGAGGCGGGCAAGTTCGTGTGGGACACGAAGCTCGAGGACGTGCACATGAACATCGAGCAGGCGCTCAAGCAGCGCGTGCCGGCCGCCGCCAAGCTCCACACCGCCCGCAGCCGCAACGACCAGGTGGCGACGGACATGCGGCTCTATCTCAAGCACGCCTGCCGCGAGATCGCCGTGCGCCTGCGCGCGCTCCAGCGCGTGCTCGTCGACCTCGGCCACCTGCACCAGGACGTCTACATCCCCGGCTACACGCACCTCCAGCGCGCGCAGCCGGTCTCGATCGCGCACCACCTGCTCGCCTGGGTCGAGATGATCGGCCGCGATGTGCGCCGCTTCGAGGAAGTGGCGGAGCATGCCAACGTCTGCCCGCTCGGCGCGGGCGCGATCGCCGGCACCACGCTGCCGATCGACCGCGAGTTCGTGGCGAAACAGCTCGGCTTCGTCGACGCCAAGGGCCGCCCGCAGGTCACGCCCAACAGCATGGATACCGTGGCCGACCGCGATCTCTTCCTCGAGTTCGCGTCCGCCGCCGCCATCGCCGGCGTGCATTTCTCGCGCATCGCCGAGGACCTCATCCTCTGGAGCTCGGCCGAGTTCCGCTTCATCGACCTGCCCGACGCCTTCTGCACCGGCTCCAGCCTGATGCCGCAGAAGAAAAATCCCGACGCCGCCGAGCTGCTCCGCGGCAAGAGCGGCCGTCTCGTGGGCAACCTCCAGACGTTGCTCGTCCTCGTGAAGGGCCTGCCGCTCACCTACAACCGCGACCTGCAGGAGGACAAACCGCCGCTCTTCGACAGCCACGACACGCTCGTGATCTGCGCCGAGGTGCTCGCCGGCACGCTCGCCGGTGCGAAGGTGCGCGCCGACGCCTGCGCCGCCGCGGTGGCCGACCCGCTCCTGCTCGCGACCGACCTCGCCGACTACCTCGTCGACCGCGGCGTGCCGTTCCGCGACGCGCACCACGCCGTGGGCGCGCTCGTGAAATGCGCCGAGGGCCTCGGCGTGCCGCTGCCCGAGGTGCCGCAGGACGAGGCGCAGAAGATCCACAAGGAATTCGCGAAGGACTGGCCGACGGTGTTCAACCTCGGCCGCGCGATGCTCGCCCGCCGTGGCACCGGCATGCCCTCGCCCAAGCAGGTGAAGCAGCAACTCTCCCGCTGGCGCAAAGCGCTGGCGGAGTGAGGGCGCGGGAAGATCGGAATCGGAAGCGACAGAAGGTAACGAAGTGAACGAAGGAACCCAGAGAAGCGCAGTTCGCGGAGGCATCCGTGTGCTCAGCTGGGTGTTCGCGGGTCTCGTCGTCGCCGGCCTGCTTGCCCTAGTTTTTCTCCTGCCGCTCGTCGGGGCGATCGTCTTCCTCGTTCTGGTCGTTGCCGCTGCTGGAATCGTAGCCAAGCAGGAGGGGGCAAGGAAAGGTGTGATCTACTTTGTGAAGGAGATTCTCCTCGGTTGGTGAGCGATCTGTACGCTGAATCGCCTGCAAGCAGGATCCTACCTATGAGTTCTTCCGACTCCAGCCATAGAGTAACCTCCAACTGAAATGCTCCCAGCCTTCCTTTTCTGTCTCTTGGTCGTGATGTGTCTTACCGGGCTGGTCGCGATGTTCTCTGTCAGACGGGAGCTCAGGAAGGAACATCCCGAAGTGTGCGAACGGCTGTTTGGGTCATCTCTTCGAATAGCGAAGGACATGAAGTTCTCCGTCTTTCTTCTCTCCGGCTCATACGCCAAGTCCGTGGATGTCCCACTAAAGAAGAAGATGGATACTCTTCGCCTCTTCACCTTTGCGTACCTGACGGTTTTCGTGGCCACCGTTGTCGTGTTTGGTTGGAGCTAAGTGCCAGCGCAGAGCGACCCAGAGTTTGCTGCGGTATCTCCGTCCTTCGTGACCTTCGTTCCCTTCTGTCGCATTCCGATTTCGAATGTCCGCCGCTGACTCACAGACCCAGGCTCCCGCGCTTTCGCCCGATGCCCGGCGGGTGGCCCGGCCGGCGTTGGTGTTTTCGTTCTTCAATGCGCTGAACTGGCAGATCGCGCTGGGCACGCCGATGGTGCTGCTGGTCGAGGGACTCGGCGGCGACGCGTTCCAGGTCGGGCTCTGCTTCGCGTTCGTGTACCTGATGACGCCGATCCAGGTGCTCTCGACCTCGCTGCTGCCGCGCTACGGGTTCAAGCGGATGATGCTCTCGGGCTGGGGGCTGCGTGCGCTGTTCCTGCTGCCGTGCATCGCGCTGGCGTACCTCGGGCGCGACGGCCACACGGCGCCGTGGATGCGCTGGGTGATGATCGGCAGCGTGTTCGGCTTCACGTTCTGTCGCTCGCTCGGCAGCAGCGCGTGGTTGCCGTGGCTCTACAAGCTGCTCCCGGAGCGCGCCCGCGGGCGGTACTTCGCATCCGAGCAGATGGTCTCGAGCATCGCGGGCGTGGCGGTGCTGGTGCTGTGCGCGATCCTCTTCAAGACGTTGCCTCGCTTCGAGGCGTTCATGATCGAATACGCGGTGGCGTTCGTGGGCGCGGCGCTGAGTTATCTCGCGTTGCAGCGCA
>ENA-UPSM01005412-UPSM01005412.1-activated-sludge-metagenome-genome-assembly--contig:-NODE-5412-length-12598-cov-4.928725_pt1 | contig 12598 bp, 9 predicted proteins | sample MGYA00238181_ERZ773283 | MGnify/ENA primary metagenome ERZ773283 (study PRJEB29023, sample SAMN05720199) | activated sludge metagenome | isolation source: Anaerobic digester | place: Japan... | reverse complement strand
CGTTTCAGACGATCGTTGCGCTTCGTCGGACGATGAACAACAGGATGGGCACGGACGCATGGTTCGAAATGAGCGATCACGCCAGACGACAAATAGAAGCGCGAGTCAAAGACAGTCTAGTGTCGGCGGTCCAGCATGCCTAGGGGGTACCCGCACGAAGTTCATACGTTCGGTCTGCCAGCCGTGGTGCTCGAACGTCATGACGAGGGTTCGCACTCCCTTCTCCTTCGAGCTTTTCACCCGAGGTCCACGGTTCCCGTCAGCACCCGGTGCGGCCCTTCTTTCAGGAGAAAATCGAATTCCTCGTCCCCCACCAAGGCACGAATCCGCTCCAGGCCCGCTACGACTTGCGCCACGTCCTCGGGACGGTGCGCATCCGAACACACAGCATAATACAACCCGGCCTCCAGCATTCTTTCCGCGGCTTTTTGGGGCGCTCGACCATACTTGCCCACCATGGCACCACCGTCCATGAGCAGCACGAGCCCCCGATCCACCCAATCTTCCATCAAGGTCAAGTCCCCGAAGCACGCCCGATAGCGTTCTGGATGCGCAATGACCGGCCGCATTCCTTTGCGACGTATGTCGAAAAGCCCTTCCAATAGCGCGCTCGACAAATGGTCACCCGCAAACTCCACCAGCACCGCACGCTCACCGGGGTAGGCAAGCCCTTGCCCCGACATGATTCGCCCGTACACCACATCGTCGAAAAAATGCTCGCACGACAATCCCAACTGCACATCGAGGCCCGCCTGCATCACATGCGGCAGCATTTGGGCGTAGGCATGTTCCAAGTCCCGACGTTCGTTATCGAACATGCCGGGGCGCATATGGGGCGTGGCGATGATATGAGAAAAACCGGCTTGGCTCAGAGCCTTCAACAGGGCAATTCCCTCACCGATCGTTCGCACACCATCATCCACTCCGGCTATCCAATGACAATGCAGATCGATATACGCAGGCATCGCGCGTATTTATGTCTCTGACGACGACAACCGAAAGGGGTGTTTTTTTTCAGCAAGCCACCGACAGGATCCGTTGGCATCCCGCGGCTGCCCTATCCATTTGATATTCAATGTTTTTTCCTTGTGGCGCGCGGGCGCATAACACCACATCCATCCCGTCGATGGACATCGGCAGCAGATGGGTATCCGGCGCCATTTTGGCGGCTTGCGAAGCCACCGAGCGGCTGCAGGGAGTCGTGTTGGCAATCAAAAACGGGGTAAAAGCTGCGAGTTCTTCGCAAATCGGCCACGCCCCGGCGCCGGCGACGACACATCCCATGTCGTCCACGAGGACAACCGCTTCCAACTCTGCAGCCGTTCGCACGGCCGCCAATTGAAGATGAAGGGCGACGATCGGGTCTGCACTCCGACGCTTGCGTCGTTCCACAGTCTGAGGCATCGAGGTTTCTCCTGGTTGCGAACGAAAGGATCGCGTGTCAGGCCCTCCTTGGTCAAGTTCGTGACATGTTGACGGGTTTCCCATTGTGAACTTCGAAACACTCATCGATTCTCGCCGTGTCATCCTCTGTGTCGGCTCCGGCGGTGTTGGCAAGACGACCACCGCCGCCGCCTTGGGGCTTTTGGCCGCTCAAAGAGGCCGTCGCGCCCTATGCCTGACGATCGACCCGGCACGCAGGCTCGCCCAAAGCCTCGGTCTGGAGGAGTTTCGTGCCGACGCGCAACAAGTCTCTGCCGAGCGTTTCAGGCAAGCCGGTATCGAAGCCCCCGGCTCGTTGACCGTCATGATGCTCAACACCAAACGGACGTTCGATGAGATCGTCGAACGCTACGCATCCAGCCCTGAAGTACGCGACCGCATCATGCACAACCAGATGTACCACTACGTGTCCACGGCACTTGCCGGCACGCAAGAGTACATGGCCATGGAAAAATTGTACGCGGTAAAAAACGATCCCAACTTCGATCTCATCATCCTCGATACTCCACCCACCTCCAACGCTCTCGACTTTCTCGATGCTCCCGATCGGCTCATCGATGCCCTCGACAGTTCCGCGACCCGATGGCTCATACGCGCCTTTGAATCGACGGGGCGCCTTTCGTTCGATCTGCTCGCGCGTTCGGCGGCCATGGCTCTTCGCGGTGTCGGCAAGTTCACCGGCACGGGATTCCTTGAGCAAGTAGCTGAATTTCTTACGGAACTCAACGATCTCTTCGGTGGCTTCACCCAGCGAGCCCGGCAAGTACAAAGTGCCCTTCGCGCGGCTGACGTGGCGTATGTGCTCGTTACCTCCCCATCGCCCACGACCATCCGGGAGGTTCTCTTTTTTTCGGAACGGCTTACCCAACTCGGGATGTCGAGCGACGCGTTCGTGATCAATCGAATTCATCACCCACCCCCAAACGCACCATCGCAACAAGCCATTCGCCAAGCCGTCGAACAATCCGGACTCGCCCTCGACGAAGACGTGGTCACGCGGTTGCAGGCCATCATGAAGGACGAAGCGACGCAAGCGGCGATGGATGCTCACCACCTGCTTGTCCTTCATGAGGCATTGCACCTCGTCGATCCCGCGCCTTTGCGTGCGATGGTCCCAGCGTTCCCTTACGATGTCCATGATCTCGAATCGTTGCATGACGTCGCCAAGGCGCTTGCGCGCGTTACGACGTGATTCGATCGGATCATCCCATGCTTACTGCGATTGTGGTCGACACTGTGTGACGCTCTCGAATATACCCAAACCATGACGGCCAATCCTCCCAACGCTCCTTGCCCGAAAAAAAAGTTTCCACTTTGGATACTCGTTCTTCTGGTTGTTGTTGGGGTGATGGTGGTCTTCATCGGCATTCTTTCGGCGCTCGCCATCCATGGTTTCACGAAGTACATGAAAGCTGCGAAAACGTCCGAGGCCAAGGCAACAGTGGGAATGATTGCCAAAAGCGCCTCCGCGGCTTTCGAGCGTGAGCTTGTGGCCAACGACGGAAACGCCTACCACGCGATGTGTCCTTCGGCATCGAATCCTGTACCGCAGGACATCGCACGAGTACGCGGGGTCAAGTACCAATCGAACTTGACCGAATGGGACGTGGATCGTGCTATGAATCGTGGATTTGCCTGTCTGGGATTTTCGATGGCCAATCCTCAGTACTATCAATACGATTATCAGGCTTCGGGCAGCCCGGCCCTCGATCGTTTTCAAGCGATTGCGCGGGGTGACCTCAATGGTGATGGTGTGACTTCCAGTTTCGTTCTCGAAGGACGATTGGCCAACGGAGTGCTACTTCTCTCTCCCACCATCGTGGAATCCTCACCCGAGGAATGAGTCGAAAATCATTCGGCGGGTGTCGAAGGCGATCCCGCACGAAACCTACAACGTGAAGGTTACCTTCGCGGGTCGTTGTCCTGGAGAGGGATACGTTCCCGACCGCAACACGTTGGCAAGGCAGTCTGCGGCGGCGACGCCTTCCTTGGTGGGGGGAATCACTTCGAGGGCCATCATTTTTCCGACTTCGGCAGGCTCTCGGCCGGTGTCTGCATCGGGATTCCGAAGCGTTCCGACATAGGCGGTAACCGTGAAAGCATCGGTGATCCCGTCTTTGCACCGAGCGATGGGTTCAGAAAGCTGTTCCAAGGCTGCCGCCACCTGTTGGGAATCCCATGTCGTCGGTGGTGTGACATCCGGCAACGGAGAAAAGGCCATGCTCGTCCGAATCTTGCCGCGTTTGCCTCCGACCGGCGAAGGCCATATTTTTTTTCGAAGCACGTTCAGCATACAACCAGAAACGTCTCGATCTCCGAGGTCTGATTCTTCGACATGGCCGTGAACCACTGAGCCAGAGCTATCCACTTCGAGATAGAAAGACACTTCACCCGAAAGGTAGGGCATGGACCGACACCCGTCATCGAAGCATTCATTCAGGGCATCGAACGTCGAAAGAAACGCTCTGGCCACGGCGCCTTCGTTCATGCCGCCGTACTCGGCTCCGAAGGATGGTTGGTCGTTTTTCGGCTTCGCACTTTCGCTTTGGATGGCCGTAGGCTTGGACTCTCCGGACGCCGGGGGAACCACCGTTGTGGCGCCGCATCCCGCGAGCGCAACGAGCGCGGACAGGGGTAGCGAAAAAAACAACGTCCGAGGGGGCGACGAACCATTCATGGCAAGGTGTATACTCTCTTTTCCGTTTCTTTGAAGCAACTCGAGCCCTGGGATGCTTCGCAAAGACAGTGCCGACGAGTCTTTCCCTCTTGTTTCGTCAAATGATGTAATTTCAATGTGTTACACCGATCAGAACGGATTTGGATTCCGTTATCCGTGTATCTTTTTATTTTCTTGGTTCTTGCCTTGACTTCTGCGGTTCCGCGCGCTGGTATGACGTGTTGATCTGGGAGGTTTTGTAATGATGCGCAATACTTCATCGTTTCGACTGTTCATGCAACCGGCGCGATTGGTGTCCGTGGCTTTGCTTACTACCGTGTTTGGGGCTGGCGTGGGGGCTTGTTCCAGTACCGACGAAGGGGCATCGGGCGACGATTGGGAGGATTACGGTATTGAGGGGGCGTTTGGGGAGGATGGTCCACCTCTTGGCAAAGCGGATAGTGCGAACGTGCAGGGACCGTGGGTCAACACCAACACCACGGCGACGCAGGTGTGGACGGCGCGCAAGGCGTGGGAGGACAAGGATCCCGCGGCAGGGCTTGCTTGGCCGGCCAACAGTGGATTGAACTGGGATCAGAAGTATTCCGCGTGGGTCGATTCGATGGAGCGTACGCGCAGTGATTCGTATTTCGATACTTTCATGCTGACGACGCCTTGGGGCAAGCAGCTTCCCGCGCCCAAGCTCGAGTGTGCGGAGCTTGCGATGTTTTTGCGCATTACCTTTGCTTCCTGGTATGAGCTGCCTTTCTTTTTGACGGCCACGGACGGCTCTCAGCGTATTTACTTTGGGCATTTCGGGGCGCGGACCACGTCGGAAAAGTACAAGAACACGCCGAACTACGCGCAGGTTTACAAGGACTATTCGAACCTCTCGGCTGCTCAATACCAATCCAATTGGCCGAAGGACACATCGTTGCGGGCCAAGGGCTTGTACGGAGGCGGCGATGAGATGGACTTCGTGTTCTCGGGAGCGAAAGCGGGGGCGTACTTCGACGAGATCTTTCTCAACAAGCGTGTCGGCCACTTCATGTTGTTGACGCTTTCGTACTTCGGCTCGATGCACTTGGCGAGTACGCGCAACACCTACAACCTCAAGCCAGAATCGGTCAAACCGGGTGATGTATTGCTCGAGCGTTGGCAACGAAAAGGTATTGGCCATACGTTGGTCGTCAAAGAGGTAACGAGCCTCGAGATGGGACAACTCGAAGTCAATCTGGCCTCGGGCTCGATGCCTCGTCGTCAACCGAAGTGGGAAGATGCGGTCGCTTCGAAAAGCTACTTCACCAACAATTACTGCGGTGGGACCGGCACCAATTCCGATGGCGACTCATATGCCTCTCTCGGCGGCGGGCTCAAACGGTGGCGTGTGGTCAAGAACATCAACGGTTATTGGACCAACACGTGGATGAAGTCTGATGAGGCCTCTTGGATTTCGGATACGGATACGACGGCCATCTCGTCTCGCCCAGAACAATTCGAAACGTTGCTAGGAGAGTCCGATCCTGCGGCCATGCGTGATTCCTTGCTCGCGATGATCGAAGACAACCGAAACCACCTTCGCAATTACCCAGCGTCTTGCGCCGCGCGCACTCGTAGGGAAGAAGGCTTCGATAAACTGTACACGCTCATGCAAAACAAATTTGGATGGAGCAAATCACAAGTCGACCAAAAATATCGGATTTTGGAAGACTATGTCTTCGCGGAACTCGAATACGACAAGTCCAAAACCTGCTGTTGGAATTCCACGACCAGCGTGATGCACCAAATTGCTGTCGAGTACAACGAGTCGCTCATGACCAACCAATGCGTGGAGCCCGTCGTTTTCAAGTGGAACAACGGTTACGATGTGTTCAAGCAATACGCTGAGCAGACAGGCCGAGGTTTCCAATGGAAACCGTGGTCCGCGGATGAAACCTGCCCACAACAGAATGTGCAAGTAGACACGGAGGCCAATCATAGCTGGGTTCCTTATTGCAGCCTTGATTGACCTCGGGGAATCTGGTCCGCTCGCCGCCATCCGTTCGCTTCCCCTACCCGCACCTACTCAATTCGCATGCTCCACTGGCCGACCTTTCGGTAAGCGATGATCTTTCGAAACCGTTGGTCTCCCATGGCAGAGCGTTTCATTCGTGGCGTCGCAAAGCCACGGTCTCGAACCAGCGCGGCAGGGTCACGGCAAAGTTGCACGCTAGCAACTTGCTGCAAAAGGCTCGCTTTGCATGACGAATGGGTCTGTCCGCGGTATCATTCAACCATTCGTTCTTTTTCTATCGAAAGGTTCTTCGATGGTTTCGCGTCACCTTGCCACGCTTTTTTTGATTCCCCTGCTTGTCTTCCCTGCAGCGGTTGGCTGCGGTTCGGATGACGATGGGGGAAGTCCACCCCAAATTTCTCCGTTGAGCGATAAATCTGCTTTCGTGGACAAGGAATTCACACTCGAAATCAAAGCTACGGACAAAGATGGGGACCCTTTGAAGTTCGGTTTTCGATCCACGATCCCGGATATCGGCTCCCGGGCGGATCTGCGTCAAGCAGGCAACCTCGCGGTGTTTCGTTGGACGCCCATCGCTTCGGACATCGGCGTGCATTCTTTCGACTTCACGGTCTCGGATGGCAAACATACGGCGAAAGAAACGATTGCCATCGAGGTGACGATTCAGGCGGGTTCGAGCAATGCTCCCATATTTCGAAAACCTTTGGGAACGGGAACCACGCTCGACCTTACGGTAAAAAAGTGTATTGACGTCGATATCGTGGTGGAGGACTCTGATTCTCCGGGAGTCACGCTGGCCCAAGACGATCCGGTGATTGCGGGAGCCACCCTCGATCAGCGTGACGGGCTCAGTGGCGTATGGAATTGGTGTCCATCGAAAGAGCAGGTCACCGAAGGAGATCGTTTTGCCCTCAAGCTGTCGGCCGATGATGGGGACAACCCTCCCACGGTGAAAAACTACCTGATCGTCCTTCGAAAAACACAAAAAACCGATTGTCCGGGACAGGCACCGGTCATCGAGCATACGCCGGAAGGCAATATCTCTTCGGTGGTCGATCTGACGATCGATGCACGCGTTACTGACGACCAGGGGATCAAGTACGAACCATTGCTGTACTATTCGTACGACAAGCCATCGGATCCTCCTGATTTGGCGCAGATGACGCAAGTAACGATGCTGGCCATCGAAGGGGACATGAAAGATGGCGTTTGGGCCGCGGATATTCCCAATCCCGTGGTGGGCAAACCTTCGGGGACAACCGCGGATGTGTATTATGTTTTGGTTGCTCAAGACAACGACGACAAAAATGGGGACTGTGATCATACGACGCAGAGTCCTTCGACGGGCACCCATCATATTCGGGTGACGAATCCCGGTGGTTCGGGAGGATTGGGACTTTGCAAGGCATGTTCCGCGGACGCGCAATGTGGTAGCGACGGTGATTTGTGCGCGACGCTTGGAGCTGCTGGAAAAACCTATTGTTTCCGCAAATGCTCTTCGGACGGGGACTGTCCGGGGGACTACCTTTGCTCATCGCCGATTACTTCTGTCAACGGGGCCACGGCTCGCCAATGCATTCCCAAATCTGGTCAATGTGGTAGCAGCACGAGTTGCGTAGACGATTCTTGGGAACCCAACGATACGATGGCCCAGGCGTATGTGCTTCCCGGCCTTTCTACCGGGGAAACCAAGGGATTAGTGAGCTGTCCCGGCTCCTTCACGGCGAATGAGGATTGGTATCCGATCGATCTTTCGAACTCTGGAACGATGGCGTTATTGCTCGATGGGGGAGACAGTTCCGACTTGGATATGAGCCTTGTGAGTTCTAGCGGCACGGTGCTGGCCCGTTCGGATGAACTCGGTTCTTTCGAGTATCTGGAATCCTGCCAGCCTCCCGGAACGTACTATGTACGAGTCTATAGCTGGCAAAACCAGAAAAATACCTATTCGCTCGTGTACGACTTTTATCCGGAATCCTGTGCTTCTTGCGTCGATGATGGCAACGAGCCTGACGATAATGCAACGCAAGCGCGGATCGTGGACCTGCAGACGCCTCCCTTCAAGTCGACGACCAATGCCATCTGCCCTTGGAATGAAGACTGGTATTCCGTCTACCTATTCGCTGGTGAAACCCTTTATGCCTCTCTGGCATTCGAGCAAAAGGGTTCGAAAGACGACCTCGATCTCATTCTGTATCGCGGAAATATCAACCTCACGCCTTGTGACGAAACGACCGTGTCGGGATGCAATGCAACCAATGGTCAAAGCGGCACGTCGAACGAGAACCTCGTATGGTCCATCACGACGGCGGGGTACTATTATGTGGTCGTACGCGGATTCAATGGGTCCGAGAATCTATATGATATCTGCATCGGTCTCAGCCAATCCCAATGCCCCAAACTGTAAACGGGAGTCGCGGAGGAATCATGCGTCGGCTGGTCTTTGCATTGTGGATCGCGTTGGCGGCTTGCTCTTCGGAGACGGAAGACAAGGAATCCACCGGAACGACGACCCCCGGAGAATCGGAAGACCTTGGGCTAGTCTCGGTTCAGCCTTCGTTGCTAGTGCCTGGCACACGTGTCGTCATTCGGGGAAAGGCTTTCGTTCCCCCCAATATCGGCCCTTCTCGGTTGGTTCTTCGGGGTAGCCTTGACGAAGCCCCCATGGAGTTGGTGCTCGCTGCCGCGTATGTCTCGGACACCGAACTCGAGGCATCGTGGCGTGGGGCGCTCGAATCTGGCTTATCGGTCAAAGAAGGGGTTTTTCAAGGAACGGCGGTCGTGGCGACAGACCAGGATGATGGCAAAACGCATATATCCCCGACGTTATCGGTGCGTTTGCAGATCGCGCCCTCGTCCAAACCGGACGTCTTCGATGTCGCTCAAGGCGTGATTTTCGTCAATGATCGGATCGAAGTTCGTGGCGAAGGTTTTTTGTTAGGAGGCGAAGAAGGCAATTCGGTGGCCATGCTCGACGGTTGTTTTCGGCAAGAGGGTCAGGGGTCATGCAAACCGATTCCGACAGCCCACGTGATAGCTTCGCCCACCCAACCCAACGACCGCACGCGCATTGCTTTTCCTTTTGCCCCCAATGTCGCTGGAATCCATCCCGGCTCCTTCGAAGGGTCTGTCGTCATCAGCAATGAGCACGGGCTCGCGGCGGATTCCATCACCTATAAAACGGATTCCTATCCCGTACGTTTCGATCTTACCAGCACCACGATTTTCAATCTCACCCCCAAGACCGCGAGTTTAGGCCAATATGTCGATATTGAAGGCGGTGGATTCGTGGGAGTTCCCCCGGACGGCAGCGATCCGGGGCTCGCTCTTACCACGCTCATGCTTTCCGGAGAATTCAAGACGGGCGCGGCGAACCCAATCCCTGTCGACGTCACCCTCGTGCCTGAGTTCGTGAATGGCAATCTCGTGCGCTATGTCCTCAGCGAGAAGGATGATGAACTCGGCCAAGCGATTGATTTGCGAAAAACGACAGGAGACTTTTCGGGAACGATTCAACCGGTGATTCAATACGAGCAAGACAGTGTCGTTGGGGCCGCCCATCACACCAGCTTTCGCATCGAGTCGGTCAAGCAGGTCGTCTGGGTCAATTTCGTTGCTTCTTACGTAGGAAGCCTTCGTCACTTCGGGCTGCGAGCGGTCGACCCCATGATTCGTGAGCGCGTGTTGGAGGTAGCCGCGCGGGACTACGCCGGGACCAACATGGAATTCCGACAAGAAAAACCCGCTGATTATGCTCTATTTGCACAAGTCGACCTCAGTGGCCCCGACCCCAACGGCTATGGCCTTCTCGGCTATGACAACACGCCAGGCAAAGATGTGGGCAACGATCGTCTTTACGACAAAATCGGTGGTGTCAACGCAACGACACAAGAAGATGGCTATGCGGGTTATGGTGGAGTCTTTGTCGAGTCTTTTTTTGGCTTCAGCGAGCATCCCGGTATCTTGGCCAAACGTTTGGAGGGCGCCAATCCCTTCTTCGACTCCATTTTTGATCCTTTTCGTCCTGATGTGGGGGGGCGACCCGTGGAAGCCGCGGACCTTTCGGAACTCATCATTCCCAAGCTTTCTTCCGGCGATGAATGCCCTGCCGTGGACAAAACGGACCGTGGAATGCAAATCGCCTGTGCGATATGGGCGTTGGGTTCCATGATTGGCTCTACGATGACCCACGAGGTCGGACACTCGTTGGGGCTCGCCGACCCGTATGGAAGCGAGTTTCACAACCTTGGCGACGGGCATAATCGTCTCATGGATAGCGGAAGCTTTCGTCCTTTCCTCGAGCGCGCCGAGATTCTCGGCTATGGCCCTGCCGTATTTTGTGAAGAGGATTATCAATACCTGAGATTCGTGTTGCCCCATCCCGACCCGGATCCTGCCCCCTCTCGCCCACCTTGCTGGTGAATTCCCTTTCCAGGCTCCATTTTTGGCAAGCACCTCTCGTTTTTCTGCTACTCTACTATCGCTGGCGTGTATTCGAACTTGGAATATCCATTCATGAGTCAAGGAGCCGCTGATGAAATACTCACGTATTTGCTGGGTTCTGGGGGTTGCAATGCTGTGGGCGATCGGGTGCAGTGATTCCGAGGAAGAAGGGAACACGAAACCTGGTGGTCCAGCGGGCGCCGGAGGAAGCGTGGGAGGCTCCGGGGGAAGCACCGGAGGTACCGGTGGAACCGCGGGCCACACGGGCGGTGCAAGCGGAAGCACCGGCGGCTCCAGCACGGAAGGTGGCTCGGGAGGGAATACGTCAGGAGCCGGGGGAAGTGTGTCTTGCGAACAGGGCTGCGACGATGGCCTGGCGTGTACCAGCGATGCCTGTGTGAACGACGTTTGCGAGCATACGATCGAGCAAGGATGGTGTGTCATTCAGCACGCTTGCGTGCAGCAGGGCGCAACCAACCCATCGAATCCCTGCGTAGCCTGTGATCCAGCAAAGACGACGTCGCAATACACAGCCCTTCCCGACGGAACTCCGTGCGGCGGATCCCAAACGTGTCTGAAAGGTCAATGCGGTGGAGCGCCTCCTGCGGGACGGGTCATCGGCCATGAAAACACACGCCTCGATCTGATTCCCTCCAGCGCCATTTCCGCCGCCAAATCAAAGCTTCATATCGCCTACCAACACACGTCCCATGGTAGCCAACTGATCACGGGAATGAATGCCTTGGAGGCTTTTCCGTCTTTTGGTAACACCTATGCTTGGGACGATGCCGGCCAAGCTCCCAATGCTCTCGATCTGGATGACAATGGTATCCCAGGTTGTGCGGATCTCAGCCAAGGGGACTCGGTGGACAGTCATGGGGATACCCCTTGGGTCATCGCCACACGCGATTTGCTCAATAAATCATCCAACAGCCATATCAATGTGGTGATGTGGTCTTGGTGCAGCATCAATGGTCACGATGCGCAGCGATATGTCGACAATATGGAAAAACTGGTCAAGGAGTATCCCGCCGTCGATTTCATTTTCATGACCGGTCATGCCGAAGGCCAGGGCGAGGACATGACTTCGAACCATGTGCATTACAACAATGAACTCATTCGCAATCATTGCAAGGCCAACAACCGATGGCTCTTCGACTTCGCCGACATCGAAGCGCACGATCCGGATGGTACCTACTATTGGAACCAGGGAATGGAAGACAACCTCGATTACGACGGAGGGAATTGGGCGGTTCAATGGTGTTCGGCCAACGAGGGAAGTGAACTCGAGCAATTGACCACGGGCAAGGGAGTGAACGGATATAGCGGTTGCCAAGGCTGCGCCCATTCGGATAGCCCACAACAAGCGAACTTGAATTGTGTTCTGAAAGGTCGTGCGGCTTGGTGGCTTTTTGCCCGACTCGCGGGCTGGGACGGAACACCCTGAATTCGCCTGTGATCTCGACTACACCCACCGAAAATCCCGCGCATCAATTCCCATGCATCGTTCGACTACTCCACGTTCGACAGTGACTTTCCCACGTGAACGTGCCGAATGGCTTTGGCAAGCAGAGAAGCCATCGATACGACCGTGACCTTCTCAATCTGCTTTTCGACTGGCAATGGGATGGTATCGGTCGTGATGAGTTCGTCGATTCGGGATCGATGCAGTCTTTCCACCCCGGAACCTGACAACACGGGGTGGACGGCCGCGGCTCGAACGGACTTGGCTCCACTCGTGATGAGAAGATCGGCTGCCTCGGTGAGAGTGCTTCCCGTATCAATCATGTCATCCACGAGCAAGCAATCTTTCCCTTCGACATCACCGATGAGTCGCATGGCTTTGACTTTGGCGGGTGCATCGCGATGCCGATCGATCAGCGCCATCGTTGCCCCCAATCCCATTGCAAAACGCCCGGCAATTTCGACGCCTCCCGCATCGGGAGCGACGACGACGAGATCTCGCAGTCCGCGTTGATGAACGTTATCGACGAGCAACCGTGCCGAACGCAGCACATCGACCGGCACATCGAAAAATCCTT
>ENA-UPSM01005407-UPSM01005407.1-activated-sludge-metagenome-genome-assembly--contig:-NODE-5407-length-12605-cov-4.084143_pt1 | contig 12605 bp, 9 predicted proteins | sample MGYA00238181_ERZ773283 | MGnify/ENA primary metagenome ERZ773283 (study PRJEB29023, sample SAMN05720199) | activated sludge metagenome | isolation source: Anaerobic digester | place: Japan... | reverse complement strand
GTTGCTTTGCTATTTTGAATATCGATATACTTGTAGGTTCTGAATTGCATGGCTATCGATGGAATAGCCGTGGCATTTACGAAGAATCTTTTGAAAACTACCAACGTCCCAGATAACCCGATTCCGCCGGCTATTCCTAAATTAGAGATCTCGTTTAATGTTTGTTGTCCCCCGTAAAAATTTCTTATTGAGTCGGGAATGATACCACTACTACTCGAAAAGCTTTCATAATAACTACTGCCTGCCAATACCCATGTGTAAGCCGATTTCTTTTGTCGGTAGCCACATGAATATACCGACTTATACGCGAATTTTTCGTAGTTCGTGAAGTACAGTGCCCTTACTTTTATTCGTAAGGCATTGAGGTTGTTGTTGTGGTAATAGGGCGTCGAATCGTTGAAATTACTCAGGTAATACGAAGATCTTGAATCGTAAAAGCCTTCGTATTGCCGATAGCTTCCTTCAAATAATATTTTGTTGCCTCCAACATTTAATTGGATGTTTTTATAGTCGGTAATTCCTTTTTTGGCGACATCCGTTTTGCCGGTTCTGAATCCTACTTGAAGTGAAAATTTATCGTAGTCGATGATGAACCCTGATGTATTTCTTGCTTCAGCAATATAGTTGATAGGCGACAGTGCATTGGTGTCGGCCGTAATCTTTTGTGTTACCCTTAATTCGTAACTCCTCTGCGCAAATAACAATCCTATACTTAAATTCTTTTTGCACGATTCGTAATAGGTAGTGTCGAAATCGCTTTGGGCATCAACGATGAATGCCTTAGCAATGAGGAGTAGAAGTAATAGAAGTTTTAGTTGAGTTCGTTTCACCTGCAAATAAAAAACCGTACTACGGTTTATAGTACGGTCCAAAGTTAATTTTATTTTATTGTTTTTCTTCCGGCGCCGGTGGTGGAGGCGGAGTTCCTTTTCTCATGTCTTGGCGACGTTCTTTGCGATCGTCTTGTAAGTCTTTTAACTTCTGAAACTGATCCGCAGTTAGGATTTTCTTTGTTTGTGCTTCAAAGTCGTCGCGTTCTTTCTTTAGCTGCTCTCTTAACTTGTCACTTGATTTTTCTCTCTCCAATAACAATGCTTTCATTGAAGCTGTTTGTTTATCGTCGAGTCCTAATTTTTCTTTGAACATCGCTGCGCGCTTTCCTGCTCTTTCTTCAGGTGATAACTTCGGACGTTGATTGTCTTGTTGTCCTTTAGGTTCTTCTTGAGCATTTGCCGGTTGCGACAATACGATGATTCCGCAAAGCAGAATAAGGCTTGCAAGTATTTTCTTCATATTTTTTATTTTTGGTTTTGTTGTAGGATGCTTCTTACGTTGAATGGTTTAATGGAGTTTTACTTTTTTCTTTGAAAGTGTATTTTATTCTTTCGTATCATTTCTTTTAAGCTCATTTTAATAATCGCTCCCATATCGGCGCATTTCCGATAGGCTTCAGTTTGATGGTGGTAACAAAGTTCGTTGCGTAACTGATTGATTTTCTCAGGAGTAGATATGCTGTCGCCACTCATGGTATCCAACAGTTCTTTTAACATAAACTTGGCGGCGTTAATTCTTTTGGCAATTAGGGTTCGCTCTTCTACCTGATATTGGTACACCGATTCAGGCGTCAGCAGCTTGATGCATAGCTCAACAATGGCGTAGTTTTCTTTGAAATATTGTGGCAGATAGAACGATTTCCTTCCTTCATAAGCTTGTTGATCGAAATCGATTGCCCGAATTCGGTAGTGGACTTCTTCGAAATCGGGTGTGATGTCGATAACATAATTGTACGATCGCATGTCGCCAAGTAATCGCACAAAACATCGCTCGTTGAATTTCACAAATTCTTTCGCCAAACGAATTGCATTAACGTCTTTATTCGATAAATGTTGTTTGATAAACATGTCGCCGGGAATTCCCGCAATATGTTCTTCTACCAGCGTTTCTTCATTCACAAAATAGCTGATGCGGTTAGGCGATAAAATATGCTCCAACTCCAATCCGTAAATACGTGATGCATCGGCTTTCTTGATGTAGAAATAGTCGTAGTTGTCGTTGAAGTTATTTACGATACGAATGCGAAAGGGCTTCGAATTTCCGAAGGTGCAATAATCCACTCGGTCTACATACAAATGCTCCATTACGCTGATGTCGCCACCCGTTTTTAGTTGAGCGTAGATGCCGCTCAGCGCTTTGTTGAGGGATTCAATCTCTCCTTGAGGGTATAGTACCGTTTCCCAAAGCGTGTCTTTTCCTTTGCGATCGTAAAGGGGGAATGAACTTTGGAAGCGAAGCAAATCCTGATAGTGGATTTCCGATTGCACCGTCCTTCCATAGTTCTTCAAATATTTCTGAAGACGCTCATAAATAGGGTAGATGGGCTTTTTTTGAAGATCGTCGAACGCTTCCATCGTTGTTATTTAATTCTTTCGATCAAATATAGTCCGTCTCTGATAGGTAGCAAAACTTTGTTCGCTCTTTCGTCGGCATTTACTTTTTCGTTGAAGGCTACAATCCATTTTGTATCACGATCCCAGTTCTTTTCTTCTTTTAACACATTTCCGCTCCATAAAACATTATCGGCAATAATATATCCTCCGATGTTTAGCTTTTCGAAGGCTAAATCATAATAGGTGGAATAGCTTTCTTTATCGGCATCGATGAATATTAAATCGAATTTTTCATTTAATCCGGGAATAATTTCTCTCGCATCTCCACAAATAATTTCACTCTTGCTTGCTATGCCTGCTTTGTCGAAATAGCTGCACACCATTTCGTGCAATTCGTCGTTGATGTCGATTGTGATGAGCTTGCCGTTTTCGCTTAAGCCTTCTGCTAAACATATTCCCGAATAACCGGTGTAAGTTCCGATCTCGAGTATGTTTTTGGGTTTTATCATTCTGCTGATCATCGCTAAAAATCGTCCTTGCAGATGTCCCGAAAGCATGCGTGGCGACAATACTTTGGCATGCGTATTTCTGTTGAGTTCTCTCAATACATCACTTTCATTTGTTGAATGATCTTCGCAGTATTTTAGTAGTTCGTCGCTGATAAATTCCATTTTCTTTTTGATTTATTTTTTGCTCGATGAGCATTATTCGCCCAATCGGTTTAATCCCGCTTTTGCTTTTTGATCGAGACTATTCTGGTATTCGTGATTCTTTATGCTAAGCGTTTTCTGATAGTATTCTTTGGCTTTTTCTTTGTTGTTGTCTTCTTCGTAAAGCTGACCTAACAATAATGCTGAGTTAGCAGCGAAGTAATAGGTTGAAGAGCTTCCGTTTTTAATAGTGGATTCATAAAACTCTATTGCTTTCTCTCGTTTTCCGGTTTTTTCGAATATCCGCGCCAAGCGATAGGTGAATTCGAGTTGATCTTTTTGAGAGGTGAAATTACTCATCGGTTTACCCGCTAATTCGTTTAATGCTTTGTTGTAATATCCCCCATCGAATAATAGTCTGCTCCGAAGTAAAATGATATTGGGAGCGATGCCGTTTTTAGCTTCTGTAATGGCTTGTTTGTCTTCATCGGTAAAGTCTTCTCCTTTGTTAACTACTTTGCATTTGTTGATGTAGAATTTATAGCCTTTGTTGTCACCCTGTACTAAGCGCGTCCATGCCAATCGCTGCCAAGCCGATTTGATATAACTTTTGCCTTTGTATTTGGAAGTATATTTTAAAAAACAAGCTTCAGCACCGGCATCTAAATTGTGAAGCCTTGCATTGCCTTCCATAAAATCGAGATAATAGATCGATAATGCTTCCGGTTCTTTTTTGCGGTTCGAGAGTAGTCCGATAATGCTGTCGTTTTCGGCATTTGCCGAGTGGAAAATACATTTCGCGAAGAGTAACAACGGTTTTTGTTCAATATTTTCGATCGATGAGAATCTGCTGCGAATAGGTGCCGTGTTTTTGTTTTTGCGATCGATATTCATCTCAAGAAATGTTAAGAGAACATTTGTTTCATCTCTCAAAAAAGCAATATCGCTTGATTTGAATGTTGCATTATAAAGGTCGCGCAGTTCATTCAGTCCTTGGGGTACCGTACCATCGAGACCTATCAAATTTCCTGCCCATTGATACGATTTCGGAATAGATCCCACTGCGGCGTGAATGAGTCCTAATCCCCTGAGGTTGGGCTTAAAATCGGGATAAGCTTTATTGTTTTCGTTTAGCAGTTTATAAGCTCTGCGGACATCAAATGCCGCCGAAACAAACTCCTCATCTTTAATTCGCGAAATTGCTTTTTGAAGATACATTTCACCCATGAAGAATTTTTTATAGGGCGAAGCATCTGTATTGTTTTCGAGAATGGTGATGCGCTGATCGTTATGCGTTTTTAATTGGTCGATGGCGGTTTTATCTTCCGACAAAAAAGACTTCAAAAACTCCATTTGGCTTTCAATGTACAGCGGAACTAAGTTCTTCGGATGCGCCCTTCTTTCAGCTTTTAATTGCTGTGCGGTCTTCTTGAAATTCAACTGTTGCAAAGCTGAATAAGCTTCAGAGCATGTAGGTGTCCAACGAAAATCAGCCCGACAATATCCGGACAACAAAAAGAAGACTACCATCAGCCAATTACGCATGCCACGAATCTACAAATATTTGAAGCATGATAATTGAACGATTGATGAAATTATCTCCCTTAAAGTTTTTAGTTATCAAGTCATTGTTTTTGCTTTTTATTGGATTGATTTAATTGAAGATTACTAGTTTTTCGGGATTTGATATGATGAGGGAATAAATCCATTTAATCTGTGGTCGCCGTTAGGCGAATCTGTGTCATTCGTGTTCTTTTAGGTTCAGAAATGGTTCGCGTTAATAATCGATTTTTATTAACACATCTCAATATTCTTCCACTTTTTAGGGTCAATTTCATTCACCTTCTTAACTTCGCAAATTATCTCGTAATACCTATGAACCTTATACTCGCCGACGATCAATTTCGTGATCAACTATTGCCATTCGCTTTTACGCGTCCTGTAGCCGATATCAGAGTGGGAATTTTAACCATTCGTCATAAATGGGAAATGTTGTTGAAAATCCCTCAGGGAACTTCAGGTTCACTGACTTCTTTTTACCTCTCGGGACGTTTTCCGCTTTCGGAGGGTAAAGATTGTTTGTTGATCAACGGTTCCTTGTTGCCTGATGCAAATACATTAAAGGCTATTCAAGCATTAAAGCCGAATCAGCAGTTAGTTTGGGAGGGACGATTAATTGCGGCTATGCTCGACCGTGATAAGTTGGTTGGCAAGGATCATGTTCTGCCTTTTGATGAGTTAGAGTCGATTCCTTATGTTGGAACGCCTGATTTATTGAACAATGTTTGGGAAATATTTACAAAAAATGATGCAGCCTTAAGAGCTGATTTTCAGTTGCTCACAAAAGGCCGTCGTTCAGAGGTGATATCAGGGTCAAATCAGACTATTCAGCCGGATCAAATCTTTATCGAAGCAGGAGCCAAAGTAGAATGTGCCATTTTGAATGCTTCTACGGGACCAATTTATATCGGTAAAGATGCAGAAGTGATGGAAGGTTGTATGGTTCGCGGACCATTTGCCTTAGGCGAACATGCCGTATTGAAAATGGGTGCGAAGGTTTATGGGGCAACTACTATCGGTCCGGGATCGAAAGTAGGAGGTGAGGTAAGTAATTCAGTCATTTTTGCAAACTCTAATAAAGCGCACGATGGCTTCCTTGGAAATAGTGTCCTAGGCGAATGGTGTAACCTTGGTGCCGATACCAATAACTCGAACCTGAAGAATAATTACTCCGAAGTGAAAATATGGAATTATCCTGCGGCTGATTATAAAGGAACGGGATTGCAATTCTGCGGATTGTTTATGGGCGATCATAGTAAATGCGGAATTAATACCATGTTTAATACCGGTACAGTGGTGGGAGTTTTTGCCAATGTGTTTGGAGCAGGATTCCCCGAAAAATTCATTCCTTCCTTCTCTTGGGGCGGAACAGGCGAGTCAGAAGTGTTCTTGCTCGATAAAGCACTGGCATTAGCTGAAAAGGTGATGGCCAGAAGAAATATTGTAATGACGGAAGCTGACAGGAACATTTTGTCGCATTTGTTCATGATACAACTGAAACCTGCCTCCGATATCTAACAGGAATGCCATTGGCATTATCATTGAAAGGCAAGGGAATCGCTAAGTAAAATGCGTTTTTCGAGCGATTTCTGTCAATTTGTCACAAAACTAACTATGCAATCAGATCAAAACTTCAATAATTTGCCATTATCTGCCATCGGAATCAACGACGACGAGCCGGAATTAATTCCGTTGCTTACCAACGAGGACGAAGAGCAGATGAATAATGAAAAGATGCCCGAAGTGGTGTCGATTCTTCCATTACGTAATACTGTTCTTTTTCCGGGCGTTGTAATCCCGATTACAGTAGGACGCGATAAGTCTATTAAGCTCATCAAAGATGCTTATGCTTCCGACCGAATTATCGGCGTTGTTTCGCAGAAAGATGTGAGCATAGAAGATCCAAAAATCAGCGATTTAAATCAAATCGGTACCGTAGCTCAAATCCTTCGCATGTTGCGTATGCCTGATGGAAATACGACCGTGATTATTCAAGGTAAGCGTCGTTTCAAAGTAAAAGAAATGGTGCAAGAAGATCCGTATTTGAAAGCTTCTGTTGAGCCTTTTTCTGATTCAGTAAAAGCCGATAAAGATCAAGAGTTCAGTGCAATCGTCGATTCGTTGAAAGATATCTCTATGCAGATCATTCAGCAGTCGCCGAATATTCCTACCGAAGCATCATTCGCCATTCGTAATATCGAGAGCCCATCTTTCCTCATCAATTTCATATCATCGAATATGAATGCTGATGTGGATAAAAAGCAGTTCTTACTCGAGATGAATAATCTGAAAGATCGTGCAACGAAAGTATTGGAACATCTTACCAAAGAGTTACAAATGCTCGAGTTGAAAAATCAGATTCAGAGTAAAGTAAAAACAGATCTCGATAAACAACAACGTGAGTACTTTTTAAATCAGCAACTAAAAACAATTCAAGAAGAGTTAGGAGGAAATACTCCCGATAAAGAATTGAGTGAGATGCGCGAGCGTGCTCGTTCAAAGAAATGGTCGAAGGCTGTTGAAGAAGTGTTTAATAAAGAGATGGAGCGCTTGGGTAGAATTAATCCCGCAGCTGCTGAATACTCGGTGACATTAAACTACCTCGATTTATTACTCGAACTTCCTTGGGAAGAATTTACAGAAGATAATTACGACTTGAAACGCGCAACCAAAGTGTTGAATCGCGATCATTTCGGATTAGATAAAGTAAAGACACGTATCTTAGAATACTTGGCGGTGATTAAGTTGAAAAACGATATGAAATCGCCTATCATGTGCTTAGTTGGTCCTCCGGGAGTTGGTAAGACTTCACTCGGAAAATCGATCGCCGAAGCACTGGGAAGAAAGTATGTGAGAATGTCGTTAGGTGGATTGCGTGACGAAGCTGAAATCCGTGGACATCGTAAAACGTATATCGGAGCGATGCCGGGACGAATTATTCAGAATATTAAAAAATCAAAATCGTCGAATCCTGTTTTCATCCTCGATGAAATAGATAAGTTGACAAACGATTTTCACGGTGATCCTTCATCGGCTTTATTAGAAGTATTAGATCCTGAACAAAATACTGCGTTCTATGATAATTATGTAGAGCTGGAATACGATTTGTCGAAAGTATTATTCATCGCGACAGCCAACTCATTAAGCAGCATTCAACCTGCATTGCGCGATCGATTGGAGATTATTGATATCAGCGGATATACACTCGAAGAAAAAACGCATATCGCTATTAATCACTTAGTGAAAAAGCAGTTGGAAGCGCATGGATTAAAAGCGGGACAACTTTCTTTTTCGCCTGCGATCTTGAAAAAAATTATTGAGCAATACACATGGGAGTCAGGCGTACGTACGCTGGAGAAATGCATTGCAGGAGTAGTGCGATCGGTTGCTAAGATGGTTGCATTAGAGGAGAAAGCGCCAACAAGAGTGTCGGAAGAGTTAGTGCATAAAGCATTAGGCGCACCGAGATTCATGCCTGATAAATTGATTAATAATGATGTTGCAGGTGTTGTTACAGGACTTGCATGGAATGCAAATGGCGGAAGTGTATTGTTTATTGAGAGTAGTTTAAGCAAAGGAACAGGTAAGCTTACCTTAACCGGAAACTTAGGCGACGTGATGAAAGAATCGGCCGTAATTGCATTAGCATATTTGAAAGCACATGCTGCTGAATTCGATATTGATGCAAAAGCATTTCATCAATGGGATATTCATACGCACGTCCCTGAAGGCGCTACGCCGAAAGACGGACCATCAGCCGGCATAACTATGTTGACATCGTTAGCAAGCATCTTTACTCAACGTAAGGTGAAAAATAAAATCGCCATGACGGGAGAGATTACACTCAGAGGAAAAGTATTGCCGGTAGGAGGAATTAAAGAAAAAATTCTTGCTGCTAAACGAGCAGGAATTAAAGAAATTATTTTGAGCAGCGACAATAAAAAAGATATCATGGAAATCAAGAAAGATTATATCAAAGATTTAGTATTCCATTATGTAGATACAATGTCGCAAGTAATTGATATTGCATTAACAACTCAAAAGGTGAAAAATGCATTACAAATTACAGAACTTGAAAAGAAAGATTCGAAGAAATAATAATAAAAATTTTACTCTGATAGCCTCGTCAAAAGCGAGGCCTTTTTTATTACATAAAGCTCTCAGCTATGATCTTTGGATTGATAGAATTTCACGAAAATATATCTAACCCCAAACCTTAAATTAAATCTACATTAAAATCTCACCTCTCGCTTTGCGAAACCTCGAACCTCGAACCTTGAACCTACTCCCCGCACTTTTTACAACCTGCCGCATTATAACATGTAGTTCCGGTTGTACAAGCATAAGCAGGAGTTGTTTCTCTCACTGCATAATTCACATTACTTCCACTATTAGCAATTGCATATATTCCATAATTATTAGCACCGGTAATAGTTGAACTGAAGTAACCGCCATAACTATTGGTCGAATTTGCCCCACTCATTTCAGCAACAAATCCATATTTATATGCTGCTTTACATGCAGCTTCGTTTTGCGCATAATAATTATATGCATTTTGAACATTAGAACTTCCTGTATTTCTACATCTGTTAAAGATGCCATACATTGTTACACCGGAATTACTTGTTGTATTATCAACTGCAATAACCATTCCTGTAGTTCCTGTTCCACCAGCGACATCAATACGAGAGCCAATTGCAGTTGATAAACTACTGGTCACTTCTTGTTCAATCATTAATCCAATATCATCATATCCGTTTGGGCCATCAGTATGGTCATAAATATGCAGTTGAGCACCAGGACCATTTGTTCCAATCCCAACTCTACCATAGTTTGTTCCTCCACTTATAGTAAGTCTATTACTTAATGAACCTCCTCCTCCTACATTTCCTGTTCCAAAATAAATTTCTTTATCTTCCCAATTATATAGTGATACCGCACCTGTATTATCATTTATAATTCTAAATCCATCAGTTGATGATGTGCCGGTTGTAGAATTTGTTAATTGAAGACCTGCATTACTTGCAGCAGAAGTATGAACATGTAAGTTTGTTTGTGCTGAAAAATTATTCCAATCTCCTAAACCAAGCCAACCTCTATCTGAACCTGTACCACCAACAAATTCTGCACAGTTTGTTGTAGTTGTGGTAGCTGCCCCTGTTGATAGGTGTAAATGGCCTCTTGTACTATATATGTTAAAAGCATTGCCAGTATTTCCAATCCATAACCGTCCTATTTCTTGTGTACCTCTAAACATTCTCCAAGCATCAGCATTAGTAGATACCGTTCTGAAGCTTTCCGTTGAGCCGGAAGGGGCAACATGTAACCATGAGGCGGGTGTTGTTGTTCCAAGTCCAAGTTCTCCGGTGGATAAAAATCTGGCCGCTTCAGAATTTGAAGTAAAAATTTTAAATGGATTACTATTTGTAGTACCTACAAAATCAGTTAAACCGGTTGCATTTCCTGATAATGACCAGTTTTGGGCACGTGTGTCCAGCGTTGGAATTAAAAGTACAATTATGCACACCTTAATAAGATTAATTGTTTTCATTTTTTTAAATTTTTATGATTTTAAACACTTGTGATAAATCATCCTCAAACTTTATAAAATAGAAGCCTTTGGACAAGGTAGATAGGTCGTTTTCATTTACACCAATTTCTACATAATTTTCATAAACAACTTGTCCAAGATTATTATAAACATAAAATTTATTTTTCTTTTTGGATTTAATATAAATTAATGTGCTAATTGGATTTGGAAATATTTCAGTTTTGTTTGAATAAGCTAGATTATTGTTTAAATTACTTGTTGTTGTGCATGTTGAATCATCTGAAAGACATATGTCGTCAATATAATAATAGGCTCCTTGTCCAAATAATAAAAGTGTATCAGTGTGTTGTGCGTCAAAAAAATTTCCAAGATATAAATATGTATAACTACTGTCCGCAACAAATTGAAAACTCATTTCAGTCCAATTAGTAGTGTCAGTTATTATTGAATCACTATAAGCTGTACATTGATTGACTGGATATAGTGGATTGAATTGAGAATTATATTGGACGTTGCTTAATTTTATGCCTAGTTTATTGCTAAAAACACCAATGTTTTGCCAGCCACCAAAGGCACAGGAAACATTCATATGGTAATAATAAGTAATTCCGATATTCAATGAATGAACTAGTTGAACACCAATATATTCTCGATAATTAGCAAATAATGGCGAATTAAGAGCGGTAATCAAACCAATGTAGCCTTCGCCACTATGAGAATATTGAAACCCTAGGCCATTATAAGGAACTGAAGCTTGTCCGGTTGATTGGTTTACGGGAGCACATGAATTGAAGTAATCAGGAGATTCACCTGCGGGAAACCAATTTGTTAATTTATATATTTCGTCACCATACTGACCACTAATATTCGCAGGACAAGCTATTGTATCCTCAAAACTTGGATTGGGCACAAGGTTCATTTGAGCCTCGGAAGGATGGTTTTTTAAAATTAAAAGGAACAATAAAAACAGCTTTTTCATGGCACAAAGGATTAAAAAGGGTAATCAAATATAAGAAGAATTTTGAATTGTAATAAATACAGAAAAATATTTAATCAAGAATTTAAGCTAAGTTCCAAATAATTTCTGATTAAAGGTAAGTAGCATCCAATTGTTTACGAATACAGCTAATAAATATTGTCTATAAATAGGCTACCGAAAATTTCAAAGGGTTAATATGGGCAATAGTTTTTTTTATGCCAAATTATTCCAATCACCTAAACCAAGCCAACCTCTATCTGAACCTGTACCACCAACAAATTCTGCACAGTTTGTTGTAGTTGTGGTAGCTGCCCCTGTTGATAGGTGTAACGGACCTCTTGTACTATATATGTTAAAAGCATTAGCAGAACTTCCAAACCATAACCTACCTAATTCTTGCGTGCCTCTAAACATTTTCCAAGCATCAGCAGTAGATGTGGAAGAAGATACCGTTCTGAAGCTTTCCGTTGAACCGGAAGGGGCAACATGCAACCATGAGGCGGGTGTTGTTGTTCCAAGTCCAAGTTCTCCCGTTGCTGCCAACATCATTTTTGGTGTTCCAAAATTCCCGGCTCCGGTGTTTGTGTAGAATTCAATACCATAATTACCTTCGTGTTTGATTCGAAGTGGGTTGGATGGTGACGTATTCCACCCTACATAATCTGTGGCAGAAAAACCAGAATTATTTGCACTTGTTGTAACTTGTGCTCTTAATTGAGTGCTCATTATAAATAAGCACGAAATAATGAAGAGTTGTTTTTTCATAAAAATAGGTTTTAAAGTTTAAAGAACTTGTATACTGAAATATTGTTTTCTTTTTTAAAAGAGGCAATATAAATCCCTTTCGAAATCATCCCCAGGTTAATTCTTCCTTCTAACGAATTTACTCTTTCACATTTTAATAACTTGCCGCAAATGTCATAAATATTTATTTCGTCAATTATTTGGCTGGAATTAAACTGAAAATAATCCTGTAAAGGATTCGGCCAAAATTTAATTCCGGTTGGACTTACCTCATTAAGACCTGTCCAAGTTTCATTATATATTGAATCTGTTGTGACACATACATCATCTATAAAATAATAAGCAGAAGTAGCAAAAGGAGTTACAATTAATGTGTCAGTGTGTAAGTAATCATAAAAATTACCTATACATACATAATTGTAATTTGAATCTGCAATGAACGAACCGCTAACTTTATGCCAATTGATTGAATCAGTTAATAATGAATAAAACTTCAAATGCGAAAAATTATCAATAGGCGCAGGATTAGAAATTGAATATGAATTGGTGAAAAACCTTAAACCTATATTATTACTTGCGAAACCAGTGTATCTTTCAGCAAGAACAGCATAAAATGAAAAATAGTACTTCATTCCAATTTGCATTTGTGTGTTTAGTTGATTGCCAGCAAATTCTCTGTAATTATTCCCCGAAGGTGAATTGTACTTATAGTAAGTGGCGACAGCGCTATAGGC
>ENA-UPSM01005399-UPSM01005399.1-activated-sludge-metagenome-genome-assembly--contig:-NODE-5399-length-12613-cov-7.882784_pt1 | contig 12613 bp, 12 predicted proteins | sample MGYA00238181_ERZ773283 | MGnify/ENA primary metagenome ERZ773283 (study PRJEB29023, sample SAMN05720199) | activated sludge metagenome | isolation source: Anaerobic digester | place: Japan... | reverse complement strand
GGCGTCAGCCGCCGAGGTTGATCGGCTTGACGAGGTCGGCGTAGATGAGCAGCGCCGTGAAGCCGAGCAGCACCATCGACACGGTGTACGCGACGGGCAGCGCCTTCGCGACGTCGACGTAGCCGGGGTCCGGCCGCCCGCGCAGCTTCGCGATCTGGCGCTTGAGCCCCTCCCACAGGGCCCCCGCGACGTGACCACCGTCGAGGGGGAGCAGCGGGATGAGGTTGAAGATGAAGAGCATGAAGTTCAGCGCGGCGAGCAGGCCGACGAGGAACCAGATCTTGTTCCCCACCCCTTCACCGACGAACGCGTCGTACTTGCCCTCGGTGGCCTCCCCCGCGACCCGGCCCACGCCGACGACGGACATCGGGCTGTCGATCTCTCGCTCGGCCCCGCCGAACGCGGCCTGCCAGACCCCGACCATCCGCGACGGGATGTGGACGATGGCTTCGGCGGTGCGGCTCACGTAGGTGCCGATGATGCCGGGCACGGCCGTGACCGGCTGCTGCACGTACTCGACGGGGGCGGTCGTGCGCACGCCGAGGAAGCCGGCCTCGGTGGTCTGCTCGGTGCCGTCCGCGGTGGTGACCGGCACACCGTCGGCGTCGAGGACCGGCACGACGTTGCGGATCGGCGTCGCCGTGACGGTCAGCTGCTCGCCGTCGCGCTCGAGGACGATCGTCACTGCCTGGTCGACGCGCGGGCGGATCAGGGTGCTGATGTCACGGGTGTCGTCGATGGGCTGGCCGTCGATGGACAGGATCAGGTCGCCGGGCAGGATGCCGGCCGCGAGCGCCGGCGTGTCGGGCTGGTTCGTGCAGGTGGTCGCGTCCCCCGCCTCGGTCACCGGGACGACGCACTGCGACACCGACGCGACGACCGCACCGGGCTGGGCCGTGGCCACCCCGTGCACGGTGACGAGCAGGGTCAGCAGGAAGACACCGATGAGCAGGTTCATGGTCGGGCCGCCGAGCATGACGATGACCTTCTTGGGCACCGACAGCCGGTAGAAGACCCGGTTCTCGTCGCCGGGACGCACCTCCTCCAGGCTGGCCGCGCGCGCCTCGTCGACGAGCTGGCTGAACCGGCCCGTGCTCGACACGCGCACGGTGCCGGGGTCGTCGCCCTTGCGCGGGGGGAACATGCCGATCATCCGGATGTACCCACCCAGCGGGATCGCCTTGACCCCGTACTCCGTCTCGCCGCGACGGCGTGACCACATCGTCGGGCCGAAGCCGACCATGTACTGCGTCACGCGGACCCCGAAGCGCTTGGCCGGCACGAGGTGCCCCACCTCGTGCAGGGCGATCGACACGGCGATCCCGGTGGCCATGAAGAGCACACCGAGGATGAAGGCGAGCGTGCTCAACGGTTCTCCTGGATCTGGTCGTCGTCGACGGCGATGCCGATGAGGTCGGCGGCGCGGTGACGGGCCCACCGGTCGGCGGCGAGCACTCCCTCAACGCTCGAGGCGTCGAGTTCGCTCCCAGTGTGCGCCTCGACGACGCGTTCCACCGTGTCGACGATGTCGGTGAACGAGATCACCCCGTCGTGGAAGGCGTCGACGCACACCTCGTTGGCGGCGTTGTACACGGCCGGGAAGGTGCTCCCGGCCTCGCCGACCCGGCGGGCGAGGCGCACGGCGGGGAAGGCGTCGTCGTCGAGCGGGTGGAACTCCCAGCTCTGGGCCAGGCTCCAGTCGCACGGCACGTCGACGTCGGTCAGCCGCTGCGGCCAGGACAGCCCGAGCGCGATCGGCACGAGCATGCGCGGCGGGCCGAGCTGGGCGATCGTCGAGCCGTCGTGGAACTCGACCATCGAGTGGATCTGCTGCTGCGGGTGCACGACGACGTCGATGCGGTCGAAGGGGATGTCGAAGAGCAGGTGGGCCTCGATGACCTCCAGCCCCTTGTTGACCAGCGTCGCGGAGTTCGTCGTGATGACCCGCCCCATCGAGAAGTTGGGGTGGGCCAGCGCCTGCTGCGGGGTGACATCGGCGAGCTCGGCGCGGCTGCGCCCGCGGAACGGGCCACCGCTGGCCGTCACGACGAGGCGGCGCACCTCGTCGGCCCGCCCTCCTCGAAGGCTCTGCGCGATGGCGCTGTGCTCGGAGTCGACCGGCACGATCTGGTCGGGCGCGGCGGCCGCCTTGACGAGCGGCCCCCCGATGATCAGCGACTCCTTGTTCGCCAGCGCCAGCACCGAGCCCGCCTCGAGGGCTGCCAGGGTCGGCCGCAGACCGATCGACCCGGTGATGCCGTTGAGCACGACGTCGGCGCCACACCCCGCGGCGATCGTCGCGGCATCCGCGCCGACCACGACATCGGTCACGGATGCCGGCCGGCCGGCATCCGCTGCCGCCGCGGCGATCGCGGCGCGAACGTCCTCAACCTGGCCGCGTGCGACACCGACGAGCGGCACGTCGAACTCGACGGCCTGACGTGCGAGCAGCTCGACGTTGCCCCCGGCGGTGAGGGCGGCCACGGTGAAGGCACCCGGGTGCGCGGCGATGACCTCGAGGGCCTGGGTGCCGATCGAGCCGGTGGAGCCGAGGACGGCGACGGAGCGGGAAGTCACGGAAACCATTGTCAGCGCTCGATGACGCACACGTGAAACCGGGGATGGGCTAGGGCCACCTCACCGAGCACCCCGTTCAGCTGTGCCGCCGCGAACGGGTCGTCGCGCTGGAGGGCCAGGACGCCGTCGACGACGAGCTCAGCCTCCCCGTCCTCGTGCCTGGCGAGGTGCTCGAGCAGGTCGGCGAGGGCGTCGAGGTTGCCGCCGAACCACCCGGGGAAGTCCAGGGCGTCGGCGAAGGCCGCGAGGGTGGCGGACTTGGTCTCCCCCGCGACGACGAGACGCACGACGCGACCGCGCGCCACGGCATTCGCGACGAGGGCGTCGACGTCGACCGGCGGCCGGAGGTGGCGGATCACACCCCCATCCTCCCCCGACTTCTTGCGCTCCAGCCACCTGCCGCCCCGGCAGATCGGGTGGCTGGCGTGCAAGAAGTCGCGGTCAGGTGGTGAAGATGCGCTCCTCGATGAGTCGTTCGGTGACGACCCGCGCCTGCGGGTGGAAGCGCCCGTGCTCGAAGTCCTTCTCGACCTCGAGCTCGACGTGCCCGAGCCCGTGCCGGTTCTTCTCGACGGTGATGACGGCCCAGCGCCGGAAGCGCTGCACGCTGCCGAGGTCGTAGACCAGGTGCTCGCGCGAGACGATGTTCTCCTTGCTCGACAGGATGAGCACGAGGTCGGCCTCGTAGGCCAGGGCCGACGAGGCCGACCAGGTCGCGGGTGCGCATCCGGTGCCCGGCACCCAGACTCTCGCGATCGGCCGCGGAGATGCACACGACGGGGCACTCGAGCTCGAGGGCCATGTCCTTGAGCGTCTCGGTGACGACGGTGACCCGCGCGACCTCATCGCCCGCCGCGCCGTCGAGCGGCACCTTCTGGAGGTAGTCGACCATGACCATCGGGGGCTCGTCGGCCTCCTCCCGCACCTCCGCCAGCACCCGGGCCACCTCGGCGGGGGTCGTGTCGCTCGTCGACTCGTGGATGTGCAGCCGTGGTGCGTAGTCGAGCACGGCCGCGAGGGCGTCGGCGCCGTACGGGATGCCGGCGAGCGCCTCGGCGAGGCCGCGGCGGTCGGGGTCGGGCGCCTCGAAGACGGCCCGGACGGCATGGACGTCCGCGGCTGCCGCCGGGTGCTGGCCGGCCTCGACGGCAAGGCACGACGCCTCGAGGGCGATGAGGCGCTGGATGAGGGTTCCTGCCTCGTGCTCGAAGGAGAAGACCACCGCGTGGCGGCCGGTGCGCACCGCGTTGCGCACCATCTGGAGCGCGATCGTCGTCTTGCCCGACCCCTCGCTGCCCCCGAGCAGGACCAGTTCGCCGGAGCGCAGGCCGCCGTCGAGCGTGGCGTCGAGCAGGTCGAACCCGGTGGGCCAGACCGTGGCCCCGGGTCGCGCTCCTCGGCGCAGCGACGCGTCGGCCTCGTCGAGCAGGTCCTTCACCGAGCGGCGGCGGTCGACGTGGCGGGCGCTACGGGTGGCCGGGGCAGCGGCATCCGGGCTGTGGCTCATGGAGGACATGACACCACTGACGCGCGGCTGCGCGTGACGTTTCGGCGGGCCACGTCCTAGGAGTTTGCCTCGCGACGCCGCGTGCGAGCGCGCTCGAGCTCCGCAAGGTCGGCCGTCCAGGGGCCGTGTGGATCGAGCGCGGCACAACCGCCATCGACGAAGGCGCGCACCCGTGTCCGAAACCCGTCGAGCCCGTCGACGAGCGTGTACTCGACCCGGTACTCGGGTTCCGAGGCGCCCTCGCCCCTCGTCACCGTCGTGATCCGGGCGACCGAGTCCGCGTAGAAGTGCAGCTGGAGCCCTTCAACCAGCTGCTCGTCCTCGATCGTGAACACCTCGTTGTCCGGGGCCGAACGGCTGGCGACGAACTCCCAGAAGGCGGCGCCAGCGGTGCGGCTATCGCCAGGAGCCCACGGCTGCGCCACCTCCTTGTCGTCGGTGAACGTCAGCCCCGCCGTCCTCACCCCGCCCGGACCACCTGCACGGTCACCCACCCCCTCGGCGTCGTCCTCCTCCGGAAGGTTCTTCGAACGAGCCCTGACCTCCGAGCACATGAGGAATCTCACGGTGGCCACCGCGTCGTCCGCCAGTTCAGGGTGGGCGGCACGCACGGCCTCCTCGGCCACGGTCGCCACCCGCTCCCATGCTGCCTTGTCCGCGGCCCCCCTTCCATGGCGTGGGTCCGGGCCGATGCGCATCCCCGCGGTCGCCCGCTCCGCCGTGGCGATCACCCGCAGCACGTCGGGCAGCAGTGCAGGATCGACCTCGTCCGGAAGGCGTTTCGGCAGCGTCGCGCCGTGCACGTACTGTCCGGTGAACCGAAGGATGGCGGTGTCGAGTGGTGCCAACGTGACGCCACGTTGCGCGCGCCGCCGGTTCGCCTCGTATTCCTCGACCCGGCGCCGGTCGGGGGTCACGGTCGCTTCTGACAGGGCCGCCCAGACCTTGCCGTCGTCGAGCAGGTCGATGTCGCCGCCGTGGGCCATGAGCAGGCGCCAGTCCCACCGGATGCCCCGGAACAGGGCGTCGACCTCGTCGGGCGTGCCCAGGAGGGTGGGGTCCAGCAGCGCGACGGCAGCCTCCACGTCGAGATCGCCATGGCTCCCGGCGTCCGTGCACAGCGGTAGCACGGCACTCCACAGCAGCAGGTGCCTCCTCAGGTCCGCCTCGATCACAGCGGCCCGCACCTCGTCGACCGGGAATCTGAAGACCCGAGGATCATGGTTGGCGTCCGCCCCGGCGGCGAGCTCGATGGACAGCCCGCTCTCGCCCCGGACCACGGCAGGGAACCAGCCCTGACGGGTGAACACGACGTCGCGCACGGATCTGCTCCTCGTTCGCTCCCCGACCAGCAGCCTCAGAGGGCGATGCCGACGTACTTCGTCTCGAGGTACTCGTCGATGCCCTCGAAACCGCCCTCGCGGCCGAAGCCCGACTGCTTGACGCCACCGAACGGCGCCGCAGGGTTGGACACGATACCGGTGTTGACGCCGATCATCCCGAACTCCATGGCCTCGGCCACCCGGATCATCCGGTTCTGGTCGTTGGTGTAGATGTAACCGACGAGTCCGTACTCGGTGCCGTTCGCCTTGGCCACGGCATCCGCGTCGTCGGTGAACGTGCACACCGGCGCGACCGGCCCGAAGATCTCCTCACCGAGGCACCGGCTGTCGGCCGGCACGTCGGCGAGCACGGTCGGTGCGTAGAAGAACCCCTTGCCCGGCACGGGCGCGCCACCGGTGAGCACGCGGGCCCCCTTGCCGACGGCGTCCTGGACGAGCTCGTCGACCTTGTCGCGGGCCTTGCCGGTGATGAGCGGGCCGACGTCGACCCCCTTCTTGGTGCCCTTGCCGACGACGAGCGCGCCCATGCGGGCCGCGAGCTTGGTCGCGAACTCCTCGGCGAGCGACTCGTGGACGAAGAACCGGTTCGCCGCCGTGCAGGCCTCACCGATGTTGCGCATCTTCGCGAGCATCGCCCCGTCGACGGCCGCGTCGACGTCGGCGTCCTCGAAGACGAGGAAGGGGGCGTTGCCGCCGAGCTCCATCGACAGGCGCAGCAGCTGCTCGGCCGACTGCTCGACGAGCATCTTGCCGACCGGGGTGGAGCCGGTGAAGGTCAGCTTGCGCAGCCGCTCGTCGCGGATGAGGGGCTCGCACACGGCACCGGAGTGGGTCGTGGTGACGACGTTGAGCACACCGTCGGGCAGGCCCGCCTCCATCATGACCTCGGCGAGCAGCAGCATCGTCAGCGGCGTCTCGTGGGCGGGCTTGACGACCATCGTGCACCCCGCGGCGACGGCCGGGCCGATCTTGCGGGTGCCCATCGCGAGCGGGAAGTTCCACGGCGTGATCATCAGCGTGGGCCCGACCGGCTGCTTCATCGTCAGCAGTCGCGAGGCGCCGTTGGGAGCCACCGAGTACCGGCCGTGGATGCGCACGGCCTCCTCGGCGAACCAGCGGAAGAACTCCGCACCGTACGCAACCTCACCGCGCGCCTCGGCCACGGTCTTGCCCATCTCCAGGCTCATCAGGGTGGCGAACTCGTCCGTGCGGGCGACGAGGGCGTCGAAGGCCCGGCGCAGGATCTCGCTGCGCTCGCGGGGCGGGGTCGCCGCCCAGGTCGGCTGGGCCTCGTGGGCGGCTGCCAGCGCGGCGAGCCCGTCCTCCGGGGTTCCGTCCGCACACGTCGTGAGAACGGCGCCGGATGCCGGGTCGCTCACCTCGAAGCGCGCGCCACCGCTCGCTTCCCGCCAGGACCCCCCGATGAGCAGACGGGTGGGAACGGACTCGACGAGCGACTTCTGGGTGAACGCCATGGGTGTGTCCTTCTGGGTCCGGGCGGCGGTGATCGGTGGCGGTACAGCGGTGGTGGCGAGCCTACGACTCAGCGGTCCTCGAGGCCCCACGGGGAGCCGTAGCCCTGCGGCTTCGGCGCGGCGAGCAGGTCGAGGAACGGCACGGCGTCGAAGGCCTCCGGGCCGAGCACGCCCGCGCCCGACCAGGTGCCGTTCGCGAGCAGCTCGAGGGCGACGACCGGGTTGATCGCCGTCTGCCAGACGACGCACTGGGCGCCGTAGTCGCGCATCGTGTCCGCGTTGTCGGAGACGTGGTAGAGGTAGGTGCGCCGCGGCATCCCGTCCTTGCCGGTGCCGGTCACCCACAGTCCGGCGCAGGTCTTGCCCTCCATGCGCGGGCCGATGGTCGCTGGGTCGGGCAGCACGGCGGCGACGACGTCGCGGGGGCTGACCTGCACCCCCTTGACCGTGACCGGGTCGGTGCTGTCGAGCCCGAGGGTGTGCAGCGTGCGCAGGATCGTGATCATCTCCTCGCCGAGGCCGTACTTGAAGGTCACCTTCTCGGCGTCGACCCAGCGCGGCATGAGGAGCACCTCCTCGTGCTCGACGTGCACGCACTCCACCGGGCCGATGCCCTCGGGGAAGTCGAAGACCTCGGGCTCGCTGAACGGCGGCAGCGTGAAGAATCCGGCCTCGACGTCGTAGCCGCCGTCGGAGCCCACCGCTCGGGCCTTCTCCCACACCACGGGCGGGTTCAGGCACTCCTCGATGATCGTCCACATCGAGAAGCCCGGGGCGAAGACCTCGTTGCCGTCCTCGTCGCGGATGACGAGGTTGGCACCGTCGCGGGTACCGAGCTCGTCGATGTGGCTGAACAGGTGGTCGGCGGCGTAGCGCGCGAAGACGTCGGAGAGCCCGGGCTCGACCCCGATGCCGACCAGGGCCAGGCGCCCGTCGGCCTCCCACTGCTCGGCCTGGGCCAGCTGGTCGTCGCCGAGCTTGACGCCGACCTTGGCGTACGGCTGCTCGGGGTGACGGCTCGACAGGCTCATCGCCATGTCGAGGTAGTCTGCACCGGCGGCGCGGGCGCCCTCGAAGATCGGCAGCACGAAGCGGGGGTCCACGGCGTTGAACACGTGCGTGGCACCCACCTCGCGCGCCAGCGCCTCGACCGCGCCGGCATCCGACGCATCGACGCGGGCGGCACGGAACCGGGTGTCCCCCGGGTTGCGCTCGATGACCGAGGCCACCGTGCGCTCGGAGCGGGTGAGGTCGTAGTCGGCGACCACCCACTGCTCGAAGAACGACCGTTCGGCGGCGATGCGGGCGGCGGCGTCACCGACGCCGCCGGCACCGACCATGAGGACGCGCATGGTGTTCCTGTCTCAGGGTGTCACCGGGGGTACCGGTGGTGGTGGAGGTCCGGCCCGCCGGGCTCTCGCCCGGCGGGCCGGATCAGGTCGTTCACTTCTTGCGGGCGTTGCCGATCAGCTGGCCGCCGATGACCAGCGCCAGGGCGATGACGAACATCGAGAAACCGATGACGTTGGCCTGAGCCGGGATGCCGCGCAGGTAGGAGATGTAGACGAACTTCGGGAACGTCGTCTCGTTGCCGGAGACGAAGTTGGTGATGATGAAGTCGTCGAAGGACAACGAGAACGCGAGCAGCGCCGCACCGACGATGCCCGGGAGCACCAGCGGGAAGGTGATCTTCCAGAACGTGCTGCCCGGCCCGGCGTACAGGTCCTGGGCGGCCTCCTCGAGGCGCGGGTCCAGGCTCTGCAGGCGGGCCTTGACCGTGACGACGACGAAGCTGACGCAGAACATGATGTGGGCGATGACGATCGTCCAGAACCCCAGCTGCAGACCGACGTTGGAGAAGCCCTGGACGAAGATCGTCAGCAGGCTCGCGCCGAGGACGATCTCGGGTGTGGCCATCGGCACGAAGACCAGGACGTTGCTCGTGCCGCGCCCGCGGAAGCGGTGGCGCACCATCGCGAACGCGAGCATCGTGCCGAGCACCGTCGCGATGACGGTGGCGATGACGCCGATCTGGATCGACGTCACGAGCGACTCGCAGACACCGGGGGCACCGCAGGGGTCCTTCCAGTGCTTCAGGGTCGGGCTCCCCTCGGGGTTCCACGAGATGTTGGACTTCTTGTAGTTGTTGAACGAGAAGGCGAACGTGTAGGCGACGGGCAGGAACAGGTAGAACAGCACGAGCAACGCCGTGATCATGGCGAAGCGGTTTCCGATCCAGCGGATCACACCAGTTCCTCCGTTCCGAAGCGGCGCACGTAGACGAACACCATGGCGAGGATGAGGGCCATCAACGTGAACGAGAGCGCTGCGGCCGTCGGGAAGCCACCGGGCACCCGGAAGAACTGGCTCTCGATGACGTTGCCGATCATCTTGGTGTTGTCCGACCCGAGCAGTTCGGCGTTGACGTAGTCACCGGCTGCGGGGATGAAGGTCAGCAGCGTTCCGGCGAGCACGCCCGGCATGCTGATCGGCAGCGTCACCGTGCGGAAGGTCGTGAACCCGTTGGCGTACAGGTCTCCCCCTGCCTCGATGACCCGGGAGTCCGCGCGCTCGAGCGAGGCGTAGATCGGCAGCACCATGAAGGGCAGGAAGTTGTACGTCAGCCCCGCGACGACCGCGATCCAGGTCTCGGTGATCCGGCCACCGGGGAGCAGGTGCAGGGTGTTCAGCGTCGACGCGACCGGACCCTCGTCCGCGAGGATCTGGCGCCAGGCCACGGTGCGCAGGATGAACGAGGTGAAGAACGGCGCGATGACCGCGATGAGCATGACGTTGCGCCAGCGACCGGCCTTGAACGCCATCGCGTAGGCCAGCGGGTAGGCCAGGCAGAACGCGAAGAACGTCGCGAGGGTGGCGAACAGGATCGAGCGGCCGAAGTGCGGGGCGAAGTCGGTCAGGGCCGTGACGTAGTTGCCGAAGTTCAGGTCGCGGTAGTAGTACCCGGGGTAGCCGGGGAACTGCGACTGGAGGCTGACCGAGAACAGCTGGCCGAGGGGGATGACGAAGAACACGAGCAGCCAGAGCGCACCGGGCAGCAGGAGCAGGTAGGGAACCCAGCTCCGGCCCTTGCGGTTGGGCTGCGGTGCCGGGGGCGGCGTGGTGCCACCCGCGGAACTCACGTGGGCAAGGGCGCTCATGTCAGGCCAGCCTCCGCCGCAGCCCGGGCCTCGGCCTCGTCGACGGGGACGCCGAACGCGTGGTGGGGGTTCCAGGACAGCCACACGTCGTCACCCGGACGCAGGTCGATCGGCTCGACGTCGAGGTTCTGCTCGTAGCAGCTCCACACCGTGCCGCTCGGCAGCTGCACGAGGTACTGGGTGGCGACCCCGGTGAACGACACGTCGAGCACGATGCCCTTGACGTCGTCGCCGGCACCCTCGGAGGGGCGGCGCATGACGCGCACCTTCTCGGGGCGCACACCGAACGTGATGTCGCCGTCGGTGACCGCGCTGCGCGCGATGGGGATCTTGACCTTGGTGCCCTGGATCTCGGCGACGAGGTGGCTGCCGTCACGGTCGACGACCCGGCCGCTGCCCAGGTTGGACTGACCGACGAAGTTGGCGACGAAGGCCGTGCTCGGCAGGTCGTACATCTGGGCGGGCGGGCCCATCTGCTCGATCTTCCCGTGGTTCATCACGGCCACGGTGTCGGCCATGGTCATGGCCTCCTCCTGGTCGTGCGTGACGTGGATGAACGTCAGGCCCACCTCGGTCTGGATGCGCTTGAGCTCGACCTGCATCTGACGCCGCAGCTTGAGGTCGAGGGCGCCGAGTGGCTCGTCGAGCAGGAGCACCTCGGGGCGGTTGACGATGGCCCGGGCCAGGGCCACCCGCTGCTGCTGACCACCCGAGAGCTGGGCGGGCTTGCGCGCGGCGAGGTGATCCATCTGCACGAGCTTGAGGGCATCCTCGGCGAGCGCGGCGGCATCCGCCTGTCCCCGGCGCTTGGGACCGAACGCGACGTTGTCGCGGATGGTCAGGTGCGGGAAGAGGGCGTAGCTCTGGAACACCGTGTTGACCGGACGCTCGTAGGAGCGGCTGCCGGTGAGGTCGGTGTCGCCGATGAGCAGGCGCCCGCTCGTCGGCTGTTCGAGGCCGGCCACCATGCGCAGGGTCGTCGTCTTGCCGCAGCCGGACGGGCCGAGCAGGGCGAAGAACGAGCCCCGCGGGACGACCAGGCTGAGGTCGTCGACGGCGGTGAACTCGGCGAAGGACTTCGTGACGTTCTCCAGACGCAGGTCGCCCTGTGCGTCGCGGAAACCGCTTGCGTTCTTGCGAGCCATCAGTTGCCCATCACCTTCTGCCAGATGGCGCTGTATTCCTGGTCCTCCTCGGGCGAGAGTGCCCGGAACCCTTGGATGTTGTTGTCCGCGATGAACGCCTCGCTCGGGAAGATGAACGGGCTCTCGGCGAGCTCGGGATCGGTCTTCGCGAGCACCTCCCGGGCGCCGACGACGGGGCACACGTAGTTGACCCAGGCCGCGACCTCGGCTGCGACCTCGGGGTCGTAGTAGAAGTTCATCAGGGTCTGGGCGTTGCGGCGGTGCTGCGAGGTGATCGGCACCATCATGTTGTCGCTCCAGATCGTGCCGCCCGACTCCGGGATGACGAACTCCCAGTTCTCGTTCTCGGTCTCGGCGCGCAGGATGAACAGGTCACCGCTCCAGACGATGCCGGCGACGGCGTTGCCCGACTTGAGGTCCTCGAGGTAGGAGTTGCCCTTGATCCGGCGGATGTAGCCCTCGTCCATGCGCTTCTCGATCTCGGCCACGGCCGCCTCGAACTCCGCCTTGCCGAACTCGGAGGTGATGTCGACGCCCTGGCTCTGCATGATGATGCCCACGGTGTCGCGGAACTCGCTGAGCACGACGATCTTGCCCTTGAGCTCGTCGGTCCACAGGTCGTCGAGCGTCTTGATCTCCTTGGAGACCTTGGACTTGTCGTAGCCGATGCCGGCGAAGCCGGACTGCCAGGTCAGCGAGAAGTTGCGGCCCGGGTCGAAGCTGACGTTCTGCAGCGCCGGCAGCAGGTTCGGTGCGTTGGGCATGGTGATCAGCTCGAGCGGCTGGCACAGCTGGTCGCGGATGATCCGGTTTGCCATCCAGTCGGTGAAGGTGAAGATGTCGCGCCCGATGTCCTGGCCCGCGCGAAGCTGGGGCGCGATCTTGTTGAAGTACGCGTCGTTGTCCTCGATGTCCTCGGTGTACTCGGCACGGATGCCGGTCTCGGCCATGAACCGCTCGAGGGTCGGGTACTTCTTGGTCTCCTCGTCGTAGTCGAGGTAGGCCGTCCAGTTGGCCCAGCGCACCACCTTGTCGGTGTCGGAGAGGTCCTCGGGCAGCACGAGCGAGGCGACCCCGCCCGAGGGTGGGGGCGGTGGTGCGCACGCGCTGAGCGCCGCCGCCGCGCCACCGAGGGCGGCCGTGCCGAACAGGGAGCGCCGCGTCAGCGCCGAGGACCGTGCGGCGCTGATCAGCCCGCGGGTCATGGGATCGGCCGGGGGCCGCCGTCGAAGTGCCATGTGGTGTGTTCCTCAGCTCTCGATGTTCGCCATGACGTGCTTGATGCGCGTGTAGTCCTCGAACCCGTACATCGACAGGTCCTTGCCGTAGCCCGACTTCTTGTACCCGCCGTGGGGCATCTCGGCGACGAGCGGGATGTGGGTGTTGATCCACACGCAGCCGAAGTCCA
>ENA-UPSM01005387-UPSM01005387.1-activated-sludge-metagenome-genome-assembly--contig:-NODE-5387-length-12636-cov-7.071934_pt1 | contig 12636 bp, 9 predicted proteins | sample MGYA00238181_ERZ773283 | MGnify/ENA primary metagenome ERZ773283 (study PRJEB29023, sample SAMN05720199) | activated sludge metagenome | isolation source: Anaerobic digester | place: Japan... | reverse complement strand
TCGAGGCACGCCGCCCGGCGCAGCCGCGGCGGCGTGCCTCGTGAGTATAGACGCGTGGGGGACGTGGGCGGCAGCACACGCGCGAGGGACGTGGGCGGGCAGCACACGCGCCCGCGCCTCTCACGCATCCTGCGCTACAGAGCACGCGGCACCGCTTCGGAAGCACGCGGCGCCGTTTCTTGCCACCGCAGCCGTGATGCGCTCGCGCCGGGCGTCGACCTTGAGCGTCGGAGACCTGCCTTCCGACCCCGTCGGCGAGTCTGCAGACGTCTGCCGGTCAGTGCGCGCCGCTCACGCCACCGCACCAGATCGGGTCCTCCGCCACTGCAGCGTCACTGCGCATCGCTCCAGGCCAATCACTCACGTTCAAGTTGAGGCTGAGGGCGAGACCGTTCAGGGCGGCGCGCAGCTCCTCCTGCCCGTCCATGTCGACGGCCGACAGCGTGTCGATCGCCTGCGCGTCCTTGTTCTGTACGTGCCACGAACAGACGAGGTCGTCGACCGTCGCCCGCGTCATGAACGCGACGAACGTGTCGCCGGCCGACATGTCGGATTTGGGAACGTCCGGTGGGCTTGACGAGACCCGCGGCGCGAACGAGGGTGAGGCGCCACGCCAGAGGCGAGGTGAGCCCGGCTCGTGGCCAAGGCCTTACGCATAGCGTCACCTCGCGGGACTACGGGACGGACGGGAGGGTCAGGTCAGAGGGGGAAGCCCGTCCGCGAGCCAGAGGGCGATGCCCTCGAGGATGTCGTCCTCGCTGACGAGGGCGGCCGGAGCGCCGAAGGCGCGACAGGCCGCCCGCGCGATGAGGGCGCCGGCGAGGATGACGTCTTCGCGTCCCTTCTGGATACCGGGAAGCCGGCGCCGATCGGCGCTGGTGAGCGCCCGGAACAGGCGGACGGCGGCGTCGATCTGCGCGACCGTCAGGGTGCGGCCATGCACACGGGCCGGATCGTAGACGCGCATACCGAGCTCGTGTGCGATGAGCGTCGTGAAGGTCCCCGCGACGCCGATCAACACGTCCGCGGCGGCGCGGAGGTCCGCGGGCAGGGCGACGCCAAGAAGGTCGTCGACGAAGGCGACCGCATCGCGCCACTGCGCCTCGGTAGGCGGGTCGGCAGCGAAGAAGCGCTCGGTAAGGCGGACCGCGCCCATGTCGAGGCTGCGCACGAAGCGTGGCGGCTCGCCGGGACGACCGACGGCGAACTCGGTGCTGCCGCCGCCGATGTCGACGACAACGACGTCCCGAGCGCCGACGGCGCCCGCTGTCGGCAACGGGCCGTCTGGCCCACCCCTACCCTCGGTACTCGGGCCCTGCGACGCGTGCCATTCGGTACGCGCACCGGCGGAGAGGGACGAGCCGCGCTGTCGCTCCACGACAGCGCGGCCGAGACCGGCCGTGGCCCCACGGAAGGCAAGCAGCGCCTCCTCCTCCCCACCGATCACCCGGTAGGGCAGACCGAGGTCGCCCTCGACGGCGGCGAGGAAGGCGGCGCCGTCGGCCGCGTCGCGCAGCACGCTGGTGGCGACGAGCAGACGGCGCTCGGGCGCATAGGCGTCGATGCGGGCGGCATAGTCGGCGAGGCGGCGGCGCGTCCGCGCCGCCGCCTCGCCGTCCAGCCGCCCGCTCTGATCGACGCCCTGCCCGAGCCGCACGACGTGCGTCTCACGCGCATCGCGACGCACGACGGCGCCGCCCTCCACCTCGCCGAGCAACAGGCGACAGGTGTTCGTGCCCAGGTCGACGACGGCGAGCTTCACCGACCGTCCCCCTCGGCCCCCGCCCACGCCGCGCAGCGCCGGTCGGCGCACCATAGGTCGCCAGCCTCAGCGAGCACGGCCTCGCCCAGCCCGTAGCCGGGACGGGCCAGCGCCTGCGCCGCGTGCGCATGCAGGCACTTGAGTGTGTCCGGGTCGGCCACGCCACCGATGCCCGTGCGCAGCGAGGCGCCGCCGTCCACCGAGTCGAGACCGTAGGCGGCGACCAGGTCGCGACGTCGGCGGCGCACGTAACGCGTCGCGGCGACGACCGAGCGCGCCAGCACCGGGTCGTCGCGCAGCCGCCACTCGAAGCGCCGCACCCCTCCCGACTCCTCGAGGGCCCCAATGGCCACGACGAGCGTCGGGCACGTCGCGTAGAACAGCGTCGGGAACGGCCGCCCGGTCTCGTCCACGGGAAGCGTCTCGACCACTGCCGGAAGGCCGAACGGGCAGCGGCGGACGACGCGGCTGATGGGACGGGGGCGACGGCCGAGCTGGCCGGCGACGACCGCGAGGTCGTCGCCGGCCACCAGCCGTCGCCGTGGTGTCGAAGAACGCGTCATCGCAGCAACAGGGTAGCAGGAGGAGCGCGATGAGCGGAGGGACAGTCGGAACCTCTGTCGCGCCGAGATGAGCGGTCGCGGGAACGGGAGGCGAAGAGGCGACAACGCGGGCCGGCCCGAGAGTCGCGGGCAGGAGGGAGGCACACGCCGCGAGCGTGCCGTCGCTTCAGAACAGCGTGCGCCAGAGGTCCTCGATGCGCTCCAGCACGGTGATTGACTCCATCGTCGGAGCCGCTCCCGACAGCTCCACCGTGCCGGGATCGTCCTCCTCCGGCAGACCCTTGATGACGAACGCCTGCGTGCCGGGCGGGACCAGGAGGCTGTCCTTGCGCGCCTGCTGGGCGATGTAGCTCTTCGTCGTCAGCCGATCAGCCTGCGTCCGCAGCGCGGCATGCTCGCTCCTGGCGGCGTCTAGGGCCGCAGCCGCCTCGTGATAACGGTCCTGCTCAGCGAAGTAAGCGCGCAGCGGACCCACGTAGAGCGCGATCGCAGAGAGGAACAGGACGAGCAGGACGAGACGTCCGGGGCGCACCCTGAACGACGGACGCCGGGAGTCGCCGGCGCGCGGGCGCCGGGAGTCGCCGGCGCGCGGGCGCCGGGCAGAGGCGCGCCGCGCCGCCGCGCTCCGCGCGGCGGCGCGGCGCGCCTCACCACTCGCCCGTGTCGTCGCTGCTGCGTTCACCTCGCCGACCTGTCGGATCACGCGGACGCGCAGGCGCGCCCGCCGCTCTCTGTCTAGATTCGCGCCGCCGGGCAGCCGTCCCTGCCGCCCCTGTTCCACGGACGGCTTGCGTGCCGCGTACGCGGCTCGAGCGGCACGCTCGCAGCCGAGCCGTCAGTCGATCGTGTGAACCTTGATGAGGTTGGTGCCACCCGACTCGAAGACGTGCATACCGCAGGTGATGACGAGGCTGTCGCCCGGAGACGCCAGACCGGTCGCGCAGGCGGCCGACGCCGCCTCGGTCATGAGGCCATCGAGCTCCCGCACCGGTTCACGGTACACGGGGAGCACGCCCCAACTGAGCGCCAGTTGGCGCGCCGTGCGGCGCCGCGGGGTCAGGGCGACGACCGGCTCCGGCGGCCGGTGGCGTGCCACGGCCCGCCCCATGGCGCCAGAGACCGTCGCCGTGACGATCGCCGCGGCGCCGACCTTGCGCGCCACGGCGCAGGCCCCCGAGCTGATGGCCTCGGTCACGCGGCCCGGTGACGCCGTGCCGCACGCGACCGCGGGCGTCGGCGCGCCGAGGACCGAAGCAGACATCGCGGGAGGTGACGGCCGGTCGGGTCGGAGCGCCGCGTCGTCAGGCTCCGGCAACGGACGGTCGGGGGCCGTCCCCGCCATGACCTCCCTCTCGACCGCGGCGGCGATCTCGGCCATCGTGCGTACGGCCTCGACGGGGTAGGCGCCGACGGCCGTCTCGCCCGACAGCATGACCGCGTCCGTCGAATCGAGGATCGCGTTGGCGACGTCGCTCGCCTCGGCCCGCGTCGGCCGAGGCGCGGCGATCATCGACTGCAGCATCTGGGTCGCCGTGATCACGGGCTTGCCGCACGCCCGAGCGCGCGCCACGATCCGCTTCTGCCACAGCGGGACCTCGGCCGGCGGGATCTCGACGCCGAGGTCGCCGCGCGCCACCATGACCGCGTCAGCGCTGGCGACGATCTGATCGATCGCCGCCAGCGCCTCGCGCTTCTCGATCTTGGCGACGACGAGCTGGTCGCCGCCGGCCGCGGCGATGAGAGCCTTGAGACGGCGCACGTCCTCGGCGCTGCGCACGAACGACATCGCGACGAGGTCGGCGTCCTCGGCCAGGCCGGACCGCAGTAGCTCCTCGTCGCGCGAGGTCAGGGCCGGGATGGGCAGCGCCGCGTCCGGCAGGTTGACGCCCTTGCCGGACGAGACCGTCCCGGGGACGACGACCTCGAGGACCGGCCGTTCGCCTGCTTCCACGACGACCAGCTCCACGGCGCCGTCGTCGATCAGGACGCGCTGGCCGACCGCCAGGTGCCCGAGCAGGTCGGGGAACGTGACCGGGAGGTCGCCTCCGTCACCTACCCTCACCCTCTGCTTGAGGGATAGCTCGACCGGACCCGCCAGCTCACCGAGGCGCAGCTTGGGTCCGGGGAGGTCGACCATCACCCCGATCTCTCGCCCGGCCGCCTGCGCGGCGGCGCGCACGGCGGCGATGGCCGCGCGGTGCTCTTCGGGACACCCGTGCGACAGGTTGACGCGGGCGACGTCCATCCCCTCGGCGACGAGCGCCGCCACGACGCCAGGACCTGCGGTCGCCGGGCCCAACGTGACGACGATCTTCGTCCTCCGCATCGCGCCCGCCACGCACGCCGTCCTGGCGACAGGACCCGTCACGGCGTCACTCCGGCAGCTCGGCCAGCGCGGCGTCGGCGGCCTTGCCCGCGCCCGAGCCGGAGCCGATGGCGACCGCCTTCGCGAACGCCTGCCGTGCCTGCTCGTAGAGACGGGAGGGGGCGAAGTACTCCGCCCCTTGGTCGATCTGGCTTTGATCGAAGAGCGCCTTGCCCTGGCCGTAGAGGCTGTTGACCCGCTCCACGAGCTGCTTGCAGAAGCCGCTCAGGTCGGCCGCGACCGGAGCCGCGAGGGCGGGACCGGACCCGGTCGTCTGGGCATCCCTGCCCCCGCCCTACCGCCCTTCTTCTCATTCCTCTATCTCTTCAGGTTGTAGAACGCCTTCATCGCCGGGTAGTACGCCACCTCGCCGAGCATCTCCTCGATGCGCAGAAGCTGGTTGTATTTCGCGACGCGGTCGGTGCGCGCAGGGGCGCCGCTCTTGATCTGCCCGGCGTTCGTCGCCACGGCAAGGTCGGCGAGGGTCGTGTCCTCGGTCTCGCCGGAACGGTGTGAGCAGACGGCCGTCCACCCCGCGCGCTTCGCCATCTCGATGGCGTCCAGCGTCTCACTGAGCGTCCCGATCTGGTTCAGCTTGATGAGGATGCTGTTCGCGCAGCCCCTGGCGATGCCCTCGGCGAGACGCGACGTGTTAGTGACGAACAGGTCGTCGCCGACGATCTGTACGCGGTCGCCGAGCCTCTCGGTCAGGAGCTTGAAACCGTCCCAGTCGTCCTCGGCGAGGCCGTCCTCGATGCTGATGACCGGGTACTTGTCGACGAGCGCGGCGTAGTAGTCGACCATCTCGGCCGAGGTGAGGCTGCGGCCCTCGCCGGTGAGGACGTACGCACCGCCGTCGAAGAAGCTCGAGGCCGCGGGGTCGAGGGCCAGCATCACGTCGCTGCCCGGCTCGTAGCCGGCGGCGTCGACGGCCTCCACGATCACCTGGAGGGCCTCTTCGTTGGAGGCGAGGTCGGGGGCGAAGCCGCCCTCGTCGCCGACCGCCGTGCTCAGGCCCCGCGTGCGCAAGACGCTCTTGAGACCGTGGTAGACCTCGGCGCACATGCGCAACGCCTCGGCGAAAGTCGCGGCGCCGACCGGCATCACCATGAACTCTTGCAGGTCGACGTTGTTGTCGGCGTGCTTGCCCCCGTTCATGATGTTCATCATCGGGACAGGCAGAGTGTAGGCGTTGCAGCCGCCGATGTACTGGTAGAGCGGCACCTCGAGGGCGGCAGCGGCGGCATACGCCGTGGCCAGCGAGACGCCGAGCGTCGCGTTGGCGCCGAGCTTCGACTTGTTGGGCGTCCCGTCGAGCTCGATGAGGACCTGGTCGACGAGGCGCTGGTCGGTGGCGTCGTAGCCGACGACCTCCTCGGCGATCGTCGTGTTCACGTTGTCGACGGCGGTGCGCACGCCCTTGCCGAGGTATTCGCCGCCCTCGTCGCGCAGCTCGACGGCCTCGTACTCGCCGGTGGACGCGCCCGACGGGACGGCGGCGCGTCCCATCGCTCCCGACTCGAGCTCGACCTCGACCTCGACCGTCGGATTGCCGCGCGAATCGAGGATCTGCCTGGCGGTCACGTCGACGATCACGGTCATGGGAGCCCCTCCTCGGACTTGGCGCGCTGGTAGTAACGCTCCTGCTCGTCCAATCCTAACCCAGCCCAGTCGCGACCCTCGCGTTCGGCAAGGGCCGCGGCGACGCACACCCGGCGCTCGAAACGCCGCGCCCCCGCGCGCAGAGCGAGCTCAGGGTCGACGCCCGCCAGCCGCGCCACGTTGACGACGGCGAAGAGCAGGTCGCCGACCTCGTGCGTGAGGCGGTCCTTGTCGCCGGCCGAACGGTCCTTGTCGCCGGCCGGACGGCGCCTGTCGTCGGACGGACGAGTCTTGTCGCCGGCTGGACGGGCCTTCCCGGCAGTCGGACCGGTCTCGCCGGCGAGCGACAGTCCCAGGACTTCCGCGAGCTCGGCGTGCTCCTCGGCGATCTTCGGGAACGCCGCCGCGACGGAGTCCCAGTCGAAGCCGACCGCCGAGGCCCGCTGCTGCACCTTGCGCGCGTAGTGGAGCGCCGGGGCCCCGACGGGCACGTCGTGGAAGATGCCCTCGCGCCCCTCCTGCTCGACCTTTATCCGCTCCCAGCGCGCCCTCACCTCGGCCCCGGTCTCGGCGACGGCGTCGGCGAAGATGTGCGGATGACGACGGATGAGCTTGGCCTCGATGTCGTGACTGACGCTGCCAAGGTCGCCGGCGCCGCGCTCGTCGAGCATCAGGGCGAGCAGGACGACCTGCAGCAGCAGGTCGCCCAACTCGCCGTGCTCGGCGGCGAGATCGTCGGCGGCCACCGCGTCGGCGAGCTCGTAGACTTCTTCGACGGTGTACGAGACGATGTCCTTGGCCGTCTGCTCGCGGTCCCACGGACACTCGACGCGCAGCACGTCGACGATGCGCTTGAGCGAGACCAGCTCCTGGCCCAGAACAGCGTCGTCGAAGGCGGCGCCGTCCGGGACGGTGACGACAGACACGGCGCACGCCGTGTCGGGGCACGACGCACCGCGAGCGGCGGACGGGCCGGACGGGGCCCCGGAGCCGGACGGGGCCCCGGAGCCGGACGGGGCGAGGCCGGCGCTGGCGCGGGCGCGCAGCGCCCGCGCCAGCGCCGGCCCGTCCGGCCCCGCGAGCGCCACGGTGAGGTCCTCGTCGCGCCCTCGCGTGACGAGGGCGGCAAGAGCATCGTCGTCGGCGACGTCGAGCTCGACGAGCTCGACGTCGCCCCGACCGGCCGCCCCCGGCCCGACGGCCTCCCGCGCCGCCGGCCCAGACCCAGCCGCCCCTGCCCCGGCAGCCTCCGCGATGACATCGCGCAGACCGCCATCAAGGCCGGTGGGGACGAAGACGGCGCCGCCGCCGGCGAGGGCCCGCAGCGAAACTGCGGGCGCCAAGCCGGCGGCGGCGCCGACGAACACGAGGCGAAGGCTCATCTCCGCCGCGTCAGACCGAAGGGCCGACCCTGCCGGTCGCCTACTCCGTCGCGCTCGGCGAAGGCGACGTCGCCGGAGTCGCCGGCGCCGTCAGCTTGTCGGGGTCGTAACCCGCCGCGTAGACGATGTCCGCATCTTCCATCGCCTGCTTGAGCCAGTCGCTCCAGGCCGTGGCCTGCTGCTGGTAGAGGAGCATCTGGCGGATCATCTCTTTGGCCTCGGCGAAGGTCTGCGTCTTCGCCGGGGTGATCTTGATCACCTGGATGATGTGCCACCCGAACTGCGTCTTCACGGGTCGCGAGATCTCGTCGACCTTGAGCGCCCACGTCGCCTTCTCGAACCCGGGGACCATCTGCCCCTTGGAGACGGCGCCGAGCGCCCCTCCTGAGTCCTTCGATCCCGGATCCTGGGAGTACTTCTTGGCCACCTTCTGCCAGTTCTCTTCGCTCGGATCGGCCGCGAGCAAGGCGCGCACCTCGTCGGCCTGAGCCTTGGTCTTGACGAGGATGTGACGCGTGTCCCGCGTCTCGGGTTGCTTGAACTGCGACTCGTTCTTGGGGTCGTCGTAGTACGCCTTGACCTTCTCGTCGCTCACCTTGACGTCTTCGTAGACCTTCTCTTTGACGGCGTCGGCGAGCATGGACGCACGGAGCTGTTCCTTGAGTTGGTCCACGGTCATCGCGTAGCTCTTGAGGAGCTTCTTGAGCTTCTTCGCGCCCCCGACCGACTGCTCGACCTGCTTCAGGCGCTCGGCTAGCTCCTTGTCGGAGACGGTGACGTCGAGCTCCTCGGCCTTCTGTTTGATGAGCTCGTTCTGCACCAGGTAGTTGACGATGCTCGCCACGAGCTGGTTGTAGGTCGGCGAACCCTCCTTCGGGAAGTCCACGCCGGCCTGCGACGCGTACTGCGCCTTGGCCTGCGCCATGAGCTCGTCGAACTGCTCCTGCGTGACGACACCGTCGCCGACCGCGGCGATCGCCCCCGCGGGGACTTCGTTGCCGCCGCACGCGACGACGCTCAGCGAGACTGCCAGCAGCACCACGAGCGCCACGGCAAGGACAAGTCGTTTCATGTGGTCTCTCTCCAGGGATAGCGGTCAGGGATCGGACGCACGGGCGTCAATGATAGCATCGATCGTAGCCTCGACCCAGCGCAGGAAGGCGGAAGCCGCCGTCCGTGATGACGGCGGCGCGGCGTGGGACTCGGACGCGGGCCCGCCGCCAGCGGACTCGGACGCGGGCCCGCCGGCAGGGGCGGCCGCCGCAGGCGAGTGGGACGCCGGGGTGGGGGCTAGAGCCGGGCGGCACTCGGGGGCGGCCGCCGCAGGCGGGCCGCCCGTCTCGTGCCCGCCGCCTTCGCGGTGCGCGGCGAGGCTCTTCTTCTGCTTCAAGTAGACGACGCGCCCACCGCCCTGCCGCAGGCGGGTGGCCCACGCGTCGTCGAGCTCCAATCCGTCGACCTGCACCCGGCCGCCGCGCCCCGTGACCGCCGTGGCGCCGAGCTCCGCCGCCTTTATCCGGATCGCCTGCAACGCCAGCAGGTTGGCGACCGGCTCCGGCGGCGGCCCGAAGCGGTCGGTCAGCTCCGCCTCGACGTCGCCGAGCTCGCTCAGGCTCGCGGCCCGGGAGATACGCCGGTGGACGTCGATCTTCGTCGCCTCGTAGGCGATGTACTCCGGCGGCACGTATGCGGTGACAGGCAGATCGACGCGCACCGGCGCCGCCGCCGTGACCTGCTCGCCGCGCAGCTCGTTCACCGCCTCCTCCAGCATCTGCGCGTACATCTCGAAGCCGACGGCGGCGACGTGCCCGCTCTGCTCGTCGCCGAGCAGATCGCCGGCGCCGCGGATCTCGAGGTCGGCCATGGCGATCTTGAAGCCAGCGCCCAGGTCGGTGTGGTCGCTCAGGGTCGTGAGGCGCGCCGCCGCCTCGGACGTGAGCAGCTCCTCGCTCGGGTACAGCAAGTACGCGTAGGCGTGCGCGTCGCTGCGCCCGATGCGTCCCCGGATCTGGTAGAGCTGCGCGAGGCCGAGCATGTCGGCGCGCTCGACGATCAGCGTGTTCGCCGTCGGGATGTCGATGCCGCTCTCGATGATCGACGTCGTCACGAGCACGTCGGCCTCGCCGGCGAGGAACGAGAGCATCACCGTCTCGAGGGCGCGCTCGTTCATCTGCCCATGCGCCACGAGCACGCGCGCCCTGGGCGCCAGCTCGCGCACGTGCTCCGCCGCCCCGTCGATCGTCTCCACGCGATTGTGGAGGTAGAAGACCTGCCCCTCCCTCGCCAGCTCCTTCTCGATGGCGATGCGCACGAGCTCGTCGCGATACTCGCCGATGTAGGTGTGGATCTCGTGGCGGCCCCGGGGCGGCGTCTCGATCACTGAGATGTCGCGGATGCCGCTGAGCGACATCTGCAGGGTGCGCGGGATCGGCGTGGCCGACAGGCTCATCACGTCGACCTGCAGCTTGAGGTTCCGCAGCAGCTCCTTCTGGCGCACCCCGAAGCGCTGCTCCTCGTCGACGATGACGAGACCGAGGTCCTTGGGCTGTACGTCGGTCGAAAGGAGGCGGTGCGTGCCGACGAGGACGTCGACCTTGCCGGCGGCGAAGTCGGCAAGGATGCGACGCTGTTCGGCGGCCGTACGGAAGCGCGACACCATCTCGACCGTCACGGGAAGGTCGTTGAAGCGCTCCCCGAACGTCATGTGGTGCTGCTCGGCGAGGATCGTCGTGGGGACGAGCATGAGCGTCTGTTTGCCCGCCTCGGCGGCCTTGAGGGCGGCGCGGACGGCGACCTCCGTCTTGCCGTAGCCGACATCGCCGCAGACGAGACGGTCCATCGGGTGCGGCGCCTCCATGTCGTTCTTGACGTCGTCGATGGTCTCGGCCTGGTCCTCGGTCTCCTCGAAGGGAAAGGCGTCCTCGAGCCGCCGCATGAGCTCGCCGTCGGGCGGGAAGGTGTAGCCGGGGACCGCCTGGCGGGCGGCGTAGAGTTGGAGGAGCTCGCCGGCCATCTCGACGACCGCCCGGCGGGCCCGCGTCTTGACCGTCGCCCAGCCTGTGCCGCCGAGCCGGTTGAGCGGCGGCGCCCCGGCGCCGGCGCCGATGTACCGGCTGACCTTGCCGATCTGCTCGTGAGGGACGAAGACGCGGTCCTCGCCCTTGTACTCGAGCAACAGGTAGTCGCGCGTGATGCCAGCGACGGTGCGCGTCTCGATGCCGGCGAAGCGGGCGATGCCGTGGTCCTCGTGGACGACGTAGTCCCCGGGGCGCACGTCGAAGAAGGTCGCGAGGCGGGCGCCGCCGACGAAGCGCCTCTCGCGCGCCGCACCGCGCAGCAACGAGCGCTCGGGCACGACGGCGAGCTTGAGCTCGGCCGAGAGGAAGCCCTCGCGCAGCGGCGCGGCGACGAAGTAGAGGCCGGGCGCGGCGGCGCCGTGCCGCTCGAGCTGCTCGGCCGTGAGGACCTCGGCCGAGAGGTTACGCAACCGGTAGGTCGCGCGCTCGGCCTCACCCTCGTGGCGGAAGACGACGAAGACGCGGTAGCCGTCGCGCACTAGACGCACGAGGTCGCGCTCGGCGCCGGCGAGGTCGCGGGCGGCGAGCTGCGGGCGCGAGGCCTCGAAGCGGACTGACTGGTCACGCTGCACGAGGTCGATATGGAGCGTCTCGGCGAGGAGGGCGCGGGCTTGCGCGAGCGGCACGTAGAGCCGCTCGCGAGCGCCGCGCGCCTCTTCTGCGCCTCTCTCGCCCCCATCCCTTCCGCTGAACACCGTGTCGAGCTCGGCGCCGAAGTCGGCGAGGGCGCGCACGACTTCGTCGGGGTTGAACACGGCGATGCGTTGTCCACCCTCGGCGACGAGCTGTTCGAGGGTCGTGAAACGCCCGGCGAGCGCCGCCAGGGCGCGCACGCCGGCGCGCCGGTAGAGATCGTCCGGCGCCTCCTCGCGACCCTCGGCCTCCCAGCCGCTGATCGCCTGGTGCATCCCCGTCTTATACTCGGGGAGGTCGGTATCGGCTTCGAAGGCGGCGTAGACCGTCGCCTCGTCCCGCGACCCGGTGGTGCGCTGCGAGTACACCGAGAACGTGCGGATGGTGTCGACCTCGTCGCCCCAGAACTCGATGCGCAGCGGATCGCCGAGCGCCGGGTAGACGTCGATCAAGCCGCCACGCACGGCGAACTCGCCACGCTCGCGCACCTGGTGCTCGACCCGGTCGTAGCCAAGGTCTGCAAGGCGACGGACGACGACGTCGAAGCCGGTGGTCGGTCCACCGGCCGACACCTCCTCGCCCACCCTGAACGCGACCGGGCGCGGCTGCAGCTCGAGCGGCACGAAGCGCTCGAGCAGAGCCACTGCCTCGGCGACGACCACCCGACCGGCGGCGAGCGCGGCGAGCGCCTGCTGGCGCTCGCCGACGACGTGCGCCGCCGGCGCCACGTCGGCGCCGTAGAGGACGCCACGCGCCGGCAGCACCGGCACCTCGCGCTGCAGGTAGACCCCGAGCTCGGCGGCCAGCTTCGCCGCCGCCTCGCCGTCCGGGGCGACGACCAGCCAACCCGCGCCGCCGGGCTGCCCGACCGCGGGCACGCGGCCTTCCGCCGCCCGGCGCCCGTTCTCGCCGCTCTCCGCCACGATCGCGGCCGCCAACACGTACGGCGCGAAGAACGACGGCGCGTAGACGGCGGCGGCGCGGCGGAGCTTCGGCGCCGCCGCCGCGAACCTCTCACTCGTCAGGATGTAGTCGAGCAGCACATCCGCCTCCGACCATGAGAAACGCCCCGCCGGGTCGTGCCCGCCGGGGTACCACGATTCTACCCTCTGTCCGCGTTCCGCGACGGCGCGACGCAGACGACGGGGCAGAGAGAGCGACGCACGGAGCAACAACGGCCCGGACCGGACCGTCTCGAGCACCGGGGGACAGGTCATTCCGAGCGCGGCGAGGGGAGCCGCCGACACCACGA
>ENA-UPSM01005367-UPSM01005367.1-activated-sludge-metagenome-genome-assembly--contig:-NODE-5367-length-12681-cov-5.622367_pt1 | contig 12681 bp, 11 predicted proteins | sample MGYA00238181_ERZ773283 | MGnify/ENA primary metagenome ERZ773283 (study PRJEB29023, sample SAMN05720199) | activated sludge metagenome | isolation source: Anaerobic digester | place: Japan... | reverse complement strand
AACATCGTATGTAACGAGGATCATCATATTTTACTTCATTAGAAATACCGGATATCTGTCCAGATCACCCCGAATATATCGCGCGAAAAGCAAAGATTGAATATAGGGCAACAGCCCCAACTGAATAGTTTCTTGTAAAAAGACATGTTTCAGTTCTTCCTGTTTCCTGGCCTGCCATGCCGTAAGGACAACCTTTCTTGTATCGTCATCCATTATAACACCCGATTCCTCTCTGCTCAAAAAACCTTTAGCAGTAATTTGTCTGCGATTAATCAATGATAGTACAAGACGATCACATAAATAAGGTCGGAACTCTTCCATTAAATCTAATGCAAGGCTTGGACGGCCTGGCCTGTCAACATGAAGAAATCCAACATATGGGTCAAGCCCCACACTTTCAAGAGCAGACTGAACTTCATGAGCTAGTAATGCATATGAAAAGGATAACAAAGCATTAACAAAGTCCCTTGGTGGGCGCCTTGATCTCTCTTTAAAAACAAAATCATCCTTTTGTGATACAATTAGATGATTAAAAACGGAAAAGTAGGCATTTGCAGCGTCCCCTTCTATTCCCCGCAGTTCATTAACATCATTAGCCTTAAGCGCCTGCCTCTGTCTGGTTTCCAATAGCACTGAGATATTTGCTAAAGGGTCTTTGTTGCTTTTACTCCCATGATCTCGAATAGTCCTCTGTAGAACATTTCGGCAGTTGGCTATTTTACCTGCAACTAAAACCCTGCTGATCTCGAGAATAATCTTTTTGTCATCAGCGATACGGTACTGCCTTCTCCGTAAAAGTACATTTCCTTTTACTGGACCGGATATCCTGCCAAAGAAGCGTCCATGTTCGTTAAGAAAACTAAGTCCTATATTTCGTTCAGTACATAACCCGATCAAACCAGGACTTACACCCAAATACCCAAAACATACTATACTTTCAATATTATGAACAGGCACTCTGAATTTATCCCGATTATCAATTCTGATTACAATGTTTTCACCATCTCTTGCAAGATAAGATTCCGGTGATGTAACATACAAGGTATTCAGTAATTTACGCATCCCACTAATGAGCTTAACTAGATTTGAAAAAGAGCCAGATATTCAGTTCCTGCACTACCATTACCAATTACTTTGGGAAGGCATAATTCATACAGGGAACATGATTTACAGTGTTGTTTAAATATGGGCAGGGGTGTAACTCCACTAGTATAAATATGGTGCATTCGTTTTACATATGATAAAACCTGTTCTCTTAAGGAGCTACTGAATTCAACCTTATGACGATGGCGTGTTTGTCCGTAATATAAGGATCCTTCGGAGATGGTTATCCTATACATTTCCTCAAGACACATTGCCTGGGCACATAATTGAACTTCATCGCGTTCATCGGGCTTTGGCTTACCCCGTTTGTATTCAACAGGAAGTAATTTCCACCATCCTGATTTACCAGATACTTTTATCGAACCCGATTCTTTATTGCCGACTTTTATCAGCTCAACAATATCAGCACGGCCGTATATACCCATTACTAAAGACACAACTGGCAAGTCTCTCCATATAATAATATCCGAACCTGACTCGCTTTCAAATGGGTCATTCACGCGTTCATGCAGATGATGGCCTTCAACAGTCAACACATTCTCCAACCATTGCATCTCTATATAAGCAAGCGCATACTGTCTTTCACAAAATGCAATATGCTGAATACCTGATAGCATAAGCAATTCATCTTCATTATACAAATGATCTGGTGTCATCATTATATTGTTCTTCGAGAGATTCGCACGCCATCTATATATCTAATAAAGAATCTACATCAGTTGTATACTATGAAAATAACAAGGCACCCTTACTCAAGACTAAAAACCTTTAATAACTTCCGGGGTAAGTCCATCAAGTTCTTTTATACTATATGAACCATCAGCATTAACCGTGAGACTACCATGAACTTTTGCAGATGAATACAAGCCTTCCTTGCAACCATGATCCCACCATATAACATTCAAGACTTCCATGCTACCAGCTGGACGGGCGGATGACTCATCATTTTCAAACATTTTTGGTAAAACCTCTCTGATCGCTAAAGCATCTTTTCGGGAAAAGCCCGTCTTCTCAGCTAGTTGTGGGTTTATACTTCCATAAAAGACATAAACAGCCTTGTCAACCCGGTGCTTCATACCCATTGTATCAGAGCTCTTTTTCCCATCAGCGGTTGTTTCACTATTAACGCTTTTTGTAATTTGTAAACTTTCTGGTCTTATTGGCTCAATACTAAATGCCGATTGAACAGTAACCGGGCCTCTTACTGGAATTGATACTCCGGTATCGCCTAAAACATCTGTATCTTCACTTTTCTTTCCTTTAGGGCTTTGAGATTTAAAGGCAAATACTTGCCCGAAAGCCCGAACATCAAACCATGTACTGCAAGCATTTTCCAATGTGAGATTATCCGTAAGCGTCTTATCGACCCTGTCTTTTAAACTTTTAGCATCATCAACCTTCTTTTCATCGCTTTGAACAAAGATTGAGTATTTATATTTACCATTCTCATCTTTAGCTTCCGTCAACCGATCGCGTATCTTTCGTTTAATACAAACATCACTAATCTCTCCATAGCCATCGTAATCCATTCGAGGTCTATTACCATTCAAAGGGTCCCCGTTCGGGTTTGCCTTTGTTGCTCGCAATATAACTGCAAAATCAATTTTACTTTCCAGTGTTGCCATAATATTAAATTTAATTAGTTAGTGGTTTCTTCTTCTGACAATTGTTCTTTAGTATCCGGGGAGACCAATGCCATTCTCTGGCAATGATAACCAAGCAGATAAAGTCCACTCAGTTTTTCTTTCTTTTCGAAATCGCCAGGTAAAAACAAACAATTTATTTCCCCTATTAGATTTTTCATCCGAAATAAAAACTCCGGCCTCCTGGCCTGAAGTCTGGAGAAATATCCCTGAGCAATTCTGTCATACAGTTTTTGCCAGGTGGTAAAAGGATGTTCGGAAAATATATACATCATTCGGGCCGCATTCGTCTCCCGTTTCTCATTTGCAAGGTACAATGCCCTTTCTTCGATATATTCTGCAACGGCTAACAGCCTTCCAAACAGATAATCTCTATCGGTTCTTTGTCTTTCAAGTGCCATAACTTTTAATTTATTTTTGTTTTGACTATTTCTTAAATTTTGACAGCTATAAAGTGAGCATGCTACACTCAAAGTTCTTAGCCATGCCCAATGATCCAGTGCTATTCTGTTTGAAGCTTTTCTAACAGCAGAGTTTACCAAATCAGACGGAACCTGCCTGCCTTCAAGTATGCAGGGTAATAATCGTTCGACAGATGATTTTTTAAGTTTTTCATCAGGCCTTTTGCCATAACATGCATCTATGATGGTAAGTGGTGATGGTGCATATGTGATAAAGCCTGAATACTTCTTCTTTTTTTCGATTGGATCTGGTATAAATTCATAAAAATACCAAGCCATATCATTATGCCATTTTTCCAACCGATCCAGAAACTCAGAACCTGCCAGCTCACGATAGAAGGTAATGGAAATTCTTCCGGGACCAGCAGAGTCAAGTCCCAGCACTACTATTTTCTTCGCATTCGTCAGTGAAGTCCTGTAACCAGCAATTTTTTTCGATAATTTGCGAGCAAATCTCTGACCGGCATCATAATAGTCATGACTGACTAATTCATTTATCTTTTCCTCATCACTATCATCAAAAAGTGAAATAGTATCAGCAAATTCGTCAGGTTTGTCTTCTCCAGTAACAGACCAGGACACAAACACCTGATCTCCGTTACGAAAGCCTTGTCTTGCAACTAGCCAGCTCAAAGCCCTGTGAGCTTTCTGTGAGACTTCAGCACTCACTGAAGCCGATTGAATCGCCACTTCGGTTTTTTTCCCATCAATAATGACTTCATCTGTAGTGAACCTACCCCTGAATGTAAAGCCAGTTCTATCATTGGAGGATATGAGTTTGCCTCCATCACCGCCATGCCTGATCCTTTTGGGATGGTTAATTGCCAACACCTTTTCTTTCCCTGTTACCATGCACAGACCTGAAAGAGATTCCTGACTCTCGTAAAAATCCTTCCAACTTTCAAAAAGAGACTTAGATTTCCAGGTCCGGGTTTCATTCTCACCGGGAATCTCTATCCGCCACCGGACAAACAAATCAGCCGGATCTTCATCAGCCTTGATAATATCATCTCCAAAAGTCCTCAAGTCATTAATCAGGCTTCTTTTATTTATGTATGTAAAAACCGCCTTAACCATGGGATGAGAAAACTCTGAATTAGCCCATTGCCCTAAAAGGTCATGGTATTTCGAAAAATATGATGTTTTGTTACCATTATAATCCGCTGCGACAAATTGCAGCTTATCACAAAGAGGGTGCGAAGGAGGGTTCATTGTTCTGGCTGCCTCAGATTTTTCAGTACAGGGAATTATTGTATTTTTCAATTCTTCGAATTTTGCACCAAGGAAGGAGCCATTCCCATCTATCCTCACCTCAATCTGCGTGTTATTTCGCATATGATAGGGAGGTGTCAATTGCTCATCTATGTCGACGCAATTATCATAGGTTCTGTATAATTCCTGTATCCAGCTCATATCATGCCGTCCTCCTTGTACGGCTGTTGAATTAAGTCAGTATATTCCTCTTCCACTGACTTGAAATTTTTACCTTCATTAAACACCTTTGCAGTCATAGGCCTTACTTTTTTTATGATATTGGATTCATCATCTGATCGATTAAACTCAATGATCCCAAATTTCATTACCGGAAACCAAAAACGGGTAACAAGCATATCTTCCCCAGTCTCATCAGGGTAGCCGAAACTATGAAACATCAAACCATATGAAAGCTCATCTATTGAATCATAGTAACCTGGACCTTCTCCAAAGTTACAAGGCTCAACATAACCTTGGCATTCGCGAGTACCAAGGAATATATCCTGTCTACCACCCCGCTGAAGCATTCTTTGTGCAATCTGAAAATGTTTACCATCAATTCTGTCATGGGCAAGCTCCGGCCTGAATTCATTCCATTCAAAGTGGGCCAAAACCTGATATTCCACATCTGCCAGATAAGTGTAAATAGCTAAATCATTAAACGATTTTTGTTTTTTTCCAGGTTCCCTCTCGCTAGGGTAGATACCCCCATCATTAAGGGGCTTAACTCCTTTTGTCTGTGTTCTGACCGGCTTAATAATCCGTACCTTATCAATATGCCAAATTAAAGTAGGCTTCCAGTATATTGATTTGACAATGCCTTTAAGAGCCTCATAGGTTGGGATATGATATGAGCATCGTTCTCCTCCCATTTTCGTAATTGGATCGGTAAAGAGTGCATAGCGCCCCCACACCTTAAACTGAATACTGTTTTTTGGTACATCCATATTATTATTTTATTAAAGTTTCATAACTATTCCTCAATTCAGTACTTAGACCATATTCCAAATCGTAATACCTTGGATCATCTAAAACCAATACTCCAATATCGGGTACTTCCCGAAGAGCCTTTTGTTCAAGAAGCTTCTTTATTGTATTTGGGAAGGCGTTTACTGAAAACCTTTGAGCCCTCCTAAGTATATCAAAACGCCGCTCAGTAGCATATTGAGAAAACAGGTCAGCCACAACACCTTTTCCTTCGTCTGAATAAGGAATTACGATACCCCTGGTAAAATCCTCTATTGCCTTAAAATTGTGACCGGCAGTTTGAAAAGCCTGATTGAAAAATATACCGGGCCGTTTATCATTTATTCGAACAAATTCGTTAACTGAACTGCTATTTAAACTTAACAAGTTGAGTAAACTATCATTATGCCCAATATCAATCGGATACGACATCTCACCAGCACGACTGTAAAAATAGTATTGAAAATACCGTTCCATAACATCGGGATGCAGCAAATCCTTCTGCAATCCTGCTGAAAGATTTTCTACTTCATTAATTATTCGCACTGAGACATCCCGACCTAATTTTATATCATGCATCGAATCAATATTCTCCTCTCTGGGATTAATTACAAATACGCTCCCAAGGTGTCTTTTGCCATGCCGGTTACAGCGACCTGCTGCCTGGGCAATTGAATCAAGTCCGGCAATAAATCGAATTACCGTACCAAAGTCAATATCAACTCCTGCCTCAATTAATTGAGTACTGATACATATAACAGGTTGATTGTTGTCAAGCAGATTTCGGATTCTATTAAAAACATCAGTGCGATGTGCCGGACACAAATCCGTACTCAAATGAAATACAGGTATGTCGCTTTTATTTTGGCACGCTGCAAAAACTGCTTGAGCATTTCTCTTCGTATTAACAATTATCAGACAGCTTAATACCTCTTTGATTTGCTCAAGTGCAAGGTGAGCAACCTCATCAATTTCCCACCCTTCCGGTTTGGTTTTGTTAAATATTGTAACTCTTTTCAGCTCCTTAAATAAATCCTCAACATCAGGAATTATTTCATTTGATACTGAAAAATTAATTTTGCCTTTTTCTTCCGCTACCTTGTTGAGTAATGGCTGTGTAGCGGTACATAAAACAATACTGGTTTTGCAATGATTTACAAGGAAATTAACTGCATTACAAAACATATGTGTTGTTTTCACTGGTAGTGTCTGTATTTCATCAAAAATTATTATCGACCGTGCCAACTGATGCATTCGTCTTACACTTCGGGTTCCTCCTCCAAAAAGTGTTTCCAGGAATTGAACTGAAGTGGTAAATACAATAGGAACATCCCAGTTTTCTGCCAATATTTTCGTTTTCCAGGTAAGTTTTTCAGGAAAAAGATTGGAGTGATGTTCAAGGACAATCCTGCCAGATTCATTCTCATCACTCTCAAGAATCTCTCGTACAATCCCTGCATTTTGATCTATTATAGAAGTATATGGAACAACATAAACTATTCTGTCAAGCTTATGAATTTTCGCATGATGTAATGCAAACCTTAAACTGCTCAATGTTTTTCCGCCACCTGTCGGCACTGTTAGGGTAAAAACACCCTGTTTATCCTCCGCCTTTATCAAACAATAATCAGCTATTTTCTTCCTGATATTATCAATTGGTTGTCTGTCTGTCTTTAATTCAAATAATGCCAGTTTCCTTTCAAGTCTGGAAATCAGCTTTTCCCATCCATTATATTTACCATCTGTTCTTAAAGATCCGCTTTGTGGTTTCTCAAAGTTGGCAGTATCTGTTCTGTCTGCATCAATCAGACAACTAAATAGCATGCGAACCAAAAGTCCATACTGAAAGAGCGATTTAATGGATCGTTCTGAATTCTCAGTTTTTGCAATTTTTTTCAAGAAATTAATTATATCAGAAAATACGGCTTTATCAGAAATTAACTTATTAATTCTTTCAAATAATTCTGAGTCAATCCCGGAATTAATTATTTCTGAATAGAAAACCTTGTTTTCGGGTTTTTTCATTCTACTTTCGAAAGCATTTTCGCCATCAATGGAAATACAGTCAATAAGCCCTGAATGATGAGAAGCAATACACAGTGACATAACCTGAGCCGCAATCTGAAACTGTACTTTCTCGGCCTCAATAGATTTCCAAATATGTTTGGCACCAGCGGTTGAATGATCTATTTTTCCTTTCAATTTCCCGGCTTCAACATATTCATCTTCATCCTGCTCAATTATTCCTGCAGCCGAACCGATATAGTGTTGAAAAGCCTGACTGTATTTCCCCAAATCATGCAATAATCCAAGAACTTCTCCCACGCTACTCAAATCTATCTTAGAGGCATTCAAAGCTGCGTATTTGGCAACATTTTGCAAATGCACTTTTACAGGCTGTACAACCATTTGACCATTATCAAATCTAACATGTGCAGTAAAGTCTTTCATAATAAATTCGTTAACTACGTAATCAAAAAAATATAAATTACTTTCAACGCTATTGCCAGACTTCCAAGATTACAGGTTAGATTTTCAGTATAATGATATCTTCTGGTCAATAAATATACATTTTCTCAATTAATAAACGATTATTCTTGTTGTCCTAAAAAATACCTGATTCAACTTAATTGATAGAAAACGAAAGCGATTGAATACTTTTCAGTTTTTGTTCTTTCCCTGTTCAGTTCACTGAACCTGAAAATCACATATTGGTTGAATGTAAAAACTCTGTGTTAAACATCCCGAATAAGGAGAGAGCCATATCACTGACATAAGTCCTTCCCGTTTCTTTGTCCAATCATCTTCAGCGGAGCATACTGAACAGATCTAAAGTCAGTATAAAGTATCACTACTACTGTCCGAATAAAATAATAAAAAGAGGGGAACTCCCTTAAGGTTTCCACCACTGATGTATTTTGGTTTTTGCATCAAACATAATACAACATGGATAAAATTACAGAAATCCGCCTGAATGACATAGTTGGGCAGGTAAAATTTGTCGGTCAGCTGATTTTCAAACAGATAATGAATTTGACGGTGAAAGTAGATATAAATGGGCTGATAAGAAATCATGAGAGATTATTATTACAAATCATTCAAGACCATAACACACCTTTTCATTCATAATGCTGTTCGGAATACTGAACCGTTGCGATTCAATCCTGTTTTCCTCACTTTTCCAGGACACCCATGTAATCTATTGTGAATCAATATAGATTACTTATTTTTGGATGTCCCGAAATAACCAGACATGTTCGTACGCACCAAACCAAATCACTCTGGAAGCACTATTGTTCAAATAATTAGTAAGGCCAGAGGGCGGTATAAAGTAGTCAGGAGTTTTGGTTCTGCCACCACACGGCAGGAAATAGATTAACTGATCCATCAAGCACAACAAGAGATCGATCGACTCTCCAAACCTCAAGATCTTTTTCTCTCCGACTCAGACGAAATGATAAAGGGCGTGTTATCGTCTCTTAGCAACTCGAACATCCAAACAGTTGGTCCTGAGATAATCTTTGGTAAAATATTTGATCACATTGGCTTTAATGCCATTGGCGAAGATCTTTTCCGTCATCTTGTTATCTCACGTATTGCCTTCCCTCTGAGCAAACTGAAAACCATCGATTACCTGTCTCGTTATCAGGGTGTGAGCCTCGAGATCGATACTGTCTACCGTTTTCTTGACAAGCTCAATGGCAGACTGCAGGATCAGGTAGAGCAAATAGCTTTTGCACATACCCTGAAAGTTCTCGAGGGTAAGATCTCTGTGGTATTTTACGATATGACCACACTCTATTCCGAAGCCTCCGATGAGGATGATCTTCGTAAGACAGGCTTCTCCAAGGATGGCAAGCATCAGCAGCCCCAGATCTTCATCGGTCTTTTGGTTGGTATGGGCGGGTACGCTATCGGGTATGATATTTACGAGGGCAATACATATAAAGGTCATACACTTATCCCTTTCCTTGAGAAGATAAGCCGTAAATTCAATCTGGATAAACCTGTTGTGGTTGCAGACGCTGGAATACTTTCCAAAGACAACATCAAGGCGCTCGAAGAAGAGGGGTATGAATACATACTTGGTGCCCGGCTGAAGAATGAACCCGAAGGAATCAAAAGAAAGATACTGCAGACCACTTTCACCGATGGCTTCACTATTAGCATCAAAAGATCAGAAGATACAAGGCTTATAGTCAATTACTCATCTGCCAGGGCTACAAAGGATGAATATAACCGAAGGCGTGGTCTGACGCGTCTTGAGAAGCAAATAAAAGCAGGCAGGCTTACAAAATCACACATTAATAAAAGAGGTTATAATAAATACTTACGGCTAACGGGAGAGATAACCATTGATATCGACTACGAGAAGTACAATCATGACCAGGTCTGGGACGGGCTGAAAGGTTATATCATTAACAGCAATATAAGTAACCAGGAGGTCATGCAGAATTACAAAAACCTCTGGTTCGTTGAAAAGGCCTTCCGGATGTCAAAGACGGATCTACGTATAAGGCCAATTTATCATAGACTTCGAGACCGGATAGAGGCTCATATCTGAATTGCGTTTACAGCATATTGCATTTACAAGGAGTTGGAGCGCACACTTCTGGAGGCGAAATCAACACTATCACTGAAAAAGGCAGCAGAAGTCACTCATAACATGTACCAGATAACATATACATTCCCTGCATCCAAACATACAGAAACCCATCTGCTTAAGATGGATCAGGAGCAACAGCAACATGAGCTATATGATATTATACAAAAGAATTTTTAGGGTGTCCCAATGCGGAAAACAAGAAAGGGTTTATAATAAAAGACAACAGATCAGCCGGTGTAATAAGTCAGACCGATAAATGGCATATGACATACAGGATGGTATGAATTCAGGCCGACAGGAACTGATAAACACAGCCCCGCAATGATGGAGTTCAGGAAATGTCAGGTTACGGTCGTGGGGCGTGACAGATTCGAACTGTCGACCTCTTGCGTGTGAAGCAAGCGCTCTGAACCGGCTGAGCTAACGTCCCGGATCCGCAAAAATACTGAATTTCTGATTCTGTCCCGGCACTTTCTGCATTATTTGCACATTTATCCGGGCTTAAAAATGGTTAATCACTGAATCTCCGGATAAGATCAACGATCAGGAAAAATCCGACACACTGTTACCGTTTGTTTTCAGCTTTGCGCCGCTCCTATGGCCGTAGCAAATTCGGCATTTGCAGGGAACTCAAATTGAATGTTATACATACTTGAGATGGATGCAAGTATTTTTTGGCCGAGTATATTGTTGCTGCCGTTTCCGGTTACCACAACGGTGTCGTTGTTCTTGCTCCTGGCTGCAAAGACCGAAACCATACCGATTACCTGGTATGTAAGGTTCAGGATACCGGCAGCAATATCTTCCCTGGTAGCAGTGTCGAGCATTTTTCCGAAGTTCGAAGCTGTGTATTCCCTGTTGAGAAAACCAATATTGCCTTCAGCAATGTCGCCAATCTGAAGATCGATATTGTTGATATTGCCTTTTGCGGCATAGTTCATTATGGTATCAAAATCGGAGATATTAAGCAGCTGCCGGGCCAGTCCGGTTATAGTCCCGCCACCCACTCCGGTGCCTCCCAGGTGAGTGATCGCGGAGCCGTCAACCTGGATGATTGCCGTGCCGGTTCCGATATTGGAAATGATGATCCGGTCCTTTTTTGCAAGGTATTTTCCGCCAGTTCCGATGGCAACCATCTCATCTATCCTGGTGGTGGCAATACCGAACAGGTTCCCCGGGATCCTGGAGGCTCCCACACCGGTAATGTTTATTTTCTCGATATTGGCCAGGTTTAAATTATTCTCTACAAGCAGTTTACCGAATGCTCCAGTTGCCGAGGTAATAGCGTCGAAAGCCTTTGTCCTGACCATAATGATACCCTTTTTCCCTGAATTCACCGCCGCTACTTTGGTAGTTGTACTTCCAATGTCTATCCCTATTACCATGGCTCTGAATATTTAAGAAGAGGCTTTTTCATACCTTTGGGTTTCATGGCAAAATTAATCATTAAATAATATTAATGAGATGACCGCGTGTGAGTTTCACTGAAGGAGCCTTATGCCATATCCTGTGATTCTGTTACTGTTTCCTGATACATCTTACCGATTCTCCGACCTGTTTCGGATTGTGGCTTCTTTCCAGCGATCCACGCTGTCCGATGTAATGGTCGATCGCCGTCCCCGGCTTGCCTTCCGTGATGCTCCACCAGGTTGCAATACTCCCAAGATTATGGAAATTACCGTTTTCTACCCGGTATCCACCCGGCAATCCGCTGAATCCCGATTCGTTTGAGCCTATATAACCGTCAGCCCATCCACTGCTGCTTTTCAGCTTGTTTCCCGCAGTGCCGGCTCCGCCAAGGTAGCCTGCAAGCTGAGCCCAGTCAGATGCATCGGGCAATGACCAGCCTTCAGGCGCAAGACCCCTCGGATCGTTTATGGCGAACCAGTTATACAATTTCCCGTACTTGGATCCGTTTTTGGGGTCGTTGTTATAATAGCACCATGCGGGCTTTTCTGATTTGCCGGCCGCTACCCATTCCTCATTGGTCCTGGCCTCCGGAATGGTGTCACCGTTCCTGAAAGTTACGACGTTGAGGTTCGTTGCAGCCCATACCTGGGATCCTATCCTGACGATACCAGTTTCCGGAGTTTTGATGGCGGTTTTTGTTCCTGGTTCGGTAGCGGGGGATTTTTTCTGGGTTGGAGCAGCCTGCTTCTGGGCCGGTGTTGCCTGTTTCTGTGCCGGTGTTGTTTGCTTCTGAGCCGGTGGTGTCTGCTTCTGAGCCGGTGTTGTCTGTTTCTGTGCCGGTGTTGTTTGCTTCTGAGCCGGTGGTGCCTGCTTCTGAGCCGGTGCTGCCTGCTTCTGAGCTGGTGTTGTCTGTTTCTGGGCCGGTGCTGCCTGCTTCTGTGCCGGTGTTGTTTGTTTCTGGACCGGTGTTGCCTGTTTCTGGGCTGGTGTTGCCTGCTTCTGGGCCGGTGCTGTCTGCTTCTGTGCCGGTGCTGTCTGTTTCTGAGCCGGTGCAGGTTTGGATTGTGCAGCTGTCGCCGCTGTCGTTTGAGTAACAGCCCGGACCATAAGTTCATTGACCGGTATGATACCTTGACCAAACAGCAATATCACAATGGCTGATGTTATAAGGAAGGTTCCAGGTTTTTTCATGTGAAAATAAATTTATATACTACTGAAGATTAAGTGGTTCACATGG
>ENA-UPSM01005360-UPSM01005360.1-activated-sludge-metagenome-genome-assembly--contig:-NODE-5360-length-12687-cov-7.451156_pt1 | contig 12687 bp, 12 predicted proteins | sample MGYA00238181_ERZ773283 | MGnify/ENA primary metagenome ERZ773283 (study PRJEB29023, sample SAMN05720199) | activated sludge metagenome | isolation source: Anaerobic digester | place: Japan... | reverse complement strand
GCCGGAGACGACCTGGGGTCCAAAGAAGACCTTTTATCCTACATTGACAAGGTGCGAGGTCTCCTACAAGAAGGGCAAAAAAAGGGATATATTTCTTACGAAGACATTGAAAAATACCTTCCGGCGGAGTATCTGAACAACCCCGAGGCCCTGGATAACCTGCATTCGAACCTGCTGGAGCTTGGCATTGAGGTTCAGGAGGACGGGAAAAAAGGCAAGTTGGAAGACGACGATCTCATCCCTGTGGCGGCGGAGGACATGGGAGCTTTGGAAGACCTTCCCCTGTCGGATCCCGTCCGCATGTATCTCCGGGAGATCGGCAAGGTCTATCTTTTGACCCCGGAAGAAGAAGTGGACCTGGCCAAACGGGTGGAGGCCGGAGACCCCGGGGCCAAAAATGATCTGGTGGCGGCGAACCTGCGCCTGGTGGTGAGCATCGCCAAAAAGTACATCGGAAGGGGGATGCTCTTTCTGGACCTCATCCAGGAGGGGAACTTGGGGCTCATCCGGGCGGTGGAGAAGTTCGACTACCGCAAGGGGTACAAGTTCAGCACCTATGCCACCTGGTGGATCCGTCAGGCCATCACCCGGGCCATTGCAGACCAGGCTCGCACCATCCGCATCCCGGTCCACATGGTGGAGACCATAAATAAGCTCATTAGGGTCTCGCGCCAGTTGGTCCAACGTCTGGGGCGAGAGCCCACAGCGGAGGAAATTGCCCGGGAGATGGAGATCATGCCGGACAAGGTAGAAGAGATCCAGCGCATCGCCCAGGAACCCGTATCCCTGGAAACTCCCATTGGCGAGGAAGAAGACAGCCAGTTGGGGGACTTTTTGGAGGACAAAGACATCCCGAGCCCCGAAGATGCGGCGGCGAGCCAACTTTTGCGGGAGCAGCTCGAAGAGATGTTGGACGACTTGTCGGATCGGGAGCGGGAGGTGCTGCGCCTCCGCTTTGGCCTGGAGGATGGCCATCCCTACACGCTGGAAGAAGTGGGGAGGCGTTTCGGCGTCACCCGGGAGCGCATTCGCCAGATCGAGGCCAAGGCCCTGAGGAAAATGCGCCATCCCAGTCGGAGCAAAAAGCTGCGGGACTTCCTCGAATAGGAGATATAAGGTTAAAAAAAGAACGTCTCCGTTGTATGGAACGGGGACGATGGGTATACTTAGGGACGTGAGGACGGATGAGGCTGGATCTCTATCTCAAGCTGGTGCGACTGGTGAAGCGGCGGACGTTGGCCCAAGAGATGGTAACGGCGGGGGCGGTACGCCTGGGAGGGCGCAGGGTGAAGCCTGCGGCGGAGGTGAAAGAAGGGGATCGGGTGGAGGTGGGTTATCCTCGGCGCCTTCTGGTGGTGGAGGTCCTTCTGGCGGATGAAGCTGCCCTGCGACGGGGGAAAGAGGGATACCGCGTGCTGGAAGATCGTCCGTTAGCTCCTTCCACCTCCCCCTGGGGGACCTCATCCGAGGGCTAGCCCTGAGGAGAGCGCGAAGGAAAGGTGGTTTTGTCATGGCGTACATAGTTGGTGTGCACGCCCGGGAGATCCTGGACTCCCGGGGAAACCCCACGGTGGAGGCCGAAGTTTGGCTAGATAATGGCGTGGTGGGGCAGGCGGGGGTCCCTTCGGGAGCATCGACGGGGACCTTTGAAGCCCTGGAGCTCCGAGATGGGGATAGGCGATACGGGGGCAAGGGCGTCCTCCGGGCGGTGGAAAACATCAACGACCGCATCGCCTCCGCCCTGGTGGGAGTGGATCCCGCAGATCAGGCAGAGCTCGACGATATCATGATCCGCTTGGACGGGACTCCGAACAAGGGCAACCTGGGGGCCAATGCCATCCTGGGGGTGTCCATGGCCGCTGCCCGGGCCGCCGCCACCGATCACGACCTGCCCCTCTGGGCCTACCTGGGAGGGAAGGGGCCCTTTCTCCTCCCCACTCCCTTGATGAACGTCCTAAATGGGGGGGCCCATGCGGACAACAACCTGGATATTCAGGAATTCATGGTCGTCCCCCACGGGGCCCCCTCCTTCCCCGAGGCCCTGCGCATGGGCACCGAAGTTTACCACTCGCTCCGGAAGATCCTGAAGGGGAAAAATTACAGCGTGGCCCTGGGGGACGAGGGAGGCTTTGCCCCCCGCCTGGCGGGCAATAAGGAGGCCCTGGAGCTCTTGATGGAAGCCATCCGGGGGGCGGGGTACGCACCGGGGAAAGACATATCCCTGGCTCTGGACTGCGCCGTGACGGACCTTTTCCGAGATGGGGTCTACCGCTTCGATGGAGAGGGGAAGACCTTCACCCCCGAGGAGCTCGTGGCGTACTACGCCGACCTTTGCCAGACCTTCCCCGTGGTATCCATCGAGGATGGCATGGCGGAGGAGGATTGGGACGGCTGGAAGCTCCTCACGGAGGCCCTGGGGAAATCCGTTCAGATCGTGGGAGACGACCTCTTTGTCACGAATCCCGAACGCCTCCGTCAGGGCATGGAGCGAGGAGTGGCCAACGCCGTGCTGGTCAAACTTAACCAGATCGGGTCAGTGACGGAGACGCTCCAGGTGGTGGATATGGCCCGGTGGAACGGTTATGGTGCCATCATCTCTCACCGATCGGGGGAGACGGACGACACCTTCATCAGCGACTTGGCCGTGGCCACCGGCGCGGGGCAGATCAAGACGGGGGCCCCCGCCCGGGTGGATCGGGTGGCCAAGTACAATCAACTCCTTCGCATATCGGAAGACCTCGGCGAAGAGGCCTATGCGGGATCCCGGCGCATGAAGTGCGCCCGGGAGAGATAGGGAACAAAAAGGGAGGCGAAGGGAACAAAAAGGGAGGCGATAGGACATGAAACAGTGTGTGGTGACGGACAAGGCCCCCGCTGCGGTGGGACCTTACAGCCAGGCGGTGTGGGCGGGGGACTTCCTCTACTGTTCGGGGCAAATCCCCCTTGACCCGGCCACGGGGGCCCTGGTGGGATCCACCGCACGGGAGCAGGCGATCCAGGTGCTGGAGAACGTGGAGGGGGTGCTCGCTTCCCAGGGGCTTTCCATGGGGCACGTGGTGAAGGCCACGGTCTTTGCCACCGACATGAAGTACTTTCCCGAGGTTAACGAGGTTTACGCCGCCAAGTTCACCGCCGATCCCCCGGCCCGATCCTTCGTCCAGGTGGCGGGGCTTCCGAAGGGCGCCTTGGTGGAAATCGAAGTCGTGGCTTGGCGCGGATAGAGGCGGCGGAGTGGGCGAGGAAGACCTTTTCGAGGGGCTTTTTTCCCAGGGGGGAAGAAAGGTGGCAGAGCCCACCGTGGAGCGCCTCGTGTGCTATCGCCGTCTGCTGAGCCAACTGCGGGACGAGGGACGGCGGGTGGTGTCATCCCACGACATGGGAGAACTCCTCCAGATCAAGGCGAGCCAAGTTCGAAAGGACCTGTCCTGTTTCGGGGAGATCGGCAAAAGGGGCGTGGGTTATCATGTCGATCGCCTTCTGGAGCACATCCAAAAGATCTTGTCCTCTCCGCATCCGTGGCGCATGGCCCTGGTGGGGGTGGGAAACCTCGGGGCGGCGTTGGCGGGGTACAAGGCGCTCCGGGGGGAGACGTTCTCTTTGGAGGCCCTTTTTGACGTCGACCCGGAGAAGGTGGGGCGGACCGTGGCGGGGGTGCCGTGTTTTTCGGCGGACGCCATGGAAGACGTCTTGCGCGAGAAAGACATTCAGGTGGTGATTTTGGCGGTGCCCGCATCGGCGGCCCAGGAGTGCGCCGATCGGGCGGGGCGTAGCGGCACCGTGCGGGGGATCTTGAACTTTGTTCCGACGTCCGTGGTGGCCCCCGAGGGCGTGATGGTTTTCGGCGTGGACATTTCCGTGGCGCTGGAAAAGCTCTTGTTCTATCTCAAACAGGAAGAGGCCCCGGGCAGTGGCCCTCTTCCTTCCGCCATGATAGAATCCATGGGAGTACGTAGGAGCCATTCTTGACTTAAGGGAGGCGTGTGGTTTATGGGTCAGCAGGGAGATCTGCTGGGGATGTTGCTCCCCCTGGTAGTGTTTGTGGTGATTTTTTACTTTTTACTCATAAGGCCTCAGAAGAAAAAGCAAAAGCAACATGAAACCATGTTGGCGTCCATCCATCGAGGGGACGATGTGGTCACGGCGGGGGGCTTTTTCGGCACGGTCCGAGAGGTTAAAGATGACAGCTTTATCTTGGAGATCGCCGACGGGGTGAAGGCCCGGATCCTGAAGAGCTCCATCTCCTACAAGCGTTCTGCGGGAGAGGGCAAGGCTGCGGACCTATCGCCGGAGGCGACGGGGGAGCAGGGCTTGGGAGACGTGAAACATTAAGGAGGATTCTTCCCGGTGTCCAGGAGCGGGGCGGGCGCCTTTGCCTGCTCCGTTTTTGTCGTGCGGCTCTCGGTGATCCGGGGTAACGAATTTTTTTGTAAACCGAAGCGGAGGAATGGGAGGATGTGGGCATGATTCGACGTGATAAGTGGCGCCTGGGGTTGGTGGGAGCGATAATCGTCGCGGGACTCGTAACGGTCTTTCCCATGGAGGGTAGGATCCGGCTGGGGCTCGATCTCCGGGGCGGGGTGCACATCGTCCTCCAGGCCAAAGGGGTCGATGGGGCCGCCGTGGAGGATGACAGCGTGGAACGCCTGTTGGCGGTGATCCGAAACCGCATCGACCAGTATGGCGTAGCGGAGCCCGTGATTCAGCGCTCGGGGAAGGACCGAGTGCTGGTGGACCTTCCTGGGGTGGAAGATCCCCAGGCGGCGTTGGACCTCATCGGTCAGACGGCCCAGTTGGAGTTCCGCCCGGTGCGATCCGTTTCCGCCAAGGTGCCCGCTGCGCCGCAACGGAAAAACTACGACGACGACAGCTCCTTCGAGGCGGCCCAGGGGCGTTGGCAGGCGGCCAAAGACGAAGTGACGGCCTCTGAGACGAAGATGAAAGAGGAAGCCCAGGGCATCCCGGGAGCCCTTGTGGCCCAGGACGAGGCAGGGACGGCCTACCTTTTGGGGCCCAAGGCGGTGTCGGGCAACGAGCTCCAGGATGCCAAGACAAACTACGACAACCTGGGGCGGGCGGTGGTTTCCCTTCAGTTCAACTCCCTGGGGAAGGACCTTTTTGACAAGGCCACGGAGGAAAATGTGGGTAAGCAATTGGCCATCGTCCTCGACGGCCAGGTGATCTCTGCCCCCGTGGTCCAGGAGCGCATAAGCGGCGGCCAAGCCCAGATTTCGGGGCGCTTCACCCCCCAGGACGCCCAGCGCTTGGCCATCATGCTGCGAGCCGGGGCGTTGCCGGTGCCCGTGGAGATCCTGGAAAACCGGTCGGTGGGGCCCTCCTTGGGGTCGGACTCCATCCAATCGGGGCTCAAGGCGGGGTACATCGGGGCGGCCTTGGTGGTGCTATTCATGATGATTTATTATCGCCTCATGGGGCTGGCCGCTAACATCGCTCTGGCGGTGGCCATGATGCTCCTCTTCGCCGGGCTCATATCGCTGAAAGCCACCCTGACCCTTCCCGGCATCGCGGGCATCATCCTCACCATCGGCATGGCGGTGGACGGCAACATCCTGATCTACGAGCGCATCCGGGAAGAATCCCGGGCGGGGAAGACCCCCATGGCGGCCCTGGATGCGGGGTTCCGACGGGCCTTCACCACCATTTTGGACTCTAACCTTACCACGCTCATCGCCGCAGCGGCCCTGTACTACTTCGGTAGCGGCCCGATTCGGGGTTTTGCGGTGACGCTTTCCATCGGTATTGTGTCCAGCGTCTTCTGCGCCGTGGTGGTCACTCGGGTATTGCTCCAGGCCATGGCCGGGGGATCCCGGGGATCCGGGATCATCCGCAGCTGACTCGGAAGTAGGGAGGAACGAAGGGATGGCTTTGTTTCGAGGAATCTATATCCGGTTTATGGAAATCCGGCGCGTGAGCCTGGGGATCAGCGCCCTCATGATCGCCGCCAGCTTGTTTTTTCTGGCGACCCGGGGGTTGAACTTGGGCATCGACTTCACGGGGGGGCTCATCCTTCAGGTGGAGTTCAGCAAGGCCACTGAAGTGGGACGGGTGAGGGAGCTTTTGGCCCAGGTCGGTCAGAGCCAAGCCACCATCCAGGCCTACAGCGACCAGGGAGTGTTCATTCGCTTCTCCGCCGACGATGATGCCACCCAGAAGGCCGTGGTCCAGGCCCTGCGGGGAGAAGACGACGCCATGAAGCTGCTCCGCATGGATAAGGTGGGCCCCGTGGTGGGCAAGCAGCTCCGGGAGGAGGCCCTCCTGGCCCTGGCGGTGTCTTTGGGGGGGATCCTTCTCTATGTCACGCTACGCTTTCAATTCCGCTTCGCCGTGGTGAGCGTCCTGGCCCTCGTTCACGACGCCATCATCACCCTGGGGGTCTTCAGCCTCCTGCAACGAGAGGTGGGGGTATCTTTCATCGCCGCCATCCTGACCATCGTGGGGTACTCTCTGAACGACACCATTGTGGTGTTGGACCGAGTGCGGGAAAACTGGGGAGGGCTCTCCAAGGGCATCGCCCATCTACTCAACGACTCCATCAACCAGACCCTTTCCCGCACCATCAACACCTCCCTTACCACCCTGCTGGCGGTGGTGGCGCTTCTGGTGTGGGGAGGCCCCGTGATCCAGGACTTCTCCCTGGCCATGTTCGTGGGGATTTTGGTGGGGACTTACAGCTCCATCTACATCGCTGGCGCCATGCTGTGCGAGTGGTATGAGAGGTCGCCCAGGGTTCACGCGTGATTTGAGATGGCCCGAGAGATCCGGGGCGCCGGGGAGATAGGGGCGTCTTCGGACCCCCGGCGGGCCTCGGGCCCCTGCTCGGCTCCCTTCGTCGGTACGGAGGGCGATGGGCGAGGCCGGGATCCCCTGAGGAGGGGCCCAAGATTCCCGGGGTAGGTAAAAAAGGGGATCAATCAAGGCGTGGAAGGAAGGAGTGGTTCCCATGAAAAGCTACGCTCTGGCGATGGCGGTGGCCATGCTGGCGGCGGCGGGGTACGTCTTTCAAAATCCGGGGGATGTGACGGTGCGCGTCCTCCTCTGGGAGCGGCAGATGCCCCAAGGGGTGTGGGAGGTGTTGCTCTTTGCCCTGGGAGCCCTGCTCATGTGGATCGTCTCCCTTTTGGCCCTCATGGAGGAAGTGACCCCCCTTCGACGAAAGATCGCTGCCCTTGAAGGGGCACACCGGGAGACGAAGGAAGAAAAGGACCGCCTGTGGGTGTTCTGGAAAGCCTCCGCCCCTCGAGCTCCAGAGCTTCCTCCCCCTCGTCGGGAGATTTCGAGAAGGGGTCAGGACTCGGTGGGGGCCGGGGGGAAGAGGATCCCGCCGAGCCCCCTTCGGGAGACGGCGATCTACCGGTGGAGGCCCTCCCCTCGGAAACCTTGGGGGTCTACGCCCATCCGAAGGTGACGGAAGAAGACCCGGCCGAGCTCTGCCTGGAGTGCGAGGGAGCGGGGGGCGAGGATCTCCCGGCGGAGACCCCTCCCCTGGAGGCCGTGGAAATCTACGCCCATCCGAAGGTGACAGAAGAAGACCCGGCCGAGCTCTGCCTGGAGTGCGAAGGGGCGGAAGGGGGCGTTTCCAGGGCTCAAGGGCCCTCTTCCGATGCATGGAGCGAAGGGGATCTTTCGGGGGGCGACGATGCCTCGGCGGCCTCCCGTGCCTTGGGAGAAGTGAGGAAAGGTTGATTGCCACCTGTACCCCGGAGGATTTGAGAGTTTGGCGCCGGGACGGGGCTTCCGAGGCTCTGGCTCGCCGCTTGGGGTGTGGCCCCCTGCTCGCGTCCCTTCTGTGTATGCGGGGTAAAGACGAAGCCCTGGCGGGGCGGGAGTTGGGGGTGCCGCCCCTGGAAGAGGCGCTGGAGGGGGTCCAACTGGGATCATCCCTCCCCCGAGAGTCCTTCCTGGACCGTATCACCCCCGGCAAGGAAGTGGTGGTCTACGGTGATTACGACGTGGACGGAGTGACTGCCACGGCCTTGGCGGTGGAGATGTGCCTTTCCAGGGGGGCTAACGTGCGGTACTATATCCCCCACCGCCACCTGAAGGGTTACGGGCTCCACAAGGACATGGTGGATCGCATTATGCAGCGAGGATGCGACCTTTTGGTGGTGGTGGACTGCGGTACCCACGACCGAGCTTCCCATCAAGCGGCCCGGGATGCGGGGGTCCCCACTTGGATCTTCGACCACCACTTCGCCGAGGGGCAGGAAGTCCCCGACGCGCCGGTGGTGCTGGTCAACCCTCAGATGGGGGGCAACGAAGAGGGGCGGACACTGAGCGCCGCCGGGGTGCTTTGGGTCTGGGCCTGGCAGACCGGGGCCATGCCCCGGCCTTGGCTTAAAAATCAACTAGACTTGGTAGCCCTGTCCACCGTGGCGGATTGCGCCCCCCTGGGGGCCGTGAATCGCATGTTGGTGGCCCGAGGATTGGATTGCCTGCGCTCCGGTCATCGCCGAGGGATTGCCCTCTTGGCGGAACGTTTGGACGTGCGGTGGCGCCACACCTCCGAGGAAGATCTTTCCATGAAAATTATTCCCTGCCTCAATGCGGCGGGGCGTTTGGACCTGGCCGATGTGGCCCTGCGGGTTCTCTTGGAAGACAAGGACCAATCGGCGTGGATGGAGCGTCTGGTGGCCCTAAACCGACGGCGCCAGCTCCTTTCGAGCCAATTGGTGGAAGAGATCAATCCCCAGGTGGGGGCTTCGGGGTGCGTCCTCCGGGGCAAGGGATGGCCCGTGGGGGTGCTTTCCAGTGTGGCGAGTCGACTGTGCTCCCAGCACCGCAAGCCCGTCATTCTCTCCGCCCAAGCGGGCCCCATCCTTCGGGGCACGGTGCGAATGCCCCCCGGGGGCGATGCGGTGCGCTTTCTCTCCGAGCTCAGCCCCCACCTTCTGGCTTGGGGGGGGCATCGCTTGGCGGCGGGGTTCAGCGCGGCTCCCGAATCCTGGGAAATCCTGGAGCAAGCCATGACCCAGGAACTCTCTTCCCTGCGCTTTTCCCCCGAATGCCTTGACGTGCTGGAGGTCGATCCGGAAACGGTGACGCCAGAGGCCTGGCGCGAGGTGGGAGTGCTGGGCCCCTTTGGCACGGGGAACCCTTCGCCGCTTTTTTTCTGCCCCTTCCCTTCGGATAGCGTGCCTCGTCCCTTCGGGACCCAGGGGGCCCACGTGAAGATCCCCCGGGGTCGGGTGGACATCGTGGCCTTTTATGGGACCGCGTTCTTCGGGGCCCGTCCCGCCCTTCGGGGGCTGGTCTACCGCCCTCGGCTGGATCACTGGCGAGGATCCCCCCGGATGCAGTTCGTGCTGGAACGTGCGGTGGTATGACAGTGAAACCTAACGACTCGTTGACTAATGACAGGCACTCCCGGATCCCGGGCCAGGCCATGGTGGAGGCGGTGGGGGCTCTAGGGGCCGAGGCCCGGGGAGGGGCGGGGGCCAAGGACTTGCGCCTCCTGAGGGATAGTTTCATCGGCCGGATCCCCGAGCCCGAGCGGGTCTCCAGCCTGAAGCTGGCCTGGCAGGAACTTTGGGGGAAGGCGGCCACCTACCTATCTCGCGAGGATCTGGCGATGATGGGCGAGGCTCTGGTGACGGCGGCGGCGGCCCACGGCGCCCAGCGTAGATCTTCCGGGGACCCCTATGTGGTGCACCCCGTTCAGGTGGCCTCCGTGCTGGCGGACATGGGAATGGATCGGGACACGCTGGTGGCGGCCATGCTCCACGACGTGCTGGAGGACACGGAGATCCTGGCGGCGGAGCTGGCCTCCCGTTTCGGCACAGAAGTCATCACCCTGGTGGATGGGGTCACCAAGCTGGGCAAGCTCTCCTTTCGTTCCATCGAGGAATATCAGGCGGAAAACCTGCGAAAGATGTTCCTCGTCATGGCCAAAGACATCCGGGTGGTGCTCATAAAGTTAGCGGATCGCCTCCACAACATGCGCACCATCCAGGCCCTCCGTCCGGACAAGCAGCTGCGCATCGCCCGGGAGACCATGGACATCTACGCCCCTCTGGCCCATAGGCTGGGGATCTACCAGATCAAACGCGAGCTGGAAGATTTGGCCTTTTGCGTCCTAGATGCGGAAGCTTACCATGACATCCGACGCCGAGTGCGAAAGAAGATGCCCGAGCGAGAGAACATCGTCAAGAAGGCCATCGACGTGCTCCAGAGCGAACTCAAGGCGGCTAACATCGACGTGTACATCACGGGAAGGGCAAAGCACTACTACAGCATCGCCGAGAAGATGCGGCGCAAGAATTTGGCCTTCGATCAGCTCTACGACCTGCTGGCGGTGCGTGTGGTGGTGAGCAGCGTGGTGGAATGCTATACTGCCCTGGGCATGGTACATACCTTGTGGAAGCCCCTTCCAGGGCAGTTCGACGACTACATCGCCAACCCCAAGAGCAACATGTACCGTTCGTTGCACACCACGGTGGTGGGCCCCAGCGGCGAACCCCTCGAGGTGCAGATTCGCACCTGGGACATGCAGTGGCAGGCGGAGTACGGCATTGCGGCCCACTGGCGATACAAGGGCAAGCGAGGGGCCAAAGCCAGCGATATTGACGAAAACCTGACGTGGATCCGCAAGGCCCTGGAAGAGCAGGGAGAGGGCGGCGAACCCCGGGAGTTTCTCACGCATCTCAAAGAAGACGTGCTGACCTCGGAGGTCTTTGTCTTCACTCCCAAAGGAGACGTCATCAGCCTCCCCCACGGCTCCACCCCCATAGACTTTGCCTATAACGTCCACACGGAAGTGGGACACAAGTGCGTGGGAGCCATGGTGAACGGCCGGATAGTCTCCATAGACTACGCCCTACAAAACGGCGATATCGTGCGGGTGTTGACCTCTCCCCAGGGAAAGCCCTCACGAGATTGGCTCAAGGTCGCCCGGAGCAACCGGGCCCGGTCCAAGATCCGGGTCTATTTCCGCCAACAGGAGAGGGCAGAGCGGGAAGAGTATCTCTCCAAGGGACAAGAAATGCTGGAGCGGGAGCTCCGGCGCCGGGTGGGGGATCCCCCGCCCGTGGCCCCGTCGGAGTTTGGAGCCCTCCTGAACCGGGTGGCCCGGGACATGGGGTATGCCGGGGCCGAGGAGCTTGTGGTGGACCTGGGCATGGGGCATCACAGCGCGACGGGGGTGATTCAGAAGGTTCTGGGCTTTCTCCACCCCGTGGAGGGGCTGGACCTTCCCCCCCCGGACCTTCCCGCCGCCCCCTCTCCCAAGCGCGAAGTCGACTCGGAAGTGGTGGTGGAAGGGGCAGAAGGGGTCTTGGTGTCGCTGGCGAACTGCTGTCGCCCCGTACCGGGAGACGCCATCGTGGGTTTGGCCACGAAGACCCGGGGCATCACGGTGCACCGCCAGGACTGCCCCAGCATCGAAGAGATGCCCCCGGAGCGTCGTATTGAAGTGGCTTGGGGGCGCCGGGTGGCGACCCAGTACGTCAGCCGAGTGAAAATAGAAGCCTCCGACCGCCCGGGGCTCTTTGCGGAGGTCTCCCAGGCCATTCAAAACGCCGATGCCGCCATCATGGGGCTCCGGGCTAACGTGCGGGGGGCCAGTCGGGCGGTGATGGTGGCGGAAATCCGGGTGCGTAATCTGGAACACCTCTACCGGGTGATGGGGCGTGTGGGATCGGTGGCGGGGGTCCAGGAAGTGGCCCGAGGATAACCTTCGATCATCTCCAGAGGAGCGTCGGGGGAAAATCCAGGAGAGATCCAGGGGGTGAGAGCGTTGAGGAGCGTGGTGCAGCGCGTTTCCTGGGCGCGGGTTTCGGTGGAAGGGCAAGAGGTGGGGAGCGTCGGGAAGGGCCTTTGTGTCCTGGTTGGCGTGACCCACGAGGACGGCCCCAAGGATGTGGAATGGATGGCGGACAAGCTCATTCACCTCCGCATCTTCGAAGACGAGGCGGGTAAAATGAATAAATCTTTGCTGGACGTGGGGGGAGCCATGATGCTCGTGTCCCAGTTTACCCTCTTAGGGGATTGCCGCCGAGGGCGGCGCCCTTCGTTCCTGGGGGCGGCCCTGCCGGAAAAGGCCCGGGAGGTGTACGATGGGCTCATCGCCGCCGTCAGGTCCCGGGGGGTCTCTGTGGCTTCGGGGGTCTTTCAGGCCGAAATGGCCGTGGAGCTCTGCAACGCGGGGCCGGTGACGCTGATCATAGACAGCCTAGGGGGAGCATAGCATGTGGTGGCGCCGCTTCCCCCTGGGGGCCCTGTGGACCAATGGGTATCTGGTGAGCGATGGAGCGGGGCACGGCTTCTTCGTGGATCCCGGGGGAGACCCCGCAGAGGTGTGCGGAGCCCTGGCCCCTTCGGATGGAGTAAAGATATCCCTGGAGCGGGTGCTCCTCACCCATGGCCATGCGGATCACATCCAGGGGGTGGACCTCCTGTGGGAGTGCACCGGGGCCTCGGTACGGATTAGTCGAGAAGACGCCTCCATGTTGGACTGCCCTGAAAAAAACCTTTCGTCCCACATGGGCACGCCCTTTTACTGCCGGGCTCCCCGGGAGCTTTTTTGCCCCGGCGAGGTCTTTGCCGTGGGGACCATGGAGGTGAAGGTGATCGCCACTCCGGGGCACACCCCGGGGAGTTGCTGTTTTCTCGTCCGAGACGGGGAGGAAGAGATCCTCTTTTCCGGGGACACCCTGTTTGCCCGGAGCGTGGGGC
>ENA-UPSM01005349-UPSM01005349.1-activated-sludge-metagenome-genome-assembly--contig:-NODE-5349-length-12707-cov-5.797898_pt1 | contig 12707 bp, 9 predicted proteins | sample MGYA00238181_ERZ773283 | MGnify/ENA primary metagenome ERZ773283 (study PRJEB29023, sample SAMN05720199) | activated sludge metagenome | isolation source: Anaerobic digester | place: Japan... | reverse complement strand
TGCGGTCATGCCGGCCTTCGCCTTTTCCGGGTCGCTCGCCGTCATCCACCGGACACGACGTCAAAACCCCGATACGGAAAAGAATACCGTCAAAAACCGGCGCGCGCACCCCTTGGTGTGAGCGCCGTCACCCTCGGTCCCCGATGTGGAAGGAGCGGTCAGCTCCCGACCTCGATCCTCCCGTCCCGGATCCGGCAGGCGAACACCTTGAGCCTGGCGCCCGGCTCGTCGAGTCCGACCCCGTCGTCCAACCGGTAGGCCCGCTTGTGCAACGGACACATGACCACCGCGTGGCCTTCCCGATCCCCCACGATTCCCTGGTGCATGACCGCCGCCGCCTTGTGCGGACAGACGTTTTGCACCGCCTTGACCACGGCCGACGAGATGCGGAACACCGCGATCTGGCGATTTCCGACCAGGACGGCGGTTCCCGCCCCGATGCTCAGATCGTCCAACGCGCAGACGTCGCTCCAGGTCGTCGCGGTCTCCGTCGTCTGTTCCACGGATTGTTCAAGCATGGCATCACCTCCATCGGCATATGAAGCGTCGCTTTCGACGTCGGAACGGAACATGGAATCCTCCACCTCGATTTCGTGTTCGCGGTAGGGATCCTCCCAAGGATTTTCGGATCGGATCTCGATCAGGGCATGCTCCATGGCTCACCTCCCCGCCGGGACGCGCTGGCCCCGTTCGCGCTCGAACCGGATCGAAGGGTTGGGACGAGGATCGTTCGCGAAGGACCGGAACCGCTTGAGGATCGAAGGATCCTCCAGGGCGACCTTCCACTCGCACCGGAAGCCCTTGACCAGATCGTCCATCTGCGATTCGAGCTTCGAGCAGATCCCGAGCGAGTCTTCCAGGACCACCTTGCGCAGCTCGTCCACGCCGCCGATCTCCTCGATCCACACCGAGGTGCGCGTCAGGCGGTCGGCGGTGCGGATGTAGTGCATGAGCACCCGGTCGATCAAGGACAGGATCTGGTCGGTGGGCACGTCCTGCGCCAGGAGATCGGCGTGGCGGGGCTTCATGCCGCCGTTCCCGCACACGAACAGGTTCCAGCCTTTTTCCGTCGCGATCACCCCGATGTCCTTGCTCTGCGCCTCGGCGCATTCGCGCGCGCAACCCGATACGGCGAACTTCAGCTTGTGCGGAGCGCGGATCCCCTTGTAGCGTTCCTCGATGGCCAGCGCCAGGTGGGTGGAATCCTGCACCCCGAACCGGCACCAAGTGCTGCCCACGCAGGACTTCACCGTGCGCACCGACTTCGCGTAGGCGTGCCCCGATTCGAACCCGGCGTCCACGAGTTCCTTCCAGATCAGAGGCAGTTCCTCCAGCCGGGCTCCGAACAGGTCGATGCGCTGCCCACCGGTGATCTTGGTGTAGAGATCGTACTTGGCGGCCACGTCGGCGATGACGCGCAAGGCCTGTGGAGTGATCTCGCCGGCGGGGATGCGCGGAACCACCGAATAGGTCCCGTTCTTCTGGATGTTGGCCAGGAACCGGTCGTTGGAATCCTGCAAGGCGTCGCGACCACCCGAGATCACATGCCCGTTCCAGAGGCTCGCGAAGATGCTCGCCGCGACGGGCTTGCAGATCTCGCACCCCATCCCCCCTTTGCCATGGCTTTCCATCAGCGTCGCGAAATCGCGGATGCCTTCCTTCCAGGCGATGTCGAACAGTTCGGCCCGGGAGTGTTCGAAATGCGCGCAGATCCCCTTTGGCACCGCCACGCCCTTTTCCGCGAGACGCTTCTTGACGATTTCCGTCACCGCCTGGGCGCAACTTCCGCACCCTGTACAGGCGCGGGTGGACTTCTTGACGGCGGTGAGATCGGCGCAACCCGCGTCCACGGCGGCGACGATCCTGGAACGGCGGATGTTCTCGCAGTTGCAGACGATCGGATCGTCCGATCCGGCCGAACCGGATCCGGCCGGAGCCAGGAGGGACCTCGGATCCTCCGGAAGCGGATCGCCGGATTCCAGCGCGGCGGCGAGTTCGCCGAAGGGGCCCAGGTCGCCCACCAGCACGGCTCCGTGGAGCGCGCGGGTATCGGTCCTCCAGACCAGTTTCTGGTAGATTCCCTTGCGCGGATGGCTCACGACCAGATCTTCGAATCCATCGCCTTCCACCACCACGTCGCCGATCGATCCGACATCCACCCCCAGGAGCTTGAGTCGGGTGGCCGGCTTGTAGCCGGGGAACGGTTTGGAGGACCCGGCGATGTCGTTCGCTGCGGATTCCGCCATGCGATACCCGGGAGCCACCAGCCCGTGGACCATGCCGCGGTGCAAGGCGCACTCCCCGATCGCCCAGATGCCAGGGGCCGAGGTCCTCATGCGGTCGTCGACCTCGATCGCCCCGCGTTCGCCGACCTTGATCCCGGCGGATCGGGCGAGTTCGTCGCGAGGACGGATGCCCGCGGAGGCCACGACGATCTGCGCCGGCACGACCGTGCCATCGGCCATGCGCAATCCCGAAACCGCTCCGTCGCCCACGATCGATTCGCTGCGGGCGTCCAGCAGGACCTTCACGCCCAGCGACTCGATGGAACGCCGCAGGAGCCCGGACGCGGCCTCGTCGAGCTGCCGGGCCATCAACCGCGAGGCGAATTCCACGACGGTGGTCTCCAGTCCCAGGTCCACCAGCGCCTTGGCGGCCTCCAGCCCCAGCAATCCGCCGCCGATCACGACGGCCTGCTTGCAGGATGCGCCCCAGGCCTTGATCCGTTCCACGTCTTCGATGGTCCGGTACGCGAAGAACCCGGGAAGCTCGCGCCCCGGAAGCGGCGGCACGAACGGCGCCGAACCGGTCGCGAACACGATCTTGTCGGCCGACCATGTCCTGCCGGATTCCGTCGCCACGGACAGGTTCGCGGCGTCGACGGAGACCACGCGGTCGCCGGTCACCAGCTCCACCTCGTTTTCCGCGTACCAACCCGGAGGCAGCATCGAGAGCTGGTCGGGTGACGATCCGGAAAACAGGGAGGACAGGTGCACCCGATCGTAGGGAGCGCGGGATTCTTCGCCGATCACGGTGATCCGCGCCTGGGGAGCCAGTTCGCGCATCGTTTCGCAAAAGCGAGAGGCCACCATGCCTGCCCCGACGACCAGGATGCGAGGGCTTGGAACGAGAGGAGTATTGGAATCCATGTGCAACCACCACCGAAATTCGGTTCTGTGGGCGCCCATGGTCCGGACGGGCCGGTTGCCGTTGGCGTTCTGCCTCATTGTTCACGCAAACTCCAGGCCAAGCATCGATTCCGGAATCGAACCCGAAGCGGCCTGTCGGATCCGCATTTGTGTCAATCGCAATTCGTGACATTCCAGATTTTGGCGAATCACCTTCGCCAAACACCCACGGCGTCGATCAACGCGCCAGGAGGGCGATCGCCTCGAGGATCGCCACCACCACCGCCAGCAGCGCGATTCCTTGCCACTGCCGGATCCGCGTCCGGGCATCGAACCTCTCGGAGGAGACCGCGTCTTCCACCCGCTCCCGTCGTTCGAGCAGGACTTCCAGTTCCGACACGACCTGGAACCGTTTTTCGGGATCGGGTTCGATGGCCTTCATCACGATGCTCTCCAGCCACGAAGGAATGTCGGGATTCCAGCGCGAAGGGGGCGGAGCCGCACCGAACCTGGGTCTGGAGAACGGTTCGATCTCCCCGTAGGGCAATCGGCGCGTCAAGCATTCGTAGAGAGTGACACCCAACGCGAAGATCTCCGTGCGCTCCTGGGCGACGGCTCCTTCGAACAGTTCCGGCGCCATGTACGAGGCTGTTCCCGGCACGCCTCCTCCGTCGGCGAAGGCGTCCACGCGGGCCACGCCGAGATCCGTCAACATGTGCCTGCCAGCCTCGTCCCTCAGGATGTTGTCGGGCTTCACGTCGCGATGCAGGACCCCTTGCCTGTGCAGGGCCCGCAGGGCCGATGCGACATCCAAGCCCAACCGGGTCGCCGCGTAGGCGTCCATGGCGCCGTCCCTCGACAGGATCCGTCGCACCGGGACGCCGGAAGTCCACGGCATCGCGTAGTAGAGCCGCGTGCGGCGCCCGGGCCGCAGCGCCAGGACCGGCACCACGCCCGGATGCGAGATCCTTCGCCCCAGCCACTCCTCGCGCAGGAATTCCGCTTTCTGCGATTCCTCCTCGACCGCCGCGGGCACCGGGATCTTCAGCACCACCCGCCGTTCCTCCTCGCGATCGTCGGCGAGCCACACGCTCGATGTCCGGCTCGAACCGATCCTGCGATGCAGACGGAATCCGTCGAATTCGTCGCCTTCCACCGGCGGTGGATCCACGGCTTCCAGCCGCGACGAATCGCCCAGCCACGAGGCCTCGGGATCGCCCACGTCGTCGATCCGCGCCAGCACCACCGTCGCGTCGTCGTCGTTTCCCCGTTCCCGCGCGGTCCGGACCAGGCGTTCGGCGAGATCGTCCAAGGCCCCGCCTCCGGCCAGGAGAGCCCCAAGCGAGGCGGGATCGAACGACTTGTGGAATCCGTCCGTGCCCAGCACCACCCAATCGCCCGGCCGGACCTCCTCCCTGGCCAGCTGCGCCACGATCCCGTCGTCGAGCCCGATCGCGCGATGCAGGACCGATCGCAGATCGGGATCGTCCCAGACGTGGTCCACCGAGAGCTGCCTGGCCTCGCCGGAACGGACGAGCCACGCGCGACTGTCGCCCACGTGGGCCAGGATCAGTTCGCGTCCGGCCACCGCGACCATCGTGAGGGTGCAGGCCGCCCCCGGATGATCCCGCCTGGCCAGACGATTCCTGTCGTCGAACAGGTCCTTGAGGCAGCGGGCGCCGCTCCAGGTCTCGGGGCTGGAATACCATCCGCTCAGGATCCCTTTCACGGAGTCGCGGGCCAAGGCGCCACCACCACGCCCCTTGCCCACTCCGTCGGCCACCGCCAACGCCACGCCCTTGGACCGCAGCGCGTCGTGTTCCGGCGTCGCGACCGCCGCGAAGTCCTGGTTTTCGCCTTTGGCCCCGGGAAGGCTCGCCTGGCCCACCGCGATGGACAGGGGCATCCTAGATCCGAGCGGTCGTGTTCAGCGGAGACCCCCAGGTGCTGCGCCATCTGCGCTTGACTCCGAGCACACCCAGGAACGCGAGCACGGCGAGCCCCACGAACACGTAGAATCCCGTGGCGTAGGTACCGGTCACCTGCTTGGCCACGCCGAGGGAGGTCGCGAGATAGAACCCGCCGAGTCCGCCCGCCATGCCCACCAGGCCGGTGAGCAGACCGATCTCCTTGCGGAACCTCTGCGGAATCAGCTGGAAGACCGAGCCGTTTCCCATCCCCAGTCCCAGCATGCCCGTCACGAAGAACACCAACGTCAGCGCGATGTTCTGGGAAAAGACCGCGACCAGCGCCAAGGACACCGCCACCACCAGGTAGATCGTTTGCAGGCTGCGGATCCCGCCGAACCTGTCGGCGACGCGTCCCCCGATCGGACGGGCGACGGAACCCGCCAGGACGCATCCGGCGGCCAGGTATCCGGCATGGACCGGGTCCACTCCGAATTGCGCGTTGAAGTAGATGACAAGACTTGCCGCGAGACCCGAAAACCCGCCGAAGGTCACCGAGTAGAATCCCATGAACCACCAGGTGTCCTTGTCCTTGAGGACCTTGCCGTACTGGCGCAGCGTCTTGGGCGGCGGCTGGTCCGGAGCGTCCTTGGCAAGCCACACGAACGCCAGCAAGGTGAGCAAGGCCGGGATCAGCGCGACGCCGAACACCGCGTTCCACCCCAGGTGCTTGGCCAGAAGCGGCGCGAACAAGGCGGAAAACACCGTGCCCGAATTCCCAGCCCCGGCGATCCCCATCGCCAGCCCCTGCGCTTCGGGCGGATACCACCGCGACGCCAACGGCAGCGACACGGCGAAGGAAGCCCCCGCGATGCCCAGGAACAATCCCAGCACGTGGACCTGCGACAACGTGTGGATGCCGCCGATCCATGCCCACGACAGCCCGCCGATCACCAGAACCTGACCGACGATTCCTGTCGCCTTGGCGCCGATCCGATCGACGGCCATGCCCATGAAGAAGCGCGCGAAGGCCCCCGAAAGATACGGCAGCGCCACCATGAATCCCTTCTGGGAAGGATCCAGATCGAGATCCTTGGCGATCGCCACTCCCAGAGGCCCGAGCAGGACCCAGATCATGAACGAGATGTCGAAGTAGAGGAACGACGCGAAGAGAGTCGGGGGGTGTCCCGCTTTCATGAATTCCTTGATCTGCATGGCTGTGGTCCTCGGCTCGTGCGCTTGTCTGTTCGCTGGCTCGAGCCCGCTTGTGCCGTGGATCGATTCCCGGCATTCTGCGGTTCGAGCGACGCGGCGGACCGGACGGGCCGGAATTCCTCTTCGTCGACGGGCCTAGCGGCCCGAAGGAAGGCTCAAGCACAAGTCGCGCCAAAATCGAGCGGAACAACGGTTCCCGGGGTGCCGCCGCGAAGGTCCCTGGATGTCAAGGATTGTCGTTTGACATTCCGATCTCGCCAGACGGTCGGCGACCCGAATCACGATTACCGCACCCGATGATCGCCTTTCAGGCCGCGCGAGAAGACAACTCGTTCGCCACGAACACCTCCAGCGTGGTGCGCCGCAGATAGTCCATGAAGATCGAATTCGTGTGCTCGACGGTTTCCTGCAATCCTTTGGAAAGCACCCAGGAATCGTCGAACTCCGATTGGCACAGTCCGCTCCGACGGAACGCCTCCACCACGTCCCAAAGGGCGATGGCTTCCGGTTCGCGCGCGAGGACGTACCCGCCTCCTGGTCCCCTGTGCGAGCGGACGATTCCGCATTGCGTCAGATGTCCGAGCAACCGCGCCACCCAAGGACGCGGCAGTTCCTCGCGCAGGGCAAGTTCCTCGGCGGTGACCAGCACCCCGCTTTCCCAGTGCGCCGACAGGCCGGCGAGGATGCACAACGCCTTGGACAGGGTCTTTCCCAACCGCAGCGAAACCGGCAGGGCGAGCGAAGATTCATGCATGGTGGTCCTCCTGGCGCGATGGAGATCCGTCGGATCCCGATCGACGGCAGGTTCCGAGTTCGATCGGGATCGCAGCCTTGATCAGGACCGTCAGGACGGTCAGCCCCATTCCCCAGATTCCCAACGTCACGCGGATCTCCGTCCACGAGGGATGGTAGTCGGTCATTTCCCCCAACGGCGACGGAATCAGGCCGGGAACGATCAGGCCCATGCCCTTCTCGATCCAGATGGCCACGAACAGCGTCGCCGCCGCCGCGTAGAGCACGGGCATTTTCCGTCGCAGGGGGTTGATGGTCAGCACGAGGGTGGCCAGGACGTTCATCCCGATCGCCGTCCAGATCCACGGAACAAGGGCCGAATGCCCGTGCAACCCGAAGAACAGGTACACCGCGCTCGCCGAGTGCTCCGACACGTGGTAGAACTCCTTGAACAGCTCCGAACCCAGCATGACCAGGTTGATCTGCGCCGCCACGGTGACGATGACCGACAATTTCCGGAGCGTCTCTTCCTTGATTTCGTAGGCGGTGTTGTGCCGCACCACCGCCAGCACCAGGAGGATGAACGACGGTCCGGCGGCGAAGGCCGACGCGAGGAAGCGCGGCCCCAGCAGTGCGTTGTTCCAGAACGGCCGGGCCACCAGTCCCGCGTACAGGAACGCCGTGACCAGGTGGATGCACACCGCCCACATCACCGACAGCACCACGAAGGGCACGTACTTGCGCTTGTCGGGTTGTTCGCCCTTCCAGTGCTTGAACAGGAGGTAGAACGGGATCAGGGTGTTCAACGCGAGATACCCGTTCAACACCAGGGTGTCCCAGGTGAGCATCGATTCGGGCCAGTTGAAGTACCCGACCACGGGGATCATGTGCCAAAGACGCATGGGGCCTCCCACGTCCACCATCACGAACGAAAGGCACATCAGGAGCGCGGCGACGGCCACACCCTCGCCCACCAGCACCGCCTTGCGGAAATCGACGTCGTGCAGGATGTAGGTGGGGAGCACGAGCATCACCGCCGCGGCCGCCATGCCCACCAGGAACGTGAAGTTCGAAATGTACAGGCCCCAGCTCACGATGTCGTTCATGCCGGTCACGACCAGACCGTGCCGGAACTGGTCGGAATACGCCAATGCCCCGGACCCCATGAGAAAGGCCAGGAACGCCATCCAGAGGTGGTAGCGCCGTCCTCCGGCGACCGCGTTGCGGATTCCGTCGCGGAAGAAATGGATCAGGTCGCGGATCATGCGGTTCGCCTTGCTCGAGGATGCGTCAGTCGGTGAAATACCAGAACTTGGGTTCGGTCCCCAGGTCTTCCTTGAGTCGGAACACCTTCTTGGTCGCCAGAACCTGTCGGATGTCGGAATCGGGATCCAGCAGATTCCCGAACACGCGCGCGCCGGTGGGGCAGGCCTCCACGCAAGCGGGATTCTTCCCTTCGCGCGACCGCGCCACGCAGAACGTGCACTTCTCCATCACGCCCTTGGTGCGCAGTCGATTGCCCAGGTAGTGCTGGGATCCGTTGATCTGGTCGACCGGAACCTCGGGCTCCTGCCAATTGAAGCGGCGCCCGAAATACGGACACGCCGCCTCGCAGTAGCGGCACCCGATGCACCAGTCGTAGTCGACCACGACGATGCCGTCCTTTTCCTTCCAGGTGGCCCCGACCGGACAGACCTTGGTGCACGGGGGATTCTCGCAATGGAAGCATTGCGTGCCCAGGTAGAAGTGGCCTTCGGCAGGCACCTCGTGGGTGATGCTCCCGTTTGCCGATTCCAGGGACATCGATCCGGGTTCCATCTCCCAGATCTTGATGTACTGCATGTTGGTCGCGCGGTCCTGGTTGTTTTCCTCCACGCAGGCCTTCACGCACTCCATGTAGCCTTCGCACTTGGACACGTTGAACGCGTACCCGAACAGGACGCCTTCGCGGGGCGCCGTGGTCCGGATCTCGACGTCGGCTCCCTGCTCGAGCCAGGCGAGGCGCTCCAGGCGCTCCACGGTCCGGCGTTTTTCGTCGTCGGTCATGATCCGGAAGTTCTTGCGCAACTGTTCCTTGAACCGCAGGCGGAGCGCCTCGTCCTGCGGGGACTCCCTGCGCGCGACCGCGCCCGAATCCACTCCGGGTTCGACCGTATCGCATCCCGCCACGACGGCCAAGGCGGTGCCCGCTCCGGCCACGGCAAGGCCGGCAAGGATCTTGCGCCGACCTTCGTCGACCGCGGGAGCGCAGCCGCATCCTCCGGAACAAAGCGTCTTGCCGGATTCCGACTGGGCTCCGGCGGATTCGAACCCGAAGAATTTCCCCAATTTGGAAGCGTTCATGGATGCGTCCATCCCCCCTCGCGCACGGGTGCGCTGTTTTCCGGTTCGATCGCGGGCATGCGGCTCTTGAACGCGGGGTCGTGCGGATTGTGGCACCCGGTGCAGTTCTGGACCACGCGCTCCCCCGCCCAGCCTCCCAGGCGCTTGCCGTGCGCGCCGATCGCCCAGTCCTGCGCTTGCTGGAAATGGCATTGCGCGCAGACCAGGTAGGGCTTGTTCCACCCGACACTGTCTCCGGAAAGCGTCCTGAGCGTCATGCCCTTGTCCGGCGCATGGCAAGTGAAGCAATCCATCGTCTTCGCATCGGCATGGTGCAGATCCAATCCCCAATGCGCCTTCTGGGGACCCGAGCGCTTGCCGTCCGGGACGAATCCTCCGGAGTGGCAGTCGGTGCACCGGTACTTCTTGATCTGGTCGTGGCGCGTGGCCACCCGGAACGGCGCGGGGGCGGCTCCCTGGTACTGCGTCGGTTCGCTCGATCCGTGGTACAGGTGTTCGGCCTGCTCCGGGGGAATAGGATCGCCCTTGAAGGTCGTGTCGTCGCGGACCTTGTCCAGCACCTTTTCATGTTCGCCCGGCTTGCATCCCGCGAGCGCCCCGGCGATCGACAACAGCGCGACCACGACAAAATCCGTTCCTCTGGAGCTCATTTCAGGTCCTTCGCGAATCCGCCCTCGGCGACGGACGGCACGTGGCATTGGCGGCAGTTCGTGCGTTCGGGATGGCTGGTGCGGATCTCGGCGGGAGCCGAAGGTCCCGCGTGGCAGGCCAGGCAGTTGCCGCGGTATTGGATCGAGTGCGGAATCATGGGAGGCCCCGTCGGCTGCGAACGGGCGTCCAGGACCGGATGCGGAGGCTTCTTCCAGCCCGAGGGCTTGAACGCGTCGCCACCGTCGCCCGGCACATGGCACTGCCGGCACGACGTCCACTCCGGATGCGGAGTCGGAGGCGCGTAGCGATCCATGGAAGGCACGTAGCCGCCGTCCCGATGGCAATTGAGGCAGTTGAGCGTTCCGGTGCGTTCGTTCTCCTCGGAGACGGGGTGGGGAATCCACGGCGGCGCTCCGTCGAACGCGCGGCGCGCCCGGTGGCTTTCCATCGTCCGCGACTTTCCGATCGACGGCGCCGAATCCGCCAAACGGTATCCCGCCTGGAGGTCGCGGTACATGCCGCCCTGCTCGGCGTCGTGCGCCCGCGCGACGGAATCCGACACGCCCTCGACGGCGCCGTCCGTCGTGCGATCCCTTTCGCGACAGCCGGACAAGAGCATCGCCCCGACCCACACGACCAGGAGAACCCTGTTCATCGCGCTCACGCCTTCTCGACGCGCACGGCGCATTTCTTGTAGTCCGGCTGCTTGGAGATCGGACAATGTCCGTCGAGCGTCAGCTCGTTCACCAGGTAGGTTTCGTCGAAGAACGGCACGAAGACCTGCCCTGGTTCCGGAACTCCGCGACCATCGACAGAAGCGGGAAACACCATGGTTCCGCGCCGCGAAGTGAGCCGCACCTTGTCGCCGTCCTTGATCCCCATCCGTTTGGCGTCTGCGGGGTTCACCTCCACGTAGGCGTTGGGAACAGCCCGGTGCAGAACCGGAATCCGTCGGGTCATGGAACCCGAATGCCAATGCTCGATCACACGCCCCGTGCAGAGCCAGAACGGATACTGCGCGTCGGGCGATTCTGGCGGAAGCTCGTACGGCCTGATCCACAGGTAGGCCTTGTGCTCGGGGTTCCCGTAGAAGTCCCAGCTCGATCCTTTGGCCGCAGGGTCGTACTTGCCGTGGTAGCGCCACTTGGTGGACTTGCCGTTCACGTACGGCCAGGGCACTCCGGGCTCCTTGCGAAGCACCTCCAGCGGAGCCATCCCGTGCTTGTCGCCGGCCTGGTGGCGCGCGTATTCGGTATACGATTCCGCCGCGTAGTTCGCGCGGGTCCAGGGGAACTCCTTCTTGAACCCCAGGCGGTGCGCCACCTCGATGATCTGCCAACCGTCGGGCATGGCTTCGCCCGGAGGATCCACCAACTGGTTCCAATGCTGGGTGCGGCGTTCCGAATTCCCGTACAGTCCCTCGCGCTCGATCCACATCGAACTGGGCAGGATCACGTCGGCGATTTCCGTCGTCGGGGTCGGGTAGACGTCGCTCACCACGATGAACCGGTCTTCTTTCTGGACCGCGTCGCGATAGCGCTTGAGCTTGGGCATGGTCACCATGGGATTGGTCACCTGCACCCAGAGGAACCGGATGTCGCCGCGATCCAGTCCCCGGAAGATCTCCACCGTGTGCAGACCGGGCTTGGGGTCGATCCGTTCCACGGGCACACCCCAGATTTCGGCGGCATGCTTGCGGTCGTGCTCGTTGGTCACCACGCCGTGCGGAAGCCGGTGCGCCAGCGTTCCCACTTCGCGCACGGTGCCGCAGGCCGAAGGCTGTCCGGTGAGCGAGAACGGGCTGTTGCCGGGCGTCGCGATCTTTCCCGTGAGCAGGTGCAGGTTGTAGACCAGATTGTTGATCCAGGTGCCGCGCGTGTGCTGGTTCATTCCCATGCACCAGAGGCTCATGACCTTGCGGGACGGATCGCCGTACAACCGCGCCAGGTACCGGATGTCGGACGCCTTGACGCCGGAGATCTTCTCCACCTTTTCCGGAGTGTAGTCCTCCAGGAACTTCTTGTATTCGGCGAGATCGGTGGCGACCGGTTCGTCCTTGAAGTTCTCCTTGTCGACCAGTCCGTAGCCGATGTTCGTCTTGCCCTTCTTCACGATCACGTGGTCGGCCAGGAACCGTTTGTCGTGCCAGCCGTTCTTCAGGATCTCGTGGGCGATGCCGTTGGCCAGCGCGAGATCGGTGTTGGGCTTGAAGATGCAGTGCAGATCGGACGCGTGGCTGGTGCGGGTGGTGCGGGTAGATAGATCGATCAGCTTGACCTTCGGGTCGTTCTGCTTGCGCTCGAGCATGCGCGAAAACAGAACAGGATGCATCTCGGCGGGATTGTTGCCCCAGGTCACGAAGACGTCGGCGTGGTCGAAGTCGTCGTAGCACCCCATGGGCTCGTCCATGCCAAAACTCGTCATGAACCCCGTGACCGCCGACGACATGCAAAGGCGAGCGTTGCCTTCCAGGTTGTTGTTGCCCAGGCAGCCCTTCATGAACTTGCTGGCCACGTAGCCGTCGGGAATCGTCCACTGCCCCGATCCGTACATGGCCACCGCGTTCTTGCCGTGCTTTTCCTGCGTCTCCTTGATCTTGGACGCGACCAGATCCAGCGCCTCGGCGAGAGGCACCCGCACGAGCTTGCCGTTCCTGCGCACCATGGCGTTGGTCAGGCGGTCCTTGCCATAAAGCGCAAGGATGCTGTGGAAGCCTTTCACGCAGGCCATG
>ENA-UPSM01005340-UPSM01005340.1-activated-sludge-metagenome-genome-assembly--contig:-NODE-5340-length-12722-cov-4.547643_pt1 | contig 12722 bp, 8 predicted proteins | sample MGYA00238181_ERZ773283 | MGnify/ENA primary metagenome ERZ773283 (study PRJEB29023, sample SAMN05720199) | activated sludge metagenome | isolation source: Anaerobic digester | place: Japan... | reverse complement strand
TGCTTCGCACCTACGTCGAGCCACCTGTCTTCGTGTCTCCGCTGCCGTCACCGCTCGTGGGGTTCCGGAAGTACACCGAGGGCGCCCAGAAGGTCTGGGACCAGGAGCTCTTCACCGTGGAGGGGGTCAAGGCGGGGTCCTTGCTTCGCATCGCGGTGCTCGATGACTATTCCGGGACGGTCTGGAACGCGGCCGGAGTCTCCGGCGGCAGCGTCGGCACCTTCCGCCGGGTGGGGCAGACCATCGCGCCGGTCGACGGGATGACCGACGCGAAACCGCAGCGTTCGACGCTCACGGTGGGTGCGGCATACGCCGGTCTCAGCGATGCCAGCAATTGGGTTCCGACGATGGGCTATCCCACCTCGATGGTCTTCTCCGGTGCCCGGGCCAAGGAACTGGCGGGCTCGCTGGTCTACAACCCCGCAACCGGCCAGGCCATCGTCACCGAGCGGCTCCGGGCCGGGGACAAGGTGACGGTCGAGGCAGCGCCGGTGTCGGTGGCGCCGAAGACCCTTGCGGTGGCTTCGGGCTCGGGTGTCTCCTCCGAGGCCACCCAGGTGGTCGCGGCCAAGGCCGTGAAGTGGGCCGAGAAGAAGCCGACGCCATGGGATCAACTGCAGGCTGTGGCCGGGACCCTCAAGAACGGTGCCTACAGCGACGGCACGAAAACCGGTGAGACGCAATACCTTCCCGGCCACGGCGTGGCGCGCACGACCACTTTCCTCACGCGCCAGCAGATCGTGGGCAATGACGAGCAGTACGCGTCGACCTATGCGTTGATGGCCAACAGTCTGGGTGTCCCCGCGCGGGTCGTCATGGGGGCCGTGGTGCCCGACGGTGGGTCGGTGCGCGGGGAGGACGTGCACGCGTGGGTGGAGTTGAGGGGTGCGGACGGTCGTTGGTATGCCGTGCCGAACGCGACCTTCATGCCGGACCGGGACAAGACACCGCAGCAGCAGCCGCGCGCCACCGCGAAGGACTCGAACTCTGCCGACGTCCCGCCACCCAACTCACAGCGACCGCCGGGCTCGGTCGACGCGACCTACGCCACGACCTCCGCGAAGGTGAGGCCACCCACCGTCCTCGAGCGCCTCGCGGCGATGCCCGCGTGGGTTTGGTTGCTGATCAAGGTGATTGGCTATCCCTTGTTGGTGCTCGGGTTCATTGTCACGGTCCTGGCGTTGGCGCGTGCCGTCCGCCGCCGGCGTCGCCAAGGCACTGGTGCGCCCTCGCGTCGGATGGCCCAGGGTTGGCGCGACCTGGTCGATCACGCCCGTGATCTGGGGATCAAGGTTCCCGCTGGTCTGACCCGTATGGAGCAGGCCGACATCGTGGGGCATCAGGGTCTGGCGCGTGCCGCTGACCGCGCGGTCTTTGGCTATGGCGAGCCGGAATCCGGTGTGGTGCAGGCCTATTGGGACAACTGCAAGAAGGCGAAGTCTGAGGTGAGACGAGGTGTGACTCGCCGCAGGCGACTGGGCCGACTCTTCTCGGTGCGTGGACTCCTCTTCAAGGACGACCGCCCCGTGGAGAAGTTGCCGAAGGTGGCCCAGACGCGACGAAATTCTGGGAAAAGGGCCCCGGTCCTGAGGAGGGCGAGGGCGTGAAGATCAAGGTCCAGCTCGAGAGCCCGGGTGCGCCTCCGCGGGACCTGCTCATCACGGCGGACGCCGCGACCACGGTCGGGGATGTCGCGCGTCACCTCAAGCTCGCCGACCCGAAGCGATCGGCCGTCCCGGATCTCGCGTCGGACTGGACTCTGTCCCTGTCCAAGGAGTCCCGCCGCCTCCTTGACCCGCGGACACCCTTGGGCGACAGCCCCATTCGGTCGGGGGCCCTGATCAGCGTGCTGCCCGCGGCGAAGCAGTTCGCTTCGACGGAGAGATCGGCCATCGCTGTCGCCACCATCGTTCAAGGGCCGGGGGCAGGGAGGGAGTTTCCCTTGGCGAGCGGGACGAACATCGTGGGCCGCAACCGCTCCTGCGAGGTGCGGCTGGAGGATCCGCTTGCCTCGCGCGAGCATGCCAGGCTCAACGTCACCGATCACATCGAGATCATCGACCTGGGGTCCGCCAACGGGATCGAACTCAACGGTTCGGTGGTCTCGCGCGAAGTCGTTCGTCCATCGGATGTCGTCCAGATCGGTGACACGCGCCTCGCGTTCCGCATGGTTCACGTCGAATCCACGGTCGGCCGGGCCGAAGGGGCAGTCGGGTTCATCCGCTCACCCCGTCTGGCACCGCGTTACGCCGGGAAGGAATTCGCGCCTCCGGATGTCCCCCAGCGGCAACCAAAGCAACGCTTTCCCGTGATGATGATGCTGATGCCGATCCTCATGGCTGGCATCCTCTATCTGGTCACCAAGCAGTGGCAGTCGGTTCTCTTCGCCGCGTTGTCGCCGCTGATGATGGTCGGTGGTTGGTGGGAGCAACGGCGGCAGGGCAGGACCGTCGACAAGGCAAGCATCGCGGCCTTCAGGACCGACCTCGAGAGCCTCGAGAAGGCGATCCGCGAGGAGCAGCAGGCTGAGGTGGCCATGCGGCTCGCCGAACATCCGTCGGCCAGCGAATGCCTGTCCGCTGCCCATGATCGGCGGCCGCTGATGTGGACCCGTCGTCCTGACCATTGGGGCTTCCTCGAATTTCGGTTGGGTACGGGTACCTTGCCGACGCGATGCACGATCAAGCCGCTCGAAGGGAGGAACGCTCCCCGCGAACTCACCACCGAGGGCAATGAAAAACTCGCCCCCCTGAGTGAGGTGCATGGCGTGCCCGTGGTGGCCACGCCCATGGAGAGCGGTGCCCTCGGCGTCGCTGGGCCCCGCAGTGCGGCGGTATCCACCGCCCGCGCACTCGTGGCACAGGCGGCCTCCCTCCATTCCCCCGCCGAACTTGCCGTGTGCGTCATGACGTCGCAACGAGGCATGGAGGACTGGGGCTGGGTCAAATGGCTACCGCACGTGGATGCGCCGTGGAGTCCGGTGGACGCCAAGCACCTGGCGGCGAATCCCGCTGACTCGGCAACCCTGCTCGCCGCACTGTTCAGCGTGATCGAGACCAGGCGATCGGATGACAAGTCGGGCCGCTTCCCGGCCGTCCTCGTCGTCGTCGAGAATGACTCTCCCGTCGAGTTCGGGCGTTTGGTGGACTTGGCGGAGCAGGGTCGTTCGTCCGGTGTCCACGTTCTGTGGATCGCCCCAGAGGTGGAGCAACTCCCGGCAAGTTGCCACACCTATGTGGACACCCACTCCTTGATGGAGAGCGGTGTGGGCTTCGTGCACGAGGCGCAGTCCGTCACCCCGGTCATCACCGAACTGCTGAGTGCCGATGAGGCTCTGGAGTTGGCGCTGTCCATGGCTCCGGTCGTGGACTTGGGAGCCAGCAATGAGGACTCCAGCGACCTCCCGCGGACCATCTCGTTCCTGGCCATGGATGGCTACGAGGCCATGGGTGACAACCCGGAGGCCGTCCTCGAGCGGTGGACCCAGAATCACTCCATCCTGTCCGGCCCACGTGCCGGGGAGCCTTACCGCAAGGCAGCTTCCTTGCGTGCGGCCGTGGGACACAACGCGGGACACCTGCACCAACTGGATCTGCGCACCGATGGACCCCATGCCCTCGTGGGTGGGACCACCGGTGCGGGCAAGTCCGAACTTCTCCAGACCTGGATCCTGTCGATGGCGGCGAACCACAGCCCGCAGCGCCTGACCTTCCTTCTCGTGGACTACAAGGGTGGATCGGCCTTTGCTGAATGCAACCAATTGCCGCACACCGTCGGCATGGTCACCAACCTCGACGCCAACGGGGTCCAGCGAGCCCTGAAGTCGTTGACCGCAGAACTCGACCACCGGATGCGGGTGCTCCAATCGGCCAAGGCCAAGGACCTCATGGAGCTCGAGAAGCGCTGGGATGCCGCTGCCCCACCCAGCCTGGTCATCGTGGTCGACGAGTTTGCTGCTCTCGTCCAAGAGGTCCCCGAGTTCGTCGACGGGGTGGTGAACGTGGCCCAACGTGGGCGGTCCCTCGGGTTGCACTTGATCCTTGCCACACAACGACCCGCGGGTGTCATCAGGGACAACCTGCGGGCCAACACCAACTTGCGCATGGCTCTGCGGGTGGCCGACGAGGCCGATTCCAGCGACGTCCTCGGAACCCCCGAGGCAGCGTTCTTCGATCCCGACCTGCCTGGTCGTGCAGTCTCCAAGACGGGAGCCGGCCGGCTCGTCCCCTTCCAGACGGCATACGTCGGTGGACACACCGGCTCGGGGCCGAGCCGACCCGACGTCGTCGTCGAGGACCTCGCCTTCGGGACCGGTGTGGTGTGGGAGGTGCCAGAAGGCTTGGTTCCCACGGTCAAGGGACCCACGGGACCGACCGACATCGCCCGAATCGTCTCCACGATCACAGCAGCGCATGCCGATGCCCAGATCCCCGCACCGCGTCGCCCGTGGCTCGACGACCTGAGCGGTCATTACAACCTCACCGACCTGTTCCGAGCACGCCGTTCCGATGAGGGATACACGTTCGGGATGGCAGACCTGCCCGAGCAGCAGAGCCAGAAGTCTGTGGCCTTCGTGCCAGACAGGTCGGGCAACCTTCTCGTCATGGGCGCCTCTGGCTCGGGCAAGAGCACGATGTTGCGCACCTTGGCGGTGACCGCGGGTCTGGGCTACAAAGCGGACCCCACCTGGCTCTACGGCTTGGACTTCGGCGCCCAGGGGTTGTCCATGTTGGCCGATTTGCCGCATGTGGGGGCGGTGATTCGAGGGAGCGACGACGAGCGGGTTCGCCGCCTCCTGAGGTGGATCCGGGACCTGATCGATGAGCGTGCCGTGCGATTCGCCAAGGTCAACGCGGGCACGATCTCCGAGTACCGCAAGGTCTCAGGGAATGCCGGCGAACCTCGAATCGTGGTTCTCCTCGATGGGCTCGGAGCGTTTCTCAAAGAGTATGAGTCTCGCGACGTCTGGATCGACACCCTCGTGGCCATCGCTGGCTCGGGACGACCCGTCGGTGTTCATGTGGTGCTCACGACGGATCGCGCCGCGTCGATGTCGTCAGCACTGGCCGCCACCATCCAACAGCGACTGGTTCTTCGGATGGCATCTGTGGACGACTACGACACCAACCTCGTGCCGCGGGGAATGCTCACCACCGACACACCTGCCGGGCGCGGAGTCTGGGACAAGACCGAAGTCCAGGTTGCCCTCTTGGGTCCATCGACCGATTTGGGCGTGCAGGCCCGGGAAATGGCGACGTTCGCGAGAGCCCTGCGCGAAGTTGGCGCACCGACAGCGGCGCCGGTTGGTTCGATGCCCGAGCATGTGCTGCTGTCTACGCTTCCGGTGACCCTGGCTCAGGAAATCGTCGTGGGCGTTCGGGACGACACACTCGGTCCGCTGGGGATCGAACCCTCGGGTACCTTCGCCGTCTGCGGACCGCCCAGTTCGGGCAGGACCACAACCCTGCTTGCCATCGCCACGGCAGTGCGCCGCTCCCGGCCGACCGCCGACGTCTACCTGATGACGATGGACAGGCGGTCGCCTCTGCTCAGGGAGAGGGTCTGGACGGAGGTGGCTCAAGGTGAAGATGCCGCCCGGTCACTCCTCGACGAGTTGGAGCCACGGTGTCAGAACGAGCTTGCGGTGCCGACGACCATCGTGCTGGAGCGTGTGGGAGATTGGGCTGACACGGGCATCGAGTCCCAACTGGAGCGGGTGCTCAAGGCGGCGGTGCGCGCGGGCGCTTTCGTGGTGTGCGATGCCGACTCAGCCCTCCTGAATCGCACCTACGGCCTCGCCGGTGCCCTCAACACCTCACGCGTGGGTTTCGTGCTCGCACCTGATGGATCCGAGGGCGGGTCCTTCGGAGGCAAGCTCCCCCTTCGCCTGAATCGCGCTGACTTCCCACCCGGCCGCGGCTTCTACTTCCGCAGCGGCCAACCGATCTTGGCGCAGGTGGCCTTCCCGGGGTAGTTGGCTTGTCCCCATTTCTGCGACGTTGTCGGTGGGGCCACCCCGAGCAATAGTTGTCACATCAGCATTCGGCTCCGTCGGGGCCTCCTGGAGAGAAGGAGAAGTCAATGGCATTTCAAGGTATGGATGTCGACCAAGCCAAGGGCGAGTACACCAAGCTGAACACGGCCATTGGTGAACTCGAAAAGCAGATGGGAGATTTGACCTCGCTTGTCGGTCGCCTCGTCCCGGACCTGTGGAAGGGCACGGACGCCAACAACTTCCAGCAGGATTGGAATGGCACCCACAAGTCGGCACTCAACACGCTGATCCAGAACCTGAAGACCTACGCCAAGGACTTCAACGAGGACATTCAGGAGCAGGAGCGCATCTCCCTCAGTTGAGACGGCGGACCGGCGGATTCCTTCCGCCGGTCCAACTCAATGGTTCGCGCCAGGAAAGGAGCGTCACATGAATCTGTTCGGGATGGACACCTCGGAGATTCTCTCCGTGGCCAAGTCGCTCGGACGCCAATCCGGCGACCTCAGGACGCTCACTGCCGACATGGAGAAGTTGGTCCGCCAGGCCGTCGATGTGTGGGACGGCGATGACTCCGACCAGTTCCTGGAGTGGTGGGAGACCGAGCACCGACCGGCTCTCCTCAAGGCCCAGGCGCTCATCGAACGTTTGAGTGGTGTGGCGCACGAAGGCGTCGTGGCGCAGGAGCGCGCGTCCAGCGCGTGACCCGCTGAACCCAGGAAGGAGGACTGCTCATGGCCCGTCAAGGGATGGATGTCGAGGTCGTCGAGGCTGTCGCCAAGACCATGCACGAGAAGGCACAGTCGACCACGTCCATCGTGGAGAGCGCGGGCCGATTGATCCGGGGCTCGGAGAAACTGTGGCTCGGCCAGCGAGCGGACCGGTGGCTGGCCGACTGGCTGGTCGAGGAGGCGGCGGTCCGCCGCGCCGCTGGTTTCCTCGAGGAGATGAGCAAGCGGCTCACGACCCAAGCCAGCGACCAGCGCCGCGCCAGCGGGCCGAGCGTCGGTGCCCGAGACATGAGTGCAATCAACCCCACTGCTCCCAGCGACTCGTGGTCGCAGGGCATGGCCAACCTGAAGACCCTGAACGAATATCTGGATCAACACGGGTTGGCGGTGGCGACAAGTGTTGTCAGCGTTCTTGGGATCAAGAAGGGCACCTGGCACAGCAAACCGTATGGAAAATTGTACAAGACGATCACACGCCCGGGCGGATTCTTCAACTACAACAGGTCGCTGTATGGCGGCTACTCCAAAGACTGGGGCAAGGTTCTGCGAAGTCCAGGGATGAAAGTATTCGACCGGCTCACCAAGGGGCTTGGCGTCGCCACTATCGGCGCGAATATCTACGACACGTTTGTGAACCCGTCCCAGCGGGAAATAACAGACTTTGAGAAGTTTGAGACTTTGCGGGATTCAAGCGCAACCGCCCTGAAGATGGGAAACCCGGCCGCCTACCTGTTGGGGGCCAATGTCACAGCATGGACGATGGTGGCTGAAGAGGCAGCCAAACTTGACCTCTCAGCTGAATCTAATGCCATGACTTGGAAGTATATTCAAGAGAATCCTATGGAACTTGTCGCTTCCTTTGGTGATGCCTGCAAGGACATGGCAACCAACAAGATCTGGAAAATATTCGGATGAATTCACTTTGCATCGTCACGGACGACGAATTGCTCGCGGTCGCCTTCTTGGTAGGAGGGGAGTGGAAGCGCCCGCTTGAGACAGTCCAATTGGGTGACGTGTCGCAGGCGGCAGCAGCAATCCAGCGGGGGATCAGGTCTCTGCGGTTGCGCGAAATACTTGCGGCGGACGGCGAGACGCTTTCACAGGATGTGGATCCTGCGGTCACGGCGGTCACTGCCCCGGTTCGCCTTGTCGTGGCGAGTGTCGACGAACACCTCAATGCAGCCGCTGGGCCCGAGCGCTTTGAGGTTTCAGGAGCGGGCGAAGAGTGGGTCGTGAACGCCGTTGAAGTCGGCGGTGTGCACCGCATCGTGCGAGTCCCCCGTGATGAGGCCCAGGGCTTCGTGATCGCCCTTCTGATCAGTCGCAGCCAGGTGCAGGACGAGTTGGGCCTGTGTCTCCTCGTGCGAAATGACGACGGCAGACTCGCTGGGGGTCTGCACGCCCACGATGGAGTTGTCCGCCTGCTGACGACGCAACCGGATGGTTCCTTGAAGGTGGGCGAGCCCCAGATGGTGGATGCCGTGTCCATCTCCGCGGCTGTTGATGCGATGAGTACGTCGGCGTGAGCCGTCCAGCGGAAGCACGGGAGAGGTCTCGGTAATGCCCCGCAAGGGCATGGATGTCGAGGTTGTGGAGGGTATCGCGAAGAGCATGTCCCAGCGAGCCCGTTCGGCGACCTCAATCGTGGAGAGCACAGGCCGTCTGATCCGTGGTTCGGAAAAGCTGTGGCTCGGTCAGCGGGCCGATCAGTGGCTGGCCGATTGGCAGGCAGAGGAGGCAGCTGTTCGCCGCGCGGCCGGATTCCTTGAAGAGATGAGCCACCAGTTGATCCGTCAGGCGGACGAGCAAAGAGTCGCCAGTGGTGGGCACGGCGACCGGTCCGGGTCGGAGCACTCCACGGCAGGACGAATTCCCCCGGATCCGAATGAGGTCATTCGAGTGGCGCTAGGACTCCTGAGCGCCGCCTTCGAACCTCTTGTCCGAGCCGTGAAGCAGGCATTCTCCGGACTCTCTCGGCCTGTGCCCGCACCGCCAGTGATCGACCTGTCTGACGACGCGTTGGACGAATCGACGGTGTCCCAAGGCTCCTTCGGGGATTGCTGGTTCATCGCCGCTGTCGGAGCAGTGGCTGGGCGGGACCCAGGCGCCATCCGGAAAGGGATCAGGTCACGCGGGGGCGGCAACTACACCGTGACGTTGTACGACAAAGTGGTGGACGGCAACGGTCGCGTCACCATGAAACCGGTTGAGATTGACGTGGAATTTGTGGAGGAGAAGGGTGCCGGAGCTCCGGGCAAGGATCGAGGCAAGAATTTCGCGTCCATCTATGAAAGTGCTTTGGAGCAGCACAAGGGGGATCTCAACGGGGGAGGTTCGAGTGGGGAGGCGCTCGAGATGATCACGGGTCGACCAGCCCGAATCGAGGTGGATCCGAATCTCCCCAGCATCGACGAGATCGAGCGTGGCTTGAAGGAAGGGCGGATCTACACCGCGGGAACGGTCGACCATGGCTTCACAGACATCGCCGGAAATTACGAGCTTGGACCTACTCCAGATCCCACCGACAAGGAAATGACCCATGTCGGATTGGTCCCCAACCATGCCTACATGATTGATGAAGTGCGGATCGTCAATGGCACGAAGATGATTCATGTCGTGAATCCTTGGGGGCCCGGCCCCAACAGTCAGGACGCGTGGTCGGATGGATGGATCGACCAGCAGGAGTTCAGAGACAACTTCGAGTCCGTGGCCAGTGTTGCAGGCGGTGCGTCGTGAGCGAGCGCGAAGTTGCCTTTGTCCAGGGGTCACAGCCCACGCTCTCGGGCGTGCTCGTGGGGATCATGGCTGTAGGGATGAAGGACGGGGTTCCAGCCGCCCGCCTGTTGCTTCGGGGTGATTGCATCTCAGAAGTTGTGGACCTCAAGGTCGGTGGGGTGATCTCCCTGTGCAACCGGGGTTCATTGGAGCTCTTGCACATCGTTGCGGGGCATCCCGGAGAGGTGCTCTTTCGCCATTCGGAGGGGGCGGTCCCAAGTCCCAGGCCGTGAGGTTGGGCTCGCCCAGCTGCTGTGTCAGAGTGCCGGAATCGTCTCGTAGGCCTCAGCGTCAACACTTTCGGACGACAGCGTCAGAGTTCCCGAGGCGAAGGAGTTGGTCGGCTGCCATCGGGCTGTGACCTCGTCACCCCCCATCGACCGGTTCGCAAGCAGAATCAGGCGGGCGCGAAACTCCTCCAGCCGAGAACGTGCCATGTCGGACTCCTCGACCAAGGACGCGGACGCCGAGGTCAGGTGGACGGTGACGCCGCGAGACCTCGCAGCGGCGAGAACGTCAACCACAGTTGCGTCGAGGACATCGGGTGCGACCAAGTGATCTCGATTGCCTGCCTCCATGAGCCGTGCGGCCGAGCGGTCGGCTGCCGTGATGAGTTCCCCGGCAACCAATCGCTCCAGAAGCGTGAGGGTGCCCGGGGCAAGCATGGTCAATTGCGAGTTCACGAGCCGTTGCCGAGCCTCCACCTCGTGCAACTGACGCCGAGCCAGGGCCTCGGCTTCTTGCGCCTCGTGAAGGCGACCATCAGCGCGCGCGACCATCACGGCATACAAGGCACCCACCACGGGGATCACGATGAACGGCAACGCCAACTGGCCCGCATCGAGCAGCGAGGCCGGAGGCGTGAGCGCGAACTCGAGCATGATGATGGCCGCCAACGTCACGCCGGCCCCGACCGAGAGCCATGGCCGCCCCCGGAGTGCGGGGATGAGGAGCGCCGGATAGCTCGCGCCGAGGAACCATACGTCCCATCCCTGCGCCACGGAGTGCGGGGCCTGCCAGAGCATGAGCGTGCAGCCGGTCAACACGAGGATGAGGGCGAGCACCTTCAGGCGCGGTCCGGACAGGGTGTGCAACACGACGTAACCCGAGACGATGAGAACCAGGCCGACCCACCAGGGGCGCCCGAAGGCCAGCGGCCCGCCGCTGAGCCAGCCCGCCAAGAGGTGGAGCCCGGCATACGAGGCGGAGATCCACCACCAACTCCGCAGCTGCGCTTGGGTGACGGATGCTCCGCGCTCGTTCTTGTCGGCAGCCGACCACGCGAGGACGACGGACGTGCCCCGGCCAACTTCTGAGGTGACCGTGGCCGAACCATCGACGAGTGCCATGTGGCCGGGGATGGATGAGCGCAGCCCGAGCCTGCGTTCGTGGACCTTGGAGGTGTCGAAGCCGACCCCCTGATCCCGGATGTCAACCCGCACCTTGGTGGGGGAGCGGACGGCGTGGATCCAGACGGCACTCTGACCACTGTGCTGAGCCACGTTGCGCAGGGCCTGGTCGGCCGCGGCCAGGACGGCACCACGCACCGTGGAGGGTGAGGTCCCCTCACGACCTCGCACCTTCAGGTCGGCGACCAGACCGTGCTTGGCGGCCAACCGTGTGAGTCCGGCCTGCAGCCCGTCCACGGGGATCCCCTCGGCCGACCCATCGGAGCGACCCGGCTCCTCGAGCCCGACCCCCACCTCCGCGACGAGAGGAGCATCGCCACTCTCTGACCGCACGTCACGGATCCTGGACAACGTCTCCAGAGCGTCCTGAGCCACCTCGCGCGCCTGTGCCAGCAGGTTGGGGCTGGTTGCTCGGGAGGTCAGCAACAGGGCGCCCAACACCTTGTCGTGCAGGATCCTGTTCCACCAGGTCTGGGCCTCGGCTCGGGCCTGCGCTGTCGCCGCCTCCTCCTCCGCTCGGTTGGCCAGGCGCAGCGCCGCAGCGGCCTGCTCGAACCGAGCCGTCGCACTGCGGGAGGCCCAGGCCACGACCAGTGCACCAGCCACCGGGACCACCGCCTCCACCACGGCGACGCCCACCGGGACGTGCTTGGACCGCACCCACAACTCCAAGAGGGTGATGAGGGCCACGACCGGCACAGCCGCTCGACGCGGCAGCAGCAGGACGGCCCCACACACGGCCGTCACCGCCCATCCTTGAGTCCATGACCATCCCGCAGGCGCGGGACCGGTCGTCGGCGCGAGAGCCATGGCGGTGAGAGTGACCACGAGAAGGCCCGAAACCCACAGGAAGTCCCGACGCCGGAAACGCATCAACAGCGTCTGGACGGCGAACCACATCCCGCCCACGAACATGAGCGCGGCGCTGGGGAGCAGGACTCGAGCGTCGTAATAGGCCGACATGGCCGGCCATGCGAGCGCGGTGAGGACAGTGTTGGAGGCGAACGAAAAGGCGACACCGCGTTGGGCCGCGCGATCGGCCCACGTGAATCCGGTGTCAGATGTGACAGCCATCAATTGCCTTGCAGCACATGATGATTCCATTCAACACGGTCAGGCAGTGGCCACTGCCCTGAGGGTGACGGACGGTCAGCCCTCGCTGACGCTACCCGGCGTGGGCAGAATACCGTCCTCGACCGCGCGGATGAACAGGTCCGTCTTGTTGTTGGCCGGGCGGCCGGCCGCTGCGTACTTGTGGCGTGCCCGGAGGAGATAGGTCCGGGCCGTGTCCTCACTCACGCCCAAGCGACGGGCCACCGAGCTCAACTTCATCCCCGCGGCATACAACCGGATGGCATCCACTTCACGAGGCGTGAGATTCGGCGCCGTCCACAACTCGTCCTGCGCGACGGCGACCGCCCACTCACTCGAGAGATACGGCATACCGGCAGCGACCAACCCGACCGCGTGGGCGATGGTCGCCAAGTCCTCGCCCTTGGAGAGGATGCCGGAAGCGCCGGCCCGGAAGGTCCGCGACACCAGGTGCAGGCGCGGGTCCTGGGTGAAGAGCAGGACCGGCCAGCCCTTGGTGGTGAGGCGACGGACGTTGTCGGCGGGGTCGGTGCCGTCGTGCAACTCGATGTCGAGGAGCACCAGGTCGACCACCGGGTTGGCCTGGATGAAGGCTTCCACCGTGCGGGTGACCGGCGCCACGGTCGATCCGGGCAGGTGCCAACGCAGGCCCTCGGACACTCCGGCGAGGATCACCGGGTGGTCATCAACCGCTCCAATGCGCAGGTCGGACCGCAATGGTGC
>ENA-UPSM01005331-UPSM01005331.1-activated-sludge-metagenome-genome-assembly--contig:-NODE-5331-length-12733-cov-4.957959_pt1 | contig 12733 bp, 11 predicted proteins | sample MGYA00238181_ERZ773283 | MGnify/ENA primary metagenome ERZ773283 (study PRJEB29023, sample SAMN05720199) | activated sludge metagenome | isolation source: Anaerobic digester | place: Japan... | reverse complement strand
CTCGTGGGCCAGGCTGGTGCAGACCATCGCGAAGCCCACCCCCACCAACAACCGCAATTGCGCGCGGCTGGCCCCGGCCACGACCAAGCGGTAGTACGGCGTGAACAGGTACAGGAACACCAGCATGTAGATGTACCACAGATGGTAGTACGGGACCCCGTTCAGCAGGTTGTCCAGGAGTTGGCCCCAGCTCCAACCCGCCGGTTGGCGCGACTCGCGCAGGGCGGTCCAGACGGTGTAGACCGCGCTCCAGAACAGGAGCGGCGCCAGGATGCGCGAGGCCCGCTTGCGGTAGAATTCGCCGGCCGACTCCTTCTTGGAAGGGTCCAGCAGCAAGGCCCCCGAGACCATGACAAAAAGCGGCACGCTCCAGCGGCGCATGACCAGGACCACGCAGTCCACCCACCAGTTCAGGGAGCCGGGTGCGGCCTTCTCGAAATCGTCCACCACCGAATGCCCCAGGACCACCATCAGGATGGCCACGATGCGAGCGTTGTAGATCCACACGGATGATGTTCTCCCGGACGCGGTCGACACGGATCGCCGGTATCGGCGATGCCCGGCGACGCCTAGCGCGAAGTTAGCTCCATCTTGTCGGGTGCGATCCCCCCAAGGCCCGTCCCGAACGTCCTTCCCCCCAGGAGGGCTCGGTCGACTCGGCGCACCGTGCGGATCGCGACGGCGGCCGAAGGCTCAGCGATTCGAGGTCGCGGCCTTCTTCACCTTCGCGGTCCGCGAAATCATTCCCAGCTTGGCGCGCCAATGGACGAGCAAGGCGTCCAGACGGCGTCGATCCCACACGCGCTTTCCATGCTTTTCCAGGAACGCCGCGTCGATCGTGGTCGTCGGAACGAAGGCGTCGGGGACCACCAGATAGTTGGAATCGGATCCGGCGAAATCCTGCATCCGGCGCTTCATGAGGTGGATGTACAGGGTTTCTTCTTCCTGGATCCTGGAGTTTTCCTGGAAGAACCGACTCAGCTTCCCGTCCTGGTACTTGTAGACCACGCCGCGGTTCCCGAATCTGGAATCCTTGACGGGGTCGGTGAAATGGTCGAACGCGGGATCGATGTCGTCGAAGATCCGCCACCGCTGGCAGTACCCCGAATCGTACAGGTCCGGGAACATCTTCTGGTAGCAGTACGACACCCCGTAGTGGTCGTATTCTTCGAACGCGTGAAGCAACGGGGTCTGCAGCATTTCCCGGTAGCCGTACAACCCCTTGGCCTTGGCGGCCTCCAGCACGGCGTTCAAGCTCGGAGCGTCCTTCCGGATGATGGAGAAATGTCCGTGCCCCAGGAACTTGTCGACCCGGGTCAGGATCGATTCCCTGGCGAACTTGCGAATGTCCCCGAAGATCATGTCGCAATCGCAATAGCCCCAGAAATCGTAGCCCTCCACGAATTCGCGCCAGATCCGATCGTAGAACGCCCGGTAATCGCAAAGTTTGTAGGGGCGCTCCAGATTGATCGGGAAATCGAAACACGACTGCGCCCGCACCTGCATCTCCCGGAACGTCATCTTCACGATCTTCACGTTCTTGTACTGGACAAGTCCCGACACGTCGGCGTCGGTGGCGATCACCCAGTCGATGCTCGAGTTGGAGGCGCAGGAGGCCAACCAGCGGGGGAATGTCGTGGGCAAGGTTCCGAAATAAGGCTGGATCACAACGATTCTGGACAGACTCATTGCATGTACGCTCCAACGGGTCCGATTCGGAATCCCGCAAGCCATGTGTTCCCGTCACCCCCATCAGGGCTTCATTGTCCCGTTTTTTGGGGCGCAGCGGCGCAATAACTTATCATCCTTTCGCGCTGGCTGCAAGACGCGAACAATGAAACCTTCGATGTCGTTTTCCGTCCGAAGCTTCGGGGATCATCCGGTCCATTACCGGGAACAGTCACCGGGAACTAAACTTCCCTACCTCGAAAGGACCCTCCGTGACGCGCGCAAGACGCATCTTGATCTCCAACGAATTCCTGGACCTCCACCGGGGCGAGAAGGATTTCGTGCTTGGGAAGTCGCTCGCCAAGCGCCCCGGAGCGCAAGTCCAGTTCCTGCATTCCGGAAACGTGAGCATTCCCGACCAGGATGCCGGGTTCCAGCCGGGTTCCACGGCCTGGAACGAACGCCTGCGCGGCACCGCCGCCACCATCGCGACCTACCAGGCGTTGCGGTTGGTGCGCCAGACCCACAACAAGCGCGTGGCCTATCTGCTGCCCAATCCCGCGTCCTACCTGGCCTCGCTGCGTCGATTCCGCCCCGATTGGATCATCGACACGGTGTACACCACCCTCACCCCGCGTTCGTTCCTGAACAGCCTGTATTGCAAGGCGACAGGCGCCGGAATGATCGTCCTGGACGCCGGCGACGATGCGAAGAACAAACGGCTGCTGCCCTTCGAACGGTCGGCGATGCGGGCCTCCAAGGCGGTGTTCACATACAACCCCGCCAGCGCCAGACGGATCCGCGAGAAATACGGACTGGACGCGGGACACCCGATGATCGTCCACCACAAGATGCTCGAGACCGCCGATTTCCCGTTCGACCCCGCCCGGACGGGAACACGCCCCCGGATCGGGTACGTGGGCCGCTTCGTGGCCGCCAAGGGCTTCGATCGATTCCTGGAATACGCCTCCCGCATGTCCCACCTGGCCGAATTCGTGGCTGTCGGGCACAACGACGAATCCTTTTCCATTCCCGATTCGGTTCGGGTGGTTCCGGCCGTTCCCAACAAGGAACTGCACCGGATCTATTCGGAGCTCGACATCCTGGTGATCCCGGACCTGGGCCGGTTCCGCAGCTACGCCACCGTGGTGCAGGAAGCCCTCCTGTGCGGCTGCCGCGTGTGGATCGGGAACCTGTCGGCCGACTACTTCCCGGTGCCGCATCTGGTGGATTTCTTCCAGCCCGACGACACGTCGGGCCTGGAAGCCGAACTCGCCCGGCTCGCGGGCCTGGATCCCGCTTCGCGGATCGGGCAGCGACAGGAATTGGCCGACTGCTCCCGGGCGATCTTCGATCCGGAACTGGTAGTGGACCGCGTGGTGTCGGTCCTGGAAGGACGCGCAGGATGAGCGCCCGATCCGACAACCGGCCGCGCGTGGCCGTGTTCACCCAGAACTGCTTCGCGCAATGCGACCTACCCGTCTTGCCCGGGATCGCCGCGAACGCCGACGTGAAGTGGACCGTGTTCTACCCGCGCGACGACAAGGTCGGCTACCAGGAAGAAGAACTCCGCAAGGCCGGCGAAACCGCCGGCGCTTCGACAAGGACGGTCAGATTGCGGAACCGTCTCCGTTCCTTCGCCGGCGCGCTCGAACTCTGGAAGCTCCTGACCGAACTGCGCGCCCACCGCCCCGACACGCTCTACGTGAACGCCTTGGGGATGCCCTGGCTCGCCTTCATGGTGCGCGCCCTGTTCCCGCCGCGCAAGGTGGTCTGGGCCGTCCACGACGTGCAGGACCACCATTTCAAAAAGCTCCACCACCCCCAGACCCTCTACCGCAAATTCCTGTTCAACGCGTTCCCCCGGTTCCATTTCCTGTCCAAAGGACAGGAAACGGCCTTCCGGAAGCTCGTGCCCGGCAAAACCACCCACTACGCCCCACTGGCTCCGACGGATTTCGGCCCGAGGTCGGCCGCCCCTTCGGAGCGCCCGTTCCGGTTCCTGTTCTTCGGGTTCATCGCGCCGCGCAAGGGCGTGGACGTGCTGATCGACGCGGCCCAGGAACTGCACCGCAGGGGGTTGGACGATTTCCGGGTAGCCATCGCGGGCAAATGCTCCGACTGGGCTCCCTACCAGGCGCGCATCCGGAACCCGGAGCTGTTCGAGCTGGATATCCGCCCGGTGCCCAACGACGTGGTGCGCGATCTGTACAGCGGCGCGCATTGGTTGGTGATGCCTTATCGCGATATCACCCAGAGCGGCCCCATGTCGCTGGCCATGAACTATTCGGTCCCCACCATCTCCAGCGATCTGGACGGATTCCGGGAGTTCGTCCAGGAAGGAGAAACCGGCCTGATCTTCAAGCTGGACGACCCCGTTTCGTTGGCCGATGCCATGCAGGAGGCGATGTCGCCAGGTCGCTGGGAAGTCTGCCGAGCACGGCAATCGGAGTGGTTCCAAAGCCATTTTTCGCTTTCGCGTTGCGTCGAGCTGTACCGTTCGTTCCTGCTCCCGGCCGGAAACCGCCCACCCCGGGAATGACCCCTGGCCCGAACCCCTGCCGGCTCTGCCGGAGGACGCGTCGCGATTTGTCCCTTGACTTATTCCATAAAAGAATCACATAATCAGTTGATGGGCTGACCATCAAACCTGGCGCCATCACGATGGCGCACCGAACCATCGAGCGACGAGGAAGGCACATCCCGACGCTCCAATGACGGAACCGATCAAAGATCCGGGGATCAACCCGGATTGGTCGCGGTCCGGATGCAGGCATCGAACCGAACCAGAACCGATTTCCTTCGACGCCACCGGCTCCGTCGCATCCCAAACAGGAGACCCTCCCATGAAACCCACACATCCCTTCGCCGTCGGCCTGACCGCGATCTTCGCCGTCACCGCAGGCTCCGCCCATGCAGGAATCGATTTCTTCAAGCTCCAGCTCCCGTCCACCTCGGGAGGACAAGTCGTGGCATCGCCGGTTTCCGACTTCTACTGGAAGGACTCCAAGATCCAGGTCAAGGCCGTCCCCGACGCTGGATTCCGCTTCCTGGGTTGGACATCGGGAGTCTCGTCGTCCTTGAACCCCGACTCCGTGGTGATGAACGTGCACAGGACGGTCGCGGCCAAGTTCGTGGACACCGCCGAGCTGGTCCCCTACGGCGGGTTCGAATTCGGATACACCAAGTGGGAGCAATTCACCAACACATCGACCCCGGCGAATTATTCCCTCAAGAACGGAATGGCCTGCATCAAGCCGATCTATTCCACGACCAGGTCCCACAACGTCCGTTTGCTATACGATCTTCCACGGATCAGCAAAGGCGACCGATACCAGTTGTCGATCAAGATGAAGTCTTCCAGTACCCACCGCGTTGACGTCCTACTTCGCAACAAGATGGCGCCTTGGAACAACAAGTCCGCGATATCGCAACTGACCGCGACGCGAACCATCGCCACCTTCCACCAAGAACTGATCGCCAACGATTCTAGCGCCCTCCCTCGCCTGGCGATCTATCTCGGGCTCGATTCGTCCGAAATCTGTCTGGACGACATCTCCTTGCTTCGCGCGACGGCACCGATCGTGCAGCTCGGCAACTTCGCCTTCCGTTCCGCCGGGCTGCTGGCCCGCGACGGAAACATCCGCATGCGCACCGAAGGCCCCGGAACCTGGACATTGAAGAGCCTGGACGGACGCATGCTGTCGCAAGGCTCCGTCTCTGGGTCGGGAATCCTGGAAATCGCCGATGTGCCTTCCGGCATCGGATTCCTGACCATCCAGACCGCCAAAGGGCTGGAAACCTACCGCTTCGCCAATTTCTAGGACCGATCAGGGTTCCACGATCGGGGGGTCCTTGCCCAGGATCCCTTCGATCCAGTCCCGCAACGGCAGCTCCCCTGCTTGCGATCGCACGCGCTCCAGGATGCGACTCCCCCGGACCAGCAATCCCAGATGACGGATTCCGGCACGCCGCCCCGCCTCGACGTCGGATTCCTTGTCGCCGAGCAGGACGCTCCCCGACAGGTCCAACCCGAGTTCGTCCCGGGCGCGCAGGATCATTCCGGGTTCGGGCTTGCGGCAGGCGCACGGCCCGGAAAATTCCGGATGGTGGGGGCAGTGGTAGACCCCGGCGATCCGGATGCCGCGTTCCAGGAACCGTTCCTGCATCCAGTCGTGCAGGACCGCCACGTCGCCTTCCGTGTAGTAGCCGCGCGCGATCCCGGCCTGGTTGGTGACCACCACGACGGCGTATCCGGCCGACCGGAACCGAGCGCAGAGCTCGAAGATCCCGTCCAGGAACTCGAAGTCGCCGATCCGGTACAGGTAGTTCTTTTCCACGTTCACGACGCCGTCGCGATCCAGGAACAGGGCGGGCCGGACGGTTTCCGTCAAGGGATGGACATCCCCGCGGCGGCCAGGAAATCCGCGGCCTTGGCGTAGTCCTCGGGTATGCCGATATCCAGGAACGGGGCGTCGAACACGACTCCCGCCAAGGCGCCCGCACCGGCCTCCTTTTCCAGGACGTCCTGTTCCAGGGAAAACCTCCCCGGAAGTCCGCGCCCGTCCAGGAAGGCGCGATCCATCGCGTAGATTCCGCCGTTGATCGCCCCCCTCGCGCAACGGGCCTTTTCGCGGAACGCCGCGACACGGCCGCGGGCATCGAGTTCGACGGTGCCGTAGCGGTCGAATTCCGTCATTTCCTTGAGCGCGAGCGTCGCGCCCGCGCCCGACTCGCGATGGGTGCGCAGGAGTCCGGCCAGATCCACCGGGAACGCGGTGTCTCCGTTCACCACCAGGATCGAATCTTCGGTCGTCCTGCCGAGGGCCAGGGCCACCGCTCCCCCGGTGCCCAAGGGGGTGTCTTCCACCGCGTAGTCCAACGACATCCCGGCGTAGGCCGACCCGAACCGCTCCCGGACGACCTCCCACTTGTAGCCCACGGAAAGCACCGCCCGACTCGTGCCGGACTTCGCGAGCCAGGCCAGCAGGAACTCCAGGAAAGGCCTGCCGTCCACCGGCGCCATGGGCTTGGGGATCTCGCTCACCACGCTCTTCAGTCGCGTCCCCATGCCTCCCGCCAGGACGATCGCCTCCATCAGGATCCGCCTTTCATGTGCCCGAACATGGCTTCCTCCACCAGGCAGCAAAGAACATGGCCGATCAGGATGTGCGATTCCTGGATGCGCGGGGTCTCGGACGAAGGCACCCGGATGCAGATGTCGCACGCATCGAGCATCCTGCCTCCCGATGCCCCCGTGAGGCCGATGGCGAAGATCCCCTTCTCCTTGCAGGCCGCCAAGGCCTCGAGGATGTTCGGAGAATTGCCCGAGGTGGAAATGCCGATGAACACGTCGCCGGCCTGTCCCTGCGCCTGCACCTGCCGCGCGAAGACCTTGTGGTAGCCGTAGTCGTTGCCGATGGCGGTCAGGATGGACGTGTCGGTGCTGAGCGCGACGCTGGGGAGGCCGGGACGATCGAAATAGAACCGGCTCACGAATTCGCCCGCGATGTGCTGGGCGTCGGCGGCGCTGCCGCCGTTGCCGGCGACCAGGGTCTTGCGCCCTTGGCGGTAGGCGGCGATGGTCGCCTGCGCGGCTTCCAGGATCCGTCCGCGGAGCTCGGCGTCGGCCAGGATCCTCTCCTTGACGGAAATCGACTCCCTGATCTGCTGTTCGACGATCCCGTCCATCATGCGGCCATCCCTCCCTTGGCGGTGCGTTGCTCGTTGATCCTCCAGCCGTGGCAACCGCCTTCGGAGAAGCTGAACCCCACCACGCGACCGTCCAGGCCGCCCAGGCGGCGGACCACCTCGACCTTGCGGGGCGGGTCGACGACGAACATCACGAACCCTCCGCCGCCGGCGCCCGACACCTTTCCGGCCACCGCCCCGGCCTCCATGGCGACTTCGAACACGCGCTCGATCGAGTCGTTGGAGATCGAACTTGCCATGCGCTTCTTGCTGGCCCAACTGGCGCCCAGGATGCCCGCGAACTCCCCGATCTCGCCGCGGAGCAACGCGGCCTTCATGCGCACGCTGGCTTCCTTGACCTCGTGCATGGCCTCGATCGCGACCGTGTCGCCCGATTTGGCGTTGCGTTGCTGTTCTTCGATGATCGTGGCCGATTCGCGGGAAGCCCCGGTGTAGTAGAGCACCATGGAGGCTTCCAGCTCGTCGACGATCCACCTCTTGATGCGCAGCGGATTCACGATCACGGTGCCGTCCTTCTGGAACTCCATGAAGTTGAATCCGCCAAAAGCCGCCGCGTACTGGTCCTGCTTGCCTCCGGAAAGCCCCAGGTCGACCCGCTCGACCTCGTAGGCCAGTTGCGCGATCTCGTATTCGCCCAGCGGCAGTCCCTGCCACTCCACGAAGGCCTTCACGATGGCCACCACCATGGTGGAAGACGACCCCAGCCCGCTGCCCGGAGGTGCGTCGGAATGGGTGGTCAGCGTGAAGGGCACGGGCCGGACCGCGTGTTCGCGCACGATGCGGTTCCAGACCCCTTTGGCCAGATCCAGGACTCCGTCGATGGGGAGCGAGGCCAGGACCGGGTACGACGCTTCCTGTCCGATGTCGGCGGCCACGATCCGGATCCCGTCGCCGCCCTCTTCGATGGTGCAATGGGCGTGCAGATCGATCGTGGCGTTGAGCACCAGCCCGCCGTGGAGTTCGCTGTAGGGCGAGACGTCGGTTCCGCCGCCCGCGAGCCCCAGGCGCAGGGGCGCTTTGGAACGGATGATCATGTTCTGTCTCCCATCGACGATGCGATCCTAGGGAACGTACGAAGCCGCGAAATCGGTGCCGAGGTGGTCGCGGAACATCCGGGCGTAGGCCTCGGTGCAGGCTTGGCTGGAAAAACGCCGGTTTTCCAGGTCCGCCACCTCCCGCCGCATCGACTCCCACATGGCGGTCCCGCCTTCCACCGCCTGGCGCATCCGCTCGGCCAGGGCGTCCACGTCCTCGTTCGGGAACGGCAGGATCGTGCGTTCGGGTTCCCCGAACTCCCGGAACCCGGGGTGGTCGGACACGATGGCCGGCACGTGGTAGGCGATCGCCGACGCCAACGGCCCGCTCTGGGTCACGTCGCGGTACGGAAGCACCAGATAGTGCGAACCGGTGTACAGGTCGGGGATTTCCGAATTGTCCAGGGAACGGATGTCCAACTTGAAGATCCCGGGGATGCGGATCGTTCCGGAAAACTCCGACCAGTCGTCGCATTTGCCGGCGATCGCGACCTCGAACCCCCGGACCCCGCTTTCCCACAGCCTTTGCGCGGCTTCGATCAGGATGTCCACACCCTTGTAGCGCGCGATGAACCCGAAGAAGAAGAACCGGATCCTGTCGGTCGGGGGCGTCGCGGTTCCGGGTCCGAACTCGCGCGGCGGATGCGGCGCGAGGTAGGCGCGCCGCCCCGGATTCAGGCGCAGGAACAGTTCCTTCTGGTTGCTGGACAGGAAATGGAACCCGCCGAACCACCGCGCGATCGCGCGCTTGTACAGGGCGTCAGGCGACCAGCGGCTCTTGACCCGGTGGTCCACGACGTCGTGCAGGCACCAGACCACGCGTCGGCGCCCGAACCGCAACAGGACCAGAGGAGCCAACCAGGGGAACCCGGTGGAGTTCACGTAGACCAGTTCGTGGCGCCCGGCGTCGCGAAGCCACCGGAACAGCTCCCGGAACTCCCGTGCGACCCCGATCGAGCGCAACCTGCCGGCCAATCGCACCACGCGCGTGGGAATCCCCCACTGGCGGCCCATGGCGCGGAATTCGTCCTCGGTCCAGCCCGTCCGCTCGTCGCGCGGGAAGAACACCCCCCAGCGGACGTCGAATTCGCGGCGCAGCCCCGCCAGGACTCCGGCCTCGCACGGGGCGAAGCAGTTCTGCGAAACCACCAGGATCCTGGGGCGCCGACGCCGTTCGCCGCCCGTGACGTTTTTTGGCACCGGCTCGTTCCCACGCTCGAACGCCTCGACGAGCCTGGACGCCTGCCACTGCACCGTGACCTCGCGGCGATGGTCGCGACAGTTGCGCGCGAATTCCGCGGCGCGGGCGTCCATGGCGGCCAGCTCGCGGTGGTCCCATTCGTCGCGGGCGATCCCGAGTCCCAGTCGCTCCACCATGTCGGCGTTGTCGATGCTGCGCGTGATGAGCACCGGAGTCCCGGAGGCGATCGATTCGGCGGCGGAAAGGAGGGAATTGTCGTAGTAGGCCTTGTACAGGAACGCCTTGGAACCGGCCACGATCCCGGCGATGCGTTCGTGCGGCAGCCGCCCAAGGAACCTGGTGCGATCGGCGATCCCGAGCTCGACGGCCAGGGATCGGAGATCCTCCATGGAAGGTCCGTCGCCCACGATCCACAGTTCCGTGGCCGCGCCGGCAAGTCGCACGTGGTCGGCGAACGACCGCAGGATCTGGTCGATCCGCTTGGGGGGCACCAACCGGGCCACCACCACGAACCGGTCCTCCTTGGACTCCAGCGGATCGAACAGGGCGCCGTCGACCCCGTGCTCGACGTCCAGCGGCGACAGTTCGCGGAACCAGCTCGACAGGAATCGTCTGGCATTGGCCGAACGCGGCACGATGGCCCGCACGCGGGAAAGCAGGCCCGCGAACAGCGGGAACCACGCCCGCGAAGCCAGGCCTCCCAGCATGCGGTGGTGGAGCGCCAGCTCGTGCCAGACCACCGTGCGGGACGGGCACAGCCAGGCGGCCATCAGGGTGTGCAACCCCACCGCCTCTCCGCAGACCACCATGTCGAACGCGCCGTGCCGCCCCCGCAGCCAGCCGGCCAGTCCGGGAATGAACGGAATGGCCCGCGGCGGGAACAGCTTCCCGAGCCGCGAAGGCAGGAACACCACCGGGAAAGGGTGGTCCTCGGCGGCGGTCGGACGGAAATCGTCACAGGAGATCAGGGTCACCTGGTGGCCCTGCTCGTGGAGCACCCGGCAGTAGTTGTACGGCAGGCTCTCCTTGATCGTGGCGGCCGGCGGGATCTCGTTGGTTTCGGCCGTGCGCAGGATCGGATCCACGAACAGGATCTTCATGCGCTGGCGCTCCCCCGACCCCGCCAGGCCGACGGGATCATCTCACGAAATCCACGCGGTAGGCTTCCACTTCCTTGAGCCCCAGTCCGAGTTCGGACAGGACCCTCGCGAATTCGGTCTTGTCTCCGGAACCGATCCCCTCCAGCACGTGCGCGAGGGTCATCAGGCGGAACGCGTAGGTCGCCTGGACGATCCCGGAAATGTCGGACACATCGACCGGCGCGGCTTGGGCCTTGGCGACAAGTTCCGGAATGCCCGGCGACGCGGTCCAGGCCGCGGCCAAGGCGGAAGGCTCGATCTCGCGGTGGTCGTAGCGGACTTCGTCGGCGAGTTCCTTCTCCAGGCGGACGGCGACCCGGTCGGCCCCTGCGCCGAGGATCCCCTTGAGAAGCCGGGCGACGGATTCCTTTTCGGTGGCGAATCGTTGTTCGATGCTCATGCCTTGGCTCCGTTGCGAAACGTCGAATGCGCGATCTTCATGCCCTGGTCTCCCGCAGATCTCCCTGACGGGGATCCTGCCCGACATCGAAATGGGGGATGTTGTCGATGCACACCGACTTGCCCATCATGGAGCGGATCTTGTTCTTGGCCACCCAGCCCACCGGATGCTTGATGTATTTCTTCATGACCGGCGCCGCGGTGCCCACCATCCAGCAGTTCTTGGCGCAGCTGGCCACGCAGGTGCGGACCTCGGCGGCTTCCTGCGAGTTCCAGATCTCCTCGAACGACTTGCCCGAGCGGATGTTGCCCATGCTCTTCTTCCAGTAGCGTTCCTCCAGCCCGTTGCAGGGGTAGACTTCGCCGTACGGATCCAGGAAGAAGTTCACGCTCCCGGCTTCGCAGGGGAGCATGCGCCTGCCCCCGCGGATGTAGTTGATGAGCCCCAGGTTGAAGAACGCCCGGAACCAGGATTTGGGGCTGTTTTCCTTGAGCAGGCGGTTGATCAGCTGCTCGAAGTTCGCGACCACCTCGTCCTTGTTGGTGACGAAGTTGTCGCCCTTGTGGAAGTAGTACGAATTGTGGAAGCTCGCCGTGGCGAACTCCATGCCCAGGTTCTTGGAAAGCTCGTACAGCGGAAGCAGGTCGTGCGAATTCTTGTTCGACACGGTCTGTCCGAACCCGATGTCCTTGACTCCCATGCGCTTGAGTTCCAGGAGCAGGCCCAGGCCGCGGTCGAATCCGCCCGGACGCCCGCGCAGATCGTCGTTGCTCTGCGAAAGGCCTTCGATGCTCACGCGGATGCCGATGGTCGGAAACCGCTTCGCCAGTTCCACGATGCGGTCCTTGTGCCAGCCGGACGTGCTGATCACCACGCGTTCCGCCTTGCGCATCATGACGTCCACGATCTCTTCGATGTCCTGGCGCAGGAACGGTTCGCCGCCGGTGATGTTGGCGAACTTGAAGTTCGGGAGCATTTCCAGCTCCTTGGGCTGGATCTCCTGCCGGGCGTCGGTGGGGTGCTGCCAGATATTGCACATCTTGCAACGCATCTGGCACCGGTAGGTGGTGATGATCGAAATGTCGGTGGGCAATGGGTACTTGGATGCCATCGTGCGTTCCTTAGGGATTGGGATCGGCGGCCGTACCGGCGGTAGGCGGATCCGATCGTCCAGGGGCCGGTGCTTCAGGAAAGAAGCGCGGCCAGCCTCCGAATATAGTGTTCTTCGCTGTTGTCGGTCGCCCAGGCGAGGCACCTTCCCGACATGTCGTTCCAGGTCCGGTCGTCGGATTCCATGGCCTTCCTGAAGACGGAAACCGTCGATTCCTCCGAGGACGGGTCGAACAGGAATCCCTTGCCGCCCTCGAGCAGTTCGGGAATGCCGCCGCGCGACGATCCGATCACCGGAGTGCCCCTCGCGAAGGCTTCCAGGACGATCATGGGGTTGTTCTCCATGCCCAGCGACGGGATCAGCAGGTACCTGAGGCTCCCGAGCATCTCCACCGTCTCTTCCCGCTTGAGCCGTCCCAGCGCCCGGATGTTCGGTTGGGTCGCGGCGGCCTCGTCCAGGGCGGCCTGC
>ENA-UPSM01005329-UPSM01005329.1-activated-sludge-metagenome-genome-assembly--contig:-NODE-5329-length-12737-cov-4.631367_pt1 | contig 12737 bp, 10 predicted proteins | sample MGYA00238181_ERZ773283 | MGnify/ENA primary metagenome ERZ773283 (study PRJEB29023, sample SAMN05720199) | activated sludge metagenome | isolation source: Anaerobic digester | place: Japan... | reverse complement strand
CCTACCGGCATGAAATAAAATTGACCGGGATTGATACGCTCAAACTCACGCTCACCATAACAATATCCACTGTTAACTTGCACCAAAATGTTGCGAGGCTCTATGGATGCATTCAATTCGCTAGGCTTAACAATCTCACGTAAAGCTGATTTATAATACTTTACTTGTAAAGATTCTATGATCCGGTTGAATATTTCGTCGCGCATTTTTAGGTGATTATTTAGAACAAATTTAACCCGCAATTCAACAAATACAACTGCTTACTTAGAAAAGTACAATTCTATGACATTCCTAATATCTTTTTACACTGATTATCAACAACATATTTTAATGTTGACACATCAATTATTAGTAAAATGTAAATTGGATAATACTAATATAAGATTGAGGGATCGATTTTAATATGATCTTTGCAGTGTGAATACATTGGAGCTCATCGGATTTGCATTCGGCATAATAGGCGTTTACCTTACCTTGAGGGAAAACATCTTATGCTTTCCCACCGGACTAATAAACGTTGGGGTCTCGAGTGTACTTTTTTATGAGCAGCATTTGTTTGCCGATACCCTCCAACAATTAGTTTACATTCCCATTTTACTTTTCGGATGGAACAAATGGAGGCAAAAACAAAATCAAGATGATGAGATTATCGGTACTCTTAGAACTTCAGAAGTATTAAACTATTCGCTTATTACCGTCCTTTTCGCCGTTATTCTCGGCTATCTTTTGAGAAACAATACAACCGCTTCAATACCGTGGATTGACTCAGCAGCTACTTCTGCTTCTTTCCTAGCTCAGTATTTAATAGCTCGAAAGAAAATTGAAAACTGGATTATATGGATTGCAGTTAATGTACTCTACGTAGGAATTTACATCTATAAAGACTTACCTCTATATGCGATATTGTTTTTCATTTATTTATTACTTGCAATTTCGGGATATCGCACTTGGAAAAAACAATTAGTGATTAATCAAGCATGATTCGTATAGCAATAGTTGGCCCTGAAAGCACGGGCAAATCAGATCTTACTAAAGCTTTAGCAAAAATTCTCGACTGCGCATTTACAGAGGAAATGGCACGTAAATATTTAACGGCTCGCGAAGGAAAATACACCGAACAGGATCTTTCAATATTGGCTCAATTGCAGTGTGATGCAGAAGACGCTTATCAAGATGCTAAGATCCTACTTTGTGATACTACTACTTTGGTTATTAAAATTTGGAGTGATGTAAAATACGGCAGATGCAGTAAAGAAATAACCGATTTATACCTTCAAAGAAAATACGATTATACACTCCTTACCGATATCGACTTACCTTGGTCCGACGATCCTTTGCGCGAGCATCCTTCTCTCGACGATCGCAAAATGTTAATGGATCTTTATAAAATTGAGCTAACAGCTCACCGCATCAATTACGGAATTGTACAAGGCTTAGGAGATGAGCGAATCAATAACGCGCTCAACTTAATTAAAACCCAATTTCCGCAAATAACAGCATCGCTACTTTAGAGAGAAAATCGCTCAGAACAACCTCATTGACAAGGACTACGAACGATTTTATGACAATAACAGGCAAATCACTAACTTTGCACCCTCAAAATCAATAACTACCGAAAATTTCGATTCGAATGAAAATCTGCAATAATATCCTTGAAGCCATTGGTAATACCCCTCTGGTAAAATTAAACAAAGTAACTGCCGATGTGCCTGCTATGGTTTTGGCAAAAGTAGAGACCTTTAATCCGGGTAACTCAATCAAAGATCGTATGGCTCTTAAGATGATTGAAGATGCCGAGAAATCCGGCAAATTGAAGCCGGGCGGTACAATCATCGAAGGTACTTCCGGAAATACAGGAATGGGATTGGCAATTGCCGGTATTGTTAAAGGATACAAATGCGTTTTCGCTACAACAGATAAACAATCGAAAGAAAAAGTTGATGCATTACGTGCATTTGGAGCCGATGTTATTGTTTGTCCTACTAACGTAGAACCTGAAGATCCTCGTTCATACTATTCAGTAGCTGCTCGTCTAGCTAAAGAACTTCCGAACTCTTTTTACCCTAATCAATACGATAACCTTTCTAATCGCCAGGCTCACTACGAACAAACAGGTCCCGAAATTTGGGAACAAACAGAAGGTAAAATCACTCACTTAGTAGTTGGTGCAGGAACAGGTGGAACAGTTACAGGAACAGGTAAGTTTTTGAAAGAGAAAAATCCGAATATTAAAGTTTGGGCAATCGACACTTACGGATCTGTATTGAAAAAATACCACGAGACTGGCATCCTCGACAAAAACGAAATCTATCCTTATGTAACAGAAGGTATCGGTGAAGATTTCATTCCCGAAAACTACGATTTCTCTGTAATCGATCATTTCGAAAAAGTTACTGATCGCGATGCAGCAGTTTACACTCGTGAGCTTTGTCGTCAAGAAGGAATTTGGGTTGGATACTCAGCAGGATCAGCTATCGCTGGCTTGATACAGATGAAAGATAAATTGAAAAAAGACGACGTTGTTGTTGTCATCTTCCATGATCACGGTACGCGCTATATCGGCAAAATCTTTAACGATGAGTGGATGCGTAACATGGGTTATATCGATAAAAAAGGGTTGACGGCAGAAGACTTAGTGAAGCAAAATGTTGACCTGACTACTGTTGACAAAAACGATACTATTGGTCATGCAATGAAGATTATAAGCGAAAACAACTTCTCTCAGATTCCTGTTACCAGCGATAATCGTATCGTAGGCTCAGTTAGCGAGAAATTAGTGTTTACCAGCATCATGAATTCTCCGGAATCAAAGAATCAACCGGTTGAAACAATCATGCAAGAAGCAATTCCTTTTGTCGACATAACAACCCCTATCGACACTATCTCAAAAATGGTAAGCGGCGATTCGGAAGCCGTACTTGTAAAAGATTTCAAACGCGATAAAAACTACATCATTACCCGCTTTGATATTGCGGAAGTGATGTCGAAATAATAATCTCAACTAAAAAGCCCCTTCGGAACAATCCCGGAGGGGCTTTTTCGTTTTCGTCCATACCGCTATTTCAATTAGTTTTGCAGTATTATGTTCGACCAGCTGAATCGTTTTATCCAACTGCCTGCCTCACCCGAGAGAATCATATCGCTGGTTCCCTCTCAAACGGAATTATTATTTCATTTAGGCTTGGAGGAAAAAGTGGTGGGCATTACCAAATTTTGCGTTCATCCTGAACTTTGGTTCTGCAGTAAGACTAAAGTTGGCGGAACCAAGAATATCGATATCGAAAAAGTCAGAGCCTTAATGCCCGACTTAATCATTGCAAACAAAGAAGAAAACAACAAAGAAATTCTTGAAGAATTGATGCAAGAATTTCCCGTTTGGATAAGCGATGTTACCAATGTGAAGAATGCATTGGAAATGATTGATGCCATTAGCAATATTACCAATAAAAAAGCCGAAGGGAAAAAGCTAATCGACCATATTCAGAATGAGCGATTACACTTGCATGCAACTCGTCCTTCACACTTAAAAGGCAAAAGAGTTTGTTATTACATTTGGAAGGATCCTTGGATGACGGTTGGCGACGACACTTTCATTTACGACATGCTTGCCGAAACAGGATTACAACCAATAAGCAAAGGACAGCAACGTTACCCTATCATCCCTCCTACCGACTTCGAACAGATTCCCGATTATATATTCCTCTCAACGGAACCATATCCATTTAAAAAAGAGGATTTGAACAATATTCAAGCCATGTATCCGACAAGTAAAGTGGTGATCGTCGACGGCGAGTATTTCTCGTGGTATGGCTCGAGGATGAAAGATAGCTTCAAATACATCAACGAACTAATTGCGAAGCTCTGATCCTCACACGCTAACAATCACTAAATTTGCAAAAATCTAATCATTCGTGACTAAACGCCTGTATATTTTCATTCTACTTTCTATTGTACTTGGGTCGAAGGCCTATAGTCAGAAAGTCGGATTAGTACTCAGTGGAGGCGGCGCTCGAGGATTAGCACATATCGGGGTTTTAAAAGCACTCGAAGAAAATAATATTCCTATTGATTACATCACCGGCACTTCGGCGGGAGCGTTGGTTGGCAGCTACTATGCCATTGGACTAACGCCCTCAGAAATTGAGAAACTGGTAATATCAAGAGAATTTGAAAGAAGAGCCACCGGACTCTTTGATGAAGAGAACTTATACAACTTCCTGAAAAATCCTGATGACGCAAGCTGGATTAACATCAAGCTCATTGCTGATTCTGTATTCCGGACCCAACTACCAAGCAACGTAGTAAATCCTGCCGAGATTAACTTTTCACTGATGCAAGACATGGCATCACAAATTGCAATGTCGGGTTATAACTTCGATAGTTTGTTAGTGCCTTTCAGATGTGTTGCAGCAGATATCACCGCCAAAGAACCTATTGAATTTAAGCAAGGCGATTTAGCATTAGCAGTACGTGCATCAATGGCCTTTCCGTTTTACTATGCACCCGTATTAATTGGAGATAATATATTATACGATGGAGGTATTTACAACAACTTCCCTACCGATATCATGCTTAATGAATTCAATCCCGAATTGATGATTGGAGTAAGTGCGGCAGGCATTTCTGAAGTTCCTAATGAAGGAAATTTTTTAAGTCAGCTGAAAACGATGATTGTGCAAACCACCAAGTACACAATGCCGCGCGATCAAGATATCTTGATAGAACCCAACATAAAAAACATCAGCACCTTTGAATTCGAATCAATCAAGACAGCTATTGATAGTGGATATGCAGCAGGATTAAAAATGGTTCCGCTCATTCGAGCTAGAATAGGAAACAGAACTGCCGACAATGAGATGCTGCGACTAAAGAGAAGCAAATTCAAAAACTCGGGATTCAATATCACCATTGACCAAATTTTTGTTTACGGAGTAAACGACGATCAAGCTACATATATTAAGACGGTACTTAATCCAAGAAATCAGTGTATTACCATTCAGCAATTACGAAAAGAATGGTTTAAGTTGGTTGCCGACGACAATCAACGCTATCTTTTCCCTCGCTTGATGTTCAACCCATCAACAGGAAATTACGATTTACATGTTGATGTAAGAAAGAATAAAGGAATACTACTTGATTTCGGAGGAAATGTATCATCGCGACCAATAAACACGGGATATGTAGGAGTGCAACATAACTTTTGGGGCAAGCAAAGCTTACGCGCAAATGCAAATATCTATTTCGGAAAGCTATATAGCAGCGGACAATTCCGTTTACGCTTTGACATACCGGGAAGAGTACCATTTTTCTTTGAACCTTCGGCAACACTTAACCAATGGGATTTCTACAAAAGCAGCAGCGCCTTCTTTGAAGATGTAAAGCCAAGTTACCTTGTTCAGTTTGATAGATCATATCAATTGGGTATAGGCATCCCCGTTAGAAATAAGGGGAAATTAGTTGGAGGAGGAAGTTCGATCATGTTAAAAGACCGCTATTATCTAACTCGCGATTTCAGCGAAAGCGACACAAGCGACTTGACAGAATTCAAAGGCGTTACAGCATATTTAGAATTTGAGCGAACTACACTCAACAGAAAAATGTATGCGAATGCAGGAACCTATTTCAGTATAAAATTACGCTATATAAACGGCACGGAAGACACAAAACCGGGATCGACAGGTATTCTAAGGGATACCACAGAAACCGATCACAAATGGCTTCAAATGAACATGAAATACGACAACTACTTTACTCATATCGGGAAAGTGAAAATCGGATTTTACTCAGAGTTAATGTTTAGTGGTCAACCTTTCTTTTCGAATTATACGGCTACAGTACTCTCCGCACCTGCCTTCACTCCTATTGCCGATATGCAAAGCCAGTTTCAAGAAAGCTTTAGAGCACATAACTTTTTCGGAATGGGATTAAAGAATATTATCAGCTTGAATGAAAGTTTTGACGTCAGAATAGAAGGGTATGTATTTCAACCATTTCAAGAAATTCTACAAAAAGACAATTACAAAAGCAGATACGGAGAGACCTTTAGTAAGCGATATTTCACCGGAACCTTAAACACAGTATTTAAAAGTCCGATCGGACCAATAAGCCTTGCATTAAATTACTACGACAAACGCGACAAGCCCTTCAGTGTAATATTCCATTTAGGCTATATCCTATTTAACAGGAAAGCAATTTATTGATATAATCCAATTCAGAGGTAACAATTATCACTTTCTATTAAAAGTATTGCTTTTTACTTATCTTTAATTTTATTTTTTTATGGACAGGGAAGAAAACAAAGAGATTCAGAAGAAGATTTTCGCCATATTTTCATTCACTATGGCGTGTATGTTATTCTTATTGGTAATTACATACATCAATCTTTCAGAAACCAAAACAGAAAGCACAGAGCAAACTGCAGCTTTAGGACGTATGTTTTTACTGGAGCGTATTCAAGATAATGTTCAGGACATGGAATTAGATTTTGATGCTTACATATATTCGAAAGATCCAATTTACATTACTAAGTGCGATGAACATTATAATGCGCTTACAATCGATTTACAGAACATTAAAGAACATTCTGAAAACAGAAAGTTCTTAGTTGACATGATGAGCAGATTAGAAGCCGAAACCAAGCTCAAAATTGAAATCGAAAAAAATAACATAAGGGAAATACAAAACAATCCAAATTATTTACTTAAAAGCAAATCATCATTAGAAAAAGAGAAAACGCATACCGATAAAATCAGAAATATTATTTCGAGCTTAGAAACTGAAGGAAGGCAAGTACTAAACTTACATAATGTCGAAGTATCGTTGATGGCAAAGAAAACCATGACGCTCTTTATCATTACAGGTATTTTAATGCTTACAATTCTCGCAGGAACCTTTTATGTAATACGAAGAGACCTTATAAAGCTAAACATAGCCGAAAAAGAACTAAATGCATTCTCAACAAAAATAAACGACATCTATAATAACGCACCATGCGGTTATCACAGCTTAAATAAAGACGGCTATGTAATCGAGATGAATGATACCGAATTACGATGGCTTGGTTATACAAAAGATGAAGTAATAAACAAATTAAAGGCTACAGATATTGTTTTATGGGAAGACGCAAGTACATTTAACAAAAAATTCAATGAACTTAAAAAAGATGGATCAATATCGGATATTGAGTTAACGATGATCAGGAAAGACGGAACAATCTTTCCGGTGGCTATGAGCGCTTCTGCACTCTATGATACTGAAGGAAATTTCTTATCAAGCCGCTCAACATGTTTTGATATATCGGAGAGAAAAAAATCAAATGAAAGAATTGCATACCTCGCAACATTATTAAATGAAAGTACCGACTCTATCATAGGATTCGACAAATTCTTTAATATAACAAGTTGGAATAAGGGCGCTGAATTGATTTTCGGGTTCACTCAAGAAGAAGCTTTAGGGAAACTTTTTGCGAATATGCTATCTCCCGAAAATCAACAATTCCCTTACGAATCAATCAGAGCCCAACTACAAAAAAATGGCATTTGGAAAGGAGAAAGTAGACATAAAGGGAAAGACGGAAAGACTATTGAGTTATTCTCTTCAATCACTAATGTGTTTGATGCGAAAGACAATTTTGTAGGATATATCTGCATCAATCAAGATATCACAGAAACAAAAAAACTTGAGAAAGAACTTCGACAACTAAATGAAGACCTTGAGAATGAAGTTGTACGTCGAGGAAACGAGTTAACAAAAACAATTGAATATTCTTCTGATGCATACCTAAGTATCGATAGGCAATTAATAATAACTTATGTTAATGAAAAAGCAGCTCAGTTAGTAGGTAAACCTAAATCAGCTGCACTGGGCAAGTTAATTACAGAGTACATGTCTCCTGCCGCATGGGAAATTGTTAGAGAAGATATTACCGCTGCCTTAAAAAACAATATTGGATTTCAAAAAGAAGTTGATTTTCATTACGCTAAACGTTGGATGGAAATTCGATGCTACCCAATAGATTCCGGAGCCAGTATATTCATTCAAGAAATTACTGAAAGGAAAATGAATGAAGCTATCTTAGCTGAGAGCGAAAAGAAATATCGTTTGCTTTTTGAAAACAATCCGATGACCATGTGGCTATTCGACAAAGAGACTCTCAAATTCATTGATGTAAATGAAGCCGCGGTTTCTACTTATGGATATACGAGAGAAGAATTTCTTACTATGACGATATACGATATTCGTCCTGATTTTGAACGTGAGCGACTTGAAGAATACAGAAAAAACAACTTCGTTGTCGCAAATTTCAATAACGGTGCTTGGCGACATAGAAAGAAAAACGGAGAAGAAATTTTTGTTAATATCTATGCCCACGATATAGCTTATATTAATCAGAATGCACGATTAATACTTGCCATCGATGTAACCGAGAAAATTATTGCAGAACAAGAGCTTCAAGAATCACATCAACAACTTCGCGATCTAAGTGCCCACTTGCAGAATATTCGTGAAGATGAACGTGGGAATATTGCGAGAGAAATTCACGATGAATTAGGACAACAACTAACCGGACTAAAACTAGATTTATCTTGGGTAAAAAAGAAAATGAAAACGGAAGATCCGGAAGTAACCGAGAAAGTTCAAGAAACATTAATGTTAATTGATTTAACCGTAAAAACAGTTAGAAGAATAGCTACTGAATTACGACCGGGCATTCTCGACGACTTAGGATTGATTGCAGCTCTCGATTGGCAAAGTCACGAATTCGAAAAGAGAAGCGGAATTCGTTGTGAGTTTATTGCAAAAGTCAACCCTCAGGAACTTACCTCCGACATATCTACGGGCATTTTTCGCATCTATCAAGAATCGCTTACAAATATCGCTCGACACTCAAATGCGACGAAGGTGTCGACCATGTTGAGTAAGGAAGGCAACTTCCTCAAGTTGCAGGTTATCGACAATGGAATTGGATTCGACGTTGATGCTGCAGGAAAAAAAGGAACCCTTGGGTTATTAGGAATGAAAGAAAGAGTTCTCATGATGAATGGTAAAATTGAAATGAAAAGTTTGCCCGGTGAAGGCTCAACTTTTACTATCTTAGCTCCTATCGAATCCAATATTGATACAACTTTAATCTAAGTTTTTATGGTACGTATTATTATCACAGAAGATCACACAATAGTTAGAAAAGGCTTGATTCAAATATTAAAGGAAGAAATCCCTAATCTGGAAATCGGCGAAGCAGCAAATAGTATCGAGTTAAACCAATTGCTTCACAATGAAAAGTGGGATATGGTAATTAGCGATATTAGTATGCCGGGACGAAGTGGAATTGATAACCTTAAACAAATAAAAGACTTGTATCCATCCCTTCCGGTTCTAATGTTGAGTATGCACCCTGAAGAGCAATATGCCATACGTTCACTCAAAGGAGGGGCAAGTGGTTATATTACAAAGGAAAGCGCTCCTGACGAACTGGTGCTTGCCGTAAAAACAATTTTATCCGGTCGTAAATACATCTCTGCAAAACTTGCCGAACATTTGGCTAATCACTTGTCGCCAAATGATAAAGGGGGATTACCTCATGAATCTCTTTCTGATCGGGAATTTGATGTCCTAAGATTGATAGCCTCAGGAAAAACAGTTTCAGAAATTGCAGTTGACTTATCACTGAGTGTAACCACTATCAGCACTTACAGATCTAGAATCCTTGAAAAAATGCATATGCGTACAAATGCTGAGTTGACGCATTATGCCGTAAGCCAAGGGATCGTATAGTTGTAGTATAAACAACTACAATTACCGTTGCAACTACTACCCACTTTAACACATTTATCTATTTTGAGTACATTTTGACCGTTTTATCTTAGCTGTCGGCTATGATACTCGAAGATAAAAACATATTAATCATTGATGATATTTATGAGGACGCTAAAAAAGTTTCCAATTATTTAGAAATTCAATTAAGCAAAAGTGTAAGTATAAGTATAGATTGTATCATAGATCAAAATTCCATATCAGGAATTAAAGAAGTAGATCTAATTATTTTTGACATAAATTTTAAGAACGGAAAATGGATTGAAATAATTTCAACTATTCGTTTATACCATCGAAATACTCCTCTAATAATTTTCACAAATCAAGTAGATCAATACTATAAAAAGCTCTGCAACTTAATGGGGGTACATTCTTTCATGGATAAAACCACTCAGATAGAGCAACTACCGGGAGTAATAAGACAAATACTTCTGAATTAAACAAATGTTGCATCCGGGAGTATAATCCTTGGAAGAATGATCAGGAATTAGTATTTTTCCCTCCTTCGACATTCCTCATCATGAGTTATCCTGTAAGCAATATTTTCTTTATGCTCGACCAAATCCGAGAGGGCTTGGTAATACTCGACAAGGACTTCAATTATAAATACGTAAATAAAACAGCTGCACTGGTTTTAGGAAAACCAGTTAGTGAAATAATCGATAAAAATATATTTACTGTATCACCCAATGTCGGCGTTTCGAAATCATATCAATTAATTTCTTCTACTCTTAAAGATGGCGAACATCGTGAATGGGAAGAATATTTCCCTAACGGAAAAATTTGGATTCAGTTTTTCGCCAATAAAGTAAATGATGAACTTCATGTATTCTTTCGAGACATTACCGTAAAGAAAGCGGTCATCAAGAATGCTAACGACGAGAGAGAAAGATTCGTATTAGCAGCCAAGGCTACCGCAGATATGATTTGGGACTGGAATCTCTTAACTGATGAAATTTGGTGGAATGACAATTTTTATATTCAACTAGGCTATATCAGAAATAAAGAATCGTCGAACATAGAATTTTGGAATAACAATATTCACCCTAACGATAAAGAAAGAGTAATATCAAGCATTGAAAATATTTTGAATAAAGACGAAGAGTATTGGAGCGAAGAATATCGATTTAGAATGGCGAACGGAAATTATTCATACATTCTCGACCGAGGATTTGTAACCTATAACGAACACGGGAAGGCAATTAAAATGATTGGTGCAATGATGAATTTCACTGATAAAAAAGAAAAGGAAATGCGCCTTCTTGAATTAAGCTCTAAACTTCACTCTGTTGTTGAGGAAGAGAGAAGTCATCTAGCACGAGAAATTCATGATGAACTAGGACAACAATTGACCTTGCTAAAACTTGAACTTAATAGAATTAAAAAATTTTTGCCCGGCAACCCAGAAGAAGCGCTATTACATCTTAACCATTCTCTTGAAACAGTAACCGGCAGTATTAAATCTGTAAAAAACTTATCGTTTGAGTTACACCCACAACTAATTCGCGAACTAGGAATTAACGAAGCATTGGAAAGATATATGCAAAATTTTTCTCAGCGTAGCGGATTGAAATGCTTACTTCATATCGACGAAAATTTTAATTGTCACGATGAATCGACTTCTTTAGCTATTTATCGTATTGTTCAAGAAGCTTTATCTAATGTCATTCGTCATGCCAAAGCTAGCGAAGCTTGTGTTAGCATAAAATCTGCCAAACATCAATGGATTATTTCTATTGAAGATAACGGCACCGGTATGCCTGAGAAATCGGAAGATAAAATATCATTGGGATTAACAGGCATGAAGGAAAGAGCCCATATGATTAATGCGGAACTCGAAGTGTTTTCAAGTGCAGGAGGCACTAAAATAAATATATCAATACCAATCCGATAGAAAATCATGATAAAAATATTAGTTGCCGACGATCATGCATTACTTAGGAAAGCTTTAATTCAGCTTATAAAAGACGAGTTTCCTGAGGCAGAAATAAAAGAAGCAGAAAATGGCCAAGTGGCTCTAGATAATTTACGTAAAGAAAAATTTTCTGTTGCAATTCTTGACATGACAATGCCGGAACGAGATGGAATGGATGTTTTAAAACAATTGCCTGCCCATAATATTACAACACCTGTTCTAGTCCTTAGCATGCACCCTGAAGAGCTATATGCCCAGAGAATTTTACGCGCAGGAGGATCTGGTTATTTATCGAAAGATTGTAATCCGGAAGAGCTAATTCTAGCAATTCAAACTATTTTAAAAGGAGAACATTATATCAGTAGGTCATTTGCAGGGAAATTAGCTACCATCTTCAGCGGAAAATCACCACAGGAGGAGATGCTTCACGAAAAGCTTAGCGATCGTGAGCTGCAAGTATTGAAATTGTATGCTCAAGGTAAAACCACGAACGAAATTTCCGACATCTTATCTATTACAATCAATAGCGTAAGTACTTACAAAGGGAGAATTAGAGATAAGTTGCATTTAAAATCGTCGGCCGATTTGATACGCTTTGCAATCGATAACGGTTTATGTAATTGAAAATTGCTCTAAATTTCAATATATGATTAAAGTCATTCACTATATGATGTTTTTTACGGCTTCCTATTCAAGTTTTTTTTTCTGTTCAAATGAAAAATTGCCATAGTTAGTACTACAAATCCAAAATATATACCGTTTTTCAAACTAACCTATTTTTCACTCTGTAAAGCACAATTAAAAAGCGTTATTTAATGCGCACTTCAAATTCAATCTTACTACACAAGTAGTAACTGTTCTACATTTTCTGTTGTATGTATTCTAAGTAAAAGGATATTTACATCTATTTCCGGCGGAAACAATCGTACGTTACTTTGCGTTCTACTTTTTAAATATATGAAGGGCAATTCTACATCTTACAAATCAATAATGGTAATCGACGATTTTG
>ENA-UPSM01005323-UPSM01005323.1-activated-sludge-metagenome-genome-assembly--contig:-NODE-5323-length-12747-cov-9.393003_pt1 | contig 12747 bp, 13 predicted proteins | sample MGYA00238181_ERZ773283 | MGnify/ENA primary metagenome ERZ773283 (study PRJEB29023, sample SAMN05720199) | activated sludge metagenome | isolation source: Anaerobic digester | place: Japan... | reverse complement strand
GGCGTTGTCGTCGATCCACGCCATCAGCGGCAGCAGGCGCGCCGAGAGCTCGCGGCCGCGCTCCGTGAGGCTGTAGTCGACACGCGGCGGGATCGTGGGTTGGGCCACGCGGAGCACGAAGCCGTCGGCCTCGAGCACGCGCAGGGTTTGGGCGAGCATCTTCTCGCTGATGCCCTGCACCACCCGACGCAGCTCACCCCAGCGCAGGCTCTCCTCGCTCAACGCGATGATGACGAGCACGCCCCACTTGCTCGTCACGTGGTCGAGCACCGTGCGGGTGGGACAGGCAGCAGGCAGGACCCCGTCGGTGAAGCCGGGCCCGCGCAGGGTGGTTACGCTCATGCACCTAACTTACCAAAAGGTGGGTACTGTCTGTCGGGAAGCATCCCCGGATCGACGCGGTTGGCAGTAGGGATCACAGAAAGGATCACCACACATGACAATCGTCGTCACCGGCGCGACCGGACACCTCGGCCATCTCATCGTCGAATCCCTCCTCTCACGCGGAGTTCCCGCGGACCAGCTGGTTGCGGTCGGCAGGAACCTTGACAAGGTGGCCGACCTCGTCGAACGCGGCGTCGCCGTCGCGGCAATCGACTACGAGAATCCCGCGTCGCTCGATGCGGCCTTCGCGGGGGCGGACACGCTCGTGCTGGTGTCGTCGAGCGAGGTGGGCAAGCGGGCCACTCAGCACGCGGCAGCCATCGATGCTGCCAGCCGCGCTGGCGTCGGCCGAGTGATCTACACGAGTGCGCCGGCCGCGCGCACGTCGGCACTGATCCTCGCGCCCGAGCACAAGGCCACCGAGGAGTACCTGGAGAAGTCAGGCCTGGCGCACACGGTACTGCGCAACGGCTGGTACCACGAGAACTACGTGGGCAGCGCGGCGCAGGCCGCGGCATCCGGAACTCTGGCATCGAGCGCGGGTGAGGGCACCGTCGCCAGCGCCTCCCGCGCCGACTACGCGGAGGCGGCGGCGGTCGTCGCGACCACCGACGGACACGAGGGCGCCGTGTATGAACTCTCCGGCGACCGCGCGTGGAACTTCGCCGAACTCGCCGCGACGATCTCGTCGATCGCGGGCACGCCGGTGTCGTACGCGGTGCTGACCCCCGAGGAGCACCACGCGGCCCTCACCGGCGCAGGCCTCGACGAGGGAACGGCTGGCTTCGTGGTCGCCCTCGACGGAAACATCCGCGACGGACTGCTCGGAAGCACGAGCGGCGACCTCTCGCGCCTCATCGGTCGACCCACTACCCCGATCGAGACGACCCTCGCGGGCGCGCTGAAGGGCTAGCGCTCAGTCGTCGAGGGTATTGACCATCGCCTGCGCGGCGCGATCCAGGTAGGCCCACAGGGTCGCGTCGTGCAGCGGTGACAGCTCGAGGGTGTCGACTGCCGCACGCATGTGCTTCAGCCATCGATCGCGCGCGTCGGGGTTGACCTTGAAAGGGGCGTGGCGCATCCGAAGCCGCGGATGCCCGCGCTCCTCGCTGTACGTCGTGGGCCCGCCCCAGTACTGCTCCAGGAATCCCGTCAGACGTTGAATCGCGCCCTCGAGATCGGGCTGCTCCGGATACATCGGCAGCAGCACCTCGTCGGTGCGGATGCCGTCGTAGAAGGCGCGCACCAGCTTCTCGAACGTGGGTCGTCCGCCCACCTGCTCCCAGAAGTTGCCCTGCACCGACTCGCCGCTTTGGCTCAGGCGCAGCGTCACAGGGTTGGGCTCGTGTCCGCCGCTCATGCGTCGTCCTTGTCTGAGGAAGTTTGGGTGGGCACCGGCTTGGTGGCGGGCTTCTTCTGGTTGGGTCGGTTCTGCAACGCCGGATCGATCAACGGCTTCGGCTTGGGTCGTTGCGCCTTGGTGCTGCGAAGGCCCGCCGCGCCCGCGAATCCGGAGAGCATGACCGAGTTGAGTGATGGCAGCTTCACGCCCATGTCGTCGAGCGCCTTCTTGAGCCGGTAGCGCAGTTCGCGCGCGACGTCATCCTTCGCGGTCGACCGCGTCTTCACGACCACGCGCACGACGATCGCTTCCGCGGAGATCGACTCGATGCCCCACAGCGATGGCTTCTCGATGATGCGGTAGCGCCAGTTCTTGTCTTCTGAGAGCTCGACGGCGACCTCGAGGATTCGATCCTGGATCGCGTCGACATCGGAGTCGTACGGCACGGCGAGGTCGATGATCACCCGGGCCCAGCCGTGGGACATGTTGCCGAGTCGCAGGATCTCGCCGTTGCGCACGAACCACAGGGTGCCGTTGACGTCGCGCACCTGAGTGATTCGGATGCCGACATCCTCGACGACACCGGTGGCCGGGCCGAGGTCGACAACGTCACCAATGCCCAACTGGTCTTCGCCGACCATGAAGATGCCGTTGAGCACGTCCTTCACGATGTTCTGCGCACCGAAACCGAGACCGGCACCGACGGCGGCCGTGATCAGGGCGAACGCGCCTGTCGCGTTGGGGATCGTCACGTAGAAGATCAGCAATATCGCGACGAGCACGATGAGACCCGTCGTCGCGTTGCCCAGCACGCTACCGAGTGATCGGGTGCGCTGTACGACCCGCACCGCTGCGAGCGGCGAGGCCGCGAGTTCTCGAGTGTCGTCGACCTTGTGCTTCTTCTTGACCCCGCTCACCACCCGATTGACGACGCGGCGGATGACGCGCAGGAGCACCCACCGCAGCACCACAGCGCCGACGATGATCGCCACGACGGTCAGCGGAACGTGCCAGAAGCCGACAAAGGCTCCGACCTGCTTCCAGAATTCCGCCCAGTCCACCGGATGCCCCTACGCGCGATCCCGAGCCTGCGCCTTGAGGGCGCGCTCGACGCCGGCGAGGTTCTCCACCACGAGGCGGCGCAGCGCCGGAACGTCGGGGTTCGCCGCAAGCCAGGCGTTCGTGGCATCCACGAGCTCCTGACTGGCCAGAGGCGCCGGGTACAGGCCGAGCACGATGTACTCCGCGATCTTGTAGCTGCGCGAGGTCCAGATGTCGTTCAGCATCGCGAAGTACGGCTCGATGAGGCCCGAGAGGCTCGACGGGTCGTTGGTGTGCAGGTAGCCCACCGTGACGTTGCGCACGATCACGTTCGGAAGGTCGTCCTTGCTCACGAGCGAGTCGAACGCCGCGCGCTTCGCCTCGGCCGTCGGCAACGTCGCGTGGGCTCGCGCAGCCGCCTGCTGGCCGTTGGACGTGTTGTCCTTCTCCAGTGCCGCGTCGATCACCACTGCGTCAGTTGCGCCATTGAGCGCGAGGCCCTCGAGCAGCTCCCAGCGCAGGTCGGTGTCGATCTCCAGGCCGTCGAGGGTGATGGATCCGTCGAGCAGGCCGCTGAGGGTGGCGACATGGTCGGCGGTCGAGGCGATGTTCGCGAAGAACTTCACGAACTGGAACTGGGTGTCGGATGCTGCATCGGCGTCCTGTGCGAGCGCCCAGAGCGCGTCGCCCACCTCCGCGATCGTCGCGTCGCGCTTGGCCGGATCCACGTAGAACCGCGCGACCGTGAGCAGCTGCGTGAGGGTGGTGCGCACCGTCGTCGACTCGGTCTCGGCCGCGATGTTGTTCAGCACCAGCTGCACGTAGTCACTCGGGCTCGCCTCGGCGTCGCGCGTCGCATCCCACGCCGCGCCCCAGACGATGGAGCGGGCGAGCGGGTTGTCGATGTCCTCGAGGTGCTCCATGGCGACGGCGAGGGAGTGCTCGTCGAGGCGGATCTTCGCGTAGGCCAGATCCTCGTCGTTGACCAGCACGAGGTCGGGCTTGGCCTGGCCCACCAGCTCGGGCACCTCGGTGCGCACGCCGTCGACGTCGATCTCGACGCGGTGGTCGCGCATGAGCTTGCCGCTGTGCAGGTTGTAGAGGCCGATCGCCAGGCGGTGCGGGCGGATGGTCGGGTACTCGGGGTCAGCCTCCTGCAGCACGGCGAACGACGTGATCGTGCCCGCGTCGTCGGTCTCGAAGACCGGACGCAGGGTGTTCACGCCTGCCGTCTCGAGCCAGAGCTTCGACCAGCTGGTCAGCTCGCGGCCGCTGGTCTTCTCCAGCTCGGCGAGCAAGTCGCTCAGCTCGGTGTTGCCGTACTGGTGCTTCTGGAAGTACGCGGCGACACCGGCCATGAACTCCTCGAGACCCACCCAGGCGACGAGCTGCTTGAGCACCGAGCCGCCCTTGGCGTAGGTGATGCCGTCGAAGTTGACCTGAACATCCTCGAGGTCGTTGATGGTCGCGACGACGGGGTGGGTGGACGGCAGCTGGTCCTGGCGGTAGGCCCAGGTCTTCTCCATGGCGTTGAAGGTCGTCCAGGCCTCGTGCCATTCAGTGGCCTCAGCAGTCGCGAGGGTCGATGCCCACTCGGCGAACGACTCATTGAGCCAGAGGTCGTTCCACCACTTCATGGTGACGAGGTCGCCGAACCACATGTGGGCGAGCTCGTGGAGGATCGTGACGACCCGGCGCTCCTTGATAGCGTCGGTCACCTTCGAGCGGAAGACGTAGGTCTCCGTGAACGTGATCGCGCCCGCGTTCTCCATGGCGCCCGCGTTGAACTCGGGCACGAAGAGCTGGTCGTACTTCTCGAACGGGTACGGGTAGGCGAAGTGCTTCTCGTAGAACGCGAAGCCCTCGCGGGTCTTCTCGAAGATGTAGTCGGCGTCGAGGAACTCGCTCAGTGACTTGCGCGAGAAGATGCCGAGCGGGATGACGCGGCCATCGCTCGACGTCAGCTCCGAACGCACCACGGCGTACGGCCCCGCCACCAGGGCGGTCACGTAGCTCGAAAGGATCGGGGTCGGTGCGAAGCTCCACGTGGCGGCTTCGGTGGTCGAGCTGGTCGAGGCCGGTACCGGCGCCGGCGTCGGCGAGTTGCTCACGACCTCCCACCGCGCGGGAGCGGTCACCGTGAACTGGAAGGTGGCCTTGAGGTCGGGCTGCTCGAACACCGCGAAGACGCGACGGGAGTCGGGAACCTCGAACTGGGAGTACAGGTAGACCTCGCCGTCGACCGGGTCGACGAAACGGTGCAGCCCCTCGCCGGTGTTCGTGTACTCGAAGTCGGCGACGACGACGAGCTCGTTCTCGGCCGCGAGGCCGGGCAGGGGGATGCGCACGTTGTCTCCGTGCTCGATCTCGGTGCCGTTCAGGGTGACCGAGTGCACGGTGCGCGTGAGCGCGTCGATGAAGGTTGAGGCTCCGGGGGTCGCTGAGAAGAGCACGCGAGTTGTCGAGCGGAACACCTCGTCACCGGTGGTGAGGTCCAACTCGATCTCGTAGGACTTCGTGCTGACGAGCGCAGCGCGCTCCTGGGCCTCGATGCGGGTGAGGTTCTCTCCTGGCACGTGCTTGCTCCCTGTTCGTTCGTTGCGCGCGGCTCGTGGCCGCATCGAACAAGCTTAGGAGACAGCCGCTGGAAGCAGGGGGTGGGGCGCGGTGGTGATCACGCCGTGACGAGGTCCGCCGTCTGCTGCGCGCTGCCCCGCACCAGGAACTCGGTGTCGGCAATGGCCTGTTCGAGGAGGTTCGCGAGCCGGGCATCCGGGTCGGGGACACAGGCCAACGCGATGCCGATCGTCGAGGTATTGACCATGGCGGCGGCCGCGCGGATGCCGAAGTCGATGCGCAGGCTGCCCCGGTCGAGGAAGCGCTGAGCCCAGCGCCTGGCGTCGGGAGCCTGATCGAACGCGCCCTCGGCAATCAGTCGTAGCGCGGAGGCGTCGATGGTCGCCAGCACGTTGAGCATTCCGGCGGCGATCGCCCGCTGCCGCTCGAGACTCGCGATCGGGTAGGCCGCGGCACCGGCGCGCATGGCGATCGTCGCCGTGACCAGCGGATCGTTCGACGTGAGCCCCACCACGCGCGGTATGAGGTGAAGCAGCGACGACCGTGCCGAGTTGCTCGTCAGGTCGTTGACGTCGCGGGCGAGAGAGGCGAGCAGCGGATGGGTGCAGGCCGGGTGATCACTCCACCGTTCGCCCGCAAGATACGACGCGAACTCCATGAAACACGCACCCTGGCGAGGGTTGCGGTGTCGACCCGCCGACAGGATCGGCATGACTGAAGGAAACGAGTTCATGGTGTCCTCCTCACATCAGGTGTCTGTGCAAGTCTGCTCCTCACCGGCACCAAAGACCAGACTCTGAGGGGCGTCAGGGGCCGGGTGTACCGTGGCCGCATGAACCAGCAGGAACTCTTCCTTCTCGCGGATGCCACGCTCCGCTCGGTCATCGACCAGCTCACGCCCGAGCAGCTCGCCTTGCCCGCCCCCACCGCTTGGAGTCGCACCGAGAACCCGACCCTGCGCGACATCCTCGCCTCGCACGCTAAGGACGAAGCGTGGGTGCCCGACGTCGTCGCGGGTCGCACCATCGAGGAGGTCGGCGACCGCTGGGAGGGTGACCTTCTGGGTGACGACCCGATCGGCAGCTACGACCGACTCAACGACGCGGCCACTGCCGCGCTCGCTCACCCGCTCCACCTGGAGCACGTGGTTCACCTCAGCTATGGCGACTTCCCGATGTCGACCTACTTCGAGCACACGACCTTCTACCGCACCTTCCAGGCGTGGGACATCGCGAAGCTCGTCGGCCTCGACGCCACGCTGCCGCCCGAACTCGTCGACGGGGTGTGGGAGCTCGTGGAGGTGCAGGTCGAGGGGTTGCGCGCGATCCACGTGTTCGGACCCGAGATCCCGATTCCGGCCGGCGCCGACGCCCAGACCCGGCTGCTGTGCGTGACGGGATTCTGGCACGAGTAGGCGCTCCTAAACTGGTCAGCATGCGCATCCACATCGCGACCGACCACGCCGGCCTCGAGTTCAGTGAGGACCTCCAGTCGCACCTGCGGGCTGCCGGTCACGAGGTCATCGACCACGGACCGACGAGCTACGACCCGCTCGACGACTACCCGAGCTTCTGCATCAATGCGGCCATCGGCGTCGTGACCGACCAGGCCGCGGGCATCGAGTGCCTCGGCATCGTGTTCGGCGGATCGGGCAACGGTGAGCAGATCGCCGCCAACAAGGTGAAGGGTGCGCGTGCTGCGCTCGTGTGGAGCGAGGCGACCGCGCTTCTCGCCCGCCAGCACAACGACGCCAACCTCATCTCGATCGGTGCGCGCCAGCACACGGTCGAGGAGGCCAAGCATTTCATCGACGTCTTCATCGCCGAACCGTTCTCCGGTGAGGAGCGCCACGCGCGTCGCATCGCCCAGCTCGCCGAGTTCGAGTCCACGGGCCTGATCGCGGGTCACGAGATCGGGGTCTAGTGCCCGAGGGTCACTCCGTCCATCGGATCGCGCGCCAGTTCGCGCTGCACTTCGTGGGGTGTCGGGTCGCGGCATCCTCACCGCAGGGGCGTTTCGCGGCCGGCGCCGCCCAGCTCGACGGTCACGTCATGACCGAGGCGATGGCCGTGGGCAAGCAGATGTTCCTCGAGTTCGATAACGGGCTGTGGCTCAGGGTGCACCTGGGCATCTACGGCGCGTGGGACTTTTCCGGCGATATCACAGCGGATGCCACGATCGCCTCGTCGAACGGACGCATCGGCCAGACCAACCAGCGCGGCACCGTCGTCGGGGAGCACGAGGATTCGCTCTCCAGCATCGGCGCTCCGCGCCGAACCCGACTGCGGATGGCCGAACAGGAGCGCCTCGAGACGCCCGCAGACACGTTTCCCCCGGAGCCGATCGGCGCGGTGCGCGTTCGCCTGCTGACGGATGCCACCTGCGCCGACCTGCGCGGACCCACCGCGTGCGACGTGCTCACCCCCGACGAGGTGCAGGCCGTCATCGCCAAGCTCGGACCCGACCCCCTCGTCGACACGGGACGAGCCGCGGAGGACCGCTTCACCGCGACCGTGCTGAAGAAGCCCACGCCGATCTGCCTGCTGCTCATGGACCAGTCGGTGGTCAGTGGCATCGGCAACGTCTATCGTGCCGAGATACTGTTCCGGGCGCGGCTGAACCCGCACATCCCCGGTCGTGACCTGCCCGAGGCCACCGTGCGTGCGCTGTGGAAGGACTGGGTGAAGCTTCTGAAGATCGGCGTGAAGAACGGCCAGATGATGACGATGGATGGCCTCAGCAAGTCCGCGTACGACGGCGCCATGGCCAGCCGCGCCGACCGGCATTGGGTGTACCACCGCACCGGTCTGCCCTGCCGGGTCTGCGGCACCTCGATCCTCATGGAGGAGATCGGTGGTCGCAAGCTCTACTGGTGCCCCGTCTGTCAGGCCTGAGGTAGTTGCCGGTAGCTCTCACTCCCGCCCCCAGTCCTCGAGGAGCAAGCCCGGGACCCGCGCGAACTCCCGCGTGTTGTTCGTGACCACCACAAGCCCCCGTGATCGGGCCTGCCCCGCGATCAGGGCGTCGTACGCGCCGATCGGTGTGCCCGTGATCGCGAGCTCGGCACGGATGCGCCCGGCGTGTTCGGCGGCCGAGGCATCCAGCGGCATCACCTCGAGCAGGGCGAGGAACTCCTCCACCGCGCCCCGATTCTGATCCGGTCGTGAGGAGCGCTCGACCCCGTAGGCGAGTTCGGCAACCGTGATCGTCGAGACGGCCATCTGGTCGGTGGCGGCTGCGAACCGCGCCCGGAGAGCCTCGGCTCGCGTGCGGAGGGCGAAGATGACGATGTTCGTATCGAGGAGATAGCGCACGCTCACAGTGTGCCGCGATCCTCCGGCAGGGGCTCGTCCCTGTCCACGAGGAAGTCCTCGGTCACCGTCGGTCCGTGAGCGAACCAGTGCTCCCACGTTCTGCCCCTGGGGCTGACGAGGCGACTGGAGCCCACGACCACGACCTCCACTTCTCGTACGCTCTCGGGAAAGGCGACCTCCTTCGCCAGCCGCACGGACTGCGTGCGATTGTTCTTGAAGATCGTAGTGCGTGACATGAGGGAAGTATATACCAGGTGTATATACGACCACGATGGCAGCATGGGAACATGCGACACACGCCCGGCTATCTGCTGACCGATCCCGACGAGGTCAAGCGCCTCATCAGGGAGAACCCGTGGGCGACGATCGTCTCCCATACGGCCGCCGGCCTGGTCGCATCCCACTACCCGGTGATCCTCGAAGAGGACGCCGAGGGCATCTCGATCGTCAGCCACGTCGGCCGGCCGGATGAGAAGCTTCACGAGCTAGGCGAGCACGAGGTGCTCGTGATCATCCAGGGCCCGCACGGCTACATCTCGCCCGGCTGGTACGACGAAGGGGACTTCGTTCCGACCTGGAACCACGTGACCGCTCACCTCTACGGCACCCCCGAGCTGCTCAGCGACGAGGAGAACTTCACAGTTCTGGGGCGACTCGTCGACACATTCGAAGACCGGATGCCCGAGCCCGTGCACCTCGACGTCGATGAGGACGCCGCCCGCCGGATCGCCCGCGGCACAGTCGGCCTGCGGCTGAGAGTCACGCGCTTCGACGCTCGCCTCAAGCTGAGCCAGAACAAGAGCCCCGAGGTGGTCGACCGCATCATCACTGAGCTTCAGGCAGGGGAGCAGTACTCGAGCCCCGGACTCGCCCGCGAGATGCGTCGGGTGCACCATGATCCTTCGTAACGGTCGCCTGGGCGGCGACACCGTCGACCTGCGCCTCGTCGATGGTGTGATCGTGGAGATCGGAACGATCGACGAACCCGGGCTCGACCTCGGGGGGCGCTGGGTCATCCCGGGCCTCTGGGATCAGCACGTGCACTTCTCGCAGTGGGCGATGAGTCGCCAGCGCGTGGATGTCTCGTCCGCAACCTCAGCAGCCGAGGCGGCAGCCCTCGCCGCAGCCGCTCCGCGCCCGCCCGCCGGGCTGGTACTCGTGGGCGTCGGATACCGCGATGGACTCTGGCCCGATGAGCCGAGTCTCGAGGTGCTGGATGCCGCGATCCCCGACGTCCCCGTCGTGCTCATCTCCGGCGACCTGCACTCCTGCTGGCTCAACTCCTCTGCCGCGACCCGCTTCGGCGTGACGGGGCCGCTGCTGCGTGAGGAGGACTGCTTCGCCGTCGTGGCAGCGCTCGACGACGTGCCCACCGAGGTGCTCGACGGGTGGGTGGCTGACGCCGGCCGAGCGGCTGCGGCGCGCGGTGTCGTCGGCGTCGTCGACCTCGAGATGACCTGGAACACCGACAACTGGCTGCGCCGCATGGCTGCAGGCTTCGACACCCTCCGGGTGCGCAGCGGCATCTACCCGCAGTTTCTCGACCGGGCCATCGCCGCCGGTTACCGCACGGGCACCGAGCTCGGTCCGCTGCTGCACGTGGGCCCGTTCAAGATCATCACCGACGGCTCGCTCAACACCCGCACCGCCTTCTGCGTCGACCCGTATCCCGGCATGGGCGACTACCGCGGGCTGCTCACGGTGCAGCCCCACGATCTGGTCGAGTGGCTGGCTCGGGCCGAGGCGTTCACGCCCGCCGTGCACGCGATCGGGGACGCGGCCAACCACCTCGCCCTCGATGCGTTCGAAAGCCTGGGTGTCACCGGCCGAATCGAGCACGCGCAGCTCGTCTCCGACGACGACTTCGCGCGCTTCGCCGAACTCGGCGTCATCGCCAGCGTTCAACCCGAGCACGCCATGGATGACCGCGATGTCGCAGAGCGCTACTGGGCTGGGCGCACCGGGAGGGGCTACGCGCTGGCTTCGCTCCACGATGCGGGTGCGACGCTGCTGCTCGGCTCGGACGCTCCGGTCGCACCCCTGGACCCGTGGGTGACGATCGCAGCGGCGGTCGGGCGGTCGCGGGGACGGGAGCCGTGGCATCCGGAGCAGCGGATCTCTGCGGAGGTGGCGCTCGCGGCGTCAGTGCAGACTCGGGTCGAGGTGGGCGCGATCGCCGACCTCGCCGTGGTCGAGCTCGACCCGCTGACCGCCACTGAGGAGCAGTTGCGCGGGATGCCCGTGGCGGCGACGTTCCTCGCGGGGCGCGTGACACATTCCGTGCTCTGATGGCGGCTGAGCCCTAGGCTCACCCCATGAAGCTCACCTACCTCGGCACCGCGAGTGTGCTGCTGGAGTACTCGGGGCAGCGAATGCTCACCGATCCGGTCTTCGACCCGTCTGGGCGCACCTATTCGATGGGCCCCGCAGGCGTGCCAGAGCGCTGGTTCGCGTCGACCCGCAGCTATGAGGTGCCGTTGACCACCGAGCAGATCGGCCACCTCGACGCCGTGCTGCTCAGCCACGATCACCACCGCGACAACCTCGACGATGCGGGTCGCGAGCTGCTGGGCTCCGACGCGGTCGACGCCGTCATCTCGACGCCCGCCGCCGCCCGACGACTGCGACTCGCCAAGGTCAGCGGCCTGCGCACGGGCGACAGCACAGCGCTCGGCGCGGTCACGGTGCGCGCGGTGGCCGCCCAGCACGGACCACGGTGGGTGCCGCAGACCGGGCAGGTCACGGGATTTGAGGTGACCGCAGCTGGCGAGCCGAGTGTGTGGCTCTCGGGCGACACCGTGCTGACCGACGCCGTGCGGGAGGCGGCCCGCAGCATGCGCGGCATCGACGTCGCGGTCATCAACGCGGGCGGGGTGCGGTTCCCGTCGGCGCCGCTCGTCGGCAAGGCCCTGTTCACCTTCACCCCCGAGCAATTCGTCGAGGTGTGCCGTCTCGTCGACCCGCGGGTCATCATCCCGGTGCACCGCTCGGGCTGGAGCCACTTCCAGCCGGAGAACGACCTTCGCAGGGCCCTCGATGCTGCCGGGCTGCTCGAGCGCACTCGGTGGCTCGGCCTCGGTGAGTCGACCGAGATCGTGTGACACCCGGGGGTTACCCCCACCCCCGATTGGTGTGGATGCCGCATGGCTGATCCCGGCGGTGGTCGCGAGGCTTGAGACAATCAAGGGAGACCGTCATGACAACAGCCACCATCACCGAAACTGCACCCCGCCCGCGCGGCTACGGAGCCCTCTGGCGCGCCCTCCCGCGCGAGTTGCTCTACCTGCTGATCACCTTCCCGATCGCGGTCACCGGCTTCGCGGTGACCCTCGGACTCTTCTGGGCCGGGGTCGGCACGATCGTGACGTTCTTCATCGGGCTCATCTTCCTGGTCGGCGCGCTCTATGTCGCGCGTGGGTTCGGCACCGCGACCGTGGCCCTCGTCGAGTGGACCACCCGTCGTCCGATCCCGCGACCGGCATGGCAGGATGCGACGGCGCGCAGCGGGTTCCTGGGCTGGCTCCGGGCGGTCATCGGCAACGGGCACTACTGGCTCTACCTGCTGCACACGGCACTTCTCGACTTCATCATCTCGACGGTCACGTGGACGCTCACGATCGTCTGGCTCTCGATCGGCCTCGGCGGGGCAACCTCGTGGTTCTGGAGCATGTTCATCCCGGTGAGCGCGCAGGACTTCTACCTCTCGCAATGGCTCTTCCCCCGGGGTCAGTTCGACGTGATTCTCGTCGACAACCTTCTCTACCTGGGCATCGGCATCATCTTCCTCGTGACGCTTCCGCTGGTCACCCGCGGTCTCACCACCATCCACTGGCTCGTCGCCCGCGGGGTGCTGGCCGCCTTCAAGTCGGATGCCCTGCTCAAGGAGGTCGCCGACCTCACCGACTCGCGTGGTGCCGCCATTGCCGCTGAGGGTCACTCGCTGCGTCGGCTGGAGCGCGACATCCACGACGGACCGCAGCAGCGACTGGTGCGCCTGCAGATGGAACTCGCGGCCGCCGAGCGCCAGCTCGACACCGACCCGGAGAAAGCCCGCGGACTTATCACGGAGGCGATGGAGCAATCGAAGGA